>Ga0316605_10002702_pt1 | contig 10038 bp, 8 predicted proteins | sample OWC_soil_day20_n_FD_207666 | JGI IMG/M metagenome (GOLD analysis project Ga0316605, IMG submission 207666) | Wetland soil microbial communities from Old Woman Creek delta, Ohio, United States - OWC_soil_day20_noCT | ecosystem: Environmental > Terrestrial > Soil > Wetlands | place: USA: Ohio... | reverse complement strand
AATGCATTCTATCTCGCATTGGGAGCGAAAATGATCGTTGGAAAGAGACAGGAGGCGGTGCAGGCTTCCCAGAAAATATACAACCTCATCCAGGGACGATTTGAGGAAGGCGTTGCAAAAAAAAGCGAGTTATTACAGGCTGAGGTTCGGCTGCTCAATGCCAGGATCGATCTTCAAAAGGCGCGCAAGGAATATGAAAAATCCCTGGAAACAGTACGGTCACTTATAATAATTGAAAGCAAAGATCCCTTTGATGTGGAAGGCCCTCTTACGGCACCATCATACCGGGGTGATTACAAGACCTTGAATGACAGGGCCCTTACCGTAAAGCCGGAGATCATTGCCCAGCAAAAGGAAGTGGACAGGCTGATGAACGTCTATGATCAGACAAAAAGCGCCTGGTATCCCAAGATTGACAGTGCACTCCAGCAAACGAGGCAGGATACTCGTTTTTTTCCGGAAGGCAGGAGTAGTGCCGTTATAGTCAGTTTTACGTTTCCGCTTTTTGACGGAGTCGGACGTTATTACAACATGCAGGGCGCAATGAGCAATGTAAACGCCGCGAAACAGCGGCTGGCCGAAACGAAAAGAACCTCAAGCCTCGATATAGCCAGGGCTTTGAAGGAATACGAACAGAGCATTGATGACATTGCCCTGTATGCCGAACTTGTCCGCGAAGCAACATCAAATTTCAATCAATTGTATGGGGAATACCTCGAGGGAAAGGGTGATATTCTCAATCTCCTTCTCAGCGAAAGAGATCTGGCCGCGGCAAACGAGAATTATGTCAGTTCCCTGGCGAGGGCCCGTGTTTCACTAACAGTTCTTCAGAGGGCGGCCTATATAGAGGATCGCTTCAATTGAAAAGGAAGATCATATATGTCGTGGCCGCCCTGTGTGTCATAGGGCTTATTGTTTTTGCCGTGACCCGCAACGGGGACAAGCAGAAAACCGGGGAACCTTTCACGGTAAAACGGGCCAACGTGACATATTCCACGGAACAGACGGGGATCATCAAGGCGCAGGTGGGTGCGATAGTCAAGGTTGGCACGCGTGCGACCGGCACCCTTAACAAGCTCAGGTTCCAGGTCGGTGATGCTGTAAAAAAGGGGGATCTTATCGTAGAGATCGATGATCGCGAGATCCTCGCGAATCTCCGTAATGCCGAAGCAGTCGTCGACGAGCAGCGCAGGGACCTTGACGCAAAAAAAGCCCAGGATGTATATAACCAGACAAATTACGCAAGAGAACAACGCCTTCTGGCTAAGGAATATACGACGAAGGACAGCGTTGAAAAGGCGAAACGCGAACTGGATGTCTCCCGTGCCCAGGTGGAACTCGGGAAGGCAAAGGTAAAGGAAGCGCAGGAGAAGCTCAAAGCCCTTGGTATCAGCCACAGTTATACGAAGATCTTTGCGCCGATCTCCGGGTATATTTCAGCAGTGGCGACACAGGAGGGCGAAACGGTCGTGTCGGGATTGTCCGCCCCGAATCTGATAACCATCATAGATCCCGCCAAGCTCGAAATGTGGATATATGTCGATGAAACAGATATCGGCAGGGTCAAACCCGGGCTCAAGATAGAATACTGGGTCGACGCTTATCGCGACAAGATATACAAGGGGGTCATAGACCGTATATATCCCCAGCCCGAGATCAAGGAAAATATTGTTTATTACCTTGCCATAGTAAAAATTGACCCTTCAGACGCCCTGACCCTGAAGCCGGAAATGACGAGTCATGTTAAGATCATAATCGAGGAAAAGTCGAATGTTCTTGTGGTCCCCAATGGCGCCGTGCGTTTCGAGGACCGAAAAAATGTGGTTTATCTTAAGGTGAACGGCAAAATGGCCCGGCAGGAGGTTGTTCCCGGTGTCAGGGACCAGAAATATACCGAAATAACTTCCGGACTTTCCGAAGGGCAGGAGATTGTCGTGCCATCCGTAGCGCCGGCCGCAAAAAAGCCCCAGAATAGTGCGGGCCCCCGAAAGTGATCGATCTTAAAAACATAAAGAAAAGTTATTTTGTGGGAGACAGGGAGCTGCCGATATTAAAAGGTATCGACCTGACAATAAACAAGGGAGAGTTTGTTGTCCTCATGGGTGTTTCCGGCTCCGGCAAAACAACGCTCATGAATATTGTCGGTCTTCTCGACAAACAGACGGAAGGTGACTATACCTTTGATAATACCGATGTTAATGGGCTGGATGACGAAAGTCTTGCGGATATGAGGAACAGGTACATTGGCTTTGTCTTTCAGCAATTTTTTCTGCTTCCCTATCTCGACGCTATAGAAAATGTCATGATACCGATCGTTTATTCGAAGAAGGGCATAAAGCATCCCCGGGACAAGGCAAAAGCTCTCCTTGCCAAGTTCGGGCTTGAAAACAGGATCCACAACAAACCGACGCAGCTTTCGGGAGGCGAGCAGCAGCGGGTCGCAATTGCCCGGGCCCTTGTCAACGACCCCGAGCTCATACTGGCAGATGAACCGACCGGGGCTCTGGATTCAAAGACGGGCGGGGAAATAATGGACCTTTTCGAGATGCTCAATAATGAGGGAAAAACCATCATTGTCGTTACCCATGACCCCAAATTGGCTTCCTTTGGAAAACGCCTGGTCAGGATAGAAGATGGCGCTATTTCAGAAGATATCACAACTTAGAGAGTTTGTTGAGGAAGTAATTAAGATCCTGTATTACTACCGGGGAAGGGTTATTTTTTCATTTTCCGGCGTAACCCTCGGGATACTTTCCATCTGTATCATAATCACCACCATTGACGGAGCAAATAAAAAAGCGCAGGACATCTTTGAAGCCCTGGGGCCGGACTCCATCATGGTTTTTGGGGGTGGTGAGAAACAGCGGGCGGCACGGATACGCACGAATACGCTGAAAGTCGAAGACGCCGAATTGCTCGGGCGCGTGGAGGGCATTTACGATGTAATGGAGGTATATTCGGCCCGGAATATAATGATGCGGTATAAGGACCGAAACTGGCAAACGCAGGTCGTCGGCTCGACAACAAATTACTTTGATTCGCTTGCATGGAAATTTCAGATGGGCACTCCCTATACGGCGGAGGATTATGCGAAGGCAGAGGCTGTCTGCGTAATAGGGGCCAGGGTGTACGACGAATTGTTCAGGGGTGAAGAACCGTTGGGAAAGACAATAGTTGTCGGCAAACTTCCCACACGTGTTATCGGCGTATTGCAGGAAAGAGGCGGCAGCACCGGCGGACCGAATATTGATGACAGGATCATAATGCCGCTGACGACCGTGACATCCCGGATAGTCAACGAAAAACGTTATTTGAGCATGGTGCGCCTGAAGACAAACAGGGACCTGGACCAGACGATTGAAGATATCCGGGAGACCCTGAGGCAAAGCCACGGACTTAAGGGAAGCCTCGACGATGATTTTACGCTGAGAAGCTCGAAGGACATCCTGGCTTTCGTAACGGTAATATCAGGCTCGCTCCTTCTTTTTCTGGGAACCGCTGCCGTGGTTGCCCTTATCGTGAGCGGTTTTGTCCTCGCAAACCTTTTCTATCTGACCATCCAGGAACGTAAAAAGGATATCGGGATCAGGAGGGCCTATGGCGCAACTCAAAAGGGCATTCTCCTGTCATTCCTGTTTGAGTCGATCCTCATAACATTTATAGGCGGCGTTGCGGGGATATTGCTCAGCATCATTCTTGGGAGCACATTCGAAAAATTGTTTGACATCCCGATGATGTTCTCATTCAAGGTGGTAATATTCGCCCTCCTTTTTAGTTTTCTGACCGGCGTTCTGTCCGGATTGAAGCCGGCGCTTACGGCAAGCCGGATCGAACCCATTGAGGCCATACGCGGATGATCCACAAGATATCGTTTTACCTGAGAATAGCCCTTCAAAACCTCGTAGTCCATAAAGCGAGGATGACCCTCGCATTGTTGGGCATATTGTTTGCCGTCATGAGCCTTGTCGCTTTTGGCAATATCAGTACCGGCATGAAGAAAAAGATAGAAGCGGAAATAGGGAAGTTTGGTAAAAATCTCATTATCGTCCGGGCTGGACTGGTATTTGCGGCCGGCCGCAGCACCCGGCAATTTTCTGAATCAAGAACATTGAAGCTCAAAGATGCGCAGTTAATAAAGGAATCCCTTCCCGGTGTCGCGGAAGTGGTCCCTTATTTTGATGTCAGCTACGCCGCACGATATAATGAGAACACGCTTACCGTGACCGTTGCAGGTGTGCCGAACAAGATCTTCGATATACGCAGTATCGACCTTGCTGCAGGAAGGTTCTTTACCGGGGAAGAAGAAGAAAAAGCAGAAAAAAAGGCTGTAATAGGGTTCAAGGTGTATGAGAATTTCTTTCCATCAGAGGATCCGATAGGCAAGAATATATTGATATTCCGGGTACCTACGGAAGTTATAGGCGTCATGCAGGAGAAAGGGACGGATTTTGCCGGCCAGGACCAGGACCTGCAGGTATATGTGCCGCTTAATGCTTTTATGCGGCGGTACAGCAACGTCGATTACATAAAAGGGATCTATGTCCAGGTACAGGATGGATATTCTTTGGCGGACATGAAAATGGCCTTAAGGGGTTTCATTCGGAAAATTCACAATACCAGGATCGAGCAGAAGGATGATTTCTCAATATTTACGATGGAGGATATCCTGAGGACCCAGGAAGAGGGCATACGGCTCGTATCGGTCCTGACGATCATTGCCTCGACCGTGTCATTTCTCATCGGAGGCCTGGGGATCTTTGCCATCATGCTTCTATCCATATCGGAAAGAAAGATGGAGATCGGCGTCAGAAGGGTGGTGGGGTCAAAAAAGCGGGACATCATAATTCAGTTTCTCTCGGAATCCGTAATAGTGGCGCTTATTGGCGGCATCGGCGGAATAATCGCCGGGTTCATCATTACCATCCTCGTCGACCTTATTGGAGGGTTCCCGATAGTAGTATCCATGAACATACCGCTCGCCCTCTTCATCAGCATGGTCATCGGTGTCCTCGCCGGAATTTATCCTGCGATCGAAGGAACGAAGTATGAGCCGGTAAAGGCACTTTACTCGTGAGGCGTGAGGAGTAAAAACAAACACCTTACGATTTACGATTTACGATTTACGATTTACGATTTACGATTCATTATTTTTTCTCTATACCCTTGATCGCCGTGTTAGCGAGGCGGGTCAGAACATCGTTGGATGAGTTTCGGGAAACTTCCTGGTACATCTTGAGGGCCTCTTCGCGTTTGCCGCGCATCATGCTGATATTGGCGAGATATAATTTGGAAATATAACGGGGTTTTCCGCCTGCCTGGCCCGCGATCTTTTGAAATATGCCTTCGGCTTTATCAATATCCGCCTGCGCCCTTGTCTGTCCGTATGCGTCCATTGCACGGATCCCCTGGGCAAGCTGATACTGTATCTTCCTGTCTTGATAATTGGCATATATGAACCAGGATGCGACGGCTGCTATTATGATGCCCAGCGCTGCAAGGCCATAGACGCATTGCCGGGTATTTTCCCGAACATACATCGTGACCCATTCGTAGGCCTGCATCAGTATATCCGGTTGATGGATGAGCTCTTTCTCTCTTTTTCTTACCATAGTGGTTGGTATTTCACCACAGATATAATGCCATGTCAATAATCAATATCTTTTCGCGGCGTCCTGATAGACGTGCACCCGGCGCAGGTTTTCCTCATCAAGGATGCGGGAAAGCTGCCGGTCGTCCATGTTCCCTAAGTTCTGCGCACGGATTACCCCGCCGCGTTTCAATTTCAGGTAATTCTCGTATCCCAGGCCTTTCATATTTACGAATTGCAATATATCCGCCTCTTTCGGCTTAACCATTCCAGGATCTATTGAAAGATTGGTTCTCGCGCCGGAGTCGAGCAACTTCCCTTTGGTATCCTCGGTTAAAAAGGACAGGTCTCGTATCGGGGTGGTGTAAGAGAATACCGTATAACGGTCGATGAACAGGAACGACAGGGCGGATATCAGGACTGCGGCGCCTAAAACTGCCGCGCGTGCCGGGGTGTTTTTCCGGATGCCCTGCAGGAGATCGAAAAAGGCAACCGTTTCCACTGCAAAAACGGGAAAACCGATATATCCCACGATGGGCATTTCGAATACCTTTATTCCTTCAAGAAAAGGGACGGTATAGATCCACCGCACGGGAGAGATAAAATTCCAGCTTTCCCACAATATCCCGCAGATAAGGCCTGAGGTGAGCGCGGCCAGCAGCCGTCCGGGGCTGCCCTTTTCGAGGTCCGCCATAAATGACCGGTGTCCGGCCCGATAATTTATGCCATCGGTCAGGAATATGCCGAAAACCCAGGCGAGGCCGAAGAGATAGTCCGGCAGCAGGAACATCAGGAAGAAAAGGATGATGCCTGCCGCTATGGTCCGCGCCGCATATGACCGGACCGTGAACGGGCGTGTTTTTAAGGATACGAAAAAAGGATTGGCGGCGGCCGCTGTCAGACAAATGGCGGGAATGACCGATCCGTATGCGAGAAGATAGCCTGTATATCGCACTGGTGCTTCAAACGGGATATTGACATAAAACCAGTTTTCCAAACGAAGATTAACGAGTTCGAAGATGCACCAGAAACCGCACGAGATCATGATCGCTTCGGGCAGGTTTCTGTTCAGGAACATCGGTCTGCCCGATCTTAGAGATAGGATCGAGTCAAGAATTATAATGTAGGCCCACCAGGACGTGACGAAAAAAAAGTAGATGAGCGGTTCCTGACGCACGGCCAGCGCGAAATGCCCCGCGACGTATAGGAACAGTGCGAAAATAACGGAAATAATTCGTGAGATCACATCGAAAAACTAAGAATTGTTGGTGGACTTGTCAGCCTGCATATTGCCGGACCCCTGGTTTACACTGTCCGAATTCCCTTTGATGCGGGTTCCGCCAATGTAGGCCCTGGAGTAATAGTCGGAACTGAGTGAATCAATCTTTACGCCCAGTTTTCCTTTTCCGGAAGAAGCATGGATAAAGTTGCCGTCACCGATGAAAATGCCCACGTGGGTGGGATATTTGGCATACCGCCTGGTCTTGAAAAACACAAGGTCTCCTGCTGCGAGATCGCTTCTGCCGATCTTGGTGCCTGCCGTATATTGTTCGCGGGCGCTCCTCGGCAGCTGTACGTCAAAGATCTCGTAGATCTTCTTGACATATGCCGAGCAATCGAGGCCTCTCAAAGTATTGCCGCCGTACTTGTACGGTGCACCCATGAAACTTTTTGCGACCTTGACAAGCATATATTTCTCGTCATTGTTCTTCCAAGGCTTCATTGGTACACTTTTGAACGTCACGATGGCTTCGCTGTCTTCGTTTTCTTCTATTATCTTGGGGATCAATATGGTCTTGCCCGGAGCAAGCTTCTTTATTGAGGCAAGTTCGTTGGTTTCGATAAGCTCATCTTTTTCAACGCTGAACAACGCTGCGATCTTGTCGATCGTATCGCCGCGTTTCACTTTGTACTCAATATACTCGCCATCGTTTTCATAAATGACCGGTTCCGATTGCACTTCTCTGACCTGTCCCCGTATTGCACGCCGGGAATGACTATTTCTCGAATCCTTTTTTACGACCCGGTCGTGGCTTTTTAACTGTTTAGCGGAAGTACTGCTTTTTTTGGAGATGGTCCGGGAGGAATCCGTACGTTTTGCTTTGTTTTTATTGGGGGCTGCGTTCGTTATAGATGGTGTTACCAGAAAGATCATAATGAGCCAGAATGTACAGATAGTGAAGCTTCTTCTCATAGAACCCCTCTTTGTCGGTTATAGGGTGTAAAATACCAGTGGGCAGCAATCATGTCAAGAAAAATCGCCCGTATTTGCCCGAATTATATAATCAGTTTAGTGTTTACTTACTGTAATACGATGATTTGACTTAAGCTTCGCAAGTCCTTCGTGAAATCAATCACATTTTTGTTGATTTTACACACCTTTTATCATGATAATATAAAAAAAATCTCTCAGGAGGCACAGTTTATGGATGTCGGACGAGAAATAATGTGGAACGTAGGACATACTGGACAGTTCGTCAGTTACGCGTTCTTGATCATTACGGCAATTGTTATGATCTTGGGTTTAAAAAAGCGGTACGCGATGTGGAAGATGGGAAAACCGGCCCCCATACAGTTCACCAAGCGGCTTGGCGAGCGTATAGGATATTTTATCACGAACGGAATTTTCCACAAATCCATCCTCCGCGAAGCCTTCCCCGGCTGGATGCACTTCTTAATCTTCTGGGGTTTCCTGGTCCTTACAGTCGGAACCGCGCTCGTTGCTATCCAGGCTGACTTTACCGACCTCTTTTTCAAGGTAAAATTCTTAAAGGGCGGCTTTTATCTTATATTCTCTTTCCTGCTTGAGCTTGGCGGCCTTGCTGCGATCATAGGCATACTGATGGCAATTTACAGGCGCTACGTCGTAAAACCGGATCGGCTCGACACGAAGCCGGATGACGGCATAGTGCTGGCATGGATACTTGTCGTCCTCGTAACCGGTTTCCTCGCAGAAGGTGCAAGGATCGCCGCGTTCATGAACGACCCGGCATATGCGTATGAAAAATGGAGCTTCCTGGGATGGATCGCGGGATATATCTTCGTGGGAATGCCTGCCGAATCGATCAAGTCGACGCACATGGCTATGTGGTACATCCACATGGTTCTTTCATTCGGTTTTCTCGCATATATCGTTTATTCGAGAATGCTCCACCTCATCACCTCCTCCTTGAACATGATGTTCAGGGGTATCGAGGATGTCCCGGAGGGAGCACGGGGGGCCCTGCAGCCTATTGAAGATTTCGAAAATGCCGAGGAATTCGGTAACAACCAGATCGACGGTTTCACCTGGAGACAGATGTTCGATCTCGATGCGTGCACACGATGCGGCCGGTGCCAGGACCTGTGCCCGGCATACAACACCGAAAAACCGCTTACTCCGAAAGGTTTTATCCAGGACCTTAAAGGGGAATGGGAACGGGTCGGCAAAGGCGGCGCAAAGAACGAGGACGGCCTCATCGACACAGTGATCCAGGAACAGACGCTCTGGTCATGCACCATGTGCCTTGCCTGCCAGGTCAACTGCCCGGTTTCAATACCGACCGTCGACAAAAACATAGAAATGAGGCGTTATCTCACCCTGACACTCAGCAAGACGACGTCGGACACGAAGCTCCTCTTCAAGAACATACAGAAAAATTCAAACCCGTATGGAATGGGCAAGAAGGAAAGATTGGGCTGGACAGAAGGGCTCGATATCAGGAATGCCGCAGAGCAGGAAGTCGATTACCTGTACTGGGTTGGATGTGTTGCATCCCTCGATGACAGGAACAGGAAAGTGGCAAGGTCTTTCGCCACGCTCCTTAACAAGGCAGGCGTCAATTTCGGTATCCTCGGCACGGACGAAATGTGCTGCGGTGATCCATCACGGCGCTGCGGAAATGAAGAACAATATCTCGGAACGGCTCAGGGCAACGTGGAGATGCTGAACGAAATAGGCATCAAAAAGATCATAACTACCTGCCCGCACTGCTACACAACGATCAAGAAAGAATATGCTCAGCTCGGCGGCAATTTTGAGGTCTACCATCAGGGAGAATTCCTCGCCAAGCTCATGAGCGAGGGCAAGCTGCAGATCAACCCGGCCGTCGAAGGCAAGATCACCTTCCATGACCCGTGCTATCTCGGCAGGGCCAACGGTATATTCGACGGGCCGAGAAGCCTCGTCAAGAAAGCAGCCAAGGGAACGTACGAGGAAATGGGCAGGAACCACGACCGGAGCTTCTGCTGCGGCGGCGGCGGCGGCGGGATGTGGATGGAAGAGCATCATAAACGCATCAACCACGCAAGGATCGACGAGGCCATCGCCATCCAGGCAAGTACGGTTGTAACGGCGTGCCCGTACTGCCTGATCATGATGGAAGACGCGATCAAGGACAAGGAAAAGGTCGAAACCATGAAGGCAATGGACCTTTCAGAGCTCATTGTGAAGGGTTTTGAATAAGCGAATA
>Ga0316605_10002701_pt1 | contig 10041 bp, 8 predicted proteins | sample OWC_soil_day20_n_FD_207666 | JGI IMG/M metagenome (GOLD analysis project Ga0316605, IMG submission 207666) | Wetland soil microbial communities from Old Woman Creek delta, Ohio, United States - OWC_soil_day20_noCT | ecosystem: Environmental > Terrestrial > Soil > Wetlands | place: USA: Ohio... | reverse complement strand
CGGCGGCGACGCCACCGTGCTCCAGATCGTCGGCCCGCTGGCGCTGTTCCACGACACCGGCGTCTACGGCGGCGCGCTCGCGGGGTTGATCCCGCTCCTCGCAGACCTCGCGCGGTTCGAGCTCACGGTGCACTGCGACTTCGGCTACGGCCCGAGCATCCTGCGCGTCGTCCCGCCGGTCCTGCTGCCGCCCGTCGTGCCACGCGGCAAGCCGAGCCTCGCCGCGAGCCTCGCCCGCGACCTCGCAAGGGCCGCCCCCGCGCTGATCATCGAGCGCGACCCGCCTCCGATCGCCCACGCCGCAGAGCTCTCGTTCCCCGATCTCGCGATCGAGCAGCAGGGGCACCGTACCTGGATCGAGGTGATCGGGTTCGCGACCGCGCAGTACCTCGCCGCGCAGCTCGCTCGCTATGCGGCGGCCGGCGCGCCGGTGATCCTGTGCATCCACGACAGGCGGGGAGAGACCGAGGCCGACGACGATCCGCGGATCCTGCGGTTCCGCGGCCGGCTGTCCGCGACCGCCGTCCTCGCGAAGCTGTGATCAGCCGCCGCCGCTGGTGCCGATCGCGAGGCGGGTCAGGCCGACCACCTTCGCGCGCTCCATCAAGTTGACGACCCTACCGTGCTGGACGCCCTTGTCGGCCTTGAGCACGACCTGGGTCTGCTTGTCGCGCGCGAACGCCGCGCGGAACAGGTTGTCGAGCTCGGCGTCCTTCATCGGCTTGCCACCGACGACGACATCCCCGGTGATCGGCACGACCAGGACGAGCGAGGCCTTCGAGGGATCGATCTCCTGCGCCGCACCCGACGGCAGGTTGACCTTGATGCCCGAGCGCTTCTCGCTCTCTTCCTGCTGCTTCTGCTCGGTGACCTGCTTCTTCTCGACGTTGCGCTCGACCTGCACGGCCAGCGCGCTGACCATGAAGATGATCACCATCACGAGGAAGACGTCGGTCAGCGGGGTGATGTTGATCTCGGCGAAGATCGAGTCCCCGCCCTCTTCCCCGTCGTCGGCGTCGGCAACATCAGGCTGCTTCCCGATCGCCATCGGCGCCGCCCTTCTCGCTCTTGGCGACCTTCTTGGGCTGCGAATCGCTCGGCGCCTCGAGCAGGAGCTCGAGGAACTCGTCGGTGAGGAGCTTCATCTCCATCGCGATCCGGTTGGCGCGCTGGCTGAAGAAGTTGAACAGGATGACGGCCTCGACGGCGACGAGGATGCCCGCCGCCGTGACGATCAGGGCGGCCGAGATCGGTCCGGAGATCTCGCCGAGCTTCACGGTCGACTCGGGATCGAGATCGTCCATCGCCGTCATGATGCCGACGACGGTGCCGAACAGACCGACGAACGGCGCGGTGGCGCCCACGGTGCCGAGCATCCACAGCCGGGAGCGGAGGTCCGCGTTGACGCGCAGGCGCTCGCGATGGACCGCGGTCACGACGTGCTCGGGCTTGGCCCGTCCGAGCCGCTCGTAGCCGACGAGGAAGACATCGGCGACCGGCGACGACGACTTCTCGCACGCGGACCGACCCTCGTCGAGCGCACCGCGGGCGAGGCAGCGGGTGACGCGCTCCCCGAGGTTGCGAGCGTGGGTGACGAACTTCCACTGCGCGATGGCGCGCTCGATGCCGACGGCGAGGGCGATCACGGAGAACGCGACCACGACCCACATCGCGCCACCGCCGTGGCTCATCAGCTCCCAGACCGACTGTTCAGCGAGATCCATGAGATGCCTTCGTCTGTGATAGCACGGGACCCGGGGGGTGGGAGGTGAGCCCGATCGAACGCTAGGGTGCAAACGGCGCGCGATAGCCGGCGCCGTCGAAGTCGACGAACACCGGCGAGGTCAGGGCCGTGGCCGCCACACCCCGGCCGCTCAGAGCCGCTCTGATCGTATCGAAATCCCCGCTCATGATCGCGGCGCGGGTCGTGTCATCGACCGCGGTATCGAGCAGGAGCGGGAACACCGCGCGGTCGCCGCGGACGCGGAACACGAGCCAGGCATCCGTCCCGGTGCGCCCCGCCCGGGTCACGATGTCCTGCGCGTCGAGCGTCACGGTGACCGTCGCCTCGTAGCGGCGGTAGGCGCCCGGGCCCGGCACGTTCGCGAGCTGGACGTTCATCGTCCGGGCCGCGATCGGCGCGACGGCGCACGGATCGGCCGCCGCGAGCCCGGCGAGGGACCGCGAGGTCCAGCAGGCGAGCGGCGTCAGCGTGCTGTCGCCGCCGACGACCGGATCGGGCGTCGCGTTCGCGAACACCTCGAGCGTGTCGAACTCGGCCCAGTCCGGCGACGTGATCGACACGGTCAGCGTGATCGAGGCGCCCGCGGCGATCGGGAACGCGCGACCGAGCGCGTTGACGGCCCCGACCTTGACGTCGATCATCGGCCCGTTGGTGATCACGACGTCGCGCGGCGTGTTGTTCGCGCCGGTCTGGGTCTGGAGCACCGCGTCGACCGCGGTGCCGTCGGAGAGCGCGTTCGCCGAGTCGTCGCCGACCCGGATCATCGTCCGCGGCATGCCGACCGGAACGGACGTCGAGTAGTGCGTGTCGCTGTTGCCGGCCGGCGTGACGAACAGCCCGAGCGACAGCATCGACATCCAGTCGCGCATCACCGGATCGAGCGACCGATTCTCGCGCAGGCCGTCGCCGTTGGTGTCGGCCATCGCGAAGCCGTTCCAGATCTCGAGCCCGTTGAACTGATCGCTCCACAGCGACTCGCCGGGGAGGCGCAGCCAGTCGTTCGGCACGCTCGCATCGAGGTAGTCGCCGTAGATCGTGCGGTTCGCGTAGTCGTACTTGATGTTCGCGCGCGACCACGCCGCCTGGAACTCGGTGAAGCCCGACCCACGCGGGTGGTTGACCTGCACCATCGAGGCCCCCCGCGCGCGCATCGCGTCGAAGATCTCGCTCGGGAGCATCGCGAACCCTTCGCGCCCGCGGCCCCAGTCGATCGCGCCCTTGCTCGGCGAGTCATCCTGTGGCGCCATCGGCCACGCGTTGAAGTGACCGTGCGAGAACGGCGTGACCTCGATGCCCGGCAGCACGCGGAGCTGGCGGCGGAGCCCCATCCGCTCGACGATCGGCTGGAGATCGGCGACATAGTCGTGGTCGGTGACCGCGAACATCTCGGTGCCGGCCGACACCGCGGACTGGATGCGCTCCTCGCTGGTGATGTTCGAGTCGGGCGAGCCGATCTGGTGGACGTGCCAGTCGGTGCTGAGGTAGCCCGGGCTCGGATTGACCTGCTTGAGCGTGAGCGTGACGGTGCCGCTCGCGGTCACCGGCGCCGTCGCGACCGACCACTCGGTCCCGCGCGACGCATAGATCCGGTACGTGCCACCGGCCGGCAGGTAGAGGGGTTCGTCGACGCCGTCGCCGAGGTCGGTCGTCGTGCCATGGATCGCGTGCCGGCTCGTGACCACGAACGGCAGGCGATCGTAGGTCTCGAACACGCGCTGATCGGGGAACGCGCCGTGATCGCCGAACACCAGGACCCGGCCGGGGATCGGCAAGGAGGTCGCCTGGTCGAGGATCTGGAAGTCGACCTTGATCGGGGATGGCACGGTGAGGTTGACGGTGTCGGCGAGCGGAGCGGCCGGCGAGCGTCCGACGTTCTTGACCTCCGCGCGGAGCAGGAGGTTGCCTGCCGTCGTCGCGACCTGCCCCGAGAACGAGCCATCGGCGGCAACATCGAGGTAGGAGATCACCGGATCGTCGAGCTGGCCGTCGTTGTCCGCGTCGACGTCGGTGGCATCGAGCTGCCCGTTGCCGTTGCCGTCGACGTAGACGCCGACGCGGGCAGAGGCCGCGGGCTCACCGGCCGACATCGTCACGCGCCCGGACACCGGCCGTAGCGCCTCGCCATTGCCGGCGCGGAACACCTCGTCGACCGCGGCGCCGTCGCGCCCGACGACGAGATCGTAGCTCTGGAGGTAGCCCTTGCCCGGATCGATCTGCAGGTAGAACGTCTCGGGCTTGAGGATGTCGAGGACGGACGAGTTGCCGTCGAGGAAGATCGAGACGCCGGCGATCACGACCTGGGTGTGCACCGTCGGCGTCGGGTGGCGCGGGATCAGGCCGTACGCGACCCCGGGCCCCTGGTAGAGGACGAAGTCGATCGGCGCCGGCTTGGACAGCGAGGTCAGCGCCGAGATGTCGGCGCGCTGGAAGCCGCGCGCGTTGGTCCAGCCCTCGGTGAACCCGCCGGTGTCGGCGATCGTGCCGAGCGGGCTCGAGACCTTGTCGGAGCCGGGGTTGAACAGCGAGTGGTGGACGCCGAGCGTCGTCGAGCCTGGCTCGAGGATGTACGTCGTCGCGCACGTGACGCCATCGTCGATATCCGGGTCGACCTCGGCACCGACGGGGAACACGCCGATGCCCTTGATGTTGATGAAGTCGTTGTTGCCGCTCTTGCCGATCGCGCGCAGCACGGCGGGACCACCCTCCGAGCCATCGCGCACGATCTCGATCCGGTCGGGCTCGCAGGTCCGCCCGAACCGGTAGAACAGACCGAGCTCGCCGAAGTGATCCTCGACGATCTGCCGCGTGCCATCGGTGAGCACCGCATCGACGAGGTTGCCGCCTTGCGGGATCACGCCGATCACGCGGGTCGGTGCCTGGATGATGAAGCTCGCCTTGTCGTTCTTGATGTAGAAGTCGCCGACGAGGCCGCTCTGCGCGGGCCCCGTGACGAGCTCGCTCGGATCGGTGACCTCGCCGGCCGACGCGCCCTGGGGTCCACCGGTCGGCGGGAGCTCCGGGAAGTAGTCGCTGAGCGATCCATCGTCGCCGCACGCGGCGAGCCCCAGCGTCAGGAGCACGAGTACTACAAGGCGATTCGGTCGCATCCCCGCATCGTAAACGAAGCGAGCCCGCCGCAGAGCGGCGTTCATGTGTGCATGTGCGCGGAACCACGGAGCCCTTGCCCCCGGGGGGGAAACGCGCTCGAATGCCGCGCATGAGCCGGATGGTCAAGTGCACGAAGCTCGGAGAGACCCTGCCCGGTCTCCCGTACAAGCCGTTCTCCGACGCCCTGGGCCAGCGGATCTACGACTCGGTCTCGGCACAGGCCTGGCAGCAGTGGATCGAGCACTCGAAGAAGATCGTCAACGAGTACCGACTCGACCTGACCCAGAAGAAGGCGCACGACGTGCTCAAGGAGCAGTGCGAGGCCTTCCTGTTCGGTGACGGCGGCAGCCTCCCGCCCGACTACGTGCCCGAGAAGCACTGAACCGTGCGCGCGCTGGCGCGTCACTTGCCGAAGCTCGGAGCTCGCGTCCCGTGGGTCGAGCTCGGCGACTGGCCGACGCCGCTGACCCCGCTCTCGATCGCCGGCCGCCCGGTGTGGGTCAAGCACGAGGGCGACTCCCACCCGCTGTACGGCGGGAACAAGGTGCGGACCCTCGAGGTCTGGTTCGGTCACGCGCACGAGCGCGGTGCGCGGCGGATCTGGACGATCGGCGCCTTCGGCTCGAACCACGCGATCGCGACCATCCTGCACGCTCCGCGCGCGGGCCTCGAGGTCGGGGCGATCCTGTTCCCGCAACCGCCGACCGAGTGGGCCGTCGAGAACTGCGGCGCGATGATCGCGACCGGCGCGCCGCTCGTCTGCGTCCGCTCGGTGTTCGAGATGCCGTTCGTCGCGATGCGGATCGCGCGGCGCGAGCGCGATGCCGTCGTCATGCCGCCCGGGGGCGCGACGACGGTCGGGACCTTCGGCGCGCTGGCCGCCGCGTTCGAGCTCGCCGAGCAGATCGAGGCCGGCCTCGCGCCACCGCCCCGGCGCATCGTCCTCGCGATCGGCAGCACGTGCACGACCGCCGGGCTGCTCGCCGGGCTCGCGCTCGCGCACGCCGCGGGCGTGTGGCGCTGGCCGGTCCCGCTCGTCCATGGCGTGCGCGTCACGCCGTGGCCGGTGACGTCCCGCGTGCGGATCGCAGAGCTCGCCCACCGGACGCTGGCACGCGTCGCGGCGCTCGGGGGACCGCGGGTCGCGATCGGGCTGCCCGAGCTGGTCTCGCGGCTCGTCGTCGACGGGCGCGAGCTCGGCGCGGGTTACGGTCGCCCGACGCCGCACAGCGACGCCGCGATCGCCGCATTCTCCAGGCTCCACGGACCGCGCCTCGACGGCGTGTACTCGGCCAAGGCCGCCGCGGCGCTGCTGCGCCTGCACCGGGACGGCGTCGGCCCGCTCGTGTTCTGGGCGACCAAGTCGACGACGACGCTCGCCGCACCGTCGCTCGAGCAGCTGCGAGCGGCGCCTCGCGCGCTCGTCGACTGGATGCGCTAGACCTGACTACTTCGTGTCGGTCGTCGTCGGCGCGGCCTTCGCCGGCTCGTTGACGCTGCGCTTCTGGTTCGCACGCGCGCGCTCGGACCGCTGCTCGGCGTCGCGCTCGCGCTCGTTGTTGATGTAGACGATGCATGCCTTGACGGCGCGGTCGGTCTCGACGTTCTGCTGGTAGTACGCGGGCGCGCGGTTCGAGATGCTGGTCGCGATGGTCGCGGCCTTCTTGCACTCCCCCGCGCGGACCTGAGCGATCAGCGCGGCGTGCTGATCGCGCGCCCAGGCGAGCTGCGGGTCGGCGGGCTTCTCCTCGGCGGGCGTCGCCGCGCGCGGCGAGGCGTTGCGATCGACGGTCTTCGCCGGCGCATCGCGACGCGGCTCGGGCTTCGGAGACGACGCTGGCGGCGGCGGTGATGCATTGGTCGCGCGCGGCGGCGCCGGACGCGCGGGCGCGCGGCTCGCATCCGCGGTGGTCGCCGTCGGCTCCTGCGCGCGGCCGATCCCGGCCGTCGCACCCGCACCGCCGGGCGCGCCGGTGGACTCGGCCTTGGAGTCGAGCGTGCTGTCGTTGTCGCCGAAGGCGAGCGTGTTCTTGGACTCGGACGTGCCCTTGCGGCGCGTGTCGGCCTCGAAGTCCTTGGGAGCCGGCTGCGGCGCGCGGAGCTCGATGCCCTGCCGCGGCGCCTTCTTGGCACCGGTCACGGCCGCCTGCTCCTTCGCGAGCTTGCCCTCGGGCTCGAGCGTGGCCGCCGGCTTGGTCACCGTCACGGCGGTCTTCTGCTTCTCGGCCCGCTTGTCGGAGACGGCGGCGGCCTGATCCTTCGCCTGTCCCTGGGCATAGCCGTCATCGAGCGCGACGCGGAAGTTGTCCGCTGCGCCGGCCTCGAGCTCGTCGAGGTTGGCCTCGCCCGACGCGCCGCTCGCGGAACCGGAGCCCATCGCGATGCCGTCGCCAGTCCTGGTGTTGCTCGGACCCGCCGCGGGCGCGGCGACCGTCGCGGAGCCCTGCTCCTGGAGCGCGATCTGCGACGGTGCCGGCGCGGTGCTCTCGGCGAAGTCGGCCTTGCGCCGGGTCACCAGCGTCGCGACGCCGAGCACGACCACGAGCATCGCGGCCGCGGCCATCGCCGGGTGCGCTGCGAACGAGCGGACGAACCGCGCGAACCAGCCCTCCCGGGCCTCGGGCTTGGGGGCGCAGCGCGCCGCTTCCTTCATCAGCAGGGCGGACACCGACGGCGGCGGCTCGAGCTGGACCTGGAGGAGGCGACTCTCGCGGACCAGGCCACGCGCGTGCGTCAGGTCGGCGAGCGCCGTGCGGTCCGACGGGTGCGCGTCCAGGTGCGCGGCCAGGCGCGACTCTTCCGAGGGCGTGAGCTCCCCGTAGAGGGCGCTGATCAGCAGCGCGTCGATGTCCTGGCGTTCCACCATGGTCCTGCGTCCTTATACTACGTGTGTACTCGACGAGCGACGAACGGAAGAACGCCTGGGAGCTCGCGCGCTTGGCACCAACTTCGTGCCGCGCCGATCGTCTCTCGGGTCTTCGTTTTGTCGCTCGTTGATTACAGACGCAGGAGCAGTCCCGGCGATCTAACGTGGTGCTGAAAATGCACGACGGGGGGTGTCGCAGGTCACAACACCCGAGAACCTCAGTCCTTGTTGGGCTCGCACGACCAGTTCACGGAGTCGATCGCCCAGGCGTCATCACCGCAGACGGCCGCGCTGGCCTCGGTCGATCCCGCCCCGGTATCGGCGAGTGCGAGCTTCGCCGACTTCACGTGGGTCGCGCGCCGCTTCTTCGAGTCCGGGGCGCACACCACCCGCCACGTGATCGAGCAGTCGACCGGGACCGTGCAGGAGTTGTGGATCGTGAAGGCGACGGTGTCCTCGTCCTTGTCCTGCTGGTCGAACGCCGTGCAGTCCGCGAGGGACTTCTTGGCGTGGCCGGCGGTGGCAGCGGGAATCGCGATCATGATGGCGAGGGCGCACAGGGCCCATCGCGTCCAGGACGTGGAACGCATTGGCAATCCTCCGAAAACGAGGGGGTGACGGCGCGGAGCACGGGCCCTGCGCCACCGCGGCGCGCCGCATCGTGTGCAGCAGCGCCGTCGGTTGTGCACGTGAGACAGCGGCGGCCCGGTTCGGTTCCGGGATTTTTCGCGCGGCCCCCGCGATGCGGGCATGATGCCGCGATGGCAGGTCCTCTCGATGTGTTTCGCGACGGCGCGCTCACCGGACATGTGGCCCTCATCACCGGCGGGGGAACCGGGATCTGCCGCGGGATCGCGGCCGCCTATGCCCGGCTCGGCGCCGATGTCTGCATCGTCAGCCGCAAGCAGGAGGTCCTCGACGTCACCGCCCGCGAGCTGTCCGCGGCGACCGGACGCACGATCCTCGGCGTCGCGGCGGACGTCCGAGATCCGGACGCGATCGCGCGCGCCGTGGCCGCGACCGTCGAACGGTTCGGCAAGCTCGACACGCTCGTCAACGGCGCCGCCGGCAACTTCCTCGCACCGGCCGCCGCGCTGTCACCCAACGGCTTTCGCACCGTGATCGACATCGATCTCAACGGGACGTTCTTCGCCGCGCGCGCCGCGTTCGATCAGCTCTGCAAGTCCGGGCCTGCGCTGATCCTCAACATCAGCGCGACGCTGCACTATCACGGCACGCCGCTGCAGCTCCACGCCTCGGCCGCCAAGGCCGGCGTCGATGCGGTCACCCGCAACCTCGCCGTCGAGTGGGGCCGGTTCGGCATCCGCGTGTGCGGCATCGCGCCCGGACCGATCGCGGAGACCGAGGGCATGAAGCGCCTCGCGCCCGGCGAGCTCACCCAGAAGATGACGGCCGCGATCCCCGCCGGCCGGTTCGGCGCGATCGACGAGATCGCCGCGGCCGCCGTGTTCCTCCGCTCCCCCGCCGCCGCCTACGTCACCGGCCACACGCTCGTCGTCGACGGCGGCCACTGCATCGCGACGCCCGCCCTCGGGATGAGCTGGTGACACGCCGGCGCGCTGCGCCGCCCGCGTCCGCCGCATCGGACACGAGGTCGGCGCGCTCGGCCGTGTCCGCGGCCCCGAACACGAGGTCGGCGCGCTCGGCCGTGTCCGCGGCCCCGGACATGCGCACCGCGCTGCCCCGCGCGTCCGTCACCCCGGACACGAGCTCGACGCGCTCGCGGGTCGCCGCGCCCGACGCGCTCGCGAAGGTCGCGCGGCAGCTCGCTGCGCGTCCGCGGCGCCGGACCCCGCGCGGCACGCCGCCGCCGTCCGATGCGCCGGAACCGCGCGCGACGCGAGCTCGCGCCGGACGCTCGGCGGCCGAGCACGACCGCAGCGAGCGCGCGCCGCTCGACATCGCGACCGCGGCGCGCGCCGTCTCGCTCGAGCTGATCGGGGGCCGCGCGCACTACGAGCGCGTGATCGCCGCGGTGCTCGGCGCGCACACCAGCGTGTGGATCGCGACCGCGAACGTGAAGAGCCTGATGGTCGAGGATGGCCGCGCGGCGCCGGGCCGCCGGCGAACGGTGCGGCGCTCCGCGTACGTCTCGATCCTCGCGCTGCTCGACGATCTCGCGCAGCGCGGCGTCGAGCTGCGCCTGCTCCACGCCGAGCTGCCCTCGGGCCCGTTCCGCGAGGAGCTCGCGAACCACCCGCGCCTCGTCGCCGGCGGGCTCGCGCTCGCGCGCTGTCCGCGTGTCCACATGAAGGCGGTGATCGTCGACGGCGCCCTGCTCTACCTCGGCAGCGCGAACTGG
>Ga0316605_10002700_pt1 | contig 10044 bp, 9 predicted proteins | sample OWC_soil_day20_n_FD_207666 | JGI IMG/M metagenome (GOLD analysis project Ga0316605, IMG submission 207666) | Wetland soil microbial communities from Old Woman Creek delta, Ohio, United States - OWC_soil_day20_noCT | ecosystem: Environmental > Terrestrial > Soil > Wetlands | place: USA: Ohio... | reverse complement strand
TTTGCTCCCGCATTCACTTTGTCGTTCCACGACAGCGAATGCTCCCGCAAACCGCCAAATGCCCATAGCCTCGGTCGTTAGGTGGCATTTAAAAAAACAAAAATGGAGAATTTTATAGTTATAAAAGACAGCTCGTACGACGACATAAAAAAAGCGTTGTTACAATGGATTGAGCTTTATACAGACGATTTGACTTTTGAAGTAATTTTTGAACTATATAAAATAAATGACGAAACATTTTTGATTAAAGTTGACAAAAGAATTGAAAACGAAGATTTCAACTATCTGGTGAATTATCTATGTTATCCAGAAGATTTTGACTATACATTTAATACTCAAGGTTACACAGTTGCAAAGAACAAAGAATTATATCCAAGTGAAATAATTGGTAAAAAGCTACAAGTTTATGTACCCGACGATGATAAAGAATATGACATTGTATATGCACAAACAGAAGACCACGAAATTTATAAAATTGAATTTAAAGGCAAAGTGTATAAAATAAATGATTTAAAAGCATTCAATTATCCTAACATTGACATTGGACAGCTTTCAAAACCAGAGAAAATAAAACTGAGCAAGGTTGACATTAAAGAAAAACAGAAGAAAACAGAAATTGTAAATATTAAGAAAAGATTTAAAATTATACCGATTGTAATTGGATTTATATTGTTATTGAATATTTTGTCGCTTTTTGTAATTGTCAACAACAGCATTGGAACTATTACTTCAAATATACTAATTATTGGATTAGGAGTTTGGTTCTTTGGCGATTATAAGATGCTTCAAATCAATAAATATTACAACTACAGTATTTTAATTGCAATTCTAATCTTGGCATACGCTAATCTTATAGACTATTATTTACCATACAGACTTGATGTTATAAAACTTGGAGGTTCAAGCCCTCTATCATTATTGATTTTTCAAAAACCATTAAGACTAATTTTTATACGTTTATTTAAAAGAGAGCCAATTGTCGACAAAATTGACTCTTCATTTTTAGACTATATTTATCAGATAATTTTATTTTCGACACTATCAATATTGCCAATTATCATTTACAACTTGAAATAAAATTATAAAAAGAAGAAATAATGAACTTATATAGAGATAAAATATTACCATATTTAATGAACAAAAACATCGGAAAAAAAGAAATTATTGAACTACGTAGAAATTTGTTGAAGCAAGTTGAAGGGAATATTTTAGAAATAGGAATAGGAACAGGGATTAATTTATATTTATACCCAAAGGAAATTAATAGTATAACTGCAATAGATTTATATGTCAGAAAATTACCTTTGACTAATGTTTCTGTATCGTTATTTAACGATACAGCTGAAAAGATGCATTTTCCGGATAATAGCTTTGACACAGTTGTTTCAACTTTTACACTTTGTAGTACGAAAGAAATTGATTTAGCACTACTTGAAATTAAAAGAGTATTAAAATCGAATGGTAAATTCATTTTTTTGGAACATGGGCAGTCAAAAAAAGACACAGTACGTAAAATACAAAATTTATTCAACCCTATTTATACATGTTTGGCTTATGGATGTAATATAAATAGGAACTATAGAAATGCTATTGAAAAAGCCGGTTTTAATATAGAAAAGTATGCTATTAAAAATGCAAAAATATATCCAGAAATTTTAACAGGAATTATTCATGAAGGAATTGCAATAAAATGATAAGAATAATATACGATATTACAATGCTAAAATCAAAAAAAGAACTAATTAAAAAATATGATAAAAAGTTCTGGAAAGATTTTAAAAAAAGTTCTGATAAATACTTGCCTCAAATAGTTGGTAAAATGCCAAATATTGGGAAAAGTCTTTTTTCCTTTAATTATAAATTTGGTCCTTGCTATATAGCTTGGTACAAAGCTTTTAAAGAATTGAAAGTTTTAGATGATGAAATAGATAAGAATATTTGGCTTATGAATGAAAAGATGTGTGAGATTATACCACAAAAAATGTTGAAGTTAGTTGGGAAAACATACATTAATGGATTTCGTAAAAAAGCATCAGAGCATATCAAACGGCAAGAAAAAGGCAAATTGCACCCATACGATTGGAAAATAGATTATCGTGAAATTAATAAAAATACATTTGAATTAGATATTACCGAGTGTGCAATATTAAAAATGGCAGAAGATAACAATGTGCGTAATATGTTGCCTGGAATTTGCAGAATGGATTATTTGTTTTCAAACTTAATGGGTAATGGTTTTGAAAGAACAAAAACACTCGGAGACGGAAACAATTGCTGCAATTGTCGTTATCATATAGTTGGAAAATGTGAATGGGCTCCTGAAAAAGGTTTTGAGGGAAGAAAATAAGTTTTATTATTTATTGGATGTTTTTACTTTAATAAAGATATTAGCAATCCTAGAAAATGTGTATTAGAACCCGTAGTGCATTTGGGATATAAGTAGCTGTGGAGCATTTTTACCTAATAACTCGTTTATTTCATTTTTCAATTTTCCACTATTTACTTTATTCTAGTTATGATTATAAGTTATTATTTATATATATCAAAAAGAGAAAAAGGTTAGATGAACATATTAAAGGTCAGCTGCTTACAGCACCTAAAAAAATGGCGGTTAATTGGTTAGATAAAGTTTTGAGCTTCGTATAAAATTTAGTGGTGGCAGACAGTTTTGTGCTTCGAAATCGCCAACTTTTAGTAGCTTCAAACCTTTAGCCCCAATAAAAAAACCGCAGCAATTTTGATTTAGTACGATATAGTATTATATTTGTCCGGTATAGTATTAATATTAAATTTTAAATCAATGGACAAAGAGTTTATTAAGAATGGTTTGGAGTTGATAAAGAAAGCTGACTCAGCTTATTTGACAACGATTGATTCAAATGGATTTCCTTCAACAAGAGCAATGCTGAATTTAAAAAATGGCAAACAATTTCCAAAACTTGTCGATTTTATGACGCAGTTTGATGAGGATTTAACTTTATTTTTTACAACAAATACTTCATCCACCAAGATTAGGCAAATTATAGAAAATAACAAGGTTTCCGTGTATTATTGCGATTCAAAATCATGGCATGGATTTATGTGTCAAGGAGAAATTGAAATTGTGACAGACAGGAATCTGAAACACGCTATTTGGCTCGATGAATGGAAAATGTACTATCCGGAAGGCAAAGATTCGGAAGACTATGCTATTTTGAAACTTAAACCGAATTATGTAAAGAGTTATTTTCAATTTAATTTATCGGATTCAAAATTATGAGCAGAAAACGAGAAGGCGGTTATTTGATTTCTCAAATTCATCAATTATCCGGTAGAATCTTTTCTAAAAAGCTCAAGGATGCCCAAATTGACATTAACCATGCCCAGGGTCGAATAATATTTGCCTTGTGGAAGAAGGACCAAATTCCAATAAATGATTTGGCTAAAGATACATCGTTAAGTAAATCTACCTTGACAACTATGTTGGAGAGACTTGAGAAGTCAGGACATATAATCCGTAAACAATCTGTGATAGACAAACGGATTATGATTGTTTGCTTGACGGAAAAGAGTAACTCACTAAGAAATGATTATCAAAAAATATCGGCTGATATGACAGATTTATTTTACAAAGGATTTAATGATGATGAAATATCTCAATTTGAATTATATTTGAAAAAGATACTTAAAAACTTGAAATAGAAAAATTACTGGCGCTAATACGCGGTAATAAAACATGCTGGTTTCATTGGGTATTCGAGCGTTTCATCCCGCCTCGTTGTTTTGTAACGGGGGTACAGACGTAGCCCTGCAAACTGCCACTTGTCATAGACACGTCTGTTACCACCAGGTGTAAACAGAGACAACAGAAACAAATATTCTGAGACAATGATTAACAAGATATTCCCAATTCAAATGAAAATTCAAATGAAAATTAAAATATGGCTTTTAGCAGCAATATTTACCTTTTCCCACATAATACTGTTAGCCCAGGATGATACTAAAATTGTTCAGAGTAACAATAATGTTACAATCTCAAATTCATGTTTGTCTGCAACATTCGACCTGGATAAAGGTTTTTACAGCATTACTGATTTGAAATCGGGAATTTTGGTAATTGAAAAAGCCAAACTTTCGGCTGATAACTGGAATACGTCTCAAATGTTTGGTCCTACTAAAATTAAAGGGCAAAAGATTTGCTGGAAGCAGAAAGAAGTAAAACAGGACAATAAATCAGGCAAGTGTCTTGAACTTGTTTATACCGGGTCTGATAAGTTAATACCCATGTACTACTTTGCCTTTACCCTGCTCGACCATGACTCGTATTTGGTAATGCAGGTTGGAATCAAAAATACACTGCCAAATTTTTGTCGTTTTATGAAAGCAGAACCCATCGCCAATGCTTCGCTTTATCCGGGGGCAGTAGTTTCAGCCTTGCAAACCCTTAATGGTGCTGCAGGTGTGACCATGCCTGAAGTATTAGGCGATGTACAGCGCGAATCTACAAACAGTTTAATGATTACAGCTCTTGTAAACAACAAAAGACATACTATTGTTTTTGGTGGTCTTAAGTATCAGAATTATTATGCTACAACATTTTACAGAACCGATGACAAGGGCAATAGGAATATTACTCTTGCTATGAGCGACCCTACCGGACGTCGGATAGAAACAAACACAGAATGGTGGGCTCCTGATACATATTATATGGGTATAGGTACTGATCCTTTCACTACTCTTGAGCAGTATGGGATTGCCTTGCGGATTGCCAATAATGCTCATCCTAACCTTTACAGTTTTCCAACTTTGTGCGGATGGGCTGTCGGAAACCTTAGCGGGGGAAAAGACATAAACAATTCGAAGGCTCTTGTGGAGGAGATGGATGAAGCAAACAAATGCGGATTAACCAAATATACTAAAGTTGCTGTTCGATTGGAGCCCGATTCATACTGCTATACCGATGGTAATACTGAGCAAGGATGGTGGGACGATGAGCATTGGAGTAGATATGGTCACTTAGTTGCACCCTATGAGACTTTTGAAAAATGGTGCAAGGCTGTTAAAGAAAGAAATGGTATCCCTTTTACATATTTTCAGTCCGGTATGCCTTCTGATGACTTTGCAAGAGCACATCCCGACTGGATGCTGAACGATGATATCAGTCAGTTGCATTTGTATCACCGGCACCATCAACCATATGTGCGTTACGACTACACAAACCCTGATTTTCAAAAATACACTCTTACCATGTGGCAACGTCTCCGCAAAGATGGAATGGTTGGAATTAAGTTTGATTACCCGGAAACTGCCTGGAATACAGCGAAATTTGATGATCCGCTTGCTACAACCACTTCGGCATACCGAAAACTTTTTGAGCTTTGCCGTGAAGGACTTGGTTCGGAGGCTCGGATACACGAGAGAGCACTTGGTGAAAGTGATCGCCCTACGCTGGATGTAACTGCCGGCATTGTTGATATACAGCGTACAGCATGGGACAATAATGCTTTTGAGCCGCAATATGTTACAACAGGCGGACTGCGTTGGTATAAAGCCGGATCCGTATTCCGTTATTATCCTGATAGTAAAGCCATTCATACTCTCAGCCCCGAAACAAGGCAATCGCTTCTGACAATGATGGCTTTTACAAGCGGCCGACTTGAACTTGCAACTCCATTTAAAATGCTGACACCGGAGATGGTGCATGATATTTCGAGAATTTATCCCGTTTATGATGGAATTAACAGCCCACGCCCTGTTGATGCTTTTACGGGAAAAAGAGATCCGTCAATTTACGATCTGGCACTTACTGACGATTGGCATCAGGTAGTCTTGTTTAATGCCGCTAAAGTCAAGGCATCTGTTTCTGTCAACCTGAGCAGTCAATTAATTGAATGTGGTCTTGCTCTAGAAAAAGATGCCGATTATTATATCTATGACTTCTGGAAAGATAATTTCATGGGAAAATTCAAAGGAACTCAAACCATCACTGTTAATCTGGACAGTATGGCTTGTTCTCTTTTTTCAGTAAGGAAAGTGTTGGCAATTCCCCAGCTGCTTTCAACCAACCGGCATATTTTGCAAGGGTGGATGGATATCAAAGAACTGAATTGGGATGACAAGAAAAAAACTTTGTCGGGAAAAGCATGTGTGGTTGCAGGTGAGCCTTTTAAAATTGTTATTGCTAATAACAACTGGAAGTTATCGGGTACAAAAGCCCCCGGATTTACCATTAAAAAGCAAAATCATCCATCTGGCAACAACAACCTTGATGTTATTGTTATCGGGAGCAAAGAAAACAGGGAAGTGCCATTTACTATCAGCTATAAAACTAAATAATTAACAAATACAAAAGTAATATCCGGTAAGCAATACAATAATCAACTGAAACTGATATTGGTAATCTTTAACCAGACAGAAGGTTAAAAGCAAGAACTCTTGGCGATAACAAAGGCTATTACAAAAGGCGGGTTTGGAAATAGATATGAAGCTTCGTCACCTGCGAATCATTCTGTTGGTTGGTTGCTAAGACCACGCAATCCGTCAAATGCAGTTAGCCACCTCCGTCAGCAAATATAGTTTCAGTATTTTTGTTGTAAAAAAGCAAGGAATTAACCGGCTGAAAGGGAAACCAGTAACACTCGTGAATATAATTCTCCATAGGTATAAGACCTTTATTGAGAATAGTGTGCAATTAACGGCTACGCTGTTTAGTGCAGGTTAACTACTATAGTTTGGAGGTTAAGCCGAATGTGAGAGTGTTCAGGAAACTATATCTCATATTATTCGAATTGATATATTTCACCTGCCCGAAAGGTCTCCGCTAACTTTATCAAGGAACGGGCAAAACACTCCCATTAAGATATTTATCTTCCGTTTAAAAAATATGTTCAGATAAACTTGTAAATTAAAAAAACTTTAATAAATTTACGGCTGTGTTAATTTAACCGTAAGCTACGTTATCAAAAGTTTACCGGGACATTCTGTTAAGATAAATCCAATATCTTTACAATTTAGCAATTAAAAGTATTAGGCATATAAATATAAATTTTAACGGTATTGTAATAGAAGCGCTCCAATTTATTCGAAAAACAATATCATGTAGATAATAAGTGATATTCGGAATTTCGTAAGTCGTGATAAGGCGTATATAAGAAAAACTGAGTTTCTCTTAGCTACAATACGTTAGCAGCAGCCGTAAAAAAAACAAAGTAATGTATGAAAATTAGAATTTTATTCTTGTTGACAATTATACCGCGACTCTGTTTTGGACAGATTTTCGGAATTTTAAGAGATAGTACAGACAAACAACCAATACCATACGTGAATATTTGGATTGAGAATGAAAATATCGGAACAACTTCTGATATAAATGGAAAATTTACTTTAAATATTTCACCCAAGTCGAATAAAACTATAATCTTATCTTCAGTTGGCTACAAAACAAAAAAAATAAATTCAAATATCGACCTAAATACAGTTTTTCTTCAACCTCAAATCATAGGATTACCAGAAGTAGTTGTATCAAACAAAAAAAAAATAAAAATAAAAACAATTGGAAAATTTAAAAAATCACAAATCATATCACATGTTTTAAGTGGAAATAGTCCATTAATGATTGCTGAATATTTTCCTTATAATGAAGAGCTTGAAGAAACACCTTTCATTAAAACGATTAGATTACCAATAAAAAGCAAGGTTGACAATTGTAAATTTAATATTCGATTTTTATCTCTTTCTGACAATGGTATGCCTGAGAACTATTATTTTGACGAAAATCTTATTTGTTTAGCTAAAAAAGGAAGTTCAATAGTTACTATTAATCTTGCAAACAAAAATATAGTTTTTCCAAAAGAAGGCTTAATAATAGCTATAGAATGGTTATTTATTGAAGAAAATAAGTACGAGTTTAAATACATAATAGAAGGACAGAAAAAAAATAATGTTGAATATTTATATTCTCCGAGCGTTGGACTAACCAAACAAAAAAGTGACGACAATTTTTGGATTTACAGACTGGGGAAATGGAAAAAAACAACAAATTTTCCGATAATAATAGAACTAACATTGACTAATTAGACAACGAGAAACGAATTAGTAAAACGACTAAACGGTATGCTGCTAACACACGCCTATGTCCATTGGCTGGCTGACGTGCATTTAGCAGGTTTTGCTCCCGCATTCACTTTGTCGTTTCACGACAGCGAACGCTCCCGCAAACCGCCAATGCCCATAGCCTCGGTCGATAAGGCTATTTTAAAAAGTAATTCAGAAATAAGCATTGTGAGAAAATTTTGTTTTTTTTATCTGTATTTATAGCCAGACGACATTTGGACAATTTGGAATTATTGCAGACAATGATGGCTTTGTGTTCGTCAGAAAATCACCTGATTTTATATAACAACTAAATAAGAATTTATTATGGAAAAAAAAGTAAAATGTTTTCAATTTCTGATTTTAATGACTTTTGTTGTGTTTTTTAATAGTGGTAAAATATACTCACAAAAGGAAATAACAGCAGTGTTTCCAAAAGACGGAGCAAGTAATGTAAATGTTGGTATTTTAAAATGGTCAGCACAAGAAGGTATGAAATACGACTTGTATTTTGGACTTTCTGCAAATCCAGGCCTTTATAAATCAGATTTGGATACAATGGAAGTAAAACCAGTCATATTAGAATTAAATAAAAAATATTACTGGAAAATAGTAGAGAAAAAAAATGGAAAGGTAATCAGAACTTCAAAAAATTTCGCATTTAGTACTTTACCCATTACGCTAAATACCACATTAAAATACAAATCATTTGTAGATTTACGCGATTATAAAATCTACTGGACAATAACAGTAAATGGAAAAGAATGGTTTGTACAAAATCTTGATTATGCCTTGCCAAACAATTCATGGTATTACGATAATTCTGAAGCAAATAAAGTTTATGGGAAACTGTATTCAGGTCTATTATTAACTACAAATCTCAGCGATATTTGCCCAAAAGGCTGGCATATACCGTCACGACAAGAATGGACGGATTTAATAAACACATTTGGCGGATTAAAAGTCGCAGGTGCTGCACTCAAAGAAACAACCGATTTATATTGGCGAAACAGTAAAGTTGCAAGAACCAATAATAGTGGAATAACTGTTTTACCGGCAGGTAGCAGAGACAGCAAACCCTCTTTTTCGAATTTGGGTAAATACACCTCTTTTTGGACTTCAACACCAAATCCAAAAGTTCGAAATATTTTTTCTACAATAGATTTTGGGTTTATGCGTGATAATGTAATTTTTAGTGATGGCGACCCTGGTTGGAGTTACTCAATAAGATGTGTGAAAGATAAATAGGTGAATTTTTAATCGAATTATTTGTTTACAAAAAAAACATAAAACAGAATCTATAATTAATTAAAATGGTAAAAAAATGAAAAAAGGAATGATTATCTCTATGGTATTACTTAGTGTAGTATTTTTGTTTGGTTGTGGTCAAAATCAGTCATCGCAAGCTCAGACATCATCAATTAACGATAGTTTAGCAGTGAATAAAATTAATACTGATAATAAATCCGTTAATGAAAAAGCCTCCTCTGTCGTTTATCTTTCGTTCAATGGAACAGCAACAGATGACGGCAATATCACAGGAAAAAACACAAATGAAGAATTTTATCTTTTCATGGAAAATAGTGAGAATACTATTGTTTATGTTATTTCAAAGCAGAATTATGATTTGTGGTCATCAAAAAAGATTATGCCTGCACAGTTGAAGCCGGGTATGCAAACCTACAAAGCAGATATTGCTTCATCAAAGAAATTGGAAAACGCAGACAATACAGTTGAATACTATGAAATAACAAAACTGAATAGTATAGTCGAAACTGACGAGATAGATTAATAGTTCAAAATTTTGATAAATTGGTGTACGCTCCTCACGCAAACAACAACAGGGGGCTAAACTAAATCCGTAAGTGCGATGGTTGCTGTGTAAGCTAACAACATAAGCCCGTATCCTCGTGTTTGCAATTATCAGCCACACTTTTGGGCGTAGTGTCTTCGTCATAGGCGTAAACCTAAATG
>Ga0316605_10002698_pt1 | contig 10046 bp, 7 predicted proteins | sample OWC_soil_day20_n_FD_207666 | JGI IMG/M metagenome (GOLD analysis project Ga0316605, IMG submission 207666) | Wetland soil microbial communities from Old Woman Creek delta, Ohio, United States - OWC_soil_day20_noCT | ecosystem: Environmental > Terrestrial > Soil > Wetlands | place: USA: Ohio... | reverse complement strand
AATCTGATACCTATTGATTATTTTCTCGTTTCATAATCGCTACATTATTTAGACGTATCTCACGCTTAAATAGTTGCAACTAATATGCCAAAAAGTTATATTATTGAATTTCAATATATTAATAAAAATAGTTATCGTTCGAAAACGAACAATGACTATTCAAATCCGAACAAATTCAGGGTTTTCTTCAATCCATTCGAGAAAAATGAAAAAAGTCAGTGAAGGGGTATTATAGGGAAATTCCTATCAAAGAATGGGGATTTTAACTATTCGGGGGAGAAATCTCATCTTACCTTTGTTGCATACAAGAAAACAAAAGATAAATCATAAATACAGAGGTAAAATAGACTGGTTAGTTTATATTTATAAAATCAGGTATTAGTTTTCATAATAGATTAAAAAATCCTGCAGTAAAACGGTGCTTGGCGCATAGCTCTACTGCAGGATTTATTGTTTTTTCTATTTTACTATTTCACATTGAAGCGAATAATAAATTTACTTCCTTTTCCCACTTCACTCTCCACTGTGAGAGTGCCATTCTGGGCTTCAATAAAATCTTTTGATATAGAAAGTCCTAAACCACTACCTTGTACTTTAGTTCCCGGAACTCGGAAATAACGGTCAAAGATACTTTCATGATAACGTGGATCAATACCTTTGCCAAAGTCCTGCACAAACATTTCAACAACATCACCTGTTTGCTGAGCACCAATAATAATTCTGGAATTCTCCTTCGAATAATGTATAGCATTGCTTAGCAGATTGGTGAGCACCCAGGCAATCTTCTCGCTATCAACAAATAGTTTGGCTATCTTTTCGGGATATTCTACTTCAATATGGCAACCAAACTTTTCTGCCTGCATACGAGTAGCTTTTATTGCATATTCAATTAACTCGATAGGCTTGGTAATCTTAGGCATTAGTTGCAGTTTACCCGTTTCTACTTGTGTAAGTTTCAATAACTCACCGGTAATGCTCAGCAACCGTTCACTGTTTTCCTTTATGCTGTGCGACAAAGATTCCTGTTCTTCATTCAATGAGCCAATCCGTTTATCTTCCAAGAGTTGTAAACTCATCATAATAGCCGAGATTGGAGTTTTCAGCTCGTGAGAAATAGTAGACAGAAACGTTGTTTTAGCCGTATCCAGCTCTTTAAATTCCGTAATATTCTTCAAAAGAATTACATCTCCAATATTATGAGGTTCAGTTTCACCGGTTTCAATAACCCGTATAGGAATATAATTAGCCTGAAAAAAACTCTCTTTATTATCAGCATAAATCTTAAGCGGCTCCTTCTTCTCTTCAGGGTTTACCAGTTCCCTAACCAGTCTACGAAGTAAATCATTCTTCAGAGCAAGTTCCGGAGCCGACTTTCTGATTACATTTTCCCGTTTCAAATTCAAAATATTCAGTGCTTCATCGTTTATGAAAAGAATCTTCTTCTCGTTATCCAACCCAATGATAGGTTCTGTTATACTATTAACAATAGCTTCAATATATTTCTTGTTGGCAATAATATCAGCAAGTGTACTGGCTCTGTATTCGTTCAGCCTTTCTGCCATTTTATTGAAAGAGGTAGATACCTCACCAAACTCGCTTGTTGGTTCAAAGTTCAGTCGTTTATCATAATTATGATTAGCAATTTCCGTTATACCATTTATTAATTCCTTTATGGGCTTCAATATAGAATGAGGGAAGCGAAACAATATGACTAGAGCAAAAACAATACAGACAGCAAACGTCAAGCAAATCCATAGCAGCGCATTCATAGCAGTTTGTTTGGCTACCGCACTTTTATGATAAATGGATGCCATATTCAAGGTCATAATGGTATAAATGTCAGTACGCATCTCCCGTAAGCTCTGCTGAGTATTCTTGTTCCTATGTTCCTCAAAATGTACTATCAGTTTATCCGTTGTTTCCCTCTCATTAATCTCAGTCAGATTCTTCTGTTGCATCTGCAAGTTTGATGTAAAAACCTGAAGAGCCTTCTTGCTTGTATTCAGTTCATCGAGAACGGACAACATATTCCTGCAATAATCCAGCGAATAGTTATTGTTCGTATATATCTTATGAGTTTCGTTATTCAGCTTATTTATATAGCTCAACGAAAGAATGCCTAAGAGAACAATCATGGCAAAGAGCATTCCGATGCCGTAAGTGAGTTTAGTCTTTATTCTCATATCATTATCAGTTTAATCCTAGGACAAAATAATTAAATCGATATTTGCCCTGGATAGTGAATCAATAAATTTTTTATAGCGGGTTACAGAAAAGAATACCTTTGGAATATTGAAAGAGGGGCTTCCCATGCAGACAGTAGTTATCTGCCTTTCTTTGCACACCTTGATTATAGTTCCTATAATGTCTGACGATTGTATCTGCACCACCTCACCTCCTAACTCAGTAGCCATTTTAAAGTGATTGAGTAAATAGCGTTGGTTGGCTAAAGGAATACGATCGGGGGCCTCCTTTGGAGTCTGCACATAAAGAGCAATAAACTTCGTATTATAGTGAGTAGCCAACCGGGCCGTTTTCCTTATAATCTTTCTAGGAGTCTTTTCATTCGCACTTATACAAGCCATGAACCGTTCGTGACGAATACGAGAGAAATCCTGAATAAATTCATTTTCTACCTGTTTCTCTACCCGTAAGGCAACCTCTTTCAGAGCCAGTTCCCTTAACTGCAGAATGTTTTCCGTTTTAAAGAAATTATTCAGTGCTATCTGAATCTTATCAGGACGATAAATCTTTCCGGCTTTCAGTCGGGTAACCAGCTCTTCGGCAGTAAGGTCAATGTTTACCACTTCATCTGCCTGCTCAAGTACACTATCGGGAATTCGTTCCTTTACCTCAATACCCGATATATCCTGAATTTCCTCATTCAGACTTTCAATATGCTGAATATTCACTGCGCTAATTACGTTAATACCCGCATCGAGTAGAGAGATAACATCCTGCCATCTTTTCTCGTTCACACTTCCTTCCACGTTTGTGTGAGCCAGTTCGTCTACAATCACAATCTCCGGGTGAATAAGAAGAATGCTTTGCAAGTCCATCTCCTCAATCTCCTTTCCTTTGTAAAAAACCTTTTTCCTGGGAATAACAGGTAACCCTTCAATCAGAGCTTCTGTTTCGGCTCTGCCGTGTGCTTCTATATAACCAATCTGCACATCCACCCCACTTTTAAGAAGATCATGTGCTTCCAGCAACATGCGATAACTCTTCCCCACACCGGCAATCATGCCAATGTAGATCTTAAACTTACCTCTTCGCGACTTCTTGATTAAGTCGAGGAAATGCTGTACATTATTCTCGTCGTCCATGCCATTTCAATCATTTACTCACTTCGTCCAAAGCAACATTAAGTTTCAGAACATTAATCTTTGCAGTTCCAAATATACCTAAAAAAGGTTTCTGTATCTGTTTTTCCACAATTTCTTTTACCATATTTTCATTCATACCGCGAGCTTTAGCCACACGCTTTATCTGCACATAAGCACATTGAGGAGTAATGTCCGGATCCAGTCCCGATCCGCTTGCAGTAACCATCTCCACAGGAACCTCACTACGCTTCAGGTAAGAGTGATGAATTAAGAAAGAATCGATTCTGGCATCCACCTCCTTCAGATACTCCTTGTTAGTAACACTTTTATTACTACCTCCCGAAGCATCAGCAGCATAATTAACTGCTGAAGGACGCCCCCAGAAATAAGTATCCTTTGTGAACTGTTGCCCTATATTGGCAGCACCAACCACCTTACCGTTGAGGGTAAGCAATTCCGCATTTCCTTTACCGGGAGATGCAATAAGAGCAAATACCCAAAGAACAGCAACATAACATATCCCTAACAACAAACAGAACATCAGGGTTATTTTTACCGATTTTATAAGAGTCGTTTTCATTTTGCGTACATATTAAATAAATAAACCAACAATGAGATCAATAATCTTAATTCCGATAAAAGGAACAATCACCCCTCCTCCGCCATAGATAAGCAAGTTGCGTCTGAGCAGTGCAGAAGCACCTATCGGCTTGTACTGAACTCCGGCTAAAGCCAATGGAATAAGTGCCGGAATAATAAGGGCATTAAAGATTATGGCAGATAGAATAGCACTTTCCGGACTATGCAACCCCATCACGTTCAAAGCTGCAAGCTGAGGTATAGACCACATGAACAATGCCGGAACAATGGCAAAATACTTAGCCACATCATTTGCAATGGAGAAAGTAGTCAGTGTACCACGAGTCATAAGTAACTGCTTACCTATTTCCACCACTTCAATCAATTTGGTAGGGTCGTTATCCAGATCCACCATATTACCAGCTTCCTTAGCTGCCTGCGTTCCACTATTCATGGCCACACCCACGTTTGCCTGAGCCAGAGCAGGAGCATCATTAGTTCCGTCACCCATCATAGCCACCAGTTTACCGGCTTCCTGTTCCTTCTTAATGTATTCCATCTTATCCTCCGGTTTGGCCTCCGCAATAAAATCATCAACCCCGGCTTTTTCAGCAATATACTTAGCTGTAAGTGGATTATCCCCGGTAACCATCACCGTCTTAACGCCCATCTTCCTTAAACGTTCAAAGCGTTCCTGTATTCCCGGCTTTATAATATCCTGCAATTCAACCACTCCAACAATTTCCTTGTTCACACAAACCACCAAAGGCGTACCACCGTTATTAGCAATGGCTGAAGTCATTGCCTCAGTTTCTTTAGGGAATTTATTACCTGCCGCTTCAGCAATCCGGCGAATAGAGTCGAAAGCCCCTTTGCGTATCTGCGTTCCATCTAGCAAATCAACACCCGAACATTTCGTCTCTGCGGTAAACTTAATCATTCTGGCTCCTGTTGTATTCAGGTTTCTCATCCTAAGTCCCGATTCCCTTCCCAGTTCCACAATAGATCTTCCTTCCGGTGTTTCGTCGGCCATAGAAGAGAGCATACAAAACTCAATAAAAGCCCTTTCCTCCATTCCGTTTACCGGATAAAACTTTGTAGCCTTCCGGTTACCGATCGTAATTGTACCGGTTTTATCTAGTAGCAAAGTATCCACATCGCCCGCAGTTTCCACAGCCTTACCCGATTTGGTAATTACGTTTGCCCGTAAAGCTCGATCCATTCCGGCTATACCTATTGCCGAAAGCAATCCACCTATTGTAGTAGGGATCAGGCAAACAAAAAGAGAAATCAAGGAAGCTATAGTGATAGTAGCCTTACTGTAATCGGCCAGGGGTTTTAAAGTCATACACACAATGATAAAAACCAGTGTAAAACCTGCCAGTAAAATGGTCAGAGCAATTTCGTTCGGAGTTTTCTGACGAGATGCACCTTCCACCAGAGCAATCATCTTATCGAGGAAGCTCTCTCCCGGCTGAGTAGTTACCATCACCTTTATTTCATCTGATAGTACTTTTGTACCTCCTGTAACAGAGCTCTTATCTCCTCCGGCTTCACGAATTACTGGCGCACTCTCCCCTGTTATGGCACTCTCATCAATAGATGCCAACCCCTCAATAATCTCACCGTCAGCCGGAATAATATCCCCAGCCTCACATTCAAAAATATCTCCCTTCCTCAATCTGGAACTACTAACAATTTCTATTTTGCCGTTTATAAGCTGTTTGGCAGGAGTCTCCTCACGCGTCTTTCTAAGGCTGTCGGCCTGAGCTTTTCCCCTTGCTTCGGCAATAGCTTCTGCAAAATTGGCAAACAGTAACGTAATAAATAGAATAACAAATACAGTTATATTATACCCAAACGATCCCTGACTACTATTAAAAGCAGAGTAGCCCGTAACAAAAAGCATTACAGCGGTAGCCACTTCAACAGTAAACATAACCGGATTCTTAATCATCATCCTTGGATCTAACTTCACAAATGATTGTTTAAGACTTGCTTTTACTTGCTCTTTAGGAAATAAAGAGGTTATTTTATTTTTTTCCATATTACTTCTTACAATTATAGACTTAACAGTTCGGCAATAGTGCTTAATGCATGTGTTGGGAAGAATGCCAAAGCAGCAATGATACAGATCACAGCAAAGGTCATTACACCAAACGTAGCCGTATCTGTTTTCAATGTTCCCGCACTTTCAGGAATAAATTTCTTTTTAGCCATCAAACCTGCAATAGCCACCTGACCAATTATAGGTATATACCTGCTGAGAATAAGAATGAGCCCTGTAGAATAGTTCCAGAACGGAGTATTATCCTTCAGTCCTTCAAATCCCGATCCATTATTTGCAGCACTGGATGTATATTCATAAAACATTTCACTCAATCCGTGATATGAAGGATTGTTGAGCCATCCACCTTCCGCCGAAACCATTCCCGGATGATGAGTGTACAAGTAAGCAGCGACTGCCGTTCCCACAAGAATCATAAACGGATGAAACAAAGCCAGAATAGTAGCAATCTTCATCTCCCTAGCTTCCACCTTCTTACCCAGCAATTCTGGAGTACGGCCTACCATCAGTCCGCTTATAAACACAGCTATAATAATGAAAATATAGTAATTCAAGAAGCCAACGCCTACACCGCCAAACCACGAGTTAATCTGCATATTCAGCATCTCAACCGTTCCCGAAAGCGGCTTCATGCTATCGTGCATACCATTCACAGAGCCATTGGAAGTAGCCGTAGTACTTGCACTCCACAAAGCAGTTGCAGCCGATCCTATCCTCACCTCTTTTCCTTCCATAGCTCCTCCACTTTGGCTGATACCTTTAATCAGCGGATTACCACTTGTTTCCTGCCAGGTTATGGTTCCCACACTAATAATGTACCCCAAAAACATTACAGCAAAAATACTGTAAGCCAGCTTTTTCCTTTTCAGATAGAAACCAAGTGCAAAGATCATAGCCATAGGGATAAGCATAATCGAGATGCTCTCAACCAAATTGGATATAAAAGAAGGATTCTCCAGAGGATGGGCAGAGTTAGCTCCAAAGAATCCCCCGCCGTTTGTTCCAAGTTGCTTTATAGCAACAATTGCAGCAGCAGGACCTTGCGAAACAGTCTGGCTAACTCCCTCAAGAGTATGAATAGATGCTTTTCCGTCAAAGCCCATAGGAACACCTTGCAAAATAAGCACAATACCAGCTATTAATGATAACGGAAGAAGAATGCGTGTGCAGCTTCTTACCAGAAAAAACCAGAAATTGCCTATTGTGTGAGTAGTCTTTGCAGCCATAGCCTTCATCACTCCGGCCATTGCAGCCATACCGGTTGCCGCAGTGATAAACTGGAAAAGCATAACAACAAACAACTGAGTAAAGTAAGTCAGTCCACTTTCACCGCTATAATGCTGCAGATTACAGTTCACCAGGAAGCTGATGCTAGTATTAAAAGCCTGATCTGCACTTTGAGCAGCGTTACCATCCGGATTCAATGGCAACCAGTGTTGAGATACCAGTAAAATCATCCCCCAGAAAAACCAGAATAAGTTAAGCGTGAGCAGTGTGCCTAGAAACTTTTTCCAACTCATTTCCTCTTTGGGGTCAATATTACAAAATCGATATATCGCATTTTCCACCGGAGAGATAAAGTCACTCCAGCTCTTCTCTCCCTTGTAAACCTTTGCAATGTGCTTTCCCAACGGATAACTCAATGCAATCATCAAGACAATCTGTATTCCGTTGCCTATTAATTGTGTATTCATTTCACTAAAACTTTTCGGGTTTAATAAGAACGTAAACCATATAACCAAAGATGGCCAGACCTAAAATAAACAATGCTGTATACATACTCTATTCTAATTTTAAATATCTTCAAACCAGTTTATACATACAAAAAAAAGCCAGAAGCAGAAACTGCCTGCAAGGCAACTTGCTATAAAAAATAACGTGTTCATCTCATTCCTTTCTTTTAGAGTTATTATTTATGTTATGAATCACTTAAACACATACCAATAGCATGCCAAAAGAATAATAGCATACATATCTTTCAGTAAAACAAGCTATTAATTAATAAAGTTCTTTTATCAACCTCAAAAGAACCTTTTCATTTTGGTAGGGTTGCATATCGTTTTGGGTTACCCCATTACAAAATTACCCCGCATTAACAAAACTGCCGTCTGTGTTTGGCAACTTCGTTAATACGGGGTAATTTCGTAATTGTTTAAACAGTGCTTAAAGCCTGATTCCTTATAAACTACATATATTCCAGAAAGGTCTTATATCTCGAGGATAGATGCTTAAAGTTTTTTTCCTTATAACTTGTATTCTTCTATTTTTCGGTACAGCGTAGTAAGTCCAATCTTCAGCAGACGTGCTGTTTCCGTTTTATTTCCTTTGGTATATTGCAGCACCCGTGCAATGTGTCTGCGCTCCATTGCAGCCAGTTCAAAGTTCGAATAACTCTTTCCGGCATTCTCTTCAAAATGAGAATTCTGAATCTCTATCGGAAGATCCTGTAGAGTCAGTTCCTCTTCATTGCAGACAATCAGACTACGTTCAATCACATTTCGTAATTCGCGGATATTACCTTTCCAACTGTGTTGCTTCAATGCCTCAATAAAATCATCGTTCACCCTCACAGCCTTTCTCGATAACTTTGCACCAAAATCATCTATCAAAGAAAGTGCAATCAGTTCAATATCTTCTCTACGGTCGCGTAAAGACGGAAGATGAATCTGAAACACAGAAAGCCGGTAAAACAAATCTTCCCGAAAATGGTTTTCTTCTATCTCTTTTGGAAGATCGCGATTGGTAGCAGCAATAATCCGGATATTCACTTTAGTCGGTTTAGTCTCACCAACCTTTATAAATTCTCCCGTTTCCAGAATCCTCAACAGCTTCGCTTGAAGATCGAAAGCCATCTCCCCTATCTCATCCAGAAATATGGTACCATTATTAGCCTCTTCAAACAAACCTTTCTTATCTTTCTGAGCTCCGGTAAACGCCCCGGCTTTGTAACCAAACATCTCGCTTTCCAGTAGATCCTTGCTAAAAGAAGAACAGTTTACAGCCACAAAAGCCTTATCCTTCCGAGCACTTCCACTATGAATAGCCTGAGCAAAAACCTCCTTTCCAGTTCCTGTTTCACCCGTAAGCAGAACAGGCACATCGGTAACAGCCACCTTTTGTGCCAGCGAAACCGCTTCTTTTATCAACTTACTGTTGCCTTGAATATTCTCAAACGAATACCTCCTTTCCATCTGCGCTTCCAGCTTTTCCAGACGTCTGTTTATCAAAGCCTTCTCCATGGCCCTGCTTATCAGAGGAATAATCTTATTATTATCGTCGCCTTTGGTAATATAGTCGTAAGCCCCATTCTTTATAGCCTGCACCCCATCCGGAATATTTCCATGAGCAGTAAGCAGAACCACCTCCGTCTGAGGATACAGCTTCTTTATCTTCAAAACCAAATCCACACCATTACCATCAGGCAAACGCACATCACAAAGCACCACTTCGGGAGAGCTAACCTCAATCTGCTTCAACCCCGATCTGCAATCGGTAGCCTGACAAACTTCGTATCCCTCCAGTTCCATCATCCTTGCCAGTAACTTGCGTATCTGGGCTTCATCATCAATAATAAGTACTTTGCTCATAATGTATGTATTGCAATTATTCGTAAAAGCCATTCATATCTGAATGCCTGATGAAATTAATTAAATGCAAAGAAACTCTTTTTTTGTGAAAATATTAAATTAGATGAGGGTATATATACAAAAAAAAGAGTCCCATTCATTATTCAATGAACAGGACTCTTTTATAAAACGGCAGCTACCTACTCTCCCACTGTTACGCAGTACCATCGGCGTGATCAGGCTTAACTTCTCTGTTCGGAATGGGAAGAGGTGGAACCCTGATGCTATAGCTACCTTAATATTTTAATTTCTTAATTTTCTATTAAGATAAACACAATGTAAAAGCAATAAATAAGCTCTCTTTAGTATTTTAAAGAGCCAAATTATCTAGCCAACCATATATGGCATAGAAGAAAGTGTACGGGCAATTAGTACTGCTCGGCTTTGACATTACTGTCTTTACACCTGCAGCCTATCAACGTTGTCGTCTTCAACGACCCTAAGAAA
>Ga0316605_10002697_pt1 | contig 10049 bp, 7 predicted proteins | sample OWC_soil_day20_n_FD_207666 | JGI IMG/M metagenome (GOLD analysis project Ga0316605, IMG submission 207666) | Wetland soil microbial communities from Old Woman Creek delta, Ohio, United States - OWC_soil_day20_noCT | ecosystem: Environmental > Terrestrial > Soil > Wetlands | place: USA: Ohio... | reverse complement strand
TGCGGCGAAATGGCTGGGGAGCCGCGCTACGTTCCCGTACTGCTTGGCCTTGGTCTTGACGAGTTAAGCATGAATCCGTATGCAATACCGCGCGTCAAGAAAGCAGTGCGCGGCCTCGATCATGGGTATTGCAAGGAACTGCTTGACGAGATAATGAAGAAAGACACACCTGCCGAAGCTGAAGTGCTGTTGAAAAACGAGATGGCAAGATTATTTCCTGGAGATTTTCCCAAGATCCGGGAATGAAACTGTAAATTCTAAATATTGTAGAGGAGGGTATATATTAATGGGAATGAGCAGATTCTTATTCACATCCGAGTCGGTTGCAGAAGGACATCCGGACAAGGTTTCCGATCAGATATCAGATGCGGTGCTCGATGCTATAATCGCTGAGGACCCAAGGGCCAGGGTGGCCTGCGAGACATATGTCACAACGGGGCTTGCTCTGGTCGGCGGCGAGATCACGACATCGAGTTATGTAAATGTCCCCGATATCGTACGGCAGACCGTTAAAGATATAGGGTATAACGATTCATCAATGGGTTTTGATTGGGAAACCTGTGCTGTCCTGACGGCGATCGATGAACAATCTCCGGATATAGCTATGGGCGTAGACGAGACATCGGACCACGAACAGGGGGCCGGGGACCAGGGCCTTATGTTCGGGTATGCCTGCAACGAAACCGCAGAATTCATGCCTATGTCGATCATGTATGCGCACAAGCTCGTCAGGCGCCTCGCTGATGTCCGCAAAGATGGAACACTCCCTTTCCTCCGTCCCGACGGAAAGAGCCAGGTAACCATAGAATATATCGATAGGCAGCCGATACGGGTCGATGCGGTCGTTATCGCGGCGCAGCATAACCCGGATGTATCGACGGACAAAATACGGGAAGCTATCACCGAGGAAGTTATTAAAAAGATCGTCCCCCTTGAACTGATGGATGACAAAACAAAGATATACATCAACTCGACGGGCCGGTTCGTTGTGGGCGGCCCGAAAGGCGATTGCGGCGTTACCGGACGAAAGATAATCGTTGATACCTACGGTGGGGTGGGCAGCCATGGCGGAGGCGCATTTTCCGGAAAAGACCCTTCGAAGGTCGACAGGAGCGCATCATATATGGCACGCTACATTGCAAAGAACCTTGTTGCTGCGGGCCTTGCGGACAGGCTGGAATTGCAGATGGCCTATACGATCGGTGTAGCCAGGCCCGTATCCGTCATGATCGACACCCAGGGCACGTCGAAGATAAACCCCGATAAGATCGCACAGATAGTCAACGACCTCTTTGACATGAGGCCGAGAAAAATAATAGAAAGGCTTGACCTGTTAAGGCCGATCTACAAAAAAACGGCATGCGGCGGACATTTCGGCAGGAACGACCCGGACTTTACGTGGGAAAAACTCGATATGGTCGAAGAGATCCGCAAAGCCGCCGGTATATAGCTCCGGCTCCATATCAAAGCGTTGCCTTCGTTGTCCGCCTCGTCGCGCTCCTCGACGTACGGACGTACGCCTGCGTCGGCTACTCGTTGACGCCTCGGCACCATCTTTGATCTGAAGCCGCTGTTAACGTTGCGGTAAATTTCGTAAATGAACCTGGAAAAGGGAGGGATATATAATGGCTATCGATTATGATGTTAAAGATATGAAACTGGCTGACGCAGGACTCGAACGGATCGAATGGGCAGAACGGCGAATGCCCGTGCTAAGGCAGATAGCCCGGCGTTTTGCGAAACAAAAACCCCTTAAGGGTGTTAAGATCGCCTGTTGTCTCCACGTCACCGCGGAGACGGCGAACCTTGTCAAGACATTAAAGGCCGCCGGAGCCGATATTGTTCTGTGCGCATCGAACCCCTTAAGCACGCAGGATGATGTTGCAGCGGCAATAGTGAAACATTTCGAGATACCGGCCTTTTCCATCAAAGGCGAAACCGACAAACAGTACTACGAACATATCAAGGAAGCCCTGTCCTTCATGCCGAATATAACCATGGACGATGGTGCGGACCTGGTCGGTGCGCTGCATATGATCGCTTTTGACCGTACGGACGCACTTCACGATGTTATAAAAAAATGGGTGAAGAAGCTCGGGAAGAAAGAAAGGCAGACACTTGTCGGCGATGTGGTCGGGTCCATGGAAGAGACAACCACGGGAGTTATCCGGCTGAAAAGCATGGAGCAGGAAGGCGTCCTTCAGTTCCCCGTCGTCGCGGTCAACGACGCGTTGACAAAACATATGTTCGATAACCGCTATGGTACGGGACAGAGCACGATCGACGGCATCCTGCGCGCAACGAATATTCTTTTTGCCGGGGCCACATTTGTCCTTGCCGGTTACGGCTGGTGTGGTAAAGGCGTGACCATGCGGGCAAAAGGGCTCGGCGCCCATGTCGTTGTTGCCGAGGTTGATCCACTTCGTGCCCTCGAGGCCCATATGGACGGGTTTGAAGTGATGGAGATGGATAAGGCGGCAGCTATCGGCGATATATTCGCGACGACAACGGGCGATATCCATGTCCTCCGCGAAGAACATTTCAAGAAAATGAAAGATGGCGCAGTTGTCTGCAATTCAGGCCATTTTAATGTAGAAATAGATATAGAGGCGTTGGAAAAGATGAAAAAGTCGAAAAGACGCATCCGCACCTTTATCGATGAATATACCCTCAAGGATGGCAGAAAGATATTCCTTCTCGGTGAAGGCAGGCTCGTTAACCTGGCATGCGCGGAAGGCCATCCGTCCGATGTTATGGATATGAGCTTTGCAAACCAGGCGCTGTGTTCGGAATACGTGTGGAAGAACGCCAAATCGCTGGAGAAAAAAGTTTATTCCGTTCCCAAGGCTATCGACGAACAGGTGGCCATGCTGAAACTCGCATCGGCCGGCATTACCATTGATACCCTTACGGAGGAACAGAAGACGTACCTCGCATCATGGGAGATGGGAACATGATCAAGCTTTGCGTAGCAGGAACTGTAGCATATGACTCTATAGAAACCCCCTTCGGAAAGGTCGAAAATGTCCTTGGGGGGTCAGCGCTTCATTTTACAAATGCGGCGAGTTTTTTTACCGATGTCGGCATCGTTGCAACAGTCGGCCATGATTTCGACATGGATGGAATATCGTTCCTCAAGGACCGCAGTGTAGACCTTACCGGTATTGAGATAGATCACGGGAAGACCTTCCGCTGGGAAGGCAGGTACGGATACGACCTCAACCAGGCTATAACACTTAAGACGGAACTCAATGTCATAGAGACTTTCCGACCGAAGGTACCGGAAGATTACAGGAATGCGGAATTTCTTTTCCTGGCGAATATAGACCCTGACCTCCAGATCCACGTTATTGACCAGGTGAAAAGACCGGTCGCCCTTGTTCTCGACACGATGAATTTCTGGATCGAGAACAAGTTTGATATGCTTATGGAGGTTATACGTAGGGTTGACATGCTTGTGATAAATGAAGCGGAGCTGCGTGAGATAACGAAAGAACACAATTTGTTGAAAGGCGCCCGAAAGCTGATTGAAATGGGCCCGACGTGCGTTGTGGCCAAGCGCGGTGAATACGGTGTTTTCATGATGAATCGGGATGAAGTGTTCCTTGCCCCCGCATTTCCGCTGGAAGACGTCTTTGATCCGACCGGCGCGGGAGACACATTTGCCGGCGGCTTCATGGGATACCTGGCCAATGTCGGTGAAGCCACCGCCGAGACCGTCAAGCAGGCGATCATCATGGGTACCGTCATGGCATCCTTCAACGTCGAGGATTTCAGCATCAACAGGATCAAAAGACTGACGATGCCGGAAATAAAGGAGAGATATCACGCACTGAAGGGCTGCATGCGGTTTGCAGAGATCGCACTGTAAAATAGTTCTACGCTCTAAGTTTAAAAAATAACAACGAAGAACTTGGAACGTAGAACCTGACCGGGGCTTATGCTCCGGTCAATGCTTTTCGCGCCTCTTCCTTGCTTTCGTAGATGTGCGGGGCCACCCCGCGTTTTTCGAGCTCATCTCCCAGCTTCATCCTCAGGAACGTGCTCGTAGTATACCGCGTAACGCTTTCATAGAATTGAGCTGCATATTTCACAACCTCCACGTATTCGTCGATCAGGTGGGGTGAAACGTTGAAGTTGTCGTAATTTGCGATCGTGTGTACCTTCTTTCCTATTGGCTCGAGAATGTTCCCAACGATCTGCCGCATCTTTCCAACCTCTTCACTTGTTTTCATATAATAATTCTCGAGGTTAATGAAAAAGATGTTGTCGGCGGCATGATAGGCAAAACGGTCTTCCATGGGTATGGTGAGCAGGTCGTCTTTTATGCCCATCGGCCCGTCACGAAATATTCTCGGGTCCATGAGCCGCGGCGGTTTTCGCATGACCGGTTTGAAATCCATAAGCGCCAGGACCTGTTTTTCGAGGTCAATTCCGGGGGCTATCTCGATGAGTTCAAGCCCCTCCTCGCATAGGGAAAAAACGCATCGCTCCGTAATGTAGAGTACGGATTGCCCCTGGTGCGCAGCATATCTTCCGCTGAAAGTCTTTTGTTCAACCTGCTTCACGAATTTACGTTCCCGGCCCTCGCGAAGGACCGTTAGTTTGCCGTCTTCGATGGATATCTCAAGCCCTCCGGCAGTGAACAACCCCACAAAGCAAACCTTTTTTGCGTTTTGACTGATGTCTATGAACCCTCCGGGCCCGGTGAAGCGCGGCCCGAACTTGCTGACATTGACGTTGCCCTCTTCATCCGCCTCTGCAAGGCCGAGAAAGGCGATATCGAGGCCGCCGCCGTCGTAAAAGTCAAACTGGTGGTTTTCCTCTATGAGCGCGTCCATGTTGATGCTGGTCCCGAAATCGAGCCCTCCCATGGGGAGGCCCCCGATCGCCCCCGATTCAGTAGTGAGCGTTGCATACTCCAGTATCCTTTCCTCGTTGGCCACGCGGGACACCCCTTCCGGCATGCCTATACCCAGGTTTACGATGCTGTTCGGCGTGAGCTCGAATGCCGCCCGCCTGACAACTATTTTGCGGCATCCCATTTCAAGGGGCGGGATGTCCAGCATCGGCACTTTTATCTCGCAGCTGAATGCAGGACTGTAAGGCGTGCCGAATGTTTGCCAGTGATTTTCAGGCTTCGCTACGACGACGCAGTCTACCATTATCCCCGGGATCTTCACGTCGCGCGGGTTGAGCGTTCCCCGCTCAGCGAGCCTTTCGACCTGGACTATCACGATGCCTCCGCAATTCCTGGCAGCCATCGCCATGGGAAGGGCGTCGAGGGTCATGGCCTCTTTTTCCATCGTGATATTGCCGTCCGGGTCGGCGGTCGTGCCGCGCAGAAACGCGACATTTATCGGGAAGGCTTTGTAAAAAAGGTACTCTTTGCCATCAATGGTAATAAGGAATACAATATCTTCTCCTCGGGCCCTGGTGAGTTCGTTCAGCTTTCCGCCGTCCACCCTTGGATCGCAGAAGGTGCCGAGCCCGACGTGGGTGATATTTCCCGGTTTGCCGGCAGCGATATCCCTGAACAGCTGTACGAGTGCGCCCATGGGGATATTGTAGGCAAATATCTTATTGTCGTTTGCCAGCTCGCCGAGTCCCGGGGTGAGGCCCGTATGCCCGCAGATGAAGCGCCCGACCAATCCCTCGATGGCAAGATGATTAAGGCCTTTCGTTTTTCCGTCGCCCTGTCCGGCGGGGTATGTCAGGGTCAAATTCCTCGGTGAGCCTGTTTTCAGGAACCTTTCTTTGAGCGCTATTGCGAGTTCCTCGGCAAACCCGGCGCCGATGAACCCGGCGGTAACGACAGTATCTCCTGTCCGTATCAGGTCGACCGCTTCTTCGGCGCTGACTATCTTCCCTTTCTTTATATGCATGGCCCTCATCGGGTCAAGCATGGGGTGCTGGATTCTCTTTGCAAGGACGTCTTTGGGCATGGCGTGTCCCCCCCCTTTTTGTCTTTTCTCTCAACTTCTATTTTCCTCGCATTCTTTTCCATTTGCAAGGACAAATGCTCCGGTATCCCGGGGAAGGTCCATAACGGGCCGAAATGATCATGGGTGTTTGCTCTTTTTTCTTTAACGGGGGCAATTTTTCCGCTAGAATGATGCGAACCTTTGGAAAAAATGAACGTTCTCTTCAAAAGCCTTTTTATCCCGTCTGTTGCAGCCGCGTCCATAATTATTGGACTTCTCGTCGTGCGCGGAATAATCATACATTTCCTGAAAAAATGGACTGCCGGGTCGGGGATGACCGCTCAGACCGGGGTCTCAAGTTCTTTAAGGACCCCCTCCATTTTCTGGTGCATCGCAGTCGGGCTCTATTTCGCGCTTGAGTTTTCTGAATTACCGAGAAAGTATGTCACCTTCGTCGACCGGACCATCTACATATTGATCATCTTTTCCGCAACGGTCGCAATTGCCAATCTTGCGGTCAAGGCCTTCGAGAATTACACCCAGCGTTCCGATATCAATTTTCCCGCCACGGGGATCATTCTTGGCGTTTTTAAAGCGACGATCATTAGCGCCGGGATCCTTATTATTCTCAATTTTCTCGGCATATCTATCGCGCCCCTGCTCACAGCCCTCGGTGTAGGCGGTCTCGCCGTTGCCCTTGCCCTCAAGGACACACTGTCAAACCTGTTTGCAGGCCTTCATATAATTGCATCAAAACAGGTGCGCCCGGGCGATTATATCAGGCTTAATTCCGGGGAAGAGGGGGTTGTCAACGACATAACCTGGCGGTCAACAACTATCACGTCTCCGGCGCAAAACATAATAATAGTGCCAAATGCCCATGTGGCATCGGCGACCATTACGAATTATGAATTTCCCGACAGGCAAATGTCATTGAGCGTACAGGTAACGGCGCCTTATTCGGTTGATCTCGAACGGGTCGAGGCAATTACATGCGAGGTTGCAAGCACTGTTATACGCGAGGTCCCGGAAGCCGTTCCCGGCGAGGAGCCTTCAGTCCGTTTTAATACGTTTAGTGAAAACGGAATAGGGTTTTCGATCAATATCAAAATTAAAGACTCCGGTTCTCTTTACATCGTGCGCCACAACCTCATAAAAGCTCTCCATAAGAGATACGCCCGGGAAGGGATATCAATATCCCCTCCGGTTTCCCAGAATGCAAAATAATTGCGGCGAGATCCTGATCGTACATCTGGGGGGCCTTGGCGATATTTGCCTCGCAGAATCGATCTTCCTGTCTTTGCACAGGCATTTCGGCAATTGCCTTGCAGGACTCGGAAACCGGCGTTTCGTCGATCTTTTCAGCATGTATTTCACAAAAACGTATGGGATTGAATCACGGCATTGGCTTTATCTTTTTTCAGAAAAACTGACTGGTCCCGATTGGAGACGGATCGTATTTATCGGGAAGGACAGGCAGGGGAATATCCGAAAGCGATGGGCCTCATATTCGCGGGAAGAATTGATATTTATCGACATGTACCCCGAAGGATCATTCCCGGACCCGGAAAAGACCACTACCGCCCTCCCGCATAAAAACGTGCATATCGAAGAATATCAGCTTCACCAGCTTAGATCTTTTGGCATTGAGCCTGTGAAGGCCGAGGTCATCCCAAAAAAGCCTGGTCCGGTGATCCTCTACCCGGAAAGGGGTTTTACGAAAGGAAAATGGGCCCCGGAAAATTTTATCACTTTACGGGATCTCCTGAAGGGAAATAAGATCAGCGTGGTTTTATTAAAACCTGCCGACCTCGACCTTCCGGGAGAAGGCATTATCATTAATGAGCTTGCTGAGGTCAAAGAGTTCTTTGCCAGGGGCGGTATTTTCGTGTCGAATGATTCCGGAATGGCCCATTTAGCGGGTGCGTGCGGATTGCAGACAATTACGGTCTTTACCGATTTTGATCCAGCGGTCTGGCATCCGCGGGGGCGGAACATTCCTCTAAAATTGAATAGTGACATTGTCAGCATCGAAGCGGTCGGGAATATGGTTCAGGATCTGTTGACGCGGCAGGCAGATCAACCATAAACATACCCGTATCTCCTTTGCTCGCTGCCCCGGACTTTGGTCGTTATTTCTTATCCTTATCTTCCATGCTCGCAAGCAGGCTCATCAGCTCGATACCTTGCCGGGAGTTAATGCCATAACGGGAGATTGCTTTCTCAATGTTTGTCTTGGCGAGCACGTAGTTGCCTTTGCTCATGTAGTAATACCCGAGATACATGTGGCCCGAGCCTTCATCTCCGGTCCTGCCGAGGATCATGCCCAGACGATAATATATGTCAGGATAAATGGGCGCATACTGGATCAGGGTGTTGTATGTGGCCACGGCAAGGTCGGTGCGGCCCATGCCTTCGTACGCCCGGGCAAGATAATAGCGGCCGACTTTTTCATGGACATCCTTAAGCGCATCGACGGCTTCGGGAAATTTATTGGCTAAGATCAATATCTCGCCAAGAAACAGGTCTCTGTAAGGAGAGGGATTAGTCCGCGCTATCTCGAGCGCCTTCTCAAAATCGCCCTTGAGCGAATAATAGAGAGAGGCACCGTATGCCGCGACAGAATCTTTGCTATTCTTTCCATAGCGCTTCAGCCATATATCGTCAACGAGCCCGGATGTCTTGTAGTTCTGCATCACCTTTGCCCGTGCGATAATGTACGGAAACAGCGACACGGCAGTGGATGGCGGTTTTCGCGTCCACGTCGATTCAAGGGCTATTATTCGGCTTTCGTTGTACGGGTGTGTCAGGAGGTACTGGGGATAAAGCTTGTCGCCGCCCCCGGCCCGAAGTTTCTTAAGAAAGTCTGCGGTCCCGAGCCCTCCGTACCCCGCCTCGCTTGCAAGGGTAGAACCTTCCCTGTCAGCCTCTTCCTCATCTTCCCGTGAATACTTCAAGGCTGCTGCCTGGGCCCCTCCCATACCCATTGCCAGGACAGCACCCCTGGCCGAATCGCCGACCAGGAGGGCCGCCAGCATGGTCGCGACCATCGTGGCGGTGAAATATTTTTCCTTCTCGGCCCTCTTGGCGATGTGCCGTTTTTTGATGTGGGCAAACTCATGCGCCATGACGCCTGCGACCTCTTCTTCATTGTCGCAATTCGCGATAAGTCCCGACGCAACGTAGACATAACCCCCCGGGGTTGCAAATGCATTTATCTCGGGAGAATCAATAACTGTAAGGACCAGGGGAAACGGCATTGTCGTCTTGTTCTCGAGCCTGCTTCGTATATCGTTGAGATAAAGCGATATGTAAGGATCGTTATTGATGGGAACAGCCCGGGCGATCTCAAGGTATACCTCTTTGCCATACCGGAGCTCTTCCTCGTTGGTCAATGCCGACGCAGGCACAGAGGCAGCGATAAAGGCGATGATAATAATAATGGTGAAACATCTTCTCATTATTTCTTGGCTAATTTCTTATGGGTTTTGCCGGTATGGCGCTTGACGACCTTTTTAGCATGAGCTGGTTTTTTCTTCGGAGCGGCGGTGTAAACCGATGAATACGATACTGTGGACGCTTTCGCCATACGAAGCTGTTCCTCAGTCGGCACCTCATCGTATACGGTTCTTAATATTTGGACGCTGTCTTTCCAGAGGCTCCGGCTTCCGAGCATTGCAAGAATATAAACCTTGCCGTTCTTTTCAAACGCGCCAACATAGCAATGCCGTGCGGCGCGCGTATATCCCGTTTTTCCTCCAATGGCAGGTTCGAAACAGAAAAGCAGTCTGTTGTGGTTCTTGTACCTGATCTTGCGGGCGCTGTCTTCAAAAGTGAAGTACCGGGTCTGTACGAGGCCGATAAATCGTTCGCTTGTAAGGGCCTGCCGGAAAATGAGGGCGAGGTCATACGGACTGGTGTATTGATTATCCGAAGGAAGCCCCGAAGCATTTTCAAAATTAGTATCGGTCGCACCGAGGTCGCGTGCCCTCTCCGTCATGATCCGTGCAAAAGTTGCCTCTGAACCGGCTATATATGTTGCAAGGGCATACGCCGCATCATTCGCCGATTCGACCATTGTGCCTGTCATGAGGTCAAAGGACCGGTATTTTTTTCCGGGAACAA
>Ga0316605_10002696_pt1 | contig 10049 bp, 7 predicted proteins | sample OWC_soil_day20_n_FD_207666 | JGI IMG/M metagenome (GOLD analysis project Ga0316605, IMG submission 207666) | Wetland soil microbial communities from Old Woman Creek delta, Ohio, United States - OWC_soil_day20_noCT | ecosystem: Environmental > Terrestrial > Soil > Wetlands | place: USA: Ohio... | reverse complement strand
CTCGAAACTCGCGCTGATTGAAAATCTTTTTGAATAGGATCGGCCGAATGGTAGGTCAGGAGATTTCACACTACAATATCCTCGAGAAGCTCGGCGAAGGAGGCATGGGCGTTGTCTACAAGGCCCTTGACACCGAGCTCGATCGCACCGTCGCGTTGAAGTTCCTCCCGCACACCATCACCCCGGACGAATCGGAACAAGCCCGTTTCTTGCAGGAAGCGAAGGCCGCATCCGCGTTGAACCATCCCAACATCTGTGCCATCCACTCACTCGGCGAACATGAGGGGCATCGGTTCATCGACATGGAGTTCGTCGATGGCGAGACTCTGCGACACCGGATTGCGAAAGGAAGACTGCCCATTGGAGAGGCAATTGATTTTGCAGTCCAGATCGGCGAGGCCCTTCAGGAGGCGCACAGCAAGGGGATCATCCACCGCGATATCAAGTCGGACAACATCATGGTGACGACGAAAGACCAGATCAAGGTGATGGATTTTGGTCTGGCGAAGCTGAAGGGGTCATTGAAACTGACGAAGACGACATCCACAATCGGAACACTTGCCTACATGGCTCCGGAGCAGATCGAGCATGAAACCGTCGATGCACGGTCTGACCTCTTTTCCATGGGGGTGGTGCTCTACGAGATGCTCACCGGCCATCTCCCCTTCCGCGGGGAGCATGAAGCGGCAATGATGTATTCGATTGTGAACGAAGAACCGGAACCGATTCAGGAGTACCTCCCGGACGTCCCCTCCGAACTCGTCCATATTGTCAATCGCGCATTGGACAAAGACCCCGAGGACCGGTATCAGTCGGCCCACGACATGGTCATCGATCTGAGGAGACTGAAAAAGCAGTCGACAAGGGTGATCCGGCGGGAAGGAATCCTCCCCGCACTTCATCCGGCCGAGGCGGCCCCCGAAGTCGTGCCGCGAAACCGCCGGAGACTCTGGATAGCCCTCGGCGCGTTGGCCGTGGTGATTGTCGCTGTCATGACCGTGGTGCTTTTGCAGGGCGGTCAGCAGCTCAATCCGGAGATGAAGTTCCGCATCATTCAGACCCCTATGCGAAATATCTGGTACGGCGACCTTTCGGCAGATGGAAACTGGCTGATCTTCTCCGCGTCGGATGAAGGAGGGAAGTTCGATGTCTATATGATGAATGTGGCGGGTGGCCAACCGAGGCGAGTGACAACAGACTCGTCGGCATATATCAACGGTGTCTCTCTCTCCCCGGATGGAAGCACGATTCTCTTCGCAAGCATGAATGTGCAGACGCGTACCTTCAGGATCATGAGTGTACCTTCAGTCGGCGGAGTCAGCCGAGAGATTGTTGAAGCAGGTCTCATCCCCGGCTGGAGGCCAGACGGACAAAGGATTGCGTACGTGGCAAGCAAGTCTCTTTCGAATGGCCGCACCACGTACGAGCTTTGGACTTCTACTCCGAACGGTTCAGAAAGGAGATGCGAAATCTCTGACACTATGGTGTACAGGGCAGGGTTACGCTTCTCCTTCAGCTTTTCACCGAATTGGAAGTCTGTGGCCTGGACGCGCAACTACCCCGAAGGGTATTCGGAAATTGTCGTACACGACATGGAGACCGGGCAGGAACGCCGGCTGACAAACGACAAACAGTTTGCCGATGATGCACTCTGGCTGCCGACTGGCCATATCGTGTTGTCTTCCACAAGAGGAGGAAACGCAAACCTCTGGATTGTCCCTGCCTCCGGAGGTGCGTTCGTGCAGTTGACAAAAGGGAGTGGTCCGGATGCCCCTATCGGGTTTTCAAGTGCATTGAATCGCCTTGTGTACGTCGAGATGCAGCAGACCGGTCAGATCATTGCTGCGAATCTCGAGACGCGCGTCATGCAGGAGCTGACAGTTGAGGACCGCGTGCGTGGCTTTCCGTCCATCTCTGAGACCGGCAGATTCGTCGTATACCCGGAGCAGGATGCAGACGCACTGAGCATGACGAGCAATGTCTACGTCGTCGACAGACAAAAAGGAACGACGCGGAAGCTCACGGATGATAACGAGTACAGGATCGCTCCCGCCGTGTCGCCAGATGGACAGTGGGTCCTCGACTGCACCCGTCTCTTAACCGAACCGGCCGAGTCAACCCGGGTCTTCCTCCTCTCCGTCAGCAGTCCCGGCCGGAGGAAATTCATAGGGCACGGGCGCCTGGCGCAATGGCTCAACGAAAAGGAGTTTTTCTTATGGTATCCGCTGGCCTTCAGAGGATCCATTGAAAGGGACGGATGTGAACGCTTCGGACCTGATTCAGTAGCTATTGTATCGATGAAGGGGGGATCACATCTTCTCTCAGTCGATATGCGCGCGAAAAGCAGAGGCCTCTGGATCACATCCGTTCCAGGAGGTTCTCCACAGAAAGCCGGCATCCCACGGCAACTGCTCAAGAGTCCTCCTTTTTGGATGGCTTTCGCTTCTCGTGCCAACGAATGCTTCTACCAGCTGGGAATGAGGAGCGAGATCCGGCGCATGTCGCTCCCCAGCGGGAAGGATATCCCTCTGGGACTGAAGCTGCCAGGAATTGCGGTGGGGTTTGGTGTGCGACCCGATGGGAAAGAGATTGTGTTCCAGGATGTGTCCATCAAGTCGAGGTATGTAGCGATAGAGAACGTTTTCAAGTAGGAGCAGAGTGCTCTGAACTGACGCGCCTGTGAAGGTGAACCAGGAGTTATCACACGTTGCGCGAGACTACTCGCGAAACTTCCGGGGACGGAAGGGTGGAGATTCCTGAACACCTTTCGTGCGAGGCCATCGTCGCATTCAGAAATGTGAAAGGGATACAGGAATCACCGATATCCCTTCGCAGAGTCGCTGTGTCCGGAACAGCACCCCGCCCAGACAACGGGCGGGATTTCATCTGCCTTCGGCGGACTTAACTTGAAATCAACCCTGGTGTGGGAACATAGAAAACAAAAACGCCACGCAGAAATCAGGGGGCATTTTTGTCTTCTGTGCCCGGAACAGGACATGTCAACTCTGCGAAGTCAAGTGACAATCAGGTCCACTCCTGGTGGATTGTGAAGGAGATGCCCTTGGATCACCAGAGACGCCACGGGAAGTAGTTCATGGCGACCGGGAACCGGAACGGATGATGTTGCGAACAACGGGTGGTAGGTGGTGAGGGAAATGCCGCTATTGAGGACCCCGCCGCCCGGAACCGGGTAGCGCGGTCCCCCTGGAACGTCACCTCACCGTCAAGCACCTTGTGTCTTCTCTTTCACTAGTGTATCTTTGCGGCATAAATACCGGTACCCAACGGGTTCCTCAGCCTGAAGGCCACTCTCGCTGGAATCTGAACCAGTTTCCCCGTTGTCGAGCTTCCCCTGACGCCTCCCTGGTGGCGAAACCCAAGGTCTGGCGGAAGTCGCTTAGCTGATCGCTGCTTTGGCTCGCAGTTCACATTTTCTCCTTGGGTGCCCACAAATCTCCAAGGCGTCGCGATCCATGCTGACCTCAAAGAAACAGCTCATCATCCCTTTCCTGCTCCTGTTCAGTCCCGCGGCAGCTGGCTTCGCGCAACTTGGCGTGAAGGGGGGGATTGCCATATCGGGATTCAGACTCTCTCCCGATGACGCTGGAACCTCACAGGAAATCGATTTCCGACCGTTTCTTGGTTATGAAGTGGCTTGGATCCAACATGGAACATCCAATCCGGACATCGGTTTTCAGTTGGGCGTATTCTATGCCGCCAGATTGTCAGAAGATCTCTCGATACAGCCTGAACTGCATTTCGCCCAGCGAGGATATTGGTTCGAACAAATTGAGAACTACAACACCTTCTACCAATTGAAGGTACACTATCTTCAGATCCCCTTGCTCCTCAAGTATGGGCCCCCACTCGATTGGGCCGTGCGGCCTGGTCTCCTCCTCGGTCCCTATGTATCATTCCGGCTGACTGCGAGTCGAACAATAGAGATCTGGGGAAAAAGGGACACCAGGAGTGTGTCGGCCGTGAACTTCTTGGACTACGGACTGGTCGTTGCTGTCGATGGGGAATTCTCTGCGTGGTCTCAGACGGTGGGGGTGGAGCTAAGATTTGACCTGGGTCTCTCCAGTGCTCTATCTCAGCCGCAAGAGTACACTGTGTTGAATGCAAACCCGGGCACGGTAAGAGTCCTGGCATTTTCTGCACTGCTTTGTTACAGGTTCTAGCGGCATGAAGAAATCTTTCCCTCTCTGTGTGGCGGCTATGTTCTTTTTCCATGGCTGCTCTCCGCTCGCACCCGACGTCGAGGAGTTCGCTGATCCTGAAGGCGAAATTCTTCGCGAAATGAACAACAGCGGTATCCCTTCCATCGCGGCGTACGTCGTCAAGGGTGATGACATTGTGTGGGAAAGATACTATGGCTATGCGGATGTTGCACGACGCAGAGTTCCCGACAGTAGAACCAGCTATGCGTTGGCATCTGTCTCAAAACTTATCGTCGTCACCGCCGTCATGCAATTGCATGAAGAGGGACTGATTGATCTCCGTGCAGATGTCAACCGGTACTTGCCGTTTAGTGTGAGAAATCCCAGGTATCCGGATCGGAGTATCACGCCCTATCAGCTTCTCACTCATACATCCGGCCTTGCGTGGCCGCTGAGTGACAGTGAAGTCCCCGGCATGTTCACCAAGTATCGGCTTGATGCCGCTCCACCGTTGCGAGAGTGGCTCCCCCAGTATCTCCTTTCGGAGGGCCAGCATTATGTCCCGTCTGTATGGAAGGATACGCGTCCCGGTGAGAAAGAGTTGTACTCAAATATCGGCATCAGTCTGCTGGCATACCTTGTCGAAGAGGTAAGTGACACAACCTTCAATGCATACTGCAAGCAGCATATCTTTGGTCCACTCGCGATGTCGAACACAAGTTACAATTATGCGGATCTTGACTTGAACAATGTGGCCGCCATGTACCGGGGCAGCGTGCAGATTGAGTTCTATCGTGAGTTGTGTTACCCAAGCGGATACTTGTAAAGCAGTCTCGAAGACTTCTCGCATTTCCTCGTAGCGTACATGCGGGGAGGTCAGTTCAGGGGGCGGAGAATCCTGCAAGAACGTACGGTGGAAGAGATTCTCACGATTCGCAATATGGCGAGTGGTCTCTGCCTCATTTGGTACTGCACTCTTGGAGACTGGTACGGACATCAGGGGGCAATAGATGGCGGGGCTTCATACGTGGAATTCCAGCGAGCGAGCAACCTCGGCTTGATGGTTGTTTCAAACATGCACCATAACTCATTGTACCCCGGGGGCAAGATTCATGCCCTTCTGAGAAGGATTTCAGGGAGATATCAATGAGCGCAGCCCGGTTGCCCGCAACATTCCGTCCTGCGGCTACGTTTCACGAGGCTGGTAAGGAGGTGAGGGGATGATGAGGCTGGACCTACTCCTCATCGTGTTGGTTCTGGCCCATCTGGACTATGCTCAGTCTTCAGATTCCACCATCGAGAGGAGTATACGACGCGTAGAGCAGGGACTGCTCAGTTCGTATGGCGACCCGCCCTGGAAAAGAATGGACCTGGCGGACCGCATGGCCCACTACAATGTTCCCGGCGTCAGCATCGCCGTCATCAACAACTATCAGGTTGAATGGACGAGAGGGTACGGGGTGTTGGAGGCGGGCAGGAGTGAACCTGTAACACCAGGGTCACTCTTCCAACCCGCCTCCATCGCGAAGCTTGTGGTCGCGGTGACTGCCCTGCGGTATGTCGAGAGAGGCGCTCTTGACCTTGACGAGGAGGTTAACCAAGGGCTTGTCTCGTGGCGGGTTCCTGAGAACGAATTCACGGCGGCTGAGAGAGTTACATTGCGGAGGATTTTCAGTTTCCTGCCCGGAACAGGACCCCTCGGAGCACCAACGCAAAGGTGTTCCATGGTGAGAGATGTTCGATTGCTTCTCTTTCTGAAATGCTCGAGTTCGGGAAAGGAGGCTACGGACTCGGGGTTGGCTATTTTCGATCCACTCTGGCGGGTGGTGAGCAGGCAGTGGGCCACATGGGAGGGAACATCGGAACAACTGCTTCAATGGTGTACTCCCGCAGATACGGTGTGAGCGTTGTTGTCAAGATCAATGCATATCATCTCAAATGCATCAGCAATCTCACGGAAAAAGCGGGCAAGATCACTCCTGAGGGTCTGGAATCAGAGTGACGTGCCAATGGCCACAGATAAACTGCACACCTGAAACTTGGTAGAATGAGGGTAGGTATGAAAAGTAATGTTACTCTTACGGTCATGGCTGTCGTGTTCGCGGTGGGACTTACTTTCGCCTCTATCGAGCTTCCTGTGCTCCTGAACCGCGCTCTTGAACTCACTTTCGGCAACGCGCTCTTTCCGCAAGGGATATGGTCCGGCCCAAACGAAGCCCCTTCAGAAGCCTACATTCAACAGCATTTCCTTCGTCCAATTGGGTATGCATGCCTCGTTAGTGTGCTCGCGCTGATCATATGGGGTCTGATCGCCGAGCGTCGCCGGCTAGCCTTTGCGGGCGCTCTTCTATTCTTCTTGCCGGTCTTCGGTCACTTCGCGGTGCAGATGTTTTTCCTGGCCGGGCTTGGCTTCCTGCGGCTCATATGGATGCCGATCCTGGACGGTGCCTACGGTTTGACTGGCGATTCCGAATTCTGGCTTTTTCGTCTTGGTGACGTCGCCTTTCTTCCATACATGGGAATCATCAATCTGGGTGGGATGGTTCATCTCGACCTGCGTTTGGTTCTCCCTTATATCATCATGGGAATCGGACTTTCCCTTTTCAGCCTTGGCACAGCTGCATGGTTTCATGCGAAGCGGATCAAGCAAGGCATCGCACAGTTTTGGATTTACCGCTTTAGCAGACACCCACAGTACCTTGGATGGATCATATGGAGTTATGGGCTATACGTTTACTTCTTACATCATCATGAGGGTTCGCATTTTCAGATTGGGTGGGGTATTCCCGACAGTCTTCCGTGGTTGGTCTCCACTATGGTCATTATCGGCGTGGCACTGCTCGAGGAAATAAAGATGCAGCGAGAGCTGGGAGATGAGTATAAGATATACGCTGCCCGGGCACCATTCATGATTCCCTTGCCAGTCATCATCTCGGGCATTGTGGCATTGCCCATGCGGCTCGTTATTTGGAAGAAACGACCAGAGCGCGGCGCCGAAGTAGCTGTCGTGGTGTTGGCCTATCTCGGTCTGTTGGTTCTGGCTTCATGGTTCATCAGGACACAGGGTCTTCTGACTGAGTGGATTGATTTCTCCCATTATTAGGCGCGATTGGGCACCGCACATTCAATCTGCGTTCAAGGGTCATTTGGGCTGCTCGGCGTATAACACCGACGGGTGGCAATTCAGCAACAACACGGCGCACATGTGGCCTGAGCAGTGGTGGAAACAGTTCGATTACACAAAGCCACCCTTCCCGCTTTTCCTGAGCTGGCCCGCGTTCAACGCCACTTCGGCAGACTTCCCTGACTGGCCACTGTTCGCCGATGTGTACGGCGTGGAGCAGTGCTACAAGCTGGCAGAAGGCGGAGGCTACTACTTCAACCCCAAGGCCTTGCTCATGTGGAGGAGCATGGTCGAAGAAAACAAATCGCGGGATTCAGTGGGAAACGTTACGAGGCACTGGGGCGGGTCGTGCGCCGGCTTCTGCCTCTCAGCTCTTAAGTATTATAATGATGTGCTTTCACTGCAGTGGACACTGGGCAACTACGACAGTGTTTACTCCGTCCCGATCGATGATAACAGCAGGTATCTTGTCAACAAAGACTACATCACATTTTCGGGCAACTACAAGCCTGCCCCGCTACTGACCGGCTACCAGGCGGTGAGCACCTTGCATGCAATGCTGGTTGAGAACTACACGAACAATCAGTGGGTAGGAATGCAGGATCTAGTAACAGGTGATGCTCATGCGGTGGTTGCCTGTTCTCTTTCCTCCGCAGGCTCGGGTTTCTGGGAACTTAGCATCTACGATCCGAACTATCCCGGAACATACATGCATCTGAACTACTTTGAGCTAGACGGAAGTTGGACAGCCCAAGAACTAGACTGGAACGCATTGAGAATCTACCTGCGCCCCATTGGAGAATACGACCGGACGCCGATCCTCCCTCTGGTTGCCACGGCAACCGCAGCCCCGGGTGCGACTTCGGACAGTTCCAGAACCATATTTAACTCCCCTTATGCGGACATCCGGATCCGTGGCTCGGACGGCCAGACAATCGGATATGCGGGCAGCGTGCCGATCGATAGTATGCCCGGAGCACAACCGCGGATCAATTTCGGCGCGAGTAAAATTCATCCGGCAGGGTATTACCTCCCCCCTGGCGATTACACCGCAATGATCGGGAAGAGCCTCGACACTACGACGTTTTTCGCCATATTTCTCGATGCCTCCGCCCTAGCGAGTGGGGTGTACATCTACAGGCTGCAGGCCCGTCCAACGGACGGTGTGCTGGCCGGGACGTTCGTCCAGAGCCGCAAGCTCCTCTTGTTGCGCTGACCTCAACCCAGGAATTAAGGGAAAGAGCCCTCATCTCTCATGAGATTGAGGGCTCTTTTGTGATTGAAACCGTGCCCGGAACAGGGAAAAGTGATCAACTCACTAACACAAAGAGGGTGTTTGAGCTAAAGATATGAACAGAGACAAATGGGAAGCCCGGCCGTAACTGGCTGGGCCCTCCCCTTAGCGGGGTGGACGGGTGTCTAGCGATCCCTGATGACTTTCACATTCGCCCGGGAACGAAAAGTCTTAGCTGCTACAGGCTGATTGAAGGTCAGTTGCTGTTTCTCAGAGACTCCCGCCAATCCATCATCTTCTGGTAGACAGCATCTCGGGTCACACTGTCGGTCATGACCTGCTGAAGATTCATACCCTTCACGTTTATGAGGTACTCCATCATGAGACCCCAGACGTAGTGTCCTCGGTGTGTACTCGCCGTAGGGTTCCACTGACCGTCATCCAAGAAGATGTCTATGCGCTCCGGTAAGGTGTAGCCGCTGTCACGGGGCGCAACGAATTGATTGACGCCATATTCACAGTAACCCTCAGCTTTCCATTCCGGCAAAACTCTCGAGGCGAAAATCCCGTAGGCATCAGACAGGTATCCATGCATGAGTTCGTGGGTGGCAACATGGACTACGCTTCCTCCGCGAGCCATGTACTTGGGCTTCCCGCCTGTTCTAGCCGCCAGCTCTTTCAGCAAATCGCCATTCACATAACACGTGCCCCAGACGCCGAAGCCCATAATCCGGCTGGGACCACGTTTTAACCGGGAAAAGAAGGTGAACTTGTCATGTGTGGCACAAAGACAAAGATTGAATCTCCTGTCAGGATCATAGATTGGGACAGCATCGAGGCGCTCGAACACCTCAGCCATGATGGAATCCATCTCCTGTCCAATGGAAGTTTCGCTGTACACGGTGATAGATCTGTACTGCTTCTCCTCCGGGAAAAAGGGTTCCGGGGTGGTCAGTACGCCTAAAGCCAGTAGGACAATCACAATGATTACCCCGATTATGACCCCGAGCCACTTGAGAACTTTCTTGAATTTCTTAATCATGTCCTATTATTCGCTCAGCAGTCCTCTGCGATACATCTTTCATGATGGGCTCTATACTTAACCGATTTTGGCGGATTGCAGCATAAGCAAAAAGCAACCCCGGATGCACACCGGGGCTTTCAAAATCTATGGCGGTCCCGACGACGTTCCGGTTCGCAGGAACGTAGCCGGAGGTGCTCGAGGATCTTGTAGTCGGAAACCGTCTGACCGATAAGAGTAGCCATCACAGTCCCTGTAGGAGGGAGGACGGCGGTAAGATACTCCGGGCTGTGACCAGAGTCAAATTGTCAATAAGGCAGCGGGGCTGGAAATGGTGCCAGGCTGGTCTTTTCTGCTCACCCCACCATCGCCTTCACCACCCCTTTCTTCACCCGAAGAAAAAGAACCCCCTTGACAGACCATTGGATTTTGTATAGAATAGTATAGGGGGTCAGGTGACCCATGAAGCCCTCCGAATGCAATCGGTCGGCACGTGGAGTTGGATGAAGA
>Ga0316605_10002695_pt1 | contig 10051 bp, 7 predicted proteins | sample OWC_soil_day20_n_FD_207666 | JGI IMG/M metagenome (GOLD analysis project Ga0316605, IMG submission 207666) | Wetland soil microbial communities from Old Woman Creek delta, Ohio, United States - OWC_soil_day20_noCT | ecosystem: Environmental > Terrestrial > Soil > Wetlands | place: USA: Ohio... | reverse complement strand
CACGTGGGCGCCGTTCGCCGGTCGCCGCCTCGGGGAGCTTGAAGTCGGAGGTGATCTCGTCCTCCGGCTTGCCGAACGCGTTGCGCGGAATCGCGTTCTGCGATCCGGTGCCGAACACCTGCTTGTTGTTTGTGGGCGGCGTCGTCGGCACCGCGAGATCGTCGTCGTCGTCGTCGTCGTTGTGCTGCGCGAGCGGCGCGCTCGTCGACGACGTCTGGATGGCCCGGATCTCGGCACGGATATCGTCGCGCAAGTTGACGAACGGCGGCGCCGGACGCGCCATGTAGTAGCCTTGGCCGTAGCGCAGCCCGAGGTCGCGCAGCGCGATCACGTCCTCGAGGTGCTCGATGCCCTCCGCGACCATCACCGCATCGATCGTCTCGGCGATGTGGCGCAGCGAGCGCAGCATCTCGCGCTTGACCGTCGACCGCGCGATGCCGCGCACGAGCACGTCGGAGATCTTGATGAAGTGCGGGCGCAGCGACATCACGGTCTCGAGGTTCGAGTGGCGCGTACCGACGTCGTCGATCGCGACGCCGAAGCCCATCGCCGTGTACGCGGCGAGCGCGCGCTTGAACGAGGCGAAGTTTTCGATCGCGAGGCGCTCGGTGATCTCGAAGACGATGTTCGCGGGCGTGAGGCCGGCGGCGGTCAGCAAGTTGCCGACCTCGATCTCGATGAACGCCGAGTCGTAGAACGACATCGGCAGGAGGTTCACGAACAGGCGGTGCACCGGCTCGAGCGCCTTCGCGTTGCGCAGCGCACCGCGGAAGCACGCGCGGTCGAGCTCGACCGTGAGATCGACTTCGTCGGCGATCGCGAACAGCGTCGCCGGTGACTCGAGCGGCGTCGAGCGCGGACCACGCGTGAGCGCTTCGTACGCGAAGATGTCGCCGGTGCCGAGGTCGACGATCGGCTGGTACACCGACGTCAGGCCGTCGCCGAGGATGACGTCTTGCAGCGTCGAGCGATCGCGGTGGGCCTTGCGCTCGCGTGCGTTGCGCGTGGCGGCGACGGCATCCGCGATGAGCCGCGCGGTCAACCGCTCGGGACGCAGCAGCGAGTTGCCGAGCACGCGCGCGGAGCCGACGGTGATGCGCGGCTGCTCGCGCAAGACCTCCGTCACCATCGGCGCCAGCGCTTCTTCGACGGCCTTCTCGACGGTCTCCGCGAGCTGATCGAGATCGACGCGCGTCTTCGTGTCCCGGCCGCGCGGGGCGAGGATGACGAGGTAGCCGTCGCCATCGCCGGTGCGGCAGATCAGGTCGGCGGGATCGAGGACGGCGCCGCGCAGACGATCGAGCACCGCGGCCGCGTGATCGTAGATCTCGGAGTGGTGCGCGACGCCGAGGTCGAACTCGACGCGGTGCAAGCGCGAGAGGTCGACGAGCAAGCACGACAACGCGCGCTCGCGCGTGAGGATCGTCGTCACCTCGTTCATGCGTTCTTGGTACGGCCGGAAGCGATCGACCTCCGGCTCGCGCATGCGATGAAACGACGGCCGCTTGGGCGTCGAGGCGACATCGCCGGCGGAGAAGAAGTGCACGCGGCCCGGACCACCGCGCTTCGCACCACGCAGCGCGGCTTCGGCGGCGGTGAGCAGGCCCTCGGGATCCGCGGCATCCTCGGGCAAGCACGCGACGCCGATCGAGATCGACATCTTGCGCCCTCCCGGCATCTCGGCGGCCGCGACGGCATCGCGCAGGCGCGCGGCCTTCGTGAGCGCGCCCGACTTCCCGGTCTCGGGAAGCAGCAGCACGAACTCCTCGCCGGAGTAGCGCGCGACGATGTCGCTCGTGCGCACCGGCGCATCGTCTTCCTGCAAGACGCCGGCGAGGCGGCGCAGGATGTCGTCGCCGATCTGATAGCCGAGATCGTAGTTCACCGTTGCGAACCCGTCGATGTCGGCGATCAGGATCGACATCGGCGAGCCGTAGCGGAGCGCACGCGCGACTTCTTCGCGCAGGCGCTCTTGGAACGCGCGGTGCGTGTAGAGGCCGGTCAGGCCGTCGCGCAGCGTGAGCGCGTCGAGCTGGTGGCCCATCTGCGCGAGCTGCTCGGTCGCCGCGGAGATCTCTTTGCCGCGCGCGTCGAGCTGACGCTGCAACACGCTCTCGTGCTCGCGCAACGAGTCGTTCGCGAGCCGGAGCTCGGCGACGAGTCGCGCGTTGTCGCGCTCGAGCTTGTACGTGTGGATCAGCTGGTCGACGACCTGCAGCAGGTCCTGCAGCTTCCACGGCTTCGTGATCACGTAGTGCAGGTGACCCGCGTTGATCGCGGCGATCAGATCTTCGCTCTCTGGAAACCCGGTGACGACCGCACGCCGGCAATGCGGGCGCAGCTGCGCGACGCGCGCGAGGAGCTCGGCGCCTGCGAGGCCAGGCATGCGCAGATCCGCCAACACGCAGGCGACATCTGGGTTCGCTTGGACGTGAACGAGGGCTTCCTCGCCGGTCTCGGCGGCAAGGACCGTGCATCGCGCCCGTAACACACGAGACAGTGCGTGCAGATTATTGCGATCGTCGTCGACGCACACGACGACTGGCTTCGTAGTTTCCTCGGTCGTTTCGCTAACGACCGCCTCATCGGTTTCGACTACTGCCAATGTGTCACCAGTATCGACCGTGACGGTAAAACTGTGAAGAGGATCGCACACCCCATCAGCTTCACGTGCGGAACGCAGGTTGGCTCCGATCTGCCTACATGCGTGCCGAGGCGCAAACAGTGCGCAAGACTCGACAGTCGCCCTGCGACAGCAGCGACAGCGACGGCGGACTAGGCCGAGCCGACGAGGCCGAGGTCGCGCAATTCGCCGAGCCGGGCGACGAGCGCGCGGTTCTCGAGCTCCTCGCGGAGACCGGGTTTCGCCTCGAGCAAGGCTTGCCACGCGGCGTCTGCGAAGGCGTCGAGCGAGACGCCATTCTCGACGGCAAGCGCTGCCGCCTTGCGGAGGAGAGTGTGCATGTCCATGCAAGCAGTAGAACCATCGGGTGCACGTCGCGCAGCGAGCCGATCGGCTAGGGTGATTCTCCGACGACGTTCGGCAGCAGCGTCTGCAGGCGCGCGAAGACCTTCGCGCTGATCGCCGCGTCCGAGAGGTCGATCCGCGCGAGGTGCCGGAACGCCGCCGCGTTCGCGAGGAGCGGCCGCACGCCGCGGTCGGAGATCCGGCCGTGGCGCAGGTCGAGCGTCTCGAGGCGCGCGAGCAGCGGCGCGCGCGCGAGCTCGTCGAGGATCGTCTCGGCGTGCTTGTACGCGAGCAGCCCGAGATCTGCGAGCGCGGGCATGTCGTTGCGATGGATCAGCGTGACGATCTCGCGCGCGATGTGATCGAGGCTGTTTCCGAGGTGAATGCGGAGCGAGCGCAGCTTCGGCCACTCCGCCTCGACGAGCTCGCGCGCGCCGCGGCGCTTGAGCGGCATCGGCCAGAGCGAGATCGAGCGCAGCTCGGGCAGCGCGACCTTGCCGAGCGCGAAGTCGCCCTGAAGGACGAGCTCGTGGATCGACGCGAGCGCCGGCCACGCGTGATCGATCCGGCCGACGTTCGCGAATCCATACGCCGAGTCTCCGAGCTGCAAGCGCCGCAAGACGAGCGGTCGCGCCGCGGCGATCCGGTCGACGATGTCCTTCTGAGAACCGATCGTGCGGTTCCAGATGTCGCGATTGTTCGTACGGATCACGAGGTCCATCAGGAACCGCGCGGACGGGTGCGCGAGCAGCGTCGCGACGACCTCCGCGAGCGACGACGCGACGCGGGCGCCACCTTCGATCAGCAAGCGATCCTGCGAGAGCACGGCGCGGTGGATGAAGCCCGCGCGCCACGTGAACGAGTCGGTGGCGATCATCGAGCCGAGCGCGCCGACGAAGTAGTCACGGTGCTTCGAGAACACGCGCAGCGCCGCACGCCTGATCTCCGGATCGTTCGTCGCATCGGCCGCGAGCTGCGTCGCGATCAGCTCGCCGCGCGGATCGCCCTGCTCTGCGAGCCAATCACCGTAGACGGCGTAGGCCGCGAGGTCATCGGGATCGCGCAGGATCGCGGCTTCGAGCGTCTCGGTTAGAACTGGCACATGTACGCGTACGTGCAGCAACCGGCCGGTGCGTTCGCGACCGCCGGCGAGCACGGACGATCATCCCAATCGCCGCCACGAGCGCCGGCGATCACGACACAGTCTTCTTCGTAGGTGCCCGCGCCGTTGCTCGGCTCGTTCGGATCCCACGCCGTGAACGAGAACGGGACGTTCGCGTCGACCCAGCGGAACGTGTTCTCGATCGTGCCGTCGCTGAGACCGATCCAAGTGTTGAACGTGCCGGCGAGCGTCTTGGCCGCGGTGTGCTTCGCCGCCGTGTCGAGGATCGCGAGCCGCGCGTTCATGTTCGTGCACGCCGTATTCGCGTCGGCCCACGTGGCGGGTGTCGCGGTGAACAACATGAAGCACACGCCGCCCGCGGTCGTGTTCATGTCGCCTCCGGTACACGGCCGCGCATCGGCGACCGCGGCGTCTGCCGGACGTGGCGTGTCGGTCGAACCGTCGGTCGCGTTCGGGTCGCCGCCGACTTGCACGCCGCAACCGGCGAGCAAGGCGAGCACGAGCAAGGACCGCATCCCACCATTGTGCCGAACTTCGCGCCCGCCGACCATTCCCGGTTGAGCACCGCATCGCGTCGCCACGCAGAGTGCTACGTTCCCGGCCACATGAGTCGTCAAGCACCCGTTGTCTTCATCATGGCGGCCGGGTTGGGCACCCGCATGAAGAGCGAGATGCCGAAGGTTCTGCACCGGGTTGCAGGCCGTCCGCTGCTCCACTGGGTCGTCACGTCGGCGCGCAGCGCAGGCGCTGGGCGCGTCGTCGCGATCCTCGGCCACAAGCACGAGCTCGTGAAGCAGTCGCTCGACGCGAGCTTCGGGGAAGGCAGCGTCGAGATCGCGCTGCAGACCGAACAGCGCGGCACGGGGCACGCGGTGCAGTGCGCGCTGCCGTCCGTGAAGGACGAACCCGACGATCGAATCGTCGTGATCCTCACCGGGGATGCCCCGTTGATCGCGAGCGAGCGCATCGCGCAGCTCGCCGCCGCGTGCGAAGCGTCGCCCGCCGGGCTCGCGCTGCTGTCGACCGTGCCCCCGAAGCGCATGCCGTACGGCCGGCTCGTCCGCGATGCGAGCGGCAAGCTCGAGAAGATCGTCGAGGACGTCGACGCGACGCCCGAGCAGCGAGCGATCCAAGACACCAACGCCGGCTTCTACGCGATCCGGCTCGGTCACCTGCGCAGAGACCTGGCAACGCTGCGCGCGGACAACAAGAAGGGCGAGCTCTATCTGACCGATCTCGTCGCGCACGCGGCGGGGCGCGGCGGGGCGACGGCGATCGACGCGCCGTTCACCGAGGTCGCCGGCATCAACGATCGCGTCGATCTCGCGGGTGTCGAAGTCGAAGCGCGCCGTCGGATCAACGATGCCTGGATGCGCGCCGGCGTGACGATGGTCGATCCGTCGACGACGTACATCGATGCCGACGTCGGCCCGCTCGGCAAAGACGTCTGGATCGCGGGCAACGTCGCGCTGCGCGGCAAGACGTCCGTCGGTGACGGCGTGCGCATCGACCTCGGCTCCGTGCTCACCGACGTGCAGGTCGCCGAAGGCGTCAACATCAAGCCGCACTCGATCCTGACGGAGAGCACCGTCGGTGCGAAGGCGCAGGTCGGCCCGTTCTCGCACTGCCGCCCGGGCACGCGCCTCGATGAAGACGTCCACCTCGGCAACTTCGTCGAGACCAAGAAGTCCCACTTGATGGCGGGCGCGAAGGCGAACCACCTCGCCTATCTCGGCGACGCGTCGATCGGCAACAAGGCGAACATCGGCGCCGGCACGATCACGTGTAACTACGACGGCGTCGGCAAGTACAAGACGACGATCGAAGCGGGGGCGTTCATCGGCTCCGACAGCCAGCTCGTCGCGCCGGTCACGGTCGGTCGCGACGCGTACGTCGGCTCGGGAACCACCGTGACGAGAGATGTTCCCCGCGGCGCGCTCGCACTCACGCGCGTCAAGCAAGTGAACGTCGAAGGCTGGGCCGACCGGTTCCGCGAAGCACAGGCAAAACGCAAGCAGAAACCAGAGGGTGGCTAAGCGCACGCGTTTCCGGCGACTACGAGAACGTCGTCGCAATCGACGACGATTCGCGATATCCCAGATCTCGCGTGTACTGCTCGATCGACAAGATCGATCTGCTGAGTCCGATCGCCGGGAAGCCGGTCGCGATCCAGACCGATCACCGATCGCGTGAAGAGATCGAGGCCGAGCCCGAGCTCAGCGCGCTGTTCGCGATGGCGCGCGTGCTGAACGCGCGCGGCCACCTCGCGGAAGACGGCCACGGCGACGCCGCCGTGCACTACGTCGTGCCCGAGGAAGTGCCGCCGATGCTCCGCGACGCGCTCACCGCGGTCGGCGCGACGCTCGAGCGGATGGTCGACGCAGCGCGCCACCTCGAGTGGCTCGGGCCCGCATCGCAGGATGCCGTCGAGGCGATCGCGGATCGCGCGTTCTCCGACCTCGCACGCCGCGCCGCGAGCCGCGTCGGCACCCGCGATCTCGCGATGGCGCTGCGCATGCTCGAGGACCAGACGTTCGCAGACCCTCCCGAGCGTGCGGACGAGCCGCGCTACTGGCAGCGCGTGCTCGAGCTCGCCGCACTCGCGGGCGAGCTGCTGCGCGCGAAGTATCCGCACGCGCTCGGCTGGGTCCAGACCGATCGCGCGGTGGTCCCGTTCGGCTTCGGCATCGATTCCTCGACGGTGATGTTCCCGACGAACCGCGCCCAGCGCGTGATCGAGGACGGCGCCGACGAATCATTATTCAAGCTCATGCTGGCCGCCGAAGAGACGATGCGCGAGCCGCACGACGTCGAAGGCGGCCGCCTGATGCCGAGCCTCCGCGACCGCCGCAGCGTCGAGCTCGACGAGATCGTGTGGCGCTCCGTGCTGTCGGAGGCCGGCCCCGCCGAGCTCCCGATCGTCGTGTGCGGCATCGACGGCGAGAACACGTTCGGCATGATCCGCCGTGAAGCGATCGAGCACACGCCCGACCACGCGATGGAGCGCGCGCTCGAGAACCTCGCCGCCGAGGACGTCGACATCGAAGAGGTCCGGTTCGGCGAGCTCCACCTGGTCGTCGTGAGCGGCAGCTTCTACGCCGCGGAGAAGATCCTCGACACCGCGCTCGTCGATCGCCTCCACGCGCGCCTGCGCTCCGACCTCCTCGCCGCCGCCGTCCCGATGCGCGGCCTCCTCATCGTCACGACCGCGCAGCTCGAGCCGTCGCAGATGGCGCGGTTCGCCGCCCTCGTCGCGACGCGCTACGACGAAGCCGGCGGCCGCGCGATCTCGCCGACGATCCTGCTCCTCCGCGGCGGCCACATCGCCGGCTTCGTGCACGACGAGCGCGCCGATCGCGCGGACACGGCGCCGGTGCGCGCGGAGACGTCGCCGGAGACGCCGAACCGACCGGGTCTCCTGCGTCGTCTGTTCGGACGAAAGTAGCTCGCTCGTCTACGCCAACGCGCTGCTGGTGTACGTGCACGCGGCGGTGGCGGACGCCGAAGATGCGGTCGTCGTGTTCCACGACGGCGACACGCCCCGATCCTGCCCGAGCTGTTGGCGCCTCCTACGACTCCAGGTGCGACCAAGGGTTCGTGGAGAAATCCGACACCGTAAGATCGCGAGAAGGCACGAAACCCGGTCGGCACGGCGGCTGCTCTTTGGTTGGTCATCGCCCAACCAGGAGTCGCCCCGATGATGACCAAGAGCCTTCTCGCCGCCACCGCCGCCATCTCCCTCGTCGCTTGCGTCAAGCAAGAGGAAGCACCGAGCGATCTCAAGACCGCGTTGCCGACCGCCGAGCAGGTTCGCATCAACCTGCCGGAGAGCACGACACGCACCGTCGGTCAGCTCGCCGACTACTACGTCGTCACGCGCAACGTGACGCGTACGTTCAACGGCGGGAGCGCGTGGGTGCTCATCCTGCTGCACGCGATCGTGCAGTACCCGGTCACCAGCGTGAACGGCAACGTCTACACGTGGGGCCCGTGGTCGGATGCGCTCGATCCCGCTGAGTACAAGCTGGACGTGACCGACAACGGCGACGGTACGTATGACTACGATCTGTCGGGCCGCAGCAAGACGGCGGCGAATTCGGCGTTCGAAGTCATCATCACCGGCCACGCAGATCCGCGCCCGGGCGAGCTCAAGGGCAACGGCGTGTTCAACATCGACTTCGACGCGGGTCGCCGCGTGAACCCGGTCGATGCCGGCGACGAGCGCGGTGAAGTCACCGTCACGTACGACCTCACGGCGCGTCACCTCGATCTCGACATCATCGGCGTCGACGATCAGGGCAAGCCCATCACGGCCGAGTACGCGTACGACGAAGCGGCCGACGGCTCGGGCAAGATGTCGTTCGGCGCGAAGGGCGACGCGGGCGGCGGCTCGCAGCTCGAGTCCTTCAACATCGTCTCGAAGTGGGCGTCGACCGGCATGGGGCGCTCGGATGCGTCCGCGACCGGCGGCGACATCCAGGCCAGCGTGACCGTCAGCCTCACCGAGTGCTGGGACACCAACTTCAAGCGCACCTTCTACATGGACTCGCACAACTTCGCGCCGACGGAGGGCAACGCGGCCAGCTGCATCGCCAAGTGAAGCGCGAATAACCCTCGCTCCCGACGACGCCAACCGGCGTCGTTCGCGTTTTCGGGGCGTTTTCCGCGGGCAGTCAGCGTTGACTGCAAACACCCTCCGCGATAACAACCTCGTCGGAGGAATCACATGGCAACGATGCCGAAGAACGCCCAGGATTTGTTCGACAACCTGGTGCCCCAAGGACTGGCCGCGTACCCGGACAAGGCCCGCGAGCTCGCCGCGATCTACTGCTTCAAGATCGCGGGCGAGGGCGGCGGCGAGTGGACGGTCGACTGCACCGCCGATCCGCCGAGCTGCACGAAGGGCGACAGTGGCAAGGCCCAGTGCACGATCGAAGTCTCGAACGAAGACTTCAACACGATGCTCTCGGATCCGAACGCGGGCATGCAGCTCTACTTCCAGGGCAAGCTGCGCGTCTCCGGCGATCCGATGCTGGCGATGAAGCTGCAGCAGCTGTTCGAGATCGCGCGCCCGAAGGCGTGATCGTCCGCGGGTGAGTGGCATGATGCGCTCATGCATTCGCCGCTCGCCGACGCGCTGAAAGGCATCCGCGTCCTCGACTTGTCGAGGCTGCTGCCTGGTCCGTTCCTCACGATGATCCTCGCCGACATGGGCGCGGACGTCGTGAAGATCGAGGATCCGCGCGTCGGGGACTACCTGCGCGCATTTCCGCCCGCGAAGGGCGGCATCGCGGGGCGGTTTCTCGCGGTCAATCGCGGCAAGCGATCGATGGCGCTCGATCTCAAGGCGCCCGCCGCGCGCGATGCGTTCTTGAAGATGGTCGAGCAGGCCGATGTCGTGGTCGAGAGCTTTCGGCCCGGCGTGATGGACAAGCTCGGCGTCGGCTACGACGCGCTCGCCGCGCGCAATCCGAAGATCGTCGTGTGCTCGATCAGCGGCTACGGGCAAACCGGACCGTACGTGCACCGCGCCGGGCACGACCTCGACTACATCGGCCTCGCCGGCGTGCTCGCGATGACGGGACCGGCCGGCGGTGCGCCGCAGATGCCGGGCGTGCAGATCGCCGATCTCGCGGGCGGCGCGCTATGGGGCGCGACTGCGATCCTCGGTGCGCTCGTCGGACGGGAGCGCAACGGACGCGGTGCGCACCTGGACATCTCGATGACCGAAGGCGCGCTCGCGCTGCTCGCGGCGGAGCTCGGCAACATGGACTGCGGTGCGAAGCCGACGCGCGGCGCGGAGACGCTCAACGGTGCGCTCGCGTGTTACGGCGTCTACAAGACGAAGGACGATCGCTACCTCGCGGTCGGTGCGCTCGAACCGAAGTTCTGGATCGCGCTGAACCAGGCGATCGGTCGCGCGCCGAACGTCGCCGAGCTCGTCGGCAAACCGCACGAAC
>Ga0316605_10002694_pt1 | contig 10053 bp, 7 predicted proteins | sample OWC_soil_day20_n_FD_207666 | JGI IMG/M metagenome (GOLD analysis project Ga0316605, IMG submission 207666) | Wetland soil microbial communities from Old Woman Creek delta, Ohio, United States - OWC_soil_day20_noCT | ecosystem: Environmental > Terrestrial > Soil > Wetlands | place: USA: Ohio... | reverse complement strand
GAATTTAATATTTAACGTCTGAAATGATACTGCTTTGTGTACTTTGGATTGGATCATACCATCGCCCTCTATAACGCTTTGAAACGACAGCTTTGAATCTGGTAAAGATAGAAACGGTGGGAATGAAACCATAAAGCAGCAATGGCTGTCAATAATTTTATTGACAGCCATTGGATCATATTACTTTTTTGTTTATCTGACGCAGTCAGTCATCTTCTTCGGTACCGGTCATGATATGAAAGCGGCGGGCCAGACGCTTATGCTCCTCGGGCGTTATCCATGGCACTCGGAGATAATCGAAAATGGCGTCATTGCTGAGGCCGATGCGGCGAGCCTCCCGAACGGTAATCCGGTAGGCCTCGATTTCAGTTTCCCGATCGACGTAGGCCGTTCTCCTATCGTAAAGGTCTCGCCCCTGAAAATGTTGCTTCACATGGCATAGCTCATGAACGATATCCAGATATAAGACTTCGTCGGATGAGGAGCCGAGATGCGTGAGGCCGATGGTAATGGTGCCGTCGTCGTTATTGACGAACATCTCATTGGGCTCGTCCACAACAGTCACCTTGATGTTCGCCATCACGTCGGAGATTTCTTTCGCATCCGCAAAGATATCGGACAAAATGTCATACGTCCGGATATCCGGAAAGACATCCTCCAACCGGTATTGTCCGGGCTCAAGCCTGCGATTGATGCGATAGGCATTTTTCATAGAACGTTATGCTTTCAGCGGCAAATGAAATTACTGCTTGAAGAAATCCTCAATCAACGGATTGATCTTCTGTGCCTGCTCATGCTGAATCCAGTGCGAGGTGCCGGGAAATTTGATGAGACAGCCTTGTTTGCAGTAGGGCATGCTCTCATCGGCCAGTTCGGCCAGCATCGCGACATCATCTTCGCCCCACATCAAAATCATCGGCATGGTCACGTCAAAGCTTGCCAGCGGCTCCGGCTTCGTCTGAATCATCGCCCGATACCAGTTGACCATCGCGGTAAATGCTCCGGGCTGGCTGAAGGCCTTGCGGTAGTCTTCGAGTTCCTGGGGCGTGAAGGCGCCCGGATTCGCCGACGTCGCGATCAGCTGCAGCGCCCATTCATAGTTGCCGGAAGCGGCCAGTTTATCGACAGCCCCGGGAATCTGAAAATAGAAGATGTACCAGCTTTTTTTCATCTGCTCCACATCGGTAAACATATGCCTGGTCATGACCTTGGGATGCGGCACATTGAGGATCACCAGTTTCTTGATGCGTTCTGGGTATTTGAGCGCGACCCACCAGGAAACCGACGCGCCCCAGTCGTGGCCGACAAGATAAATCTGCTTGCGGCCGTAAGCGTCAATCAGGCCGATGATGTCTTTGGCCAGTTCGTCAATTTTGTAGGCGGCAATACCCTGCGGTTTGTCACTCAGGTTGTATCCGCGCTGGTCGGGTGCGACCACCAGGTAGCCTTTGTCGGCAAAGTATTGCAGCTGCTTGCGCCAGGCGTACCAGAATTCCGGAAAGCCATGAAGGAAAAGAATCATCGGCCCGTCCTGCGGACCGGCTTCCATAACATGCAATTTAACTCCGTTGGTCTCAATGTAACGTTCGCGTAAATCCATTTCGGTCTCCTTATATTGAGGGAATTAGGCTGTCAGGCCGTAGGTCTATTTTACGGGGCGCGCCTGCCACCCGCAGCGGTGGTCGCACCCGGTCATTTTGCCTTGCGCCTTAAGCCTTTTTACCTGTTGCTGTTACTTGAAAAACTCGTTCATGAACGCGGCAACTTCTCGGGGTTTTTCTTCCTGAACAAAGTGCCCTGCTTTGAGCGATTCGACTCTGATTGAATCGAAACAATCTTCAATATGATTTAAATTTTCCGCGATGATCACCGGATCCTCGTTGCCATGAATGTAGAGGGTCGGCATGGAAAACTTTATCCCGCCAAGCGTGGCCCAGCGTTTCGTATCCTGGCGCATCGCGCGGTAGTAGGACGCGCCGGTGGCCGGTGTGCTTTCGATGCTGTAGCAGCGCACATACTCCGCTATAGCGGCAGGATCGATGGTTCCGTCCTTGCCTGCTTTTCCGAAGAAATGCCTGATCCAGACGTCTTCGTTGCCTACGATCATGGCTTCCGCCAGTTTCGGCATCTGCTGAAAGTACTGATACCAGAAAGGAACCGAGCCCCGGTTGTAAATGATCTGCATCGCTTCGCCATAGCCCTTGGTGTTGGTAATAACGGGAATGTTCATGACGACCAATTTCCTGACCCGGTTCGGGATGAGCAGCGCCACTTCCTGAGCCACAATGCCGCCCCAGTCATGACCGACCAGAAAGAAAGAATCGATTTTCAGGGCGTCAATGAGTTCGACCATGTCGCGGGCCAGTTCTTCTTTCTGATACGCCGGGATATTATTCAGCGTCCGCTCACTGTCGCCCAGGCCCCGCAAGTCCGGGGCAATAATGCGCAGCGCCGGATTCAGGAAAGCCGCGACACCTTCCCAGCAATAAGAACTCTCCGGCCAGCCATGCAGCATGACCACGGGAAAGTCGTCTTTGTTTCCCCGATCCCGGACATTGAATGTCCCCCGCGGAACGGTGATTTTGTATGTGTTCATCGGCATAAAACCTCGTATCTCGTATCGCGTACATCTTGGTTTTCGGTTCGCCTAGGAAACGGTCACCTCCCTGCGGGTGGCAAGACTGTTCCCTGCACCTGAAAGCGCGAAACGTTCATCTCAAAAACCTGACAGCTAAAAGTCTACAGCCTATCAGCCTATTTTCATATCTCCCAGGCGGCCTTGGCTCCACTTGTTGTCGCTTCAATAATTCTTCTGGGCGCGACCGCGTCGCCGACGACAAAATGGCGGATGCCTTTTTTCGTGAGCATATCTTTGAGTTCGTTTCTGGGCGTCACGCCAATAGCCACAATCACCTGGGCTATCGGCTCCAGTCTTTTTTCCTCGCCTTTCACTTCAATCACGACCGCTTTTTCTTCAATCTTCTTTACCGTGGTCCCGAACATCAGCTTAATGCCCTCCGCCATCAGGCGTCGGTAAAGCATCTGGCCGTGCGCCGCCTGCGGCAGGACCGGCGGCTTGGTCAGCATTTCGACCACCGTAATGTTTTTGATGCCTTTCTCCCGCAGATAATCAGCCGTCTCCAATCCGACCAGACCGCCGCCTATGACAACAACCGGCTCTTTCGGTTTGATGGTCCCATCCAGGATCTGCCAGGCGTCGCAAACGACGGAGGCGTTCACGCCTTCCGCCGGGCAGGCGGTTTTATCCGCGCCGATGGCCAGAACCACGGCATCGGGTTTCCCTTTTTCGATCATGGCTTCCGTCACATCTGCGCCCAACTTGATCTCTACGCCCTGCCTTTCGCACTTCAGCGTCAGCGTCCGGACAAACCGGTCGTAAACATCCTTGTGCGGTGCCATCGCGGCGTAGCGTACGTTGCCGCCGGTGCGGCTGTCGCGCTCATAAAGCGTGACGCGATGCCCCAGACGCGCGGCTTCCAGCGCCGCGGTGAGTCCGGCAGGGCCACCACCAACGACCCACACATTTTGTTTGACTTTTGCCGGGCCTTCGGGCCGGAGCAGTTCCTGCCCGGTCTGCGGATTGATGGCACAGCGGATGGGCTGCATCTCCAGAGCAAGACGCTCGATACAGCCCTGGTTGCAGGCCAGGCATTCCAGCGTTTCTTCCGGATGGCCGGCCACGGCGTTTTTCAGAAAATCGGGATCGGCCAGATGCTGGCGGGCCACGGCGATCATTTCCGCATCGCCTGCCGCAATGACCTCGTCCATGAAAAACGGGTCGGTGTAACGGCCGACAGAGATGACCGGTACGCTTGTGACGTCTTTCACCTTGCGCGCCAGGAAAGACTTGAACCCCGGACCGTATTCCACGGGAGCGCTGGCATTCGGCGTATCAATGTTGACATCCGGAGAACCGTGCGTCCCGAAAGACACATCGATGACATCCGCACCGGCTTGAACCAGATCGGGAATAATCGTCTGCATGTCGCTGATAGTATAGCCGCCCTTGACGCATTCTTCGCCGGAGATCCGAATGGAGATGGGGAAATCGGGACCAACCTCCTTGCGCGCCGAGTGCAGGCATTCAATCATGAAGCGCGCCCGGCCTTTGAAATCTCCACCATACTCATCTTTGCGCTGGTTGGAGTGCGCGGATAAAAACTGCATCAGCAGATAGCCGTGTGCGCCGTGCAGTTCGACCATATCGAAACCCGCGGCTTTCGCCCGCTTGGCGCCTGCTCCAAAAGAGGCAATGATCTCATGGACTTCATCGAGCGTCATTTCCCGGGGCGTCCCGACAAAGCCGAAAACGAAACTGGGAATCGCCGACGGTCCGATGGCCGTCTTCTGCTTGAGAAAAGTGTAATTTTCCCGGCCGCAGTGATGAAGCTGGAGAGCCGCTTTGGCGCCTGCGGCGTGAATGGTATCGGCGAGCTTCGTCAGGCCCGGGATGAACTTATCGTCCCAGACGCCCAGGGATTTGGGCGACGCGAGGCCGGACGGGTGAATGCATGTAATTTCCGTAATGACAAGACCCACGCCGCTTTGCGCGCGGCGCTTCATGTAGGCAAGGTTCGCGTCGCTGACCGTCGAGTCCGGATTACCCAGTGATGTCCCCATCGGCGGCATCACCAGCCGATTGGGAATGGTCAGCGATCGAATTTTAATGGGGGACAACAAATGCTGCAAAGTTTTCATGGCAGGACTCCTGAATTGAATGGCGGATAAAATGTTGTGGTTAATGGACCCCGGCGTCTTCCGCAAAGGCGAAGGACGGCCGGGGCTTAATTTTCAAGAACGATCAAGTTGTAGCTCCGGCAGATAAATGCGTGCCGAGCAAAAGACCACCGTCAATGATGATTTCAGTACCCGTTGTGTAGTTGGATGCATCCGATGCCAGGTAAATCGCGGCGCCGGCGATATCATCCGGGTCTCCGATGCGGCCGGTCGGCAGCATCTTACTGAGGGCTTGCCTTTCTTTTTCCGCCTCTTCGGGTGAGAGATGATGCCAATGCGAATTCATCATCTTCGTGCTGATCGGACCGGGCAGAATCGTGTTGACCTGGATGTTGGAGCTGGCCAGTTCCATGGCAAACGCGCGCGAGATCTGGCGGACGCCGGATTTGGATACGGAATAGACGCTGACAAACGGTTCCGGATTGACGCCGTCGATGGAGGCGATGTTAATGATTTTTCCGCCGCCCTGTTTCTTCATGACCTTGGCCGCAGCCTGGCTCATGAAATAGACGCCCTTGAGATTGAGATTCATGATGGTGTCCCAGAGACGCTCGTCGGAATCCAGGACCGACCCCATGGCGGGGCTGGCGCCGGCGTTGTTGACCAGAATGTCAATGCGGCCGAACTTCTGGACAACAGTGTCCACCACCCGTTGAATTTCTTCAAATTTGCCCAGATGCGCCGGCACGACCAGAACTTCACAACCGATGGCGGTCATCTCGCAGGCGGTTGCTTCCAGATCCTGGGCCTTGCGGCTGGTGATAACGACTTTGGCGCCGGCTGTGGCAAAACCATAAGCAATGGCCTGGCCGATCCCGCGGCTCCCGCCGGTGACGATCGCCACTTTACCTTTTAGAGAAAATTTTGAAACATCAAACATAGCTGACTCCTTTATGTTTTTTTATCTTAGAAAAAATAATTTAAACAGAAAATGCAAGACATTTTTTATACGGTATGATTTTCGTTCCTGCGGCCCATCGGGCAGGAATCTTCCGACAACAAAAAGTGGAACTCAGGCGTCCCGGGCTATATCCGGGACACCTGAGCATTAGATTCAAAAACTACTTCTTGGCCTTTTTGGGCGCCAGTGCTTCACGATCGCCACCGCTCATGCCGGCAATGTACTTCACCAGTTTTTTGCGGGATTCGATGTCGTACTGGGTCGTGATGGCAATCTGCTCCATGATCGGAGAACCGCCGCCGTGGTAGTTGCCCACGTTCATGATGCCGCCTGTTGCGGAACACAGGTGGTCACCCAGATAGCGCCAGAACTGCGCCTGATCTTCAGCCGGCATATTGGGATTACGCTTCGTGTATTTCAAAAGCGCCTCGCCGGTGGCCGGATTGGCAAAATCCTTCTCATGCGGGAAGGTCGCCGTGACGCCGCCGGAAATGTCGCAAAGAATTTCGGCCTCGCGGAAGACCGCTTCACCGGACAGACAGCGGCCGACGTTGCAGTAAATGGAATTCGGAATGTAGGACCCCGGTCCGTAAGGAACAAAACCGACGCCGGGGATGTAAACTTCGGGCTTGCCCAAAGAGGACGCCGTGTAACCTGCGGCATAACCCAGCTCGATGACCATAATGAGCTCGGCCAGTTTCTCGCGAACATGGGATTCTTTGTGGATGTTGTTCACTTCTGCAGCCAGAGCGGCCGTTCCCAGAAGGACATCGCCGATAGCCGGCTTGCAGCCGGAGTAAGAATGGCGATGGAACAGAGCAAAAAGAAGCGCGCAGGCGCCGCCGTGCTGATATTCGCCGGCCAGGAAGACGCGTTCCCAGGGAACAAAACAATTCTCAAAAATCATGTACGAATCGGTCGCGCCCGGCATAAAGCCGCGTTTGTAATGCTCACGGGGACGCAGGTTGTGAATCGTTGTCACCTGCTTCAGGCCGTCCCAGTCTCCCGGTACGGCAAAAGCAACGGCAAAGTCCTTATCTTCTTTACGCAGCGCCCGCGTGGGAACTACCAGAACTTCGTCCGCCACGGAGGCTTCGGAGATATGAACCTTGCAGCCTTCGACGATAATACCGTCCTTGGTCCGCTCTTTGATGTGCACATAGGAACCGGGATTCGGCTGGTCCGCGGGACGCAGCATCCGGTCGCCCTTGGTATCCGTCTGGGCGCATGCGCCGATCAGGTCTTCCGTCTGGAAGCGGGTCAGCCACTTCTTGAAGTTCTCATGATACTGCGTGGCGCCGTTATTGAGTTTGTCCGCCTCATAGGAGACATTGTAAATGGCGTTCGTGCCGTCGATACCCATGCAGCGCTGAATGCAGCCGCCGACCTTCTGGCAGAGCATGCGGGTCATGTCCTGTTTCTTGTGCAGGTCGTCTGTGTTCTGGTGAATGTGGGTATAGCGGTTGATTCTTTCACCGGTGAGGTGAGAAATCGCCGTACACAGTTCCTGATTTTCGGGTTTGGCCGCTTCGTCATAGGTTGTCCCGATGGTATTGAGACAATCCATCTGTAATTCATCGTCACGGTCGATCAGCTGCCCATCAAAATAAATGTTTCGTTTCATTTTGGAGAGGCCCTTTATGTAATCCTGCTTTGTTCTCATGGCGCCATCCTTTCTATTAAAAAGTTTCGATAATTAAAGAGGCCTGACTATTCAGGCCTCTTCTTCTTGTTAAACTTACTTTGCTTTCTTGGGAGCCAATGCTTCCCGGTCGCCGCCGCTCATGCCCGCGATGTACTTCACCAGCTTCTTGCGGGATTCAATGTCATACTGCGTGGTGATGGCAATCTGCTCCATGATCGGAGAGCCGCCGCCATGGTAGTTGCCCACGTTGGTAATGCCGCCGGTAGCCGAACAAAGCACATCACCCAAGTATCTCCAGAAGTTGGCCTGATCTTCAGCCGGCATATTGGGATTACGTTTCGTGTATTTCAAAAGCGCCTCGCCGGTTGCCGGATTGGCAAAATCCTTCTCATGCGGGAAGGTCGCTGTGACGCCGCCGGAAATGTCGCAAAGGATTTCCGCTTCGCGCCATACCGCTTCACCGGACAGGCAGCGGCCGACGTTGCAGTAAATGGAATGCGGAATGTAAGAACCGGGTCCATAGGGTACGAAACCGATGCCGGGCATATAGACTTCCGGTTTTCCAAGATCGGATGCGGTGTAACCGGCCGCATAGCCGAGCTCGATGGTCATGATGATTTCAGCCAGTTTCTCGCGAACATGAGATTCCTTGTGGATGTTGTTCACTTCTGCAGCCAGAGCGGCCGATCCGAGGATCACGTCGCCGATGGCCGGTTTGCAGCCGGAGTAGGAATGACGATGGAACAGGGCAAACAGCAGTGCGCAGGCGCCGCCGTGCTGATATTCGCCGGCCAGGAAAACTCTTTCCCACGGAACAAAACAGTTGTCGAAAATCATGTAGGAGTCCGTTGAGCCGGGAACAAAGCCGCGTTTATAATGCTCACGGGGACGCAGGTTGTGGACCGTTACCACCTGCTTCAAACCGTCCCAGTCTCCGGGGATGGCAAAAGCAACGGCATAGTCCTTATCTTCTTTACGCAGCGCCCGCGTGGGAACTACCAGAACTTCATCGGCCACGGAGGCTTCGGAGATATGAACCTTGCAGCCTTCGACGATGATGCCGTCCTTGGTCCGCTCTTTAATGCGCACATAGGAGCCGGGATTCGGCTGGTCCGCGGGACGCAGCATCCGGTCGCCCTTGGTATCCGTCTGAGCGCAGCAGCCGATCAAATCTTCCGTCTGGAAGCGGGTCAGCCACTTCTTGAAGTTCTCATGATACTGGGTCGCGCCGTTATTGAGTTTGTCTGCTTCATAGGAAACATTGTAAATGGCGTTCGTGCCGTCAATGCCCATGCAGCGCTGAATGCAGCCGCCGACCTTCTGGCAGAGCATACGGGTCATGTCCTGTTTCTTATGCAGATCGTCCGTGTTCTGGTGAATGTGGGTATAGCGGTTGATTCTTTCACCGGTGAGGTGAGAAATCGCCGTACATAAATCCTGATTCTCCGGTTTGGCCGCTTCATCATACGTGGTGCCGATGGTATTGAGACAGTCCATCTGCAGCTCGTCATCGCGGTCAATCAATTGCCCATCATAATAAAGGTTCCGCTTCATCTTGGACAGGCCTTTAATGTAATCTTGCTTTGTTCTCATTTGTGTTACTCCTTTCGTTCTTTGTACATCCTTTAGTTATTGGTATTTCTTTTTGTCACTTTTTTTGTTTTTTGAAGTTTGGCATCTTTCTCCTGATCGAGAAAAATTTGCCCCAGGGCCTGGGCGTCTTCGAATTTCAGGTGCAGGGTGAGTCCTTGCTCCTGCTTCCTGGCGCGAATCCCGGAGAGTACGATTTCCATAAACGGGTCGAGCATGTCCATCATGCTTTTTTCACGTTTGGGCATCCCCTGCATGTGCCAGTGGATAAAGATGTGTTCAATGGTGCCCATCAACATGGAACGAATCAGGTAAGCGTCGGCATCGGAACGGAAAGTTCCGTCGGCAATCCCATCGCGAATGCAATCGAGCAGCCGATGCGCGGAACGCCGGATGGCTGCATGCGCCGCCGTCTGGCGAAAGCGTTTATTGGACATCAATTGCAGCAGAACCAGCGCGGAATAGTGAGGATTATTCTCATAAAGCTGGACATAGCTCAAAAGAACGGCGCGCATCCGGCCTTCGACATCCTTGATATAGGGCAGAACCGCTTCTGATTCTTCAAATGTGTCATTGGAAATTTTTTCGGGAATGGCAAACAGAAGGTCTTCTTTGGTGCCGAAGTATTCATAAATGGTGGCTTCGGAAACACCGGCCTCCTTGCTGATTTCGGAGATCGTCGCTTCCTGAAAATTCTTTTCGGCAAAAATGCGCAAAGCCGCATCCATAATGCGGTCTTTCCTGGTTTTTGCTCGAACATGGTCCGTCATAAAGACATCCTTTTTTCAGTGGAGCTTAACCTATATCACCATAGTGGCACTGTCAAGTATTATTTTATTCCATAGTCAGACTTTGTTTTTTAACCAATATTTATAGTGACTAGCTGGTCAATGAGGCTACCTTCCGGTTTTTACTCAAGGAAAAACAGGCTATTAGACTGTAGGCTATTAGACTGTAAGGGGAAAAAAAGGATCAATCATATGATAAATGCCGCAAAACCTACAAAAAAACCACTTATGCATTTGCTGACAACAAAGACCAATTGTAGATGGCGATAATTAACATTCCATTGATATTCAACCACTTTTTGTGCTAGCTAAAATCATCTTCAAAAACAGATTTTCCACAAATAACCAAATTTTACATATTACGTATATTA
>Ga0316605_10002692_pt1 | contig 10057 bp, 9 predicted proteins | sample OWC_soil_day20_n_FD_207666 | JGI IMG/M metagenome (GOLD analysis project Ga0316605, IMG submission 207666) | Wetland soil microbial communities from Old Woman Creek delta, Ohio, United States - OWC_soil_day20_noCT | ecosystem: Environmental > Terrestrial > Soil > Wetlands | place: USA: Ohio... | reverse complement strand
ATTAGCACATTATCAAATTGGCACATTGACATATTGGCATATTGGCACATTTTCAAATTTTCCTTTGACACCACGGTATAAACTTTGACACCTTTTTCCGGTATTCGTCATACTGATTACCAAAGTCCTTTAATAATCTCTTCTCTTCCATTTTCACAACGACAGTCAGCATAAAAACAAAAAACGCACAAACGATTATTACAGCGCTGACTGAATTAATAAACAGGGCTAAGGCAAGATACATTAAAAATGTTCCAAACAGCATCGGATTTCTGGTGTTCTTATAGGGTCCGGATACAACCAGATTTTCTGTTTTGGGACTTATTTCGATATTTCCTATCTCCAGCGGCCCTCCTTTTCCAATTCTGTTTTGAACAAGGATCGACCAAATACCATAGATTATTCCGGTTATCAGAAATATCAGAATAACGATCCACCGGATGACCGGATGGCGAATAATTTCAAGCCGACACACCTGATCGCATAAAGAAGTAACGGCAGAAATAACCCAGGGGATTAATCCGAAAACCAGCAGTCCTCCGGCAATATATCCAAGTATCATTTTTTTATCCTTGTTCATTTTATTTGTGTTTATTAATTATTTTGAGAGTTGATTGAAGTAAGTTCGGTATAAAAAACTCAAATTATAAGCTGTAGTTAACAGGTAAATAATAAGGTAATAAGGTTTTAAAATCAATTATCCGCATTGGTTTCGCTCCCTCTTTCCGCCTTAGAGAAAAAGCGTAAGAAAATTGTAGTAGTGAAGCGGTTAAAAAGCGTCCTTGTTTGACGATCCGTCCACTGGCGGAGAGGAGTTTGGACGCTTTGAGCGAAACGCATACAATTTTTAGCTTTTTATCGACAGCGGCGGCCTTTTTTGTTTACTTTTTGGGGCTGTAGCCAAAAAGTAAAAGCCTGTCCGGCTAGAGGACAAAACAAAAACTTTTTTACCGGACAACAATAATAAACAAACTTACATTATAAGCTATAGCTAACAGGTAAATAATAAGTTAATAAGGTTTTGAAACCATTTCTCCACATTTCTACTAAGGTTTATTCTAAGAAAAATAAGGTTCACTGATGCAGAAACAGACCTTATTTTCAGACCAATAAAGAATATATTATTTCAACCTCACATTAACAGAAGTTTCACAAAGGATTACCACTGCCTGAAACGTATTTTCCCGGATCACCCGACAGATCCGGATGCATTATAAAAAACATACAAGCGATACCAGATGTTCGCGCTTTATTCACATCCTGTATCAACAGAAGTTCACAGCGAAACGAAAGACCCGTGGCGATAAAGCAACATTGTATATTTTTTCCCGTTACCTGTACAGTGAGTTATGCTGAACATTGGTCTGTTGATTAAAAACCGTGTGAACAATAATTGTCTTTCAACGGAACAGGATTTACACCGATAAAACTGACAAAAACGCCCTCTGAGTATCTGAAATGCAGGTTTTTGATCTTATAAAATTGTGGCACAGAAATTGTTTTCAACATAGTACTTCCGGTTAACTGATCAATAGCAGGGAGAAAAATGAATTTTAGAACCAGGATATTTAGAACAAAGACGAAGAATTAAGAATTAGACAAAGAATAAATTAACCTCTTTAGAATATACAGATATGAGAGCAAGATTAATCAGCATGTTGGCCATCGTAGTATCGGCCTTATCTTTAACTTCATGCTACGCCCAGAACTACGGATACGATAACGGTTATTACTACAACGATAACCAGAGTCGTTACGAAAACAGAAACGTTACCGTTCAGGCAGAAAGCCAGGACATCAGTTACAACCTCGACCTGCGAGCTGTTGCGAATCTCTTTGCTGACTCCCGCGACCTGGAAGAATTCGAAATGCGCCTCAACGACTACGATAACGGCATCAATAACCTGGATATGAATCAGGACGGACAGGTGGACTACCTGAGAGTGATCGAGACCGGTAAAGGGAGAACTCACCTCGTAGTTATTCAGGCTATCCTCGACCGCGATATTTTCCAGGACGTGGCTACCATCGTAGTGGAAAAGAAACACAACAGCAGAACCTACGTACAGATTGTCGGTGACCCGTACCTCTACGGTCCTTACTACATCATCGAACCGGTGTATGTTTACACTCCGTCCATCTTCTCATTCTTCTGGGGTCCGCGCTACCACAGATGGTATTCGCCCTACTACTGGGGTTACTACCCATCTCACTGGAGTTACTGGCATCCGCATCCCATAGATATCTATGTCAACAACATCAATATCTATCTGGGCAAGCACAATCACTCCTACCGCTATTCGGACCGAATCCGGAGCAACAGCTACAACCAGATGCACCGTGAACTGAGCCGTACCGATTATCAGCGCAGCCGTCCCGATCAGTCATTTAGCCGCAGGAACACCAACGTGAACAACCGCCGCGACCTGGGCGAGATGAGAAGCAACCGTGCCAATATCAATGACAATAACGGCAGAAGTTCGGTAAACAGAAGTGTTGAAACCCCGACCCGCAGCAGAAGTACCAGTGTTGACAGACGTGACAACACCACAACGGAACGCAACAGCACACGCAGCACACGCAGCAACGAAGACTGGCGTAACCGCGACAATAACAGCGTGATACCTTCGAGAAGTTCGGAAAGAACAACCCGAACACAGGAAAACAGAACGGAGAGAAATGCAAACAGCGCCGGTGAAGTTCGTACCCGCGAAACCCGCGAAAGAGACACATACACTCCTTCGAATGAAGGCAGAAGCGGTGAAACCTACAGCCAGCCATCACGCAACCGTAATACGGAAGTTAACCGCAACCGAAGCAGCAACTACGATAGTTACAGTGAACCGGTAAGAAGAACCCGGAGTAATTCGGAATCTTACAGCCAGCCAAGCAAAAGCAGCAGCTCATCGGGAACTTATAGTCAACCCAGCAGAAGCAGTTCTTCGGGAACTTATAGTCAACCCAGCAGAAGCAGCAGCAGTTCATCGGGTAGCTACAGCCAACCCAGCAGAAGCAGCAGCAATTCAGGTAGTTCAGAAAGCAGAAGAAGCAGCAATTCAGGTAGTTCAGAAAGCAGAAGAAGCAGCAGTAGTTCCAGGAGTTCAGAAAGCCGCAGCAGCAACGACAACAATAGCCGTAGCTCAGGCAGAAGGTAATCAGCGACAGCATAATTATCACGGATCAGCTTATTGACTTGCTTATCATAGTAAAAAGAACCGCGAAGTGGATTTCCGCTTTGCGGTTCGTGCTTTTAAAAATATATCTCAAAATGCATCTTCTTTTTCTTTCTCCTTTGAATAAAGTACCTGAAAGGGGATAGAGGTCAAAAGGTAGAAAAGAGTGAAATCTCTGCGTAAAAACGAAGAACAAACAAAATCCGGAAACATTCTTGTCCCGTATTACCACATGGGTGAACAGGTATTCTTACCCGTTTTATATCAATCACAGACAAGAATGTCCGTGCACCCGGATTCCACCGCTGTGCTGGTTTTCCTGTATTTCTTTGTGAAACTCTGTATGATCTTTGTGTCGCTTTGTGGAATAGATAACTAAACAAATCAACGAAAAAATGTTTCGGTACGCTGCACCTTAAAAACCCGTGGATAATTCGTTTTCTACAAATGTTACGCCACGCTGTGGCTTAAAATCAGGTGCAGCACACCGTGATATTTGTATATAAATAGCTCAAAATAATATATTAAGGTGCAAGACACCGAAACATATTGCTGGCAATTCCATTAAAATTTCTATCCTAATGTTGCAACGCTTACGTTGATTTACCTGCCTTTTTTTGAGATTTTGCAGATTTGCTGTTACGTTACTGTACCTTGTGTTCTTTTTTGGATTTTCGCCAGCGGAACAGTTGACGGAAAATAAATAACGCAAGCAAAATAAAAGTAATTGCAATGACAACAGGAAAAAAGAGGGTGAGTACGGAAGTTCCCAGGGCAGCCACATTCTCGCCTGTAGAAACTACAGGATTTCCGGTACCGGCGGTAACTTTACTTGAAGTGAGCCGCGAAACAACGCTACCGCTCTGAATGGTAGCTGCTGCTCCTCCACCGATTACAAAACCGGCAATCCATTTCAGCAGATCATTATCGACAGGCAGCACCGAAGTCATTAGCAGCGTTCCGGCCCCTACAGCCAGCGGCGTAGTAATGGTATCGAGCAGATTATCGACAAAAGGAATATAATAAGCTGCCACTTCGACCACTGTAGCTGTACCAAAACTGATGATGGCAGGCCAGCTTCCCAGCCACAGAAAACTGTCGGATAAGGGCAAAATACCAAAATGAGCAGCAACACTTGCCACCATCATCGGAAGAAAGACACGGAAACCCGTACTGGCACTCAAGCCAATCCCCAATGCAACAGCTGTTAGTATTTCGGTATTCATAACTGCACAAAAGTACAACTATTTTTTTAATAGCAGCAGGTAATGTCCTGATTTTTTGAGAATAGTGATTAGTGATTAGTGGTTAGTGGTTAGTGATTAGTGATTGGTAACTTGAAACTTGAAACTGATATCTCATTTAAAACGCCAAACAGGTTCATACAATATATGTACAAACCTGTCTGTTGTTGCAATTCTGTTGGAAACTATTTAACTTTTTCTTCCAGTAATGCAAAATTGATTACTTCCATGATGTCGGTTACATAATGGAATTTCAGCCCTTTGAGGTAGGTGTTTTTTATTTCTTCGATGTCCTTCCGGTTTTCCTCGCAGATAACGATTTCTGTTATTCCTGCCCGTTTGGCTGCCAGAATTTTCTCCTTGATACCTCCCACAGGCAGCACTTTGCCACGCAGGGTAATTTCGCCGGTCATAGCTGTATTGCTACGCACTTTGCGACGGGTAAATGCGGATACCAAAGCGGTAGTCATGGTGATACCTGCTGAGGGTCCGTCCTTGGGGATAGCTCCCTCGGGCACATGTACGTGCACACTGTTTTCATCAATCATTTTCTGGTCGATACCGAGTTCGCTCGCGTGTGCCTTGATATACTGCAATGCCAGCATAGCAGATTCCTTCATCACATCACCCAGATTACCGGTGAGTGTCAGCGCCGGTGATTTACTGGGGCTCAGACTGCTTTCGATAAACAGAATTTCACCGCCCACACTGGTCCAGGCTAATCCGGTAACGACACCGGCATAGCTGTTGCCTTCATATTTATCGCGACTGTAACGCGGAACTCCCAGGTAGGATTTGAGATCTTCGGAAGTGAGTTCCACATTGTATTTCGTTCCCATCGCCACATTCTTGGCCACTTTACGCATCAGCGCGGCAATTTTGCGGTCGAGTTCTCGCACTCCCGACTCACGGGTGTACTGGTCGATCAGTTGATTGGTCAGCGGTTTTGTCAGTACAAAATGTTCGGTTTTCAGTCCGTGGTTTTCCAGTTCCTTGGATACCAGGTGACGAACGGCAATTTCCACTTTTTCTTCCTGCGTGTAACCGCTCACCTCAATCAGTTCCATGCGGTCGAGCAGCGGTCGGGGAATGGTGTTCAGATTATTGGCCGTAGCAATAAAGAGCACTTTCGAAAGGTCGAAGTCAATATCGAGGTAATTATCGTGAAATGCGGTATTTTGTTCCGGATCGAGTACTTCGAGCAGAGCCGATGAAGGATCGCCCTTGTAGTCGGCATTAACCTTATCAATTTCATCAAGTACAAACACCGGATTAGCAGATTCAGCTTTTTTGATGTTTTGCATGATACGACCCGGCATGGCTCCGATATAGGTGCGGCGGTGACCGCGTATTTCGGCTTCGTCGTGCAAACCACCCAGCGACATCCGGATATATTTCCGGTTGAGAGAAGTGGCAATGGATTTTCCGAGGGAGGTTTTACCGACTCCCGGAGGTCCGTAGAGGCAAATAATGGGTGACTTCATATCACCCTTCAGCTTCAAAACCGCCAGGTGTTCGAGGATACGCTCCTTCACCGTATCCATCCCGAAATGATCCTTGTCGAGTACCTTTTTGGCATTCTTCAGGTTGAAATTATCTTTGGTATATTCGTTCCACGGCAGATCAAGCATCGTTTCCACATAGTTGAGCTGTGTGGTATATTCAGGCGAATGCTGGCTCATACGTTCCAGTTTCTTCAGTTCCTTATCAAAAATGCCAGCTACCTGTTGCGACCATTTTTTGGATTTAGCCCGCGTTTTGAAATCCTCCACATCTTGTTCCGGCGATCCTTCGCCCAGTTCATTCTGAATGGTTTTCATCTGCTGCTGCAGGAAATATTCACGCTGCTGCTGATCGATACCCTCCTTAGCTTTGTTCTGGATGGTCATCTTTATTTCGAGTAACTGCGACTCCTTATTGAGCAAACTCAGCAACTGATAACCCCGTTCCATGACTTCATCAATTTCGAGCAGGCGTTGTTTTTCGTTCACATCCAGTCCGAAGTTGGAACAGATATAGTTAATCAGGAACACCGGATTTTCGATATTCCGGATAGCAAAAGCCATTTCCTGCGGAATAATTCCTGAGTTTTCGATGATTTTGATAGCCAGATCGCGTATGGACGAAGTGAGGGCGATAAAAAGTTTGTCGGTGGTATCGGGAAGCGCTTCATCCAGAAGATGAACGACCGCTTTCAGATAGGGTTTCGTGGAAACCTGTTCGCCGAGCTGAAAACGTTTTTTTCCTTCAAGAATAACGGTAGTGGTATTGTCGGGCATTTCGAGTAACCTGACAATCTGAGCAACCACCCCTGTTTTGTATAGCTGTTCGATGGTAGGATCCTCTACCTTCTTATCCATCTGGGTGCAGGCGCCTATTAATCCGTCGTTATCCTGTGCCTGACGAATCAACCGCAAGGATTTGGGGCGTGCCACCGATACCGGCACCAATACACCCGGATATATCACCATATTACGCAGCGGGAGGATAGGCAATACATCCCCCGAACTGAGATTAATATCGGTAGGATTGTCCTCGAGCGAAATGATCGGGAAAACCTCCGATGAACCCATCATATCATTTGAAAATAAATTGTCGTATCTTTTCATCATCTGTCTTTATGTCCTTATTACGCTATATCTGTCACATTTTCAATTTATTTTTCTGCCATTTTGTCAGTCCCGCAAATTGTCGTTTCCGGAAAACAAATCATGCTAACAGCGTAACAAGTTGTATGTCTTTAATTTATATATAATTTAGCTTTGACTGCATAATATTAATTCAATAGTTATGCCAAAGATTTGAAATAAACTCCTGTATAAAAAGATATTCATACGGGAATGCAAATCTAATTCAAAAAAATCAGCCGTTGATTGAAAACAACAGAAAATCTTCGGCAAACGAATTCGTTAAAAGATAAACCTACCCTAAGTCTGCTTAATAACGTGTGAATTCAGCAGGTAAATGCAAATTGAGTGAAAAATCGTCTGGTTATTTTTAAAAATTTTTATATACCTTTGTATTGTTACTGCACTTTTTTTCAGATAATTAATTCAACAACCGGTTTTCTGTATGAAAAAAAGCTATCTGTTTATTTTACCCGTTATTCTTTCCTTATCCGTCCTGTTTTGCCAGAATAATTCGGACAAGACCGCAGAAAAGATTTCCAGCAAGCCGGACAGTACCGCTTTTTGCCTGGCCCTGCTCGATGCTGTTAACGCTTCCGATTCGGTAACTTTTTCTTTGCTTCAGCAGGTATATCTGCCGAGAGCATACAAATCGTTCTGGTTTAACAATACTAAGAATTTCGACGAACGTATTCTTCTGCTCGATTCGTTCCTGCAGCATGTGTATGAACACGGACTAACGCCCGCTCGTTTCGGCGCGGAGAAATTACGTGACCTGCTTTCCAAAACAGATACCACGAATATTAACTATCAGCAGCTCGCTCAGCTGGAAATTCAGGCCACCCAAAATTACTACAGCTACTGCTCGGGGCTGCAATACGGCTGTTACAATCCCGTAAAACTTTACCCTGACGATTACTTCATTGCTCCACAACAACCGGACAGTGCGTTTATCCGGCAGATCTTCTCCAATCCGGATTCACTGCGATACTATCTACGCAACGTTCAGCCGGTGTCGGGCGAATACAAGATTCTGCAGGCAGAACTTCAGAAAATGCGAAAACTGAGCGATTCGACATTCCGACCTGTCACGCTGATGCCCGCCAACGAGCAAATCAAACTGAACAGGAAACACCCTTCGGTACCGCTCATTGCCAGGCGGCTGATGATTAGCGGCGAGTTACCCTTCCGTCCAAAATGGGACAGCGTATATGCCCGTTTTGACGAACACCTGCTGAAAGCCCTGAATCAGTTCCGAAAACAAAACAACCTGATACAGGATAACGAGATAGGCAATCCGACCATCAGTGCACTGAATATAAATTTCAAAAAACGCAGTCAGATTGTTGCCATCAACCTGGAGCGGTTACGCTGGAAACCCAAAAACCACATCAGCAATAAATTCGTGGAAGTCAATGTTGCCAACATGATGCTGCGGACTATGCGCGGCGATACGGTGACGAACACCATGAAAGTATGTGTTGGTCAGCCTCCCAAACACAAAACTCCCCTGCTGTACGGAAAAATGTATGAAGTAGTGCTCAATCCAACATGGACAGTGCCAAGCAGTATCATTATCAACGAAATCAGCCGGAAAATGATCAGCGACCCGTCGTACATCAGCCGCAACCGGATGAAAGTGTACAAAAACCGGGAGCCGGTGAGTGAATATTCTGTACCCTGGAGCAACATCAGTAAAAAGTATCAGCCCTATGTGATTGTGCAGGATGCAGGTGAGGAAAATTCGCTGGGGAGGATAAAATTTAATTTTTCAAATCCGTTCAACGTGTATCTGCATGACACCAACGCCAAAAGCGTATTCCAGAAACATTACCGCGCCGTAAGTCATGGCTGCGTGCGTGTGGAGAAACCGCTGGAACTGGCCTATTTCTGCATGAATGATATTGATACTACCAGCAAAAAACAGGTCAGCAAAAGAACCCTGCTTAAGGATCAGATACTTTACTCCATCGGCAGACAACCACTCACGCGTCAGGGACGCGAGTACTTCGAAACGGAGGGCAAGGGTAAAAAAATGAGCCGGATAGAATTAAACCCCGGAGTGACCGTTCTGCTTGACTACAAAACCTGCTTCAGGGGCAAAGACGGAAGCGTGCAATATTGCTACGACCACTACAGAATGGATTCGCTGCTGATAAACAAACTGTTCCCCTAGACTGGCGATTTGGTATTCCTGAAATTTTGACCGAAAGCTTTCGCGGTAATCTTTTCGGGACGCAGCAGCCAGACTTTCACATTGCGGATAGCCGGCGCCGAGATGGTAAATTCACGCGAAATATAGTGTTTCATAAATTCCTTTAATAATCGTTCCTTCTCGGCTATATCCTCCACAAATTCTATCCTTCCCCTGAACAAAACGCTCTTCGAAGCCACACTGTAACTGCAAGCCACATCGGGATGCTGACACATAAGCTTGTTGCCCTCCGTGCAGAAAGTGACACATACGCGGTTGTCTTTGGCAAGCAAGTCCAGGTGTTTTCCGTGCGGTCCCGAATGCAGGATTATATTTCCGTCGGCATAGCCAAAATTCATCGGGATAACGTAAGGGCTGCCATCCTCATCGTTCATTCCGACAAAACAAGTACTCAGTCCTTCCAGTATTTTTTCAATTTCACTGATTTCGGTAATAAAACTGGTTCTCATAAGCGTGGGGTAAAAGGATTTTATTTAAAAACTATCGTTTGATGTATCAACAAAACTAAAAAAAGCCTCCTCAAAGGTATAAAAGTTTTTAGAAGCGGCATTTTAAGTTAAATATCATTATATTCAATAAAAAATAAGGTCGTTTTATGTTATATAACATAAAAACATTATATCTTTGCACTGTGTTTTTCATGGTATTAGATTTAAGGTTAATTGAAGATTGGGTTGTCGGGAGACAACCTTTCTTTTTTTAAACCAGGAAGCCTCACCCTAAATCACGCTCCCTGGTGAGAGGGACTTGAAGAGCAGAACGTTTAGGGGTTGGTCTCGTATATTTATTCGTGTTATT
>Ga0316605_10002690_pt1 | contig 10064 bp, 4 predicted proteins | sample OWC_soil_day20_n_FD_207666 | JGI IMG/M metagenome (GOLD analysis project Ga0316605, IMG submission 207666) | Wetland soil microbial communities from Old Woman Creek delta, Ohio, United States - OWC_soil_day20_noCT | ecosystem: Environmental > Terrestrial > Soil > Wetlands | place: USA: Ohio... | reverse complement strand
AGCACGGTGACATCTCCGCCCGGCGGCTCGGAGGTGACCTCGCACCGCGTCGCGAGCGAGCTGCTGAGGGTGACGCCTTCGCCGACCGGTGCCGCGAGATCGACGACGAGCCGCGCGCGCCCCCCGAGCGAACCGTCGAGTGCCATGCCGTCGAGCGGGCCACGCACGGCCTCCGGAAGCGACGCCAGCAGCGCCGAGCACGGCGCCGGCGCCAGCTGGACGTCGAGCTGCCCCGAGGTCGGCGTGCCGCGACGCATCCAGCCACCGGCCGAGAGCTCGATCGCCCCGAGCTGGAGGCTCGCGCGGGCGACCGTGATCGTCTCGGGCGTGATCGTGACGCTGGCACGCACGGCGGCGGCGAGGGTCACGGCCTCGGTCGCGACCGCGCGGTGATCGATCACGAGGTGATCGACGTTCCCGTTCGCTTCGAGCGCGAGCGTCTGCGCTGCAAGTCGCAGCGTCACCGTCCCGGTGGCGCGGGTGTCGGCGACATCGAGCCCGTGCGGGACGAGCGAACCGAACATGCGCAGCGGCACGTGGTCACCCTGCAGCGTGACCGCGAAGTCGACCGGCGAGACATCGACCGAGATTGCTCGCGCGATGCCTGCATCGTCGATCGCGCCCCGGATCTCGAGCGCACCGCCGGGCACACGCCGTCCCGCCGCGAGATCCCGCAGGACGACCGCAGCTTCCTGCGAGACCACGCCCGTGACTCCCGAGGCGCCGGTGATCGTCCCGGCTCCGCCGACCGCGAGCACCCGCCCGAATCGCATCTGCGGCAGCGAGATCTCGGCGGCGCTGCGCGCGAACGCGAGCTCGACTCCGAGCCGCCGATCGGAAGCCGGCCCAGGGCCCACGCCCCGGAAACCGGGGATCGGCGTGCTGCCGTGGACGCGCACGAGCCCGGTCACGACCCGGACGCCGCCCGCATCTGGCACCAGCTCCACGCCGTCGGCCGACAGCTCCCCGATCCCGGCGACCTGCGCGGTGAGCGTTCCGCCGGCAACGACGATCCGGCGGATGCGGGCTCCTCCAGCACCGGTGTGGCGCTGGCCATGCGCGAGCCGGCGCGCGAGCCGGGCGAGGTCGGAATCGCCGTCGCCGTCGACGTGGACCGAAACGCGCGGCCCCTCGATGCGAATCTCGTCGGCCCGGAGCTCACCATCGAGCAACGAGCCCATCCCGACCGACGCTTCGATCGCGTCCGCCGAGATCAGGTCGCCGAACGCGACGTCGGTGAGCCTGATCGCGCCGCTCAGATCAGCGTCGAGCGTGCCGATCCGCGCTGGAACGCCGCCGGCTTCGCCGAGCCGGCTGGCCAGCTGCTGGGTGCGCGCATTCACCCACCAGGCCGCGCTCGCGGGCACACCGGTCGCGAACAGCGCGGTCACGATCAGGATCCGGCGTTCGCGTGACGTCATGTTGGCTCAGTGATGCCCGACCATCGCGTCGCGGCGATCGTCACCGATGTACGGCCGCTGGATCACCCGGCGCTCGCCACGGCCACGCCGGGTCGACAGCGACGCAGAAGCCAGCATCAGCTCGCAGAGCTCCCCGAACGAGATGCCTGCTGCATCGGCGATCTTCGGCAGCAAGCTCGTCGGCGTGAGGCCCGGTACCGTGTTGACTTCGAGCACGAACTCGTTCCCGGAGTCGCTGACCATCATGTCGACCCGGGTCGCGCCGCTGCAACCGAGCGCCGTGTGCGCACGGAGCGCCTGGGCGAGCACGCCGCGATAGCGCTCGGGCGACAGCCGCGGGGGGACGAAGTAATCGGTCGCGCCACGCGTGTACTTGTTGGCGTAGTCGTAGAACCCTGCCCTTGGAGCGATCTCGACGGCGCCGAGCGCGCGGTCATCCACGATCGCCACCGAGATCTCCTTGCCGGTGATGAAGCGCTCGACCAGCAGCTCGTCGTCAAAGCACAGCGCGCGCTCGACCGCGGGGCCGAGCTCGTCGAGCGACTGGCAGATCGCGACGCCGACCGAGCTGCCCTCGCGGATCGGCTTGACCACGCAAGGGAACCCGAAGTCGCCATGCACGCCTTCGAGATCGCCGGCATCGGACCCGGTGAGTGTGTAGTACGCAGGGGTCGGCAGGTTATGAAGCCGGAACAGCTCCTTCGCCTTGCCCTTGTGCATCGCCAGCGCCGATGCGAGCACGTCCGAGCCGGTGTATGGGATCCCAAGGACTTCGAGCAGGCCCTGGACGCAGCCATCCTCCCCCCACCGGCCGTGGAGCGCGACGAACGCGACCTCGATGCGTTCCTGGCGGAGCGCGACGTCGACGTCTCGATCGACGTAGATCGGCACGACATCGTGGCCGCGCTCGCGGAGCGCCGCGAGGACGGCCTCGCCGGTCCGGAGCGACACCTCGCGCTCGCTGGACAGCCCACCGAGTAACACTCCGATCTTGCGAGACTGCATGCCCGTGCTCTCTTTCTGCTTCCGCTTGCCGCACCGGGGAAACGCACAGCCACCGTGCTGTCATTTCACTGGCCCACCGGTTCCAGCAGAACCCACGCTAGGGGCCGCCAGGCACCACGGGCAAGTTTTGGGCGCCTTGACGTATGTTCGGCGCGCAGGTACGAAGCCTCCGATGACGAAGCAGAAGACCTCCGACGGAGAGGCCGGCGGGCAGGGCGCGAAGAAGAAGAAACCAGCCGCGAAGAAGCCGGCGCCTACGCCTGCCAAGAAGGCGAAGCCGGCGACGAAGCCAGCGCCGAAGCCAGCGCCGCGTCCCAAGAAGAAGCCCGAGAAGGCTGCCCAGGTCCCGGGAGGCGCCGCGACGGAGCTCGAGGTGTCGAAGGCAGCCGCCACCGGTGCGCCCGAGGTCGAAGAGATCCAGGACGCCGAGATCATCGCGGAGACTCCGATCGAGGCGCAGCCGGTCCCCGCCCTCACCGAGGAGGAGCTGGCGCTCAAAGCGATCTACGGCGAGGATCTGACGGCGCCGGCCACCGCCCATGCCGAGTACCAGGATCGTCAGACCGCCGACGAAGATCGGCCGATGATGCCGGAGATCAACGCCCGCGACGAGCGCAAGGCGCACTGGCAGGACCGCCGCAACCAGCGCCGCCAGCGCCGCGATGTGCGCGATCAGGACCGCCAGGCGCGCCGCGATCAGCCCCGGCCGGCGAGCGCCGCCGGCGCCCAGCAGCCCCGCCAGGGCGAGCCGCAGCATCGCGAGCGTCCTCCACAGCAGCAGCAGCAGCCGTACCGCGAGGCTCAGCCACCGCGCCCGTCGGGCGATCGCATGCCGGGTCAAGCACCGGCGCCCGCACCGACGCAGGTCAACGGCCACATGCACGACGCGCTCGCGCGGGTCGGCACCCCGCTCGGTGAGGCGGCGGCCACCGTGTTCGCCCAGCTCCGCAATGGCCAGCCGCTCCCCGTCCGCCAGCTCGCCCAGATGATGCGCAAGCGCAACCTGATCGAGAGCGATCCAGATCAGGTGACGCCGCAGCTCAAGGCCGAGCTGATCGGCGACGAGCGCAGCTACCGCACGCTCGGGCTGCGGCCGCGCATCGTGTATCGCGGTCGCGACCTGTTCGCGCCCGGCCCGGTCTCGATGAGCGCGACCGCCGACGCCGAGGCAGGGTTTGCCGCGGCGCTGTCGCGGCTCGCCGGGGCGACGCATCGCGCGCTCTCCCAGCGGCTCATGAAGGCTTCGCCCGCCGGCTTCGAGCGCCTGATCCACGCGTACCTGGTGGCGGCGGGATACCGCGAGATCTCGTGGGTCAAGCGGACCGGCGGGATCAGCTACGCGTCGGCGACGGCGCCCGGCATCGGCCGCACGGTGCTCGTCAGCGCACGCTCCGGCGACCAGCCGATCGATCGCCGTGGCATCGGCGAGCTGCGGGTCGGCGTCGAAGCGAAGAACCTCGTCGCCGGCTTTCTGTTCTCGCCCTGCGAGCTGTCCGAGGATGCCGAGAAGGAGCTCGAGCGCGCCGGGCGGTCGATCGCCGTGATCTGCGGCGACCAGCTGGTGGCGGCGTTGATCGCAGCGGGCGTCGGGGTGGTGAGCGCTGCGGCGCCACTGCACTACGTCGACGATCAGCTGCTCGACGAGCTGCTCGCGGGGTGACGAGCCTGCGCTGGCACTGGCTCGGACGCGCGGAGTATCGCCGCGTCCTGGCCGATCAGCTCGTCGCACGGGAGCGCGTGTGGGCGGGCGGCGACGGAGTCGTGTACCTCTGCGAGCATCCGCCGGTGATCACGCTCGGCCGCTCCGCGGCCGTCGAGAACATCATCGACGCGGGCGGGGTGCCCGTGGAGCGCATCGAGCGGGGCGGCGAGGTCACCTATCATGGGCCCGGGCAGCTGATGATCTATCCGATCGTCCGGATCAGGAGCGTCGTGGAGTTTCTCGCATCCGTGGCAGGCGCGATCGCCTCCGCCTGTGCCGTGCTCGGCGTGCATGACCTCGCCTGGCGGCGCGACCCGGCTGGCATCTGGCGCGACGGGATGAAGGTCGCGGCGTGCGGAATCCACGTCGCGCGCGGAGTCACCATGCATGGCTTCGCGCTGAACGTCGACACGCCGGATGCGATGTGGCGACGGATCAAGCCGTGCGGGCTCGACGTCCCGCAGCTCTCCATGACACGCGCGGGCGGCCGCGCGATCCGCGTGGAAGACGTCGCGATCGAAGTCGGCCCGCGCGTAGTCGCGTCGCTCGCGCGAGCTACTCCGCCCGAGATCGTGCGATAACCTGGCCGCGTGGATCGCCCCCAGCGGATCATCGTCCTCTACAACACCGACTACGACGCGGAGCTCACCGGGCCCGGCATCGACGTCAGCTCGGTCGAGATATCCGCGCGAGAGATCACCGCCGCACTCCAGGAGGCGGGCTACCGCACCGAGCTCATCGGGATGAAGGGGCTCGACGTGTTCGACGTGCTCTCAGGGCTCCGGGCATCCAAGCCCGATCTCGTGTTCAACCTCTGCGAGTCGATGGCAGGTGATTCTCGCAACGAGCCGACGTTCGTCGGATTGCTCGACCTGTTCGGGATCCCGTACACCGGCGCCGATCTGCTCTCGCTCGCGTCGTGTCTGTTCAAGCACCGCACGAAGGACATCCTGAACGGACGCGGGATTGCCACCCCACCGCATCGCATGATGCGGGATGTCGCGGCGCTCGACGACCCCGAGCTCGAGACGCTCGATTACCCGTGGTTCCTCAAGCTGGAGCACGAGGACGCCTCGGTCGGGATCACGGAAGCGAACTTCGTGCGCTCGCCGTCCGAGCTGCGGGCGCGCGCCCGCGACATGATGCGCGAGTTCGAGCAACCCGTGCTCGCCGAGCGCTATGTCGAGGGTCGAGAGATCAACGTGACGCTGATCGGCAACGGCGACACCTTGCAGGTGCTACCGCTCCACGAGATCGACTTCGCGGCGATGCCCGCCGATCGTCCCCACATCGTGAGCTACGCCGCGAAGTGGGAGGAGGACCACGTCGACTTCGTCGGCACCAAGCCGGTGCCGCTGCGCGACGCGCCCCCGGCGATGGTCGCGGCGGTCGAGCAGATCGCGCGGGCGGCGTGGGAGGCGCTCGGGTTGCGAGACTACGGGCGGATCGATCTACGGGTCGACAAGGCCGGCCATGCCTGGGTCATCGACATCAATCCGAACTGCGACATCTCGCCCGATGCCGGCGTCGCGCGGTCGGCCAAGGTCGCGGGGATTCCTTACACTCAGCTCGTCGACAACATCGCGCAGGCCGCGTGGCGGCGGATCCAGCGCTCGCGCTGAGCACGTTGATCGCGCTACGCGTCTTCGGCCTTGTCGGCGTCGTCGGGATCGCCGGCCAGGCGCCGCAGCTTCTTCTGAAGCCCGAAGCGCGATAGCCCGAGCAGCCGCGCCGCGACGGTCTGGTTGTGCTTCGCCCGCGTCATCGCGGCCGTGATGTACGCCTGTTCGGTTGCGACGAGCGCTGGCTTCAGCCGGAGATCCTCGCCGAGTGCGGGCTTCGCCGGCTCGGGGCGCGCGGCAGCGTTCGCGATCGCGTCCGGTAGATCCGCCAGATCGATGACATCGCCGCCCATCGCGAGCCCGCGTGCGAGCGCGTTCTCGAGCTCGCGGACGTTACCGGGCCAGGGATGCTGGCCCAGGGCGCGCATCGCCGCCCGGGTGACCCGTGGGAGCGGCCTCCCGGGTACGCCGGCACACAGCTGGGCGAGCATGCTCTCGACGAGCAACGGCACGTCGCCGTCGCGATCGCGAAGCGCGGGGACCGGGATCGTGATCACCTCGAGCCGGAACCGCAGATCCTCGCGAAACCGCCCGGCCGTGACCAGGTCGGCCAGCGCGTGATGGCTGGCCGCGATGATCCGGACATCGACCTTCAGGGTCTTGGTGTCGCCGACCCGACGGACCAGGCCGTCCTGAAGCACCCGCAACAGCTTGGCTTGCATCGCGGCGCCGGTATCGGCGATCTCGTCGAGAAACAACGTGCCGCCATCCGCGACCTCGAACAGGCCGCGGCGATCTCGATCGGCACCGGTGAACGAACCACGCACGTGCCCGAACAGCTCGCTCTCGAGCAGCGGCTCGGGCACCGCGCCGCAGTTGATCGCCACGAACGGTCCGGCCTTGCGCGGGCCGTGGTCGTGGAGGGCGCGGGCGACCAGCTCCTTGCCCGTGCCACTCTCGCCGACGATCACCACCGGCAGCGACGTCGCGGCCGCGCGGTCCACGACATCCAGCATACGCACCGTCACCGGCGCACGCCCCACGATCCGTTCGTAGCGATGGCGCAGCCGATCGCGATCCGGCAGATCCGCCTTGACGCGCACGAGCTCGGCATCTCGCTCCGCGAGGTCCGCCGAGAGCCGGACGTTGAGCTGGTCGATCTCGTGGGTCGTGCGCCGCAGGTCGGCGGTCAGGCGCGCGTTCTCGATCGCGATCGCGGCGATGTCGGCGAGCTCGCCGAGCACGCTCGTGGCAGCGTGATCGAACGCGCCGCCCCGCAACCGATGATCGACGTAGATACAACCGGTGACGGTTCCCCGCTGGCGCAGCGGGACCACCAGCACCGAGCGCAGCCGCAGGGCGGCGACCGAGGCCGCCGCACCAAATCGTTCGTCGACGCCGGCGTCCACGGTCACCACGGGCTCGCCGCTCTGCGCCGCGCGCTCGGCGATCGAGCGGCTGACCGAGCCTGCCGCGACCGGGGCGAGGTCGCTGATCGCGAAGTTGCGCGAGACCACCGGAGCGAGCTCACCATCGGGCTGACGGAGCAGCAGGAACCCGCGCTCCGCCGCCGTCAGCTCGATCGCGGTATCGATGACCTCGTCGAGGATGCGTTCGACGCTGGCCTCGGTGTTGAGCCGCCGCGACAGCGTCAGCAGCCGACGCAGGGGGGGGCCGCTCTCCACCGGCGTGACGCGGACCTCGGCCGGCTGCCGCGGCAGCTCGCCAAGATCCGGATCCGAGTCGAGCGCGGCCCGATACGCGGGCGCGGCCACGGCGGTCATCGCGGCGTGCGCGGCGCGGGCGCGATCGGCCTCGCTGCGGGCGAGTCCGTGATCGTCGCCCCGGCGAGCGAGCTGCGCCGCGATCGCGTGCGCCCGGAACGCACGCTCGAGCCGATCGGCCTCGCCGGCCCGCGTGGCAACCTCACCGCAGGCCCGGGCGAGCGGGATCGCGTCCTTCGGATCGGGCTCGCGGAGCGCGAGCCGGCCGCGCGCAAGCGTCCAGCGATCGCGATCATCGGCGCTCGCACACAGCGCGTCGACGTCGACCTCGCCGTTGCGCTCGCCTGCCTCGGCCAGCGCGATGCAGGCGCTGACCTGCGCATGGGCATCTCCCCGCGCGATGCCGATCGCGAGCGCCTCGCGATAGCAGCGCACCGCGCCGGGGTCATCGCCCTGGCGGCGCGCCACATCGCCGCTGACCAGCAACGCGAACGCGCGCAGGTGGGGGGCGCCTTCGGACCGCGCGAGCGCGGACTCCGCGGCGCTCCGCGCTTCGTCGAGCTGGCCGACCGCGAGCAGCGCGTTGCCTCGATTGAGATCCGCGGCGCACAGCTCGGTCGTCGCCCCGAGCTCGGCGAACACGCGACTCGCGGCGGCGAGCCGGGGCAGGGCATCGCTGGCGCGGCCGCGCTCGGCGAGCACCGTCCCGAGGTTGAGCTCGGCGACGGCGGCCGCGTGGAGCTCGCCGACTTCGCCGAGCTTGCGTGCCGCCTCGCGATAGCGATCGCTCGCGAGGCCAAGCTGGCCACGCTGCTGCGCCACCATCCCGCGCAACGACAGCGCGCGCGCCACGGCCGCGCCATCGCCCTGCGCCGCGCCTCCGAGCTCGAGCGCCGCGAACGCTGTATCCGCATCGTCGAGCTCGCCGAGATAGAACGCGGCCAGCCCGGCGGCTTCGGCCCGCAGCCCCGTCAGCGGAGCCGTCACCGAGCGCGCCACCCGACGCGCGTCTTCATAGCGCGAGCGCGTCACCAGCAGGCGCGCATACGTGCCCGCGACCTCGGCGTGCTGCGATTGCGCGGCATGTAAGCCCGCCAGCACGGCCTCGGCGTCGTCGAGCTCGCCGGCGCGCTGCGCTGCCCGTGCGACCACGAGCTCGGACTCGATCGGATCGGCCCCCGCGCGTGCGGCGTCTCGCGCGAAGGTCGTGGCGTCGCGGTAGGCACCGCTGGCGGAGGCCGCACGTGCCGCGACCAGCCCCGCGCGCGCCGGCGCGAACGGCAGGGCACGGCGAGCGAGCCCCAGGGCACGATCCGGGCGGCCCTGCGCAAGCAGCTGCTCGGCCGTCGCGCATGCGAGCTCGCCACGTACGGGATCGAGCCGGGCGCGCTCGAGCAGCACCGCGAGCTCTGGCGGATCGCTGGCCCCCGACGCGAGCGCGATGCCGGCGAGGTCCTCGAGCGCGCCGACGCCCGCCACGAGCTCGACCGCATCGACGGTCGCGCGATCGATCGCGAGCTCGTCATCGCGCCCGAGCCGGCGCCCGAGCCGGCGCGCGAGCCCGACCCGCTCGAGCTCGGCCACGTCGCCGAGCCCGACCGAGACCTCGCCGCCCTCGGCGCGAAGCGTCGCGAGCACGCGATCGATCCGGGCGTGCCCTCCGAGCGCCGCGAGCGCGGTGGCGATGCGCTGGGCCCCCGCGGATGCCGCACGGAGCGAGCGCGCGCGCAGCTCGATCCCGCCGGCGGACGTGCGAGCGCTCCAGTCCACCGTGAACGGCTCACGCTCGCCAGGCGCGCTGATCGAGCGCAGGAGCTCGACGACCACGAGCGGCAGGCCATCGCTGGAGGCATGAAGCGCCTGCGACCACGCGAGAGGCGGCGACGCGCCGAGCATCCGCTCGGCGAGCGCGCTGACCCCGGCGACATCGAGCACCGGGACGTGGTGGACCACGCCGGCGACCTCGCGCTGCGACCACCGATCCACGATCGCGATCACCGGATGCACGTCGGACGATTCGCTCGCCGGCCGGCGCCCTGGGGACGATCGCGCGAGTGCCCCGACGAGCTCGTCGGCCCGCGGATCATCGACGAGATCGAGCACCACGCGCGCGGTCGCACCCCGGCTGGCACGTGCCAGCTGCTCGAGCCAGCTGCGGGCCGTCGTGCCGGCAGGCACGGCGAGCACCGCCGCCACCTCGTCGAGCGTGCCCGCGATCAGCGGCAGCGCCGGTCTGCCACGCGCGACCTCGTCGAGCTGGCGGTGACGGATCGCGGCATCGACCAGCGCGCGGGCGCCCGAGCCCGCAGAGCCGACGACCACGAGCACCGGTTCGGTGGTCGCGAGCGCCGCCGCGAGCTCGGCGATCCACGGCGCGGCGCCTGGCCATGAAGCCGGCGCGGGGGGAGGACCGACCTTGGGACGCGCGCGGCGAGCCGATCTCGGGGCGATCGCGGGTGCGAGCTGGTCGAGCTCGTCGAGTACGGCGATCGCCGAGGCCGGCCGTGCGTCCGGATCGCGCGCGAGCAGACGGCCGATCAGATCGGCGAGCGGACGCGGCGCGCCGGGCAGGGCGGGAGCAGGCTTGCCTGCGATGATCTGGTGGATCAGCTCGCCGAGGCTCGCCGCTTCGAACGGCGCACGGCCGGTG
>Ga0316605_10002688_pt1 | contig 10067 bp, 11 predicted proteins | sample OWC_soil_day20_n_FD_207666 | JGI IMG/M metagenome (GOLD analysis project Ga0316605, IMG submission 207666) | Wetland soil microbial communities from Old Woman Creek delta, Ohio, United States - OWC_soil_day20_noCT | ecosystem: Environmental > Terrestrial > Soil > Wetlands | place: USA: Ohio... | reverse complement strand
CCGCCACCACCGGGAAGTCGGCGCCCCAGGGCTTGCCGGTGGCCGGATTGATGGACTTGGGGCCGGTGGAGCCGTGGCAGCCGCCGAGGTTATTCACACCGACGACGAAGAAACGGTTGGTGTCGATCGGCTTGCCGGGGCCGATCATGTTGTCCCACCAGCCGAGGGTCTTGGCCTTGTTGTTTTCGTCCGTGTAACCGGCGACGTGATGGTGACCGGAGAGAGCGTGGCAGATCAGGATCGCATTGGAGGCATCGGCATTCAGGGTGCCGTAGGTCTCGTACACCAGATCATAGGCAGGCAACACCGCGCCGCTGCGCAATGCGAGCGGCGTATCAAAATGGGCGCGTTGCGCCGCGACGAGTCCTACGCTGTTTTCCATGGGGTCGATGATACCTCAGCCCGGCCTGCGTCTGGCTTGAGGCGGCACAGACGGTTGCGGTCACGAATGTCTTCCGGGCGATCCGTCCGCTTCGCACCTGATGGACCGCCCAGAGTTCAAGACCTTGCATCGCCCCGCCAACGCCGACTTTTCATTCCAGCAGCGCCGCAATGGCCCCCGTCAGTTCCTCGGGCCGGGTCGCCGACGCATAGCGCTCGACCACCTTGCCGCTACGGTCGACGAGGAACTTGGTGAAGTTCCACTTGATCGCCTCAGTGCCCAGCATGCCACGCGCGGCGTGTTTCAGGTAGTCGTAAAGCGGGTGGGTGTTTTCCCCATTCACCTCGATCTTGGCGAACATCGGAAAGCTGACGCCATAATTGGTCTGGCAAAACGTCTGAATGGCCGCAGCGCCGCCCGGTTCCTGTCCGCCAAACTGGTTGCAGGGAAAGCCAAGAACGACGAAGCCCCGGTCCTTGAATTTCCGGTAGAGCGCTTCGAGGCCGGCATACTGGGGCGTAAATCCACACTCGCTGGCGGTATTCACGATCAGCAGCACCTTACCGGAATAAGCGGCCAGGCTTTCTTCGCTGCCGTCAAGGCGGGTCAGTGTGAAGTCGTAGATCGAGGTGGCCATGGGTGTGCCGCCTTACTTGGCAAACTTGTAGTAATGCTGCGCCAGATAGGCGGCGATATCCGCTTCGTCTTCCGGGAACAGGCCTGCATTGACCATGGCATTGCAGGCAGCGACGCGCTGGCCGAGCGCCTTGCGGTCGCGAATGATCCGGTCGGCGCGTAGATACATCTCAGATCCATCGCCGCCATAGCGTTTGATGTGGCAACTGACGCACAGTTTGTCGTGCAACGCCTTGCCACGCGCCACGTCGGCGGCGATGCCCGTGGTGGCCAGCGTCAACGCAGCCACCGCCAGCAGGGGGCGCAATAGTGAAATGGCATTCATGGCAATCCTCTCGTGTATAAGGTTTATGGTGGCGCTCGCCGGGCGAAAATCCGGCGAAAACCTTATAGGTGTTTCTCTTGGAGAGGTTGGCATAGTGTTTTAGTCAACGATGTGATTCATCCATCCCCCGGATGGACTAGCACGCGAGGCAGACATGGCGGAATACCGGTTGATCACGGTTTGGCACATTGAGGCACCGCTGGAGAAGGTTTATGCGGCGGTGTCCGACCCGCTGCGCTGGACGACGTGGTGGCCGGACGCGCAACGCGTCGTGGAACAGGAACCCGGGGCTGCCGACGGCGTCGGACGCCGGCTGCACTGCGCCTGGCAGGGCCGCTGGCTGCCCTACCGCTTGCGCTTCGACCTGCTGACCACACAAATGCAAGCGCCGACGCTCGTGGCCGGCGAGGTCAAGGGCGATCTCGACGGTTCCGGCCGCTGCCTGTTCTCGCAACAAGGTGCGATAACCAGCGTCCGGCACGAGTGGTATGTGCGTACCACGCGGCGCTGGATGAACCTGCTGGCGATCATTGCCCGCCCGATGTTCACGCACAACCATGCCCTGGCCATGCAGCGCGGCGGCGAAGGTCTGGCCGCCCTGCTCGGTGCGCGCCTGCTGGGACTGGAGCACGGCGACCTCGCGGTGCCGGCCACCCGTGCCCACGATGCGCTGGCGGCGCTAGGCGCCGGACTGCTGGCCGGCGTACTCGCCACGGTGGTGCAGATCATCCTGTGGTGGCTCGCCGCGATACCGGTGATGGAAACTCTCTGGCGCGACACCCGGCTGACTGCAGCCATCGTCCTCGGGGCGGACGCGCTGACCGCGCCGTCTGCCACGCCGTGGACTCTCATGCTGGTCGCGGCGCTGATCCACTTCATGCTGTCGGGACTCTACGGACTCGTGCTGGCGTGTTTCATTGACCGCCTGGCGATCGGCCGGGCGCTGCTGGCGGGCGGCTTTTTCGGCGCCGTGCTCTACATCGTCAATCTTTACGGTTTCTCGCTGCTTTTTCCCTGGTTCGCGGTAACGCGCGACGCGATCACCGCCCTGACCCATGTGGCCTTCGGCATCCTGCTGGCGGGCGGCTATTTCAAGTTGCGCTCGTACCGGTCGCACTGGTCATCGCCGCCGTAAGGCGGAACTTGGCGGCGCGGGGGACAAGCTCGCGGATAGTCCCGTATTTCCACCCTATCGAAGCGGTTAAAAGCTCAGAGTCTTTCCAACTGTTCGCGCAGCTTGTCCGGCTCTTCGCCGCGCAGCAGGCGCGTTACCTTGGTGGAAAGGGCCATGGCGTCGGCCATCACCACCTGCTGTTTGACTTCGAGGATTTGCGACGGGTGCATGGAGAACTGGCGCAGGCCCATGCCGATCAGAAGGCGCGTGAATTGGGCATCGCCGGCCATTTCGCCGCACACCGCGACCGGAATGTCGGCCTTGAGGCCGGCCTGGATGGTGCCGCCCACCAGGCGCAGCACGGCGGGATGCAGAGGGTCGTAAAGATGGGCGACGGCTTCGTCGGTGCGGTCGATGGCGAGAGTGTACTGGATCAGGTCGTTGGTGCCGATGGAAAGGAAGCGCAGGCGCTTGAGGAAAGGGCCGAGGGCCAGGGCGGCGGCGGGGATTTCGATCATGCCGCCGACATCCACGTCTTCGTCGAACTTGTGCCGGGTTTGCCGCAACTGCTCCTTGGCATGCTCGATCAGCAGCAAGGTCTGCTCGATCTCGTGGGTATGGGCGAGCATGGGCACGAGGATTTTCAGCTTGCCGTAATGGCCGGCCCGCAGCAGGGCGCGCAACTGGGTGAGGAAGAGCTGCGGCTCCGCCAGACAATAGCGAATCGCCCGCAGGCCGAGGGCCGGATTCGGCGACTGGCGCTCGGTGCCGCGCAGGGCGCGGGCGGTCTTGTCGGCGCCGATATCGAGGGTGCGAATCGTGACCGGTTTGCCCGCCATGGCCTTGACCACGGCGCGGTAGGCCTCGAACTGTTCATCCTCGTCGGGCAGGGTGTCGCGGTTCATGAACAGGAATTCGGTACGGTAAAGGCCGACGCCATCGGCTTCCACGGCCTTGACCTGATCCACGTCCCGGGGCACTTCGATGTTGGCCTGGAGGGAGATATGTTCGCCGTCGAGGGTGATGGCCTTGGCCGACTTCAGGCGCTTGAGCTTGGAGCGCTCCAGGTCCAGAGCCTCGCGGCGCAGGCGGTACTCTTCCAGCACCTTGGCGTCGGGCTCGACGATGAGGACGCCGCGGCTGCCATCGACGATCAGCAGGTCGTCGTCGCGGATCAGCGGCCGTGCGTTGTGCATGCCGACCACGGCGGGAATCGCCAGGCTGCGGGCGACGATGGCGGTATGGGAAGTGGAACCGCCGAGGTCGGTGACAAAGCCGCCGATCTTCAGGCTCTTGAACTGGATGGTATCGGCCGGCGAGAGATCGTGGGCGACCACGATCAGGTCTTCGTCGGCGCGCTGCTCGCGCTTGCCGAGTTTGCGGTGATGGCCGCTGAGGGCCTTGAGCACCCGCTCCACCACCTGCACCACGTCCTGACGGCGCTCGCGCAGATAGGCGTCTTCCATCTGGTCGAACTCGGCGACCAATTGCTCCATCTGCTGTACCAGGGCCCATTCGGCGTTGCAGCGATTGTCGCGGATGATCTGCTTTGGCGCCTCGCAGAGCATGGGGTCGGCGAGGATCATGGAGTGAATGTCCACGAAAGCTGCCATTTCTGCCGGGGCGCCGGACGCCGAGGCCTCGCGCCGCACCCCTTCGAGTTCGGTCTGCACCGTGGATATAGCCTCGGCGAAGCGCTCGATCTCCGCCGGCACATTGCGTTCTTTGACGGCGTAGTGGGCCACCTCCAGAGTCGCATTGGAGATCAGGTGCGCCCGGCCGATGGCGATGCCGGGGGAAACCGCAAGACCGAAGATGGCGAAAGTCACGGTGCGCTCCGTTCCTGGGCTATTCGCCCTCGCCGAAACGGTCGGCGATCAGTTGTTGCAAGGCGGCAATAGCCTCGTCGGCGCGCTCACCCTCGCAGTCGAGGAGCACTTTCGAGCCCTTGCCCGCCGCCAGCATCATCACGCCCATGATGCTCTTGGCGTTGATGCGGCGGCTGTTGCGTTCCATCCAGACCTCGCACGGAAAGCTGCCGGCGAGCTGGGTCAGCTTGGCGGAGGCGCGGGCGTGGAGTCCGAGTTTATTGACGATTTCAGCTTCTACTCTTGGCATCGGCAAACAATCCAGTTAACGGTCGAGCATGTTGATGACGCCATCTCGTCCGCCGGAAACGCTGCGGGTGACCAGGGTCGCCATGTCCTTCTCGCGATACGTAATGGCCCGCAGCAACATGGGCAGATTGACGCCGGAAACACCCTCAATGCGACCGGGCTCCAGCAACTTGAGGGCAATGTTGGCGGGCGTGGCGCCAAAAATATCCGTCATCACCAACACTCCTTCACCGCTATCCACCAGCGTCAGCATCTCCTGGGCCAGGGGCAGCGCGTCGAGAGGGTCATCCTGGGCCGACACGCCCAACTGGTAGATCTGGGGCGGCCGCCGGTTGAGGACATGGCAGGCGCACTGAATCAGCGATTCGCCGTAACTGCTGTGGGTAATGAGAAGGAGTCCGATCATGGGAACGATATTACCGCATGACCAGCCAAAGCAAGACCAGCAGGAACAGGACGCCAAACACCCAGCTCAACACCCGCCCCAGCGCGGCCTCTTGAGCTTGCTGTGCGGCATCGGCATCGACCAGCTTGCGGATCTTGCGCAGGGCGGCGATGCCCACCGTGCGGCGCACGGCGCGCTCGATATCCGGATCGGGCTTGGGTGAAACGTCGCTCATGGCAGCTCCTCGATTTTCAGGTCCGGCGTCTCGAACTTGAGCCGCGCCTTCAGGGCCGCCGTGACCTGTACCTTGCCCCCGGCATCCACCCGCAGCACCTGGCGCTGACCCAGAGTCACCGCCAGACGCGGCCACTCGGCGCCGGCGATGAACAGGGGTTTGCTGGTGACGTCAGAAAGCATGCCGGCCTTTTCTCCCGGCGACACCAGCACCGTCACCGCCTCGGTGCCGCTGGACGGCTCGCCGCTGCGGGGGTCGATCAGGTGGCAATAGCGGCGGCCATCGAGTTCAAAAAAACGCTGGTAGTCGCCGGAGGTGCCGATGGCTTCGCCGTCGCGCAGTTCCAGGGTGGCCAGGGGCGCCGGGGAGCGCGGATGCTGGATGCCGACGCGCCACGGTGTGCCGCCCTTGGAACCCAGGGCCATGACGTTGCCGCCGATGTTGATGAGGGCGTTGTTGATGCCCTTGGCGCGCAGAATCGCAGCCGCCCGGTCGAGGGCGACGCCCTTGAGGTAGCCGCCGAAGTCCAGGGCCACGGCGCGGTTGCGGCTGGTGACGGTGTCACCGTCGAGTTTCAGATCGGCAATCGAAGGATGGGCTTTTTGCAGTTCAGCCAGCTTGCCGGCATCCGGCAGTTGCGGCTTGAACTCGTCGCTGTGGAAACCCCACAAGGCCACCAGACGGCCGACGCCGGGGTCGAACAAATGAGCGCCCTGGGCCGAGAGAGCCGTCGATTCGCGGATCAGGCCGGCAAGTTCCGGCGACACTTTATGCGGCTTGCCGGCGGCGATGGCCGCGTTGAGGGCATGCAAGTCTGAAGGCTGCCAGGCGTGATAGGTGCGATGAAGGCGGTCGAACTCCCGCAGTACCTCGCCGATCGCCGTCTCCGCCGCTTCCTTGCCCTGGCCCCACACCAGCACTTCGACGCGGGTGCCGAAAACGTAGGATTCGCGGCTCACCGGCGCATCGCGGCCGCAGCCCGCCAGCACCAGGGCCACCAATACCGCCAGGATGAAACGCCAGGCCAGAATCATCAACCGGCCTCGGCCGGGGGCGGGGCGCCGCGCTCGATCTCCAAAGCCGCCGCCACCAGGGCTAGCCGCGCCACGACACCATAGGCGTAGAAGCGGTTGGGCGGCGCGTCGGGCGCCTGGGCAGCATCTGGAAGGGTGCAACAGGTTTCGAAGTCGAGAGCCTTGAACTGCATGCCCGGCGCGTTGAGGTTCTCGTCACGGCCGCGCGCCGGATTGACGCGGTAGAAGCCGCCCACCACATAGCGGTCGATCATGTACACCACCGGCTCGGCGACGCCATCATCCACCGTCTCGCAGGTCGGCACCCCTTCCTGGATGATGACCTCGCTGACCTGCACCCCTTCCTTGCCCACCGCCATCTTGTTGCGCTGACGGCGGTTGAGGCCGGTCACCTCGCTGGCGTCCTTCACCGTCATGATGCCCATGCCGTAGGTGCCGGCGTCGGCCTTGACAATCACGAAGGGCGTCTCGGTAACGCCGTATTCCTTGTATTTGGCGCGGATGCGATAGAGCAGCGTATCCACCTGAGCCGCAAGACATTCCTCGCCAGCGCGCTCAGCAAAATTCACTTGGCCGCAGACCTCGAACTCCGGATTGATCAGCCAGGGGTCGATGTCGAGGTGGGTGGCGAAGGCCTGGGCCACTTCCTGATAGGCGGCGAAATGCCCCGACTTGCGCCGCGAATGCCAGCCCGAATGCAGGGGCGGAATCACGAACTGCTCGTGGAGGTCTTTGAGGATGTCCGGAATACCCGCCGACAGGTCGTTGTTGAGCAGCACCGCGCAGGGATCGAAGTCGTCCAGGCCCAGGCGCCGGCCTTCCGGGCCGAGGCGCTTCAGGGGTTCCAGCATCAGATGCTGACCGTCCGGCAGATCAACGCGAGTCGGCGCCGTGATCTCCGGCAGCAGGGAACCGATGCGAATGTTGAGGCCGGCGTGGCGCAGGATCGCCGCCAGCCGCGCCACGTTCATCAGGTAGAACTGGTTGCGGGTGTGGTTCTCCGGAATCAACAGCAGATTGCGCGCCTCAGGGCAGATTTTCTCCACCGCCGACATGGCCGCCTGCACACACAGGGGCAGGAAAGACGGATTCAGGTTGTTGAAGCCACCGGGGAACAGATTGGTATCCACCGGCGCCAGCTTGAAGCCGGCGTTGCGCAAATCCACCGACGCGTAGAACGGCGGCGTGTGCTCCAGCCACCAGCCGCGCAGCCAATGCTCAATCGTGGTTTCCTGGGCCAGGAAGCGACGTTCCAGCTCCAGCAGCGGCCCGGTGAGGGCGGTGGTGAGATGAGGGACCATGGGCGAAGTCTACACGACGGCGGCGGGGGCGTCCGGCAGGATCGGGGCAATCACATTTGGATTGGGGATGCCGATCTCCTTCCCCTTCAAGGGGAAGGCTGGGATGGGGATGGGAGATTCTGCGGGCCAACCCAGCGCCCATCCCCCACCTAACCTCCCCCTTGAAGGGAGAGGAACTGCGTCGAAACGCCTTTGGATGCGGCTTGCGGGACGGCGCGAGGTCCCGGCGCCAAGAGTCAGTCAGTAGCCGACCCCAGGACCAATACCTACCGCCCCGATGCCCGCGACGACAGCGTCGGTCGCGATACGTCGGCGCGGCGCTTGGCTTGGGCGGCCTCGGCCTGCTCGATGAGGTCGATCTCGGGCTGCTGTATGGTCCGGGTGACCTGGGAACGCTGGGGGTTCTGGGGGAAACAGCGGGGATGAAGGATGTCCAGGAGGGAAGGCTGCTGTGCGTTCATGGCGTTAGTCCGTTGAAAACAAGTGTGAATACCGTAATGCCGACGCCAGATCGAAGCAGCGCCAGGCGGCAGAGGTATTGAACCTCACGCCGGGTTATGGTTCCTTCGGCAATTGCAACAGTTTGTGTCCGGAAATCGCTTGCCGCAGACCCGCGCTACACCAATCCGTTCACCGCATCGGCGGCGAAATCCTCCGGCAGCAGCACCTGTTCCAGGCTGCGCTGGGAGAACAGGAAGCGGCTGTCGCAGACGAAGCCGAGTTCTTCCCAGTTCACGTCGTTGAGCATGGCAGCCAGCCGCTTCACGTCGGCGTCGCGGCGATGGGGAAAGAGGCCGAGGATGGCGCCATCGTACTGCTGGCAGGGGTGGGTGAAGAAGGGACGCGGGTTGCGCGTCTTGCCGTTCACATAGACCCGTGGTGCATCGGAAACGTAATGGCGGCGGCCCCATTTCCACCAGTTGTTCTCGTCGAAGCGGGCGACGCGGCGGGCCAGCAGGCGTTCCTTGAAGGCGTCGAGGTAGGGCAGGTAAAGGTCAAAGATCATGCGCCGCGTCTCGCCGCTCTGAGCGGTTTTGGAGCAGACGAAGTCGGCGTTGCCGAGCTGGTCATGGGTAAAGATGTCGTCGGCGCCGGAGACGCCGCCGACCTTGACGGCAAACACCGAGGCCAGGGGCACACTGTAGATACCGCGTGTGAACATGAGCTGGCCGCCGGCCAGCACCATGCGCCGGCCATCGCGCAGGCGGTGGCTGCGGTTGCCCTTCTCGAAGCGCCAGATGGCGCAGTTGGGCGTCGCGCCTTGGAAGATGCGGGCGTCGCCGAGATCGTCGAAATCGGTGATGGTGCCCTGCTCGGCAAGCCAGACGTTGAGCCTGGCGGCGCCGGTGGCCTTGAGGAAGTCGCGGGGAGTGATGAAGATCAGTTCGCCGCCGGGTTCGAGATGGCGAATGCACTTTTCGATGAAGTGCAGGTAGAGGTTGGCGTGACCGTCCAGGAGGCTGCTGCCGAGGCGCAACTGGGTCGCGGCGGGTATGTCGCGGGCCTTCACGTAGGGCGGGTTGCCGATCACGGTGGCGAAGCGTTCGCTCTCCGGGTAGGCGAAAAAGTCCATCACCAGGGTACCGGGAGGCGCATGGGCGCCATCGGTCTCGATGCCCACTGCGCCGGGCAGGTGGCGAAGGAAGGCGCCGTCGCCGCAGGCCGGTTCAAGTACCCGGCCCTGATTTTTTCGCAGCGCCAGCATGCGCTGGACGATCTCGGGCGGGGTGAACACCTGGCCGAGGCTGGCAATGTCTTGAGGTGCCGCCATGAGGGGGAGCTGGAAACCGGAAATTGTTCAAAAAAATTGGCCAGAACACCTCTCCGGCCACGCTTGGCTTTCATTTTGCCTTGAATTACGGACCGTTGCGCGGTACTGTTGAACCTCAATCTTAATTCACCCGTTCATGATTCCCGTACGCCTCCAGCCTTTGATGTTCGGTGGGGTTCTTTTGGTCGCCACTGGGGCGGCGGTATGGGCATTGTTCTTTCCCGGATCGGGGTCGGACGGCCTGCCGTCCGCAGAGCCGCCGAATGGGTTGCTGTTCGCCGGCGCCAGCGGCTCCGGGGCATCTGTCCAGGCCGTCACCCCCCTGCCCCAGACCCTGGCCCTGGATGCCAACAAGGTCGCTCTCGGCCGCCGGTTGTTCGAGGACAAGCGCCTCTCCCACGACAATTCGATTGCCTGTTCCGGCTGCCACGACCTGGCCCGGGGCGGTGTGGATCACCGGTCCACCGCCATCGGTATCGGCAGCCAACGCGGCGACGTGAATTCGCCCACGGTCTACAACAGCGCCTTCAACTTCCGCCAGTTCTGGGATGGCCGCGCCACCGATCTCGACGAGCAGGCGGCGGGGCCGGTCCACAACCCGATCGAAATGGCCTCCAACTGGCCGGAGGTGATCGCCAAACTGAACGCCGACCCGGCCTACCCCAGGCTGTTCAAGGAAAGCTACGGCGGCATCAGCGCCGCAGCGATTCAGAACGCCATCGCCACCTTTGAAACCAGCCTGTTTACGCCGGACTCCGCCTTTGACC
>Ga0316605_10002687_pt1 | contig 10074 bp, 7 predicted proteins | sample OWC_soil_day20_n_FD_207666 | JGI IMG/M metagenome (GOLD analysis project Ga0316605, IMG submission 207666) | Wetland soil microbial communities from Old Woman Creek delta, Ohio, United States - OWC_soil_day20_noCT | ecosystem: Environmental > Terrestrial > Soil > Wetlands | place: USA: Ohio... | reverse complement strand
TGGAATTTGAAGAAGAAAATGGAAAAACTGAAAGAAAAGTTATTATCTTTTATTTTTCAAATTCTCTACAGGCAAAATTTTTACTCACAAGCTGCTTAAAAATGAATTATTAAGGAACGACTACTTAATCACTATTGTCCGATAAAGTTTAATATTTTGCCACTCTGTGGCAAGAAATCTTATTTTTTACATCTTACTACAAAGATTTAGCCACTCTGTGGCTGTTCTTGCAACAGCGTTGCAAAATATTTGTAGCAATTTGGTAAAGAGAGGAAAGCAAGCTCCGGCGAGGCTTAACATTCTTATTTGTTTCAATTACAGCAGAATACAGGCATTTTTACGTTTTTGTCGGAGAACAATATTACTTAATAAAAGATTTATCAATAAATCGTTGACACTCTATGATATATTTTCTTAATCAGTTAAACGAGTCTGTAAATAATTTGTTATATGATAAATGAATAAGTTTTAATATGACCACATTATTCTAAATTCATTTGCTTCTTTACTGATATTGATGATGCAGATTACTGTCAATAATATATTGCAGTGAAAAAGATTATAACAATTATCTGTTTTATTGCATTATTCACACTGCCGATTGGTTCGATGAATATCCAAAAATCTGAAATCCTGAATATGGATGATACCACGCACAGGGATTCAGTTCAGAGATTTTTACCCAAACAACCCTGGAGAGTTATTGCTCTTGAAAGCCTGTGCAATTTTAGTGTATTTGGTTTTGATGCATTTATTTTGAATGCCGAATTCGCTAAAGTTAATATTGTTACAATCCGGACAAATTTAAACCAACTTCCGGTATGGGATACGGATGAATATTCAACTAACTTCTTCTGGCATCCCTACCATGGTTCTGTACTCCATAACAGTGCCCGTATGTATGGATACAACTTCTACGAAACTATTCCATTCAATTTTTTAGGCAGCCTTTCGTGGGAGTATTTGAATGAAAATGAGCCTCCTTCCGCTAATGATTTGATAACCACTACTATTGGAGGAGCTTCATTGGGCGAAATTACTTATAGATTATCCGACTTGATTTTGGACAACCGTTCAATCGGTTTTGAAAGGGTAGGGAGAGAATTTATTGCAGGTTTGTTATCCCCTTCACGACTTTTATCACGGCTTGTTTCGGGAAAAGCATGGACTTTTAGCCGTGAAAAAGGAAATCTCCTGCAAACAGAATTTGTTGATTTTGACTTTGACACCGGTGTTATTTATTTAAGAGAAAAATCCGGGCATAACGATCTTGGAGTGCTTGCCGCCGGACAGCTGGAGTATGGTGAAATCCTGAATAATACAATCATAAAACCTTATGAATGGATGTTTTTGAAAGGACAGTTTGAATTATTGTCAGGTAAAATCAGAGCCAGTCAGATTTGCGGTATTGGCGCGTTGAGAGTTCACAGTTTGCTTTCTGATAAAAATACAAGTTTGAGTGCTGGTTTGTTTCAGCATTTCGATTATTACAATCTGAAACTGAACCAGAATGATGGTTCGGTGCTCACTCCGTTTTATTTATCAGAAGCTGCCGCTTTAGGGCCAGGCCTGATTTGGAACAGAAAGTATCCAAATGCAGAGATGAAAGCCAGATTATTTGCAAACGCCATAGGTTTAGGCGTAAGTATATCCGATTATTTCTACTTTGATGATAAGGATTATAACATAGGCAGCGGTTTTGGATTCAAATTTTTCTATGATTTTATTCCTTTTCGAAAACTTACTCTCAGCCTCAATGCTGAGAATTACCAGATTTATACCTGGAAAGGGGCTGCAAAATCGTTATATTCGATGAAACTTACCAAGGCAGAAATTATGCAGTTGAATATTCAGGGAGATCAGAGTGATGCAAACCTGAACCTGATTGGATTGAAGATTAGCTATCAGTTAAGTCCGCGAACCAGTATTTCCTTGCAAGGCCGACAGTATCACCGGCATACACATTATGTTTTTTTTGATGAAATGGATTTTTCTTGCAGCGAACACAATATCAATATCAACTATTCATTTTGATTGTATGATAAAAAGCTTACAAGCTCATAACATCTGAAGCCTATTCACAATATGAAATTGCTCTAAAATACTTATATTGTAAAAAAGTGTTGGTATTTATTCAGTAGTTATTTGCCTCGTTTGATTACAGAAGGTTAAAAGGCTGTCAATCTCCGCTGAAAAATTGCTGATCAGTTTATTTCGATAACTTTCAAATTGAAAAACATCAATAGGGAAGTTCTTGTTTTTTCGGTTAAATTCACAGATACCTTTAATTAGCATACTATAATCCTGAATTTCCCCCAATTTATCCTGAAATTCTTTTAATTTGTCAAGAATGTCTTTATCAATACTGATTACAATCGAAAGATTTTCAATCATATAGCGAAATAGTTTGAATGACTTTCTGATTTTATGTATTGCAGCGGCATCGTACACTTCTATTAAAGAAATATTTTGTATCAAATTGTCGTGCAGCAAAGCTATTTGTGATTTGATGTTATCAATATTTGTGTTATGCTTCCTGTTAATTGTAGGGAAACGGATCTTTTTCTGTTTGATAAACATATAAAACTTGCTTACTGATTTATTCAATTTTTTATCAAGATGATCAAGGTATCTGCTTATTCCAGTCTCTTTTTCAGACGGTTGCAGTATGACAATCTGAATTTGCATATTTCGGATATTACCCATCAGCCGAAATGCTTTTTTGCTATTCCTGATTTTTGTATCGACAATATCCATTGCCGACAATATGGAACGTACTTTGCAAATGATGATTCTCTTTTCATGAATCCCTTTTTCCGAAATATCTTTATCGTGTTTTTGAAATTTCTTAACCAGCGAATAATATTTCTTTATAATCCTGTCCATTTAAGTCAGTTGTGTTGTTCGTATATGTACAAAACAAAGTTTTAATTCATATAGTTTGATTTTAACTTGATGGTGATAAAAGTATACAGATCAAATAAAAATATATTCTCACGTTTTATTACCTTTGTTAAATTTATTTTAAAAAAAGGTACTCAAATAAATATGAAAAGTAAGTTTAGGATTTTTTTATTACCGGTACTGATTGTTGTTCCCTTTGTTGTAAACGCTCAAAACAAAGTTACTGAAAAAATAATGCTGATGGGAAAAACTGATAATCGTACCATGCAGCATCTGGATATACTCAGCAACCGCATAGGGGCTCGTCCCATTGGATCTGACGCTTATGAAAATGCTACATACTGGGTCGCTGCGCAACTCCGTAAATGGGGGCTTGATGTCGAAATTCAGGAAGTGGGTGAGCTGCCGGTTGGATTTAACCGGGGACCCTGGTTTGGCCGGATGTACAGCGACGAGACAATGACACTTGATTTTGTGACTCCCTCGTACACTTCGGGTACAAAAGGATTACAGCGGGGCCATGTACTTATCGAACCGAAATCGAAGAAGGAATTTGAACGGATGAAAGGTAAACTTAAAGGCGCATGGGTTCTTATTGAAGGGAAAAGCAATGGATTTCCAATCGATTATTCAGCTCACGGAGATTCTGTCCGCGATTCGGTGAAAGTACATAATGAGCTAGCTGTAAATGATTCGTCTAAAAGAATGGAACCCGCGTTGTTCTATCGTGAAATGGTCGAAGCCGGCATACTCGGTATCATTCAGTCGGCCCCTGTACCACTTGTGGCATTGTATGACCGCAAAAACCTGCATTCGATGTCATTTGAAAATTTACCCTCTGTTCCCGATATTAAACTCAATGAGAATCAGTATAAAGATATTCGTGAAAAAGTCGAACGGAGGGAGTATGTTGTTCTTGAATTCGATATTCGCAACTATTTTAAGCCGGGTCCGGTGAAATATCACAATGTAATTGGTAAAATTAAAGGTACAAAATATCCCGGTGAATATGTAATGACAGGCTGTCATCTCGATTCGCACGATGCCGCGACCGGAGCTATTGACTGTGGTACAGGTGTTGCCCCCAATCTGGAAATGGCGCGGATGATAATGGCTGCAGGCGGTAACAGTCCTAAACGCACTATATTATTTTGTTTCTGGGCTGGTGAAGAATACGGTTTACTCGGTTCGAAATATTGGGTGGAACACAATAAGGACAAACTGCCGAAAATTTCCAATTATTTCAATCGCGATGGCGGACCAACTGCCGCTTCTGGTTTGGTTGTGCCCGAAAATATCTACGATGATGTGGTGAAATGCACCCATGAGCTGGAAAACTACAATCCGCAGATACCATTTAAAGTTGAAAAAAGTACGGTTCCGCCTCAGCCGATTCCACTTAAAGCCTGGGGTACTGATCATGCTTTTTTCGCGATGAATGGGGTGCCAACAATCCCTTTCACAAATACAGATCCGTTGGGATATAATTTTAACTATCATGAGATATGGCATTCTACCAGAGATCGCTACGACATGAGTATTCCTGAATATATGGAATATACCACTGTCACACAGGCTGTCACCGTTTATAATATGGCTAATCTGGAACATTTATTGCGTCGGGATGGAATATATCAGCCTCAGTTGCAAATTAAGAAATAATGATCATCTAAAATATACAGACATTATTATTGCGAATTTAGAATTTTATATTTCCTCTCCGCCAACTAGTGGATCGTCAGGCAAAGACGTTTTTCAATAGCTACACTCAGATATTTTTTTTCACTTTTTTCTCTAAGGCGGAAAGAGAGAGCGATATTTTTCAGATTGTTAAACCTTAGCAGGAAGTGTAAATATCAGAATTTACTTATTACCTTATTTATTTTAGCCCTTAATTTGCGTGATCAATACATACGTTTCTGTAGTTCGCTTGCTGTAATAAGTTTCCCGAGTCTTGCAATACGTGTAGCTTCCTGTTTGGCAAACATGACCCAGCGTATTACCGTTTTCCGATACGATGGCGGAGTTTGATTGCTAAAATAATCCCAGGCGTCAACATTCTCTCTGAACTTTTTTTCGTATTCGGGTGTAAGCCTAGGTTCTTCATTCTCGTAACTGTATATTCCTGAATTTTCAATTTTCCTTCTGTTATATATTTCCAGTCCTGACCGGTGCATCAGACCGAATTTTATCATATTTTCAGCCTTTTCGATATTGACTTTACTCCAGTTGCTCGTTGCTTTCCGGGGTGTGAAACGAATGCAATAACTTTCTGCATCTACAGTTTTGCGAATTCCGTCAATCCATCCGAAGCAGATAGCCTGATCGACCGATTCGCTCCAGGTCATGGAAGGTTTACCCGTACCGACCTTGTAATATCCGACGATTAATTCCTTCTCGCTGGCATGATGTTCCTCCAACCATTGCCTGAACCGATATTGATCGGAAAAAAATACTGGTTTCATTACTTATTTTAATTTTGAACAATTTATCAGAACTTTTTTTCCATCGGACATGGTTGTAGCAAACAGGTAGATTTCGCCGCCTTCCGACAGATTTGCTCGCTGACGCAACTCGCTGACAGACAACGGAAAGTTGCGAACCGATATATTTACTTTTGTCAGTTGTTTCTTCAAATCACGCAGCGTTTGTTTATTGAATTCACTGGTTTTTTCAACCCTGAATTTTCGTCCCGGGAAATGTTCGATGTACTGATCTGAGGTGTACAGGTGACTATTGACGTGCAGTTTATCAACCTGAAATCTGTCGCAAATAAGACTGAAAGCACCACTTTTCATAATGGCGGCGTTTGGTTCATACAAATACTGTTTCAATTCCGGTGTGTATTGTACGTTTTCAGCATCGCGGTCATCGGGACAGAAATCAAACTGTTCAGTTGAAGAGTTTTTAATATAATTCACTGTTTTGATAACAGGTGGATTACTGTTTTGAGTATCGAGTAATACCACCAGTTCCCGGCATTCATTGTCAACAGCCACAATATGCACTTCGCGGATGTGTTTCAACGACTGGAGCAAGGCAGTCAGGTCGAGCATGGGTGAGAGTTTGATCATCACCTGTTTCGCATGGCTAAATAATGCATCCTGCAACGTGGTTACATCGGGTTGGCAGTCGGAGAGGAGCACAGCTTTCATTCCGCCCCGAAATCTTCGTGCCGGATCGAGATAAATCCAGTCAGCCTGCCACGGTTGGAGTAGAAAATGCTCCGCGGTATCGTTCATAATATGTAAGTTGTTACGTCCCAGTGCCGGGAAATTGTGTCTGGCAAGCGTGCATAGTTCTTCGTTTTGTTCTACATAGCACAGCTCATCGAATTTCATGGAAAAGAAGAACGAATCAACGCCGAAGCCACCTGTCAGGTCAATCAAAAGTTTTCCTTCGCAAATGTTTGACTTGTGTTTGGCCGTAATCTCCGATGAAGATTGTTCGAGCGAAAGTTTTTGGGGGTATAGCAGGTCATCGCAGTTATAAAAAGAAGGAATTTTCTGTTTCACCTTTTGTCTGCCGTAAATCTGGCGTACTGCCAACGGCATATCAACCTGTGAATATCTTGCTCCCTGCAATAATAGCTTGTTTACATCATCCTCACGATGTTCTTCAATGAATTTTTGTGTTGCTTCGTTCATGTTCACGGAATAAAAATCAAAATTAATGAAAAACTCACTGTATTCAATATTTTTGAAAAATATAATTTGGTAAACCGGATTTATTCTCTACTTTTGCAGCACGAATTGGTGCCGGTAATTTATTCAAATTTTCCGGTAAAAGGGAATCCGGTCAAAATCCGGAACAGTACCCGCTGCTGTGAACTCTATCAAACGTACTGAACACACTTATGCCACTGATAAAAGATCGGGAAGGCGTTCAGATACGGGAGTAAGTCAGAAGACCTGCCAATGAAAAAAAATTGTTTTTGCTTTCGGGAATATAAGGCAAAAAGAATCTGCACTGCAATAAATGTTTGTACAAATTCTTTATTATCAGCACGTCGTTGGTTTCCTTAAATGCATTTACAATTTTGTGAATTAGTAATATCTATTCATAAACTATTAATATTCAAAAAAAATGAAGAAACTAAACTTACTTTTATTCATCACGTTAACCGCCTTGTTTTTAGTGTCTTGCGAAAAGAAAGAAGACAGGATTACTGTTCTGATTGATTTTGAAGATGTACAACTTACTGACAGCATTTACAACGGCTCTGACCTTTCGGGTACCAAAACTGTAGAAACAACCGAGTGGGGAAATATAACCAATTATTACAAAAATATTAAAGCAGGCGTAACACAGCTTGTAAATATCTACACGTCTGAATATTTTTCGTGGAAAGGTTTTGCTGTTTCGGCAAAAAGGGATGTGAAAACCAACAGTTACGAAAATCAGTACAGTACCATAGCCGGAACGGGTGCAGCAGCATCCAAACAGTTTGGAGTTATATTTGAAAGCGGAAAAATTATTTTTCCCGAACTACTAAATACTAATGTGAAAAGCCTGATGCTAACCAATACCACTTGGGCTTATAAAGCCATTACAGAAGGTTCGGGGTTGGCACGTAAATTTGCGGCCGGAGATTACTTTAAGGTGATAATCGAAGGATATACAGGAAATCAGGTTTCTGCAAAACAGGAATTTTATCTGGCTGACTTTCGGGATGGTAAATCACTGGTGGTCAAAGATTGGACAAAAGTAAATCTGGTAGAATTTAATTCGATCGATTATCTCGTGTTCACCTTCGACTCATCTGATAAGAACAATTTTGGCATACTTACCCCAACCTATGTGTGTGTTGATAATTTCGAATTAGAACTAAGTGAGCTTTGCGATTGTGATAATTGATTTTTAGTGAGTTCAGGCTTTCCTGTCTGCCATAATAGTGGTCGGAACTTACACAGAGCCGGATGAGCAATCGTTCGGTTTTTTTTTGAGTTATATATGTCTGTAAGCAAGCAGAATAGACATAAGTGTGAAAAAATTGACGGTCAAAATTTTGTCAGTTCGGGCAAAAGTAGTACTTTTGTGTCGGGTAAGTCCTGCACGACCAGCTCCCTTTGAACTCCCCCAGGGCTTGACCGCAGCAAGGGTATAAGGTCGTAGCGGTGCGATGCAGGGGGCTTACCCACCTGCCTCTTTAGCTCAGCTGGCCAGAGCACGTGATTTGTAATCTCGGGGTCGTTGGTTCGAATCCGACAAGAGGCTCAAAATAAGAAAAGCCATTCTCAATGCGAGAGTGGCTTTTTTATTTGCGCGTGATGTAAGTTTTATATTACAGAATATCCTTATCGTCTTTAATAGTCGTTTGTTTGGTGTACAGAAAGCGTTTAATCTTTTGGGTAGCTGTTTTCTCCAGCGGTTTATCGATCAGTTCCAGTCGTTTAATCTGAGAATTACGGCTTAATTTGTTATTGATCTCCTTTTTCAGGATTTGTTGTGACCACACTTTGTATTTGTCGTCAAACTCTTGAATAGTATGTAATCCCTTCGACTTCTTGTCTTCAATTACCGCTTTGATATGTTCTATGTTTTTTTCGAGTTCATTAAGATCAAGAAGAATTTTTGCTACCAGAAATCCATCTTCTTCTGTAACCAGTGATTCTAATACATATTGATTGTTATTGATAACCGATTCAATATCTTCGGGATAAATATTTTCACCATTAGCGCTTACAATCGTATTTTTCATTCTGCCTTTGATGTACAAGCGTTTATGTGCATCCAGATAGCCATAATCACCCGTTCTGAACCAACCGTCTTGTGTCAATACTTCTTTGGTCGCTTCAGGGTTTTTAAAATATCCAGGCATTACATTGGGTCCTTTTGCCCATATTTCTCCCATTCCCTTTTTATCGGGTTTACTAATTTTCAAATCTACTCCCTGAACAGCAAAACCGGTTGAACCCAATTTGGTTTGCTTTGTGCCAGCTCCGGCCAGCAGTGGAGCTGATTCGGTGAGACCGTAACCGATAGCATAAGGGAAATTTGCTTCTCTTAAAAAACGCTCTACTGTGCCATCCAGCTTGGCACCGCCAATACCAAAAAACACCAATCTACCTCCAAAAGTCTGATACAGTTTTTTTCCTGCTATGTGGTGAATAAGTTTACGAAAGACAGGAGTATTATAAATCGTTTCTTTAAATTTATTCTCCGAAAATTTCTTAAGAATCTGATTTTGAAAAAGTTTTTCCATGATCAACGGCACCGAAAGCATCATCGTAGGCCTTATTTTGGCCAAAGCAGGCAGCAATGCTGAAGCAGTAGGCGGTTTTTCGAGATAATAGATGGATGCGCCATAAATGATCGGGTAAATCAGACCGATACTATTTTCGTAAGTGTGTGACAACGGAAGCAGGGAGAGAAAAACGTCAGCACTGGAAATGCTTTGAAAGGTATAGGATTGCATGGCTACAAATGCGATGTTTTTATGGGACAGCATCACACCCTTAGAGCGTCCTGTGGTGCCTGAAGTGTAAATGATGGCAGCCAGATCATCCTCTTTTACTTCTTCAACAACATCTGATGAAACCGTTTCCGGCACGATGTGCTGTTCACCGGAAGCAAGCGATAAATCGTTGAGCATTATCCGTGCTTTCAATCCCGGTATTTCCATGTTTTCGATCCGTGAGGTAAGACGGTCGCTTACAAACAGAACTTTCGACTCAGAATGTTCGATAACGTTTCGAATTTCTGACTCCGAGAAATCGGGGAGAATGGGCACAATAACCATGCCTTGTGACACAACCGAGAAATAGGCGATAACCCAGTTGGGCATGTTGTGACCCAGCAAAGCTACTTTATCACCTTTACGCAAACCCAGCGAACTCAACAGCGATGCTGTCTCGTTGATTTTTAGACCTAATTTGGAATAACTCATCGGTGTCCCATCCACAAACGACACAGCAGGTAAACCGGCATATTTCTGTACTGATTTATTGATGATTCTCTGAAGGGTGAGGGGAGATGGTTCTATTTTTTTCGCCATGTAATTTATTGATAAATTCATAAATAAAGACACAAAGATAGTGTATTAGAATTAATATGTGCACAGACATTGCGTAAACGTGCAAATCATTAACATCTATGTAATTAAGTACATCCTTGTAATTCCTGATTTATTTTATAATAAAAAAGATATTGTCGCTGAATATTGAAGTT
>Ga0316605_10002682_pt1 | contig 10079 bp, 10 predicted proteins | sample OWC_soil_day20_n_FD_207666 | JGI IMG/M metagenome (GOLD analysis project Ga0316605, IMG submission 207666) | Wetland soil microbial communities from Old Woman Creek delta, Ohio, United States - OWC_soil_day20_noCT | ecosystem: Environmental > Terrestrial > Soil > Wetlands | place: USA: Ohio... | reverse complement strand
TCGCGACGTTGACACCGACGGAGGCGAGCACCGCGCCGAACGTCCGGTAGCGGACCTTCGGGCAGCTGTGCACCTTCGACGTGTAACGCGGCGGGCCTTCCTTGTTGAGGCGGTCGACGAGCTCCCAGGGGGAGACACCGTCGTTCATGTGATCGTAGGTGGTGTCCTCGTTGCCGGATGTCGAGCCGGGCGGGGGAGCATTCGGGTCGGCGATCTCTTCGGCGGTGCACGCACCGGCGGCGAGTCCGAGGGACGCGACCAGGATCGTCAGGTTGAACTTTCCGTGGGTCATGGCTTCTCCTCAGAACTTGACGAAGTCGTCGCTGGTGTAAACGGCGAAGATGAGGTCCTTCATCTTGTGGCCGCTGGCGGTGAAGGCATCGAGCTGCGTCTGGATGGTCTCCACCGGGACCTCCTGCAGCGTGTCGACGATGTCCGTCTTGCCGAGCGCCCAGTTCCAGACCCGGGCGACACCGCACTTCGCGACATTGGTATCTGCGGCCATCGCCGCGCCGAGGGCGGGCAGAGTCGCCGCCGGCACCTGGTAGCGCCAGGCGGTGGTCTCACCCGCCGGCAGGTAGTCCGTCAGCTGTGCCATCGGCGCGCCATCGAGCGGCGTCGCGACGGAGATCGTCGTCTGGTAGACGCCGTCCTCGTCGTAGTTCGCGAACAGCGGTGCGATGTGGTTGATCGTCTGGTGGCAGTTCGCGCACACGACAGCGGACACGTCCTGGAAGTCGACGCGGCCGGTCTGCAGGCCCGAGATGCTGGCGAACGGCCACACGCCGGTGTAGGGAGCGGCGCCACCGACGTCGATCGGCGTGTCGCTGATCTCGACCGGGAACTTCACGCAGTCGAACGTCTCCTGCACCCAGCGCACGCGGCGGAAGGCGAAGTTCGAGTAGTAGTGCGTCATCGCACCGGGGTCGGTGAGGACACCCGCGGTCGGTCCGGTGCCGGCGCAGTTCGCGGCGGTGAACGTCGCGGTGGCTTCGTCGAACGTGGGGCATGTGCCGGTCGCGGCCGTGAACAGCTCGAGGTACGAGCGATTCTCGACGGCGATCTGCGCGGCGAAGGCCGGCGCGGCATCGAGCGCGGCCGTCTCGCCCATCTTGAAGGTGTCGCGCCAGAAGTAGAACATCTGCTTCGCGAACGCGGGCCGGTTCATGTAGTCCGTGATCACCGCCGCGTACGCGACCTTCTTCGCCTCGAGATCCGGCGCGGCCTGGATCGAGACGATCTCGGTCATCGTCGGCAGGTCGCCGGTCAGGCGAAGCGCCGCGATGCGGAGCGCCGCGTTGTAGTCGACCTCGCGGGTGCCGAGCAGCTGGTCCCACTCGTCGACCTCGCCCGAGCCGCTGCCGCTCCCTGTGCCGTCATCACCGGAGTTCGACGGATCGCCGCTGCATCCGGCGAAGGAGGTCGCGGCTGCGAGCAAGATGCTTGAAATCCTCTTCATGGGGCTCCTCAAGGGGCGACTTTCTCTTCGTTGATCCATCCCAGCACGCCGGTCCCCGGGGGACCATTCTTGAACGTGCCGAGCTGAGCAGCAGTGAACCGGAACGGGTGATTCGCGTTGGCGGGATCGGGCGCGAGGAAGATGCCGCTCTGATCCACCGTGGTCAGGTTCGCGCGCGTCAGGATCTGGTTGCAGGCGAGCTGGATCGTCGCATCGTCGGCGGCGTTGACGCCGGTGATGTTGAGCGCCGAGGTCGCGTTGCCGTTCTGACCGCCGTGGCAGCCCAGGCAGCTCTGCGCGGCGCCGCCGGCGGGCTGCGCGAACAGAGCGCGCGCGTTGGTCTTGAACGACTCGAGCTTCTTGCAGCCGCCGCCGCCACCGCCACCGCCGCCGCCGCCTTCGGGCTGGTAGGCCTTCACGAGCTTGAACAGCACCGAGATCTTGGCGTTCGGCTGGAACAGCGGGAACGCGGCGTAGCCACCCTGGATCTGCTCGGCGGTCGCGGTACCCATCAGGTTCATCTTCACGTTGTAGAACCGGTCGATCTCGTCGGGGACGACCTCCGCGTTGTCGGGGTACGACGCGAACAGCGGGTGCTCGAGGTACACGCCGTCGGGGCCGGGGACGATGCTGAGCTGGTTGAGGTAGAGGCCCGAGCCGAGCGCGGTCGCGACGAAGTGCAGCTTGGCGCCCGGGAGGCCGACCTCGGTGAGGTCGATGTCATTGGTCGGGCAGGTCGGCGCCGGCGGGGTGCCGCTGGTGCAGAGCGCCGGGATGAACGGAGTGGTCTCCAGGTTGGCGGCGGGGTCTGTAGCCCCAGGGTCCGGCTGGGCGTCCTTCTCCGCGCGGATCCACTCGAGGACGTCGGAGGTCTCGGTCGCGGTGAGTGACGGCCCCTCATGGGGGCCCTTGGTCAGGATGCGCGACGACGGGGGGGCAGACAGGTTGATGACGGCCGGGGTGAACTCGATCATCCGCGCGCGGAGCTCGAGGTCGGTGGCGCCGGTGAGGAAGTCCGTGTTGGGCCGTTGGCCCGCGTGGCAGCTCGTGCACGCCGCCGTCAGGACGGGAGACGCCTTCTCGATCCACATCTTACGCGCCTTGACCTCCTCGGGGCTGAGGCCCTCGGAGCCGTCATCGATGAGGCCCGTGCAGCCGCCGAGGGTCAGGGCCACCACGGCGAGGGCGCTGACCGAGAGGCGCACCATGTTGAGCCGACGGACCAAGGTCTCCAGCATCGCTTTGCGCGACCGGAGCCCCCCGGAGGAGGCTCTGAACGAAGCGAGTCCAGGCAACATGGACCCATGGTAGAGCAACGGCCGTACCACCGGGGATCTCTGTAAGGCTCAATCTGATCTCGAAGGGTATCGATGGGTTGACCAGCCTGCGTCAGGATGCGCATGAGGATGCACACCCCAGTGAGGTCAACTGTGCCCAGCTGGTAACTAACTGAAATGACGAGTCCATGAAGCGCAAGAACAGGTGGTTAGATGTAGTTCGAGGCCGGCAGGCCTGGCTGATCGCGCTGCTGAGCGTCGGGGTCGGCTGTCATGGGCCGAGCGCGGCGCCGTCGAGCCCGGCGCGGGTCTCGCTGCCCCCGGCACGGGCTCCGACCCTGCCGACCGCGCGGATCGCGATCGTCGGCGCGAGTGTCTCGGCCGGCTTCGGCGGGACGCCGTTCGGCGAGGCGTTCACCGCGGCCGCGCCGTCGTCGGCGATCGCGAGCGTGGCCGACGTCATGCTGTTCCGCGATCCGATCGGGAACAGCCGGACGCAGATCGACGCGGCGATCGCGTTCCGGGCGACCACGATCGTCGCGCTCGACTTTCTGTTCTGGGACATCTACAGCCGCAACGATCCGAGCTGGCGCGATCGGGCGCTCGCCGCGGGCCTCGGCGAGCTCGAGCGCGCGCGCACCGCGGGGGCGTGGATCCTCGTCGGTGACGTTCCGCACATCACGACCGCCGCGGAGCTCCTGCTGGCGAAGGACAACGTCCCCGACGCCGCGACGCTCGCGACGTACAACGCGAGGATCGCGGGGTGGGCCGCCGGCAAGGAGCGCGTGCTGGTCGTGCCGTTCGCGTCGTGGGCCGAGCCGGTCGCGGCCGGCGGCGAGATCGAGATCGCGCCCGGCGAGAAGATCGCGGGGCGCGCGCTGCTCGCGCTGGACGGCCTGCACGCGAACGAGCTCGGCGTCTGGCTGCTCCTGCACCGGCTCGATCAGCTGATCGAGGCGAAGCTGCCGGGCACGCCGAAGGACGCGCTCGTGTTCAGGCGACCGGCGCCGGCTACTTGAACACGAGGGGATGCCGGCCGATCACTCCCGCCGGTGGATCGCCCGTGCCCTTGGCGAGGACGAGCTCGCCCTTCACGAACGTTTCTCTCGTCCGCCAGTCCTCGGTGGAGACCAGGATCTCCGCCGAGCACGCGAGCTTCGGCGCCGCGCGGCAGATCGCGATCGACTCGGTCAGACGCATGCGGTCGAACGGGTCTGGTGGGGGATGCCTGAACCGCACGATCATCTCGGCGCCGCCGCCGGGCAGGATGTCCTGGAGGCTCAACGTCGACGAGATCTCCACCTTCGCCTCCGAGTGGGGGCCCTCGACGCCGACGATCGCCGACACGCCCGCCTGCCTGAACTTCACGTAGCAAGCCTTCGGTCCGTAGACCTCGTCGTGGATCTCGCACCAGCCGTCCGCGGTGTTCCACGGAGCTGGCAGCTCGTCGGGCTTGCCGACCTCGAGGATCCCGCACTCCGGTGGGTAGGCATGGTCCTCCGCACCTGGGCCCTCGTGCACGTCGTCCTTGTGGGCCTCGATGAACGCCTCGCGCTGGGCATCGATCTCCGCGCAAGTGTCCTCGATCGGTTCCGCTCCGACCTCGACGAGTGGGACGTGCGGTGGCGTCGGCGTTGTCCAGCCCTCCGGTGGCGTGCCCCACAGCTCGAGCTCGGACATGCTCGCCTCGCGCCACGCCTTCTTCGATCCCGGCACGACCTCGGCGATCTCGATGCGGAGATCCACACTCGCACTCACCGCGATCGTCTGCAGGCCGCGCTGGTCGATGTCCAGCGCGACCGTGCGCGTCGGCCCGTTGTCGGTGATGTGGAGCTGCTTGATCCGCGGGTTCATCGTGAAGTAGTCCTCGCCCTTGGGGCCGAGCGCGGTGAACCCGGACGTCACGCGAAGCTCGGTGACCTCCGCGCCCGGCGGGATCACGATCTCGATCCACGACCCCACGAGCTGGCCCGTCGCCGAGTTCCACGCCGTCTTCAGATCGCGATCGACGAGGTGCGCCGGCAGGATCTTGGGATTCGCGACCGATGACGACACGCGCACGGTCATCGGCATGAACCGCAACAGGTCGACATGGCGGACCGGCGCGGCACCGGCGTTCGCTGCATCGTCCGGGACGGCGGACGGTGTCGCCGGGACAGCGGTCACCTTCGGGGGTGGTTCGGCCTTTCTGCACGCGATCAACGCGAGGAGGAGACACGCGGCCCGCACGCCCCGAGCGTGACACGTTCGGGCTCGCGATGGCGATCAAGGCCGCCACCGCGCTCCAGGTCGGCCTGTTCCGAGCGCGCGCGACCGCGTACGATCGCGACGTGCTCGGGGGCCATCCGTTTCGCGACGCGCCGGCTCGCAAGCTGCTCAGCGCGCGGATCCAGCCGCGGGTCTCGCGGTTCGCGAGGTTCTTCGGGATCGGCGTGGTCGCGCTGATCTGGAACGGGCTCACCGGATACCACTTCGGGACGGCGGTGATGTCCGGAGAGGGCTCGGCCATCGCGTTCATGTCGATCTTCGTGATCATCGGCCTCTCGCTGCTCGCCACCGCGGTGCACGCGCTGCTCGCGATGTTCAACCCGACCGTCGAGCTGTTCGCGAGCGAGGCGCAGCCCGCGCTCGGGGAGACGCTCGAGCTGCGCTGGCGGCTCGCCGGCAAGGCCGGTCGCGTCCTCCGGTTGCAGGTCGCGCTCGAGGGCATCGAGGAGGCGACGTACAAGCGCGGCACCGACACGACGACCGACCGCCACACGTTCGCGAAGCTCGGTGTCGCGGCGACCACCGATCCGGCGGAGATCGCCGACGGCACGGCGAGCATCGTGATCCCGCACGATGCCGTGCCGAGCTTCTCGGCGCCCAACAACAAGATCGTGTGGCGCCTCGTCATCCAGGGCGAGATCCCGAGCTGGCCCGACATCGACGACGAGTTCCTCGTCGACGTCGTGGCGAATCGTCGAGTCCGGGCGAAGGCGGCGGCCTGATGGGAGGGCTCGTGCTCGAGCTCGATGCCGCGGCGGTCGAACCGGGCGAGCCGATCACCGGCACGGTGCGGTGGACGGGGCGGATGACGGTGTTCGAGGTCGCGCTGCGCTGGGAGACCCGTGGCAAGGGAGACAAGGACACGCTAACCGTCGCGACGAAGCCGGTGCAGGTCGTCGATGCGCAGGCGACCGAGGCGCGGTTCGAGCTGACCGCGCCCCATCAGCCGTTCAGCTTCTCCGGCGAGCTGATCTCGCTGACGTACTACGTGCGCGTCGAGGACACCGACTCCGATCGCGGTTGGTTCGAGCAGGAGATCGTGATCGCGCCCGGTGGCAAGGAGGTGCGGCTTGCGAGCGCGTGACAACCCGTTCGCGGTCGATCACCTGCACGCGCTGCGCTACCGCGGCGGCGCCGAGGCCGTCCCGGCCTTGTGGACGCGCGCCGTCGGCCTGCGCACCAGCGCGCTCGTCGGACCCCAGGGCCATGGCAAGACCACGCTCCTGCTCGAGCTCGCCGCCCACGCGCAGAGCCTGGGCCATCGCACGGTGTGGATCCAGCTGCGCCGGGGTGCGCGCGACCTGTCGGCCGCGCATCGCGCGGAGCTCGCCGCGCTCGAGGCGCTCGATGTCGTCTGCATCGATGGCGCCGACCTGTTGCCGCGGTTCGATCGGTGGTGGTTGCAGCGCCGTACGCGCACCGCGATCGTGCTCGGGACGCTGCACGCGCCGGGCTGGCTGCCGACCCTCGCGGCGCTCACGACGTCGCCGGCGCTGCTCGACGAGCTGGTGGGCGAGCTCACCGGTGCGTCGGTGGCGCAGCTCGCCGATGATCGCGATGCGCTGTTCGCGCGCCACGCGGGCAACCTGCGCGCCGCGCTCCGCGAGCTCTACGACACCGTCGCGTCAGCGCCGGAGCGCGCGCTGTAGCTGCGTCGCGGTCTTCGTCGACCCGTCGTGGCTCCACCCCGGCGGCGCGAACAGGTAGCCGAGCTTGGCGCCGAGCGTCGGCGCGCGCGCGACGTCGCGGCCGATCGCTCCGAACTCGTGGAAGCCGATCCGCAGCGGGTTGAACGTCTGGATGTCCGTGGTCAGGCCGTAGACGACCTTCTCGTCCTCGCGGGCGAAGGTCCCGAACAGCCGATCCCAGATGATGAAGATGCCCGCGTGGTTCTTGTCGAGGTACGGGACGTTCTTGCCGTGATGCACCCGGTGATGCGACGGCGTGTTCATGAACCACTCGAGCGGACCGAGCCGGTCGACCGCCTCGGTGTGGAGCCAGAACTGGTAGAGCAGGGACACCGCCTGCGCGGTCAGGATCATCGCCGGCGGGAACCCGACGAGCGCGAGCGGCGCCCAGAACATCGGGCCCGTGAACGGCGTCAGGAGCGGCTGCCGCAGCGCGGTCGACAGGTTGTAGTACTGGCTCGAGTGGTGGTTGACGTGCGCGGCCCACAGCACGCGCACCTCGTGGTGGAGGCGATGGAACCAGTAGTAGCAGAGGTCCTCGGCGAACAAGAGGACGAGCCAGGACCACGCGCCGAGCGCGGCGACGACGTCGACGACGCGGTGCTCGTAGAGCAGCGCGAACATCGGGATCGAGAGGAACTTCGCGCCGGCCGAGATCCCGACGTTGATCAGGCCCATCGACAGGCTGGCGAACGTGTCGCGGGTCTCGTAGCCCCGGAGCTGCGGGTGCCTCCGCGTCCAGGCCAGCTCGAGGAGCACCAGGACGACGAACGCTGGGATCGAGTAGAGAACGAGGTTCGACACCGCAGACCCTTTCGCAGGCTAGCACGGCGCGCGAGACTGCCCGGCATGGCCCACGGCGGTGACCTGATCGCAGAAGTTCTCGCGCGCCACGGTGCGACGCATTTGTTCACCCTGTGCGGGGGCCACATCTCCCCGATCTTGACGGGCGCGCAGGCCCGCGGGATCCGGGTGATCGACGTCCGCGACGAGGCGAACGCGGTGTTCGCCGCCGACGCGGTCGCCCGGATGACCGGCACGATCGGGGTCGCGGCGGTCACCGCGGGGCCCGGCGTGACCAACATGGCGACGCCGATCAAGAACGCGCAGATGGCGCAGTCGCCGCTGATCGTGTTCGGCGGCTCGACGGCGACCCTGCTCAAGGGCCGCGGCGCGCTCCAGGACATCGACCAGCTCTCGATCATGAAGTCGATGACGAAGTGGTCGGTGATGGTCAAGACGGTGCCGGCGCTCGCGCCGACCGTCGAGCGCGCGTGCCAGATCGCCATGGAGGGCGTGCCCGGCCCGGTGTTCGTCGAGGTGCCCGTCGATCTGCTCTATCCCGAGGAGGTCGTGCGCTCCTGGTACGAGAAGGAGACCGGGATGGGCAAGGCCAAGGGCATCGGCGCCAAGGCACTCGAGCTCTACATCAAGGGCCACCTGTACAAGCAGTTCCGCGCGCCGACCTGGCCCGAGGTCCACCTGCCGTCGAAGCTGCCGCACCTGCGCAACGACCACGCCGCGCTCGACCGCGCGGCCGCGGCGCTCAAGGGAGCGCAGAAGCCGGTGATCGTCGTCGGCAGCCAGACGATGGCCAACGTCAAGGATCCGGGGCGGCTCGCCCGCGCGCTCGGGATGCTCGGCGCGCCGGTCTATCTCGCGGGCACCGCGCGGGGCCTGCTCGGGCGCACGCACGAGCTCCAGCTCCGGCACAACCGCGGCGCCGCGCTCAAGGAGGCCGACGTCGTCGTCGTCTGTGGCTTCCCGTTCGACTTCCGCCTCGGCTATGGCCGCGGCATCAACAAGCAGGCGACGCTGGTCGCGGCGAACCTGTCGGCGCACGAGCTGAAGAAGAACCGGCGGCCTGACATCGCGATCGAGATGCACGCGGGGGACTTCCTCGTCGCGCTCGCCGATCGCATCAGCTCCGCGGGCGACAGCTGGCGCGGCTGGCTCGAGGAGCTCCGCGCCAAGGACGCCGCGCGCGACGCGGAGATCGCGGCGAAGGCACAGCCCAAGGGCGAGCTGATCGATCCGCTGCACCTGTTCCTCCGGGTCGAGGAGGCGATGGCCGACGATGCGGTGCTCGTCGTCGACGGCGGTGACTTCGTCGCGACCGCGAGCTACATCGTGCGGCCGCGCGCGCCGCTGTCGTGGCTCGATCCGGGTGTGTTCGGCACACTCGGCGTCGGGGGTGGCTTCGCGCTCGGTGCGTCGCTGGTCCGCCCTGGCCGCGAGGTCTGGCTGATCTGGGGCGACGGCTCGTCGGCATACACGCTCGCCGAGTTCGACAGCTTCGTGCGGCACGGCGTTGCGCCGATCGCGATCATCGGCAACGACGCGTCGTGGGCGCAGATCGCGCGCGAGCAGGTCGAGATCCTCGGCACGACCCTGGGCTGCGATCTGCGGCGCACCGACTACCACAAGGTCGCCGAGGGCTATGGCGGCGTCGGCCTCCAGCTCACCGATCCCGCGCGCGTCGACGCGACGCTCGCCGAGGCCAAGGCGATCGCGAAGGCGGGGAGACCGGTGTGCATCAACGTCCACCTACGCAAGACCGATTTCCGCAAGGGCTCGATCTCGATCTGATGCGGGCGCTGCCGTCGCTCGCTGCCTCGCTCCTCGTCGCGGGGATGCCCGCCGTCGCGGTGGCGGACCAACGCGCGCTGGCCCACACGTACGAGTACGCGACCCAGCCCGAGGGCACGACGTCCCTGCAGCTGTGGTTCACGCACCGCCGGATCTCCGGCGATGCGATCGATGGCTACGCGGATCAGTTCGAGCACCGTCTCGAGGTCGAGCACGGCCTGACCGAGCGCTGGGACCTCGGGTTCACGACCGAGCTCGCGCAGACCGGGCGGGCCTCGCTCCTGCTCGATCGCGTGACCGTCGCGTCGCGCTACCGGTTCGCCGATCGCGCCGAGTGGCCGGTCGATCTCGCGGTGGCGCTCGAGGCCTCGAAGCTCCTCGACGCCAGCATCTATCCGATCGAGCTCCGCGTGATCGCTGCCCGGGACTTCGACCGGCTGACCCTCGCGGCCAACGCGATCGGCAGCCTCCGGTTCGGCGCGGAGGTCGCCGACGACGTCGCGGTCGGGTTCGGCTGGGCCGCGGGCGCTACCTACCTGCTCCACGACAAGCTCCGCGCTGGAGTCGAGACCTGGGGCGAGACCGGCGACAACCGCCTGGTCGGCCCTCGGCTCGAGGACGAGGTCCGGGCCTCGATCGGACCGGTCGTCCACCTCGCGCCGTCGTCGGGGTTCTGGGTCACGGTGACCGCCGGGTTCGGCCTGACCGACGCCGCCGACCAGGTCGCGGTCCGCGCGATCCTCGGGATCGAGCTGTAACGCAGGGGTGCGCAGAATGCGCAACCCCGGCTCGGCGACC
>Ga0316605_10002681_pt1 | contig 10080 bp, 10 predicted proteins | sample OWC_soil_day20_n_FD_207666 | JGI IMG/M metagenome (GOLD analysis project Ga0316605, IMG submission 207666) | Wetland soil microbial communities from Old Woman Creek delta, Ohio, United States - OWC_soil_day20_noCT | ecosystem: Environmental > Terrestrial > Soil > Wetlands | place: USA: Ohio... | reverse complement strand
ATCCGACATTCGGAGAGCACGGATGAATGCGGCGAGCATATGCCCCGCAAGACCGCTCGCAACAGGCAGCACCATGCGATTGCGTTCCACGGAGACGGCGCGGCCGACGATGTCCTTCTGCCGCAATTCCCCTGTATCCCGGCATGGATTTGCATCCCCCTGTGTTCGGACACCTTCAGGCCCCGTCGAGACGACACGGTGGACAACGCGTTCCTTCTGCCCCGGCGGGATGAAAATGATCACGTCCCCTTTCCGCACTTCCTCGACACGGCAGGGGACGAAAACAATCAGGTCTCCGGGCCTGAAAAACGGCCGCATGCTGTTGCCCCTTGCAAACAGGCACTGCTTCTGATCAGCCGAGGAGCGCATCGCTTCGACTCCCCTTCCCCGGTCTTTGCGACAGGGTGCCGCGCTCGCCCGACAGCACCGATTCTGTGCTTGCGCCCTCTATACCGTCTAGTTGCTCAATCCGTGACAGGATCGATTCGGCGCCCGGCCTTAATTCGGAAAGGCATCTGGCACCTTTCCCTCCTGCGTCGAAGAAAGAGGCCACCCGTTCGGCATGCCGCTCGAGTTCGTCGCAAAGGACCTCTGCGTTTTCAAGAGTGCCTTCAATCACTGAGAGGTCAACGGCCGCCCTCTCCGGCCCGGGACGTTCTTCCTGCTCTTCTTTTTCCCCCATGCCTTCCTTTTTCCTGACGACAGCCAGAACATAGCGGGGGTCGGCCTGATACCGGCAGGAAACGACCGCGAAGGTCCGGGAAAGCTCGGCCGAGAGGGACTCCTCCGTGTGACAGCGGCTGAACAGCCCGTACTGGAGCCGTTCCTCACAGGCGTCCTTCTTCCCGAAGCGGAAATCGAGGCAGACTTGTCCCCGCAGCCACTTCACCATGGAATCGGGCCACGACGTGGGCATCAGGAACCACCAGCAGGGATACATCTTCCGTTCGGCCACGACCAGGCCGATCCCATCCGGTTGCAGGACCCTGGCAAGTTCTCTCTGGAGCGCCATGGCACGCCTTGTGTCGGGGAGCCCCCCGTAGACCTCGAGGAGGAATCCGTCGAAGGTACCCGGCCGGAACCCCAGGTTCATCATGTCCATTCCGGCAAAGAAGGCCGGGCAGCGCAGATGGCCGTTCCAGTCCCGGGCCAGCTTCACGAGAGGCACATCGGTATCGACTCCGACGACCCGCAGCCCCTCTCTCGCCCAGGCCAGGCAGTCGCGGCCCGTCCCGCATCCGATATAGAGGACACGGCCGTCCCGGCCGAGATGTTCCTGCAGGATGTTCCGGCGGCTCGCGGCGTACGGGGGTTCGTCTGCGCCGATGTTCCCGCTCCGGAGCCGCTTCTGCCACGCCCGTTGCAGGGTCTCCGAGTTCCGTTTCCATTGCTCCGTGCACGCTCTCGCTATTCCCTCCCGGGAAGCCGTCTGCCGCAACAGTGAGAGCAACTTCTTCTGGAGCAGGTCGTCGAAGTCCCAGAGTTGACGGTGACGGAGTTCACATCCCCGCTGCCGCGACGAAAACCGCACAAAGGGCTTCAAGGCGGGGCTGAAAACGGACACCCGCCGGGAAAGCTCGAGAATTTTCGACGCACGGTCTCCGGGATTCTTCGCGTCCCTCATGAAATCACCGCCCCGCTCACAACAGCCCCTTTCGCGCTTGCGGCCCGAGACCTGCTGCCGGTCGTATCGTCAGCCTGTCGGCCCTGCCTGCGCGTTTCGGGGAACAGGCCTTCGCTGTCGGCCTCCTCGCAGAACCAGTGGGGAGCCCAGACGTCACGGCACCGATAGTAGTTCTGGGCGATGCAGCGCCCCTGGCAGACAGATCTCATCAGGCACTCGCCGCAGATCCCCCTGAATCGATCGGGAAGGCCCGCGCGCAGCTCTTTCAGCAGGGGTGCCTGCCGCCAGACGGCCTCGAGGTCGTCCCGTCCGGCATGGCCGAAGATCAGCTCCGGCATTTCCTCGGCGGCGCCGCAGAGGCCCAGGGACCCGTCGGAGAGCACCCCGAGGATGCCGAGGATGCCGCACATCCCGCGGCCCTTGCCCGCGATCCCCCCGAGAGGCTTGAACGCAGGGGGAAGCGTGTAGGCGAGCGCAAGAGGCGTTGTGCGGGAAAGCTCCCGCACCCGGCTGCCCAGTTCGATCAGATCCCGGACCGCGGGAAATTCCCCGTCATCGTGCATCGCCGCACCCCGGCCCCTGGGCTGGGCGAGGTTGAAGGTCACCGACGAGGCGCCGACGGATTCGGCCAGGCGGACGACGGCCTCGATCTGGCCGATGTTTCGGCGCAGGAGGACCATGGCGACATTCGGGGAGAGGCCGGCGTCGGCGAGGTTGCGGATGCCCTGCAGCGTTTTCGCGAAGCAGCCCTGCTGCCGACGCACCCACTCGTGGGTCCCGGCATCGGCCCCGTCGAGGCTGACGGAGATTCCGCGCAGCCGGATCCGGGACAGTTCCCTCACCAGGGACGGCGTGCAGAGTACGCCGTTGGTCGAAAGCGCAACGTCGATCCGCTCGCGGCCGGCGATCTCCAGGATCTCCCCGATCCGGGGGTGCACGAGGGGCTCGCCTCCGCCAAGTTTCACGTAGGAGACGCCAAGCCGTTTCGCCTGCCTGACGACTTCACGAAAGAGACCCGCATCGATTGCCGGCTGATGTTGCGCGCCCGACTGACAGCGGGCCCCGATGTAGCAGTGCCGGCATCGGAGATTGCATCCCCGCGTGATAAACATGTACAGGGCATTGAGCCTGTGCGTCATCCTGCCGTTCTCCCCAGGGCCTCTTCGATTTCTTCCCAGAATCGGCCATTCAGGCTCACGCGAAGCCGGAAGGCCCGAACGGCAGCGGCAAGGGACACGGCATTTGCGAAGATGTGCCGGCCCAGGAAGGATCCTTGTTCGGGGCTGAAAAGATCGAAAAGGAGCAGCGCTTCCGCGCAGGCCCTTTCGACGACGAGGGCCGTTTTCACCCCGGCCAGGGGCTCGACCCCGTCTTCCGGCTCCTGCTGCAGGAAGAACAGGGCCTGCAGCGGCACGGAGTGGTTCGCCCGGCAGGGCCAGCCGTTCCCGCCCGATTCGAAGGCGCTCCAGGTGGGCAGGGGCTGGGCCCGGAAGCCCCCTTCGGCGCTGCGGACGACAATCGCCATATCGTCGCCGAGCACCTGCCAACCGGAGGGAAGCCGCCTGCAGCATGTCGTCTTGCCCGTACCGCTTCGTCCCACGAGGATCACGCCTGCGCCCTGCCTCTCGACAAGGGCGCCGTGAAGCGGGAGCCCGCCTGAACGGATCGCTTCTTCCAAAACAGGGACCAGGGGGCGCCGCATTCGAACAACGGCCGGTTTGCCGTCGGGATAGAGCCCGCAGTAGATATCGCGGACCCCCGGATGCCGCAGCAGCATCATGCCGGAGTTGCCCTGCGCCCTCCAGTCCGCGGCAGGGACATGCGCCGGCAGGCCGGGCAGGAAAAACGATGCCTCGCCGGTGCCGCTTCCGGGATGTATTTTCCCGAACCGGAGCCTTCGGGCCGACGATGCGGCGACGCATTCCAATCCCATGTAAGAGGCAAACCGGTCAACCCATGCCCCCACCTCCTCATCGGAGCCCTCGCAAGGCCCGAATTCCCAGGCCAGCCCGCAGGACAGGGAGAAAAGGTAAGCCTTCTGATGGTCGATTGTCGTCACGTCCGGATCCCGCTGCGGCTGAGCCGCAAAACTGTCTGTCGACTGTCCCTGTTCCCCTGTCGAAGGCCCCGGCCTCGATTTCGCCTTCGGCAGCAAGCCCCTGGGTTGCCGCGCCGGACGATCAGCCATATCCGCCGTTGTTGCCGCCGCAGCCGCAGCCATAGCCCAGCGCCAGGGTGCCGCTCAAGCACTGCATACCCGCCCTGGCCCCTGTCGCGCAAGAGCACGTATAGTTTGTCCCGCCGTCCGCATAGACGCTGGTCCCCGCCTGGCAGGTGGCGAAATTCTCTTCGCTGCAGGCGGTGTTGCCGCTGCAGCACGACTCGGCCCTCGTACCGGTCCCGCACAGGCTGGACGCATAGCAGCTGCCGCCGGCACATCCCCAATCCGTGATGTCCATACCGAGACTGCAGGACCCCGCCGTTCCGTTGATGCATGATACCCCGGTGCAGAACATATCCTCCCGCAGGTCGATGAGGATCGGTTTTTCGTATCGAAGTTTCATGTCCATGCCTTGCCAAATCCTCCAAGCTTTTTGTGGCGGATCCGCTACCTGACCACTGCCACAAGGCTGCCCGGGACAGCCCGGGATCGTCCTTTTATTTCAAGCGCCTCCTCGATCTTCCCCCAGAACCGGCCCGTGAGGCTCAGGCGGAGGATGTAGGACGGGACCGAGTTGGCCATGGCGGCGGCATTGACGAAGGCATTGCCGCCCAGGAGCTTTTTCTCCAGGGATTGCTCCTGCACCCTCACGGACCGGAATATCGTCATGGCCGCATCAGCCAGGATCACCGAGGCCGTGGCCCTGCCCGCAGGGAACACCTCGTCTTCATCGGCCTGGGTGAGAAAGAAAATCGCCGCGAGGCGGACACCCCGCTTGATGTCCCACTCGCGCTTTTCCAAATCCGGCCCGACGGCGCTCCACGTGGGGAGGGGATGGACCGCAAACCCGCCCCCGGGCCCCCGCACGGCGAGGGCCAGATCATCGCCGAGAACGTTCCACTGCGGCGGCAGCCTGCGGCAGGCCGTCGATTTGCCGACGCCGCTTCTGCCGACAAGCAGCACCCCCCGGCCGTCACGCTCCACCAGGGCACAGTGGAGCGGAAGACCGCCCCGGCGAACGGTCAGGCTGTAGACGGGAAACAGGGCGCACCGCATCTGCTCCTTCTCATGAAGGTAATCCTTTGTCTCATGGAGTACGCAGACGATCTCCCGGGCAGCCGGATGGCGCCAGAGCTCCAGAAACGGGGTCTTGCGGACCTGCCAGCCGGCCTTGGCGCATCCGCTTGAAAACGGAAAGCCGTCGTCATGCGGACCGGACGGATGCGGGCGCCTCTCGAGGCGTATCACGTTATCCGGAAGGTCCCGCAGGAGATCGAGCCCGAGCAGGCGGGCAAATGTGTCAGCCCACTCCCCGGCTCCCTTCCCGGGTTGGACCCCCCAATACTGGCTGTCGGCAAGACGAAACCCGTAAATCAACCCTATTCTCCTGGTGCACACCAGTGCAGGCTGTAGCCGTAGACGTCGGTTCCCACCGAACAAAGACTGTCGCCGGCCGTATAGCCGTTTGTGCAGACGCTTCCGGTATACTGCCCGTCGCTGCAGTACATGCGGGCCTGGTTGCCCCAGACGCATTCGCAGCCCGTGAACGGGAACCCCGATGTGCTCGACCAGCTGCTGCCGGTCTCGCAGCAGGAGTCGCAGCCGCAGGCGGAGCTGCCGTTCGCGCACCTCTCCGCAGCCGTGCCGCTCCGGCAGTGAGTCTCTTCCATGCAGCTCACCCCGTAAGATTGATAGCCCCCGGAGCCGCAGGAGATAAACTCCCCGCAAAGGGCGGGCCCTTTCATGTCGACAAGAAGCGGCGGCTCATAGCGAATTTTCGTTTTCATGCAGCACCCTGATCTTCCATGACAAACCCGGCAATCCCTGGGGTCAAGAGCTGCCCTGTCCTGTGACCCGCTCAGCCCGGGGTTTTTTAACGCGCCCCGGAGGCCTCCTGCCGGCTACAATCCGACTTCCCCTTTTGCGCCGCCCGTGCCGCAAGCCTCGCTTCGGGAAACAGGCCCAGTCCCCTCGCTTCTTCGCAATACCAGTGGGGCGCCCAGAGATCCCGGCTCCGGTAGTAGTTCTGGGCGATGCAGCTGCCGAGGCAGACGCCCCTCATGAGGCACTCCCCGCATATCCCGCCCAGCCGCCGCGGCAGGCCTTCGCGTATCTCACGGAGAACGGGGTTGTCTTTCCACACATCGGCCAGGGGATCTTTCGAGACATGGCCGAAGACCAGCTCCCGCACATGTTCCCCGATCCCGCAGAGGGCATAGGAGCCGTTGGCCAGGACGCCCAGAATGCCGTTAATGCCGCAGACGCCGCAGCCGGACCCCTCCCTGCCGTACATCCTCCCGAGGGGGCGGAACGCCGCCGGGTGGGAATAGTGCAGGCGTAGTTTCGTTCCGGCCGACAGTTCATTCTCGACCCAGTCCCCGAGTCTCGCGATTTCCCGGATCGACAGGGTCTCTCCTGCCTCGTGCATTTTCACCCCCCGGGCCGTGGGCTGGACGATGTTGAACTTGACCGACGAGCAGCGGAGAGACTCGGCGAGGCGCACGACGGCCTCGATCTGACCGACATTCCTTCGCATGAGCGTCATGATGACCTGGGGCCGGATACCGGCCGCAACAAGATTCTTGATCCCGTCGACCGCGGAAACGAAGCAGCCCTTGACGCCGCGGACCCACTCGTGGGTGTCCGCATCGGCCCCGTCGAGGCTCACGGAGATATGGTAGAGGCCTGACCGTAAGAGGTCCTGCGCCAGCTCCGGCGTGCAGAGAACACCGTTGGTCTCCACGGTGAAGCGGAGCTTCCCGTTTCGGAGTGTCTCGAGGATCTCCCCGATCTGCGGGTGCATGAGGGGCTCGCCGCCGGTGAGCTTCACCGACGAAAGGCCCAGCGGCCTGGCCTGCTGAAGGATGTGGCGGAAGAGCGCCGGGTCCAGGGCCGGGTATTGCCGCTTTTCCGACTGATGGGGCGGCTCGAGCCAGCAGTGGCGGCACCGCAGGTTGCAGCCTTCCGTGAGATAGAAATAGATCGTTTTGAGAAGCGGTGTTGTCCTCCTGGCAGCCGCGGCCCCTTCTTCTGCCCCGGCGATGAGACCAAGGTTATTCGTCGTCAAAATCAAGAACCTCCCCGGCCGGACCCGGGTGAAAGCACTGCCCGGGTATCGAACCTGACCAGATAGTTGTTTCTTTCCCTGCAAGACCCGCTGCAGCAGGACTTCGACCCCGGCGGGAAGGGAAAGGTCGGCGGGACCTCCCCTCCGTAGGGATTGAACCTCTGGATGTGAAACGGGTTGACCGTCCACGCGTAGATTCCGTCGATACCCCGTTCATGGAGCCGCCGAACCAGGCGCTCCTGATGCCCGGGGCTCCTGGCTGCGAGAAATACCCTGTCGAAGAACAGCGGGCCTGCATGCTCCATGCTCGCGTGGTCGCCGAACAGAATGGCGTCGCCCGCCGAAGTGTGCTTCTCGAGAAAGGCAATGCGCGCGGCATTGTAGTCCTTGTATTTCAGGATCCGGTCCTTCGACTCCTGGATCCCGTTCACGAAAGCGACACCGCAGAAGAAGGCCAGCACGATGTACATCCCGCGCGCAGCGAAAATGACTTTTCGTTCCAGAGCGATCAGCAGGATGACGACAGGCACCATCGGCAACCAAGCCGAAAAGACGATCCATGACCCCGGACGAAGAATTGCGGCGCCGAGGACAAGACAGAAGACAACGGTGGCCGCGAGGATTGCTTCGAGAGCCCCTTCCCCCTTTTTGAGCCTCTCAACCCGTTCGGGAACACCGTAGAAAACGAGGAGCACCGCCGGGAAAAGGGCCATGAGTTGCGATACGCTGATCCGGGCTGCCGTCAGCAGTACGGAACTGAACACCAGGATGAGGGTCAAAATCGAAAGGATCGCCTTCCGGATCGTGCCGATCCCTTCCCGCAGGGACAGGATGATCAGAACGAAGGAGAGCGCCAGCGAGCCGCCGAGAGCGGCAACCCGGACCGGTGACAATTCGTAGAATGGCAGGTGCAGCTGCACGTAGGGACCGGGGAAGCGGCCGTGGAGAACAGCGTCATGGAGACAGACCAGGGCCAGACTGCCGACAAAACCGGCCAGGACAGACCAAAGCTCCTTCATTCGCTTTTGAGAAACGAAGACCATGGCGGCACAAACACAAAAAGAAATGGCGACGAGCATGCATTCCATTCGAACGAGCGCCGAGGCCCCCATCAGGAATGAAGCGCCGAAAAGTTTTACCGCAGAGGGGTGATCCCCGAAGTGGCTCACCAGGAGCCAGAGGGCCGAGACGATCAGGAGCAGGGCCAGGGCCATTCCCGAAAACTCAAAGCCCTGCATCAAGACGGGGGAACCGAACAGGAATGCCGAGAGAAGAAGCCAGAAGAGCAGACCCCTCCACATGAGCCGATCCAGGATCAGGCCCATGACCAGTGTCGCAAGAAGCACGAACAGGACCGGCGTGAAATCGACGGCCCTTTCGCCGACAAGCGGGTAGAACAGGCTCGCGACCCAGGGGAAAAGCGGGGGCGCAATCGCGTAGAGCCTGCCGTCGCGGGCTTCGAGAAGACCTCGCATCCCCGTCACGTCAGCGGGTTCAAAGCCGAGGGACTGAGCAGGGCTCGTTATTTCGAAAGACCCGCTCACGGCGAAGTTTTTCATCTGGACGTAGTGGACGCCTTCTTCATTGGAAGCGAGCCCCGGGGGTGCCAGGAAGTAAAACAGGCCCGCGAGCGTCGTGAGTACGACGACGAGAAACAGATTTTCACCGGGGTTTGCTTTCATTTCTTCTGTGTTCATTTCAGCAGAGCAGACTCCGGTCCGGCAGCCTTCCGCCCTCCGCGAGGAATTTCCGCAGGCAGGCATCGGGGCTCGGGTGGTTCACCTCGCCCGTCAGCGTGTAGGACAACCCCGGACAGTTGCCGGTACAGTAATTCACGTAAGGGCAACCCTCGCAAAAGGAAAAGCCGGAAAGCGGGATGTGATGCCTCTGCCTGAGGGCATTCAGTGTGCCGTGGTTTCTCCAGATCTCTCCGAGGTCGTCGTGGTTGATCCGGCCCAGCTCGATGTGGGAGAGCATCGTGCAGGGTGCGATGACCCCGTCGGCCCTCACGGCCAGGTGCTCCTTGTAACAGCCGCAACCTGTGAGGAAACCGCGGTTGTTCATCGATTCCCGCTTTTCGAGCCGGGCGTCTTCCATCGCGAGCCAGCCCTTCGCCTCGGCGAGCGGCCCCGCCATTGCCTGGATCCGTCCAGTGTATTTTGTTGACAACCGGAGCAGGGTCTCCATGGCAATCATGCGGTCTTGAGTCGTGAGCTGCACCATCTCGGCGTTTCTGCGGCACAGACCCATCGCACCCGCGGAATTGGTCCCGAAGGAGGAAAGCCTGAGATCCTCCAGGAGAAGTTTCGCGATGCCCTCGAGATCGTTTACGTTTTTCCGGTGAAGGGTCACGCGCACCGCCGCATGGACACCGTGGCGCCGGAGGGTCCCGAGGCCCTGCAGGGCCTTCGCGAAGCTCCCTTTTCCCCGCATGGCATCGTGGCTGTCCGGCATGGAGCCGTCGATGGAGACCTGCACGTAGTTGCAACGCTTCGTCGCTGCGAGAAAGGCCGCCATTTCATCCGTGATGAGCGTTCCATTGCTGAGGATCGAGAACCGCATGCGGTTCTGCACGATGCCGTCGATGATTTCCTTCAAGTCCTCCCGGATAAATGGCTCGCCCCCTGCAAGCGTCACCTCCGTGACGGCGCACCGGTTCAGTTCCTCGAAGAACCGGAGCCACTCGGCCGCGGGGAGATCGCCTTCCACATCGCCCGCACTCTCGAAGTGGTAGCAGTAACGGCACCGCAGGTTGCAGCGGTTCGTGATCGAGACGTCCATTTTCTTCGGGGTGCGCATCAGGCGCATAAGGACACCCTGGAACACTGGAGTAATGGAATGATGGAATAATGGGTTTTCAAGCTTGAACCTCGTAGCCGACAAGTCCCTGCTGCTCCAGGGACACGATGAACTGGCGGGCATGCTCGCCGGCGTCCTCGGGAACGTCATCGGCCTCCTCGCGAAGCCTGCTCACGATGTCATCCGTGTTGTGCTTCCCGTCGAGGAGTTTCCAGATGAAAACCCCGGTGGGGTTGAGGCCGAAGGCATTTCCCGTGTCGGGGTCGAAGAGGATCGCCCAGTCGTCGAATTCCTCGCGCAGGACGATCAAGGGGTTGGCGACAGGATTCCTTGCATCCACGGTATTTTCCTTTCTCTGAGAGCGATATCCGAAAATTGACGCTTTTTACCGCACGGGCGGTGCCCAAGCGCAAAATCATATTCCGATTG
>Ga0316605_10002679_pt1 | contig 10081 bp, 9 predicted proteins | sample OWC_soil_day20_n_FD_207666 | JGI IMG/M metagenome (GOLD analysis project Ga0316605, IMG submission 207666) | Wetland soil microbial communities from Old Woman Creek delta, Ohio, United States - OWC_soil_day20_noCT | ecosystem: Environmental > Terrestrial > Soil > Wetlands | place: USA: Ohio... | reverse complement strand
TGTGGTTGAAATTGAGGAGGAGGATCTTTGTGGATTTATTTTTAAAAGTGATTCTCCAAGCAGCGGCATGGAGCGGGTCAGGGTCTATAATGAAAAAGGGATGCCGGTCAAAAAAGGGATTGGCATATTTGCCAAGATATTCATGGAACATTTTCCTCTTCTTCCTGTTGAGGATGAGGGACGTCTCCATGATCCAGAGCTCCGGGAGAATTTCATTGAGAGGATTTTTATCTTGAAAAGGTGGCGGGAGGCTTTAACCCAAAAAGAGAGTCGAGGAATCGTAGTGAATTTCCATACAAAACATAAATTATTGATCCTTTCACACAGTCCAAAACATTATCAAACGATGGGAAAACTCGTGGCGAAAGCAAAGGAACTTTCAATTAAGGAACTTTATCAGCAATACCAAACGATTCTAATGGAAACCCTGCAATTGAAAACAACGCCGAAGAAAAATGCCAATGTCCTCCAACATATGATGGGTTATTTCAAGGAGCAATTGTCTGCTGATGAAAAACGGGAGTTGTTAGAGGTGATTGACAATTACAGGCAGGAATATATACCCTTCATTGTCCCCATCACACTGATTCAACATTATGTCCGAAAATACGATCAACCCTACCTGAAAGAGCAGGTTTATCTAAATCCACACCCCTTGGAACTACAATTACGAAATCATGTCTAAGAAAGGGTAACTTCCTCTGCGCCACAATAGAAATCTATTCATCGAGAAACCGGATCACCTCACCGTTTGGGATAGATCTCAGGCGGCCACCCTGATTCATGTCACGGACTTTTCCTGCCGTAATGAGGGCGTCGTCGGGATAGCCGCGTTGTTCCCAAAAGCCGGAGACATAGCGGTCCATCAATTCGATCTTCATAACACTCTTCGCTGATTTGTAGCCCCATAGGTAAGGACAAAATCCGCGGACAGGACCTCCGTAATCCTCTTCCAGGTTCTCGCCATCAAACTCATAGGCGAGTAGGGTTCTCTCACGGAGGGCCACTTCAATAGGGATGGAGGTGTCGTAGATCATCCTGTAAGACCAGAAACGGACATACTGGGTTTGAGGGTCAGCCTGAACTACATTCAGCAAATCAGCAACCTTCGCACCTCCCCACTTCCCTTGAACAGAGAATCTGGTGACGCTCGTTAGGCGTGCGTCGGCAATCGATTTCGGTAATGCGGTCAGTTCCTGCCATGTGAATATTTTCGGATTCGCGCAGAGGCCGCTCACCTCGATGGCCCAACCCTCCCGGTTGAGTTTGCCCGGATGGCCTTCTGCCCAGAAAACCGGCGTATGAAACTCCTTCAGCCTGCTCATACGTCACCTCCTGAGTTCGGATCTCCTTTTTCAAAGTATAGGGCGTCTGCGGGTGTCTGGCAAGTGCCTGACCTTCGCCTTCCTTTATGTGGTGGAGCGGCGTGCCCACAGCCATGGCGAGTGGAAAGCGGGCAGCCAAGGCTGTTCTTCAGGGTGCTTCACCCACAGAACAAATACAGATCCCTGGGGTAAGATAGAAGAAAACAGCCTTAATGTCCACGATATCCCTATTTAACCTAATTTACAAATTAACAATCCTGGTTTAATATTAACTTTTAATGAGCTAGGTTCATAAAGGTCCGATCCCGATGGGCCTGTATAGATTAACAGAAAGATGACATAAAGGAGTAAAACCTTGTATCGCATCGCTCTTAAAATGTTGGTCGGTGACCGTGGCAAATACCTTGGAATCATCATAGGGCTCACATTCGCTTCCCTTCTCATCACCCAGCAATCGTCGATCTTCACCGGATTGATGACCCGTACCTACGGCGCGATCACCGATCTTTCTCAACCTGACATATGGGTCATGGACCCCAAAGTCCTATTCATCGATGACATCAAGCCCCTTCAGGATACGGAGCTCTTTCGCGTCCGTGGTGTGGAGGGAGTGGAGTGGGCGGTTCCCCTCTACAAAGGTCTCCTGAAAGCCCGATTAGAGGATGGTAATTTTCAAATCTGTAATGTCCTCGGCCTGGATGATGCCACACTCATCGGAGGCCCTCCTCAGATGATCCAGGGAAGCCTGAGCGACCTTCGCCAGCAGGACGCGATTATTGTTAATGACATCGGGGCCAGGACCCGATTGGCCAAACGGCCGAGGGAACGAGGCGGAAAACCCATCCCGCTCCAGATCGGCGACACTCTGGAGATCAATGACCACCGTGCCGTGGTTGTGGGGATCTGCAAGGTGTCGAGAACCTTCCAGTCCCAACCTGTTGTTTACACGACCTACAGCAGGGCAACCATATTCGCCCCCCGGGAGCGAAAACTCCTCTCTTTTGTCCTGGTCAAGGCAAGTCAGGGGGAAGATCTTAAGGGCCTGTGCGATCGGATCAAGCAAACCACGGGATTGGCGGCGTATACAGCGCAGGAATTCAAGGACGTCACCTACAACTATTATATGAAATACACGGGTATCCCGATCAATTTCGGGATCGCCGTGGCACTGGGATTTCTCATCGGCACGGCCATCGCGGGTCAAACATTCTATAACTTCACCCTGGAAAACCTGCGTTATTTCGGAACCCTCAAGGCCATGGGAGCGACGAATGGCATTCTCCTGCGCATGATTCTCTTGCAGGCTCTGATGGTCGGCGCTCTGGGTTATGGCCTTGGAGTTGGGGGGGCTTCTCTCTTTGGATATTTGTTCCGAGGAACAGAACTCTCTTTCCGCCTGACCCGGGACCTTCTCTATGTATCCGCGGGAGCGATTATGATCATTATCATCTTTTCCGCGCTGATCAGTATCCACAAGGTGATGCGCCTCGAACCGGCCATCGTTTTTAAGGCATAAAGGCACCCGATGTCAACGAATGGAATGGCCGTCTATTGCAAGGGAGTGACGAAGACCTATATCACAGGGTCAACCAAGGTTCTGGCCCTTCGGGGCATTGACCTGGACGTACGCCTAGGAGAACTGCTTATGCTGGTGGGTCCTTCGGGCTGTGGCAAGACGACCCTCATTTCTGTGATCGCCGGTATCCTGGACCACGACGAAGGGGAATGCCTGGTTTTTCAGCAGAATGTGCGGGGCATGGGGCAGACACAGAAAACCCGCTATCGGGGGGCTAATATTGGATTTGTTTTTCAGGCTTACAATTTGATTCCCACCCTCTCGGTAACGGAAAATGTGGCTGTTCCCCTGTTGATCCTTGGGAAGAACCGTGCAGAGGCTTACTCCCGGGCGAAGGAGATACTCGTCCACGTGGGTCTGGAGGACAAACTGAAGGTTTTGCCTGGTGAGCTTTCCGGTGGGCAGCAACAGCGGGTGGCCATTGCCAGGGCTTTGGTACACCGTCCAAGACTGATCGTCTGCGATGAACCGACCAGCGCCCTGGACGCTGATACCGGTCGGTTGGTCATGGAGGTTCTTCGCCAAACAGCTCTTTCCGAGGACCGATCTCTGATTATTGTCACCCATGACAATCGCATCTTCAACTTTGCAGACCGCATCGCTCGCATGGATGATGGCCGGATCGTTCTTGTTGAACCCCAGGTGGCCCATCCATAAGGAGGTCTCATGATTCGAAAATACCTGCTGCCGGTTCTTGCTATTGCCGGACTTGCTTTCGCGATCTGGACGGCGGTCCAGGGCGCCAAAACGCAGCCTCCTGCCAGACCGGTATCGGATCCGCCGCGTTCTCCTTTTCCAAAGAAGATCTCGGGATCCGGAATCGTCGAGGCAAGTACCCGCAATATTTCCGTTGGTTCCCATGTTCCCGGAATTGTGGCCAGGGTCTTTGTCACGGTGGGGAAAAGAGTAAAAGCGGGAGAGCCCCTGTTTGTCCTGGACGACCGAAAACAGCAGGCAGACTTTGTGGTAAAAGAAGCTGCCCTGGCAGAAGCCAGGGCAAGGTTGGCCAGACTGAAACAGGCCCCGCGCGCCGAGGACCTGCCTCCAGCCCAGGCCAAAGTCAAAGAAGCCGAAGCGAATTTCGAAGACGCGCGGCGCCAACTTCAGATTACCGAGAAGTTAAGCGACGCCCGGGTCATTGCCATCGAAGATGTGAATAAGTGGCGATACGCGGTCGAAGCTGCCCAAGCAAGGTTGACTCAGGCAAAAGCTGACCTCAGGCTGTTAGAGGCTGGATCCTGGAAGCCGGACATCGATGTGGCTACAGCTAATGTTGCTGCGGCCGAAGCGGAAGTGGAGGGGGCGCAAGTAGAGATCGGCCGTCTCACCGTACGCGCACCGGTGGAAGGAGATATCCTTCAGATCAATATCCGCCCTGGCGAGTATGCCCCGAGCGGTCAGTCCCCGCAGCCCCTGATCCTCCTGGGCAACTTGGATAAACTTCATGTCCGCGTCGACATCGACGAGAATGATGCCTGGCGCTTTCAACCGGAGGCCCCGGCGGTCGCCTCCATCCGGGGCAATCCCCAGCTCAAGACGGACCTGGCTTTTGAATACGTGGAAGCTTACGTGGTGCCCAAGCGTTCCCTGACCGGAGAGAGCACGGAGAGGGTCGATACCCGGGTCATGCAGGTTGTTTATAGCTTCAAGCGGGGCAATCTCCCGATTTATCCGGGACAGCTCATGGACGTATATATCGAAGACCGGGCGCCTCGCTCTGACCAACCTGTCCCCGCCGTCGAGAAAGAAAGCAAGAAATGAAAAGAAACGGGTTCATTGATTCGTCCCACCCCTTACCCTTTACGACTTCCGACTTACGGTAGTGAAGCTCCCCGCCCACAGGGCAGGGCTTCCCGAAGAGGAAGTTTCGTTGATATTGTGCCCCTTGACCCCGCCTCCAAGGCGGGGCGTACGGGGCACGTTTCGGCCAAAGACCGGAGGAACAAGAAGATGGGGATTCAGATCGGAGACAAGGTACCTGATTTCAAAGCCAAGGCTTATTACCGAGGAGCGACCCAGGAAATTGAGCTTTCTCATTACCAGGGGCATTGGGTGGTGCTTCTTTTTTACCCGGCGGATTTCACCTTTGTCTGACCGACTGAGATGGCGGCAGTTGCCGTCAAATATCCTGCCTTCCGAGAACTCGGTGCCGAGGTGCTAACCGTGAGTGTCGATTCAGTAACCACCCACAAGGAATGGCACGAAAAGGAGTTGTCCCGGATGGTAGAAGGAGGAGCTCTTTATCCCATGATCTCCGATCCGGAGGGAAAGATCGGCTCTCTCTTTGGGGTCTATAATTCCAAAACCGGTTTAGATCTTCGTAGTCATTTCTTGATTGATCCGCGAGGAATCATTCAGGCTGTGGAAATCCTGGCCGCGCCCGTTGGCCGCAACGTCGCCGAGATCCTTCGGCAATTGAGAGCCCTACAGCACCACCAGGCCACTGGGGAGTTCATGCCCTGCGGCTGGGAACCGGGGAAACCAACCTTGGCCAAGGAGGGAGAGATTCCTTCAATGTCCGGGAAGGTTTGGGAGATTTGGAAGCCCAGAAATGCGTTTTGAATAAGAATCCCCCTCCAAATTCCTGTCCCTTCCCTTCAAATCTACATCCGTTCAAATCAGGGCTCCCTCTCCCCTTAAGAGGGAGCCCTGAATAGACTTCAAGAAGATGCTTTGCATTTAAGGGGTGGAGAACTTTTTAGCGATCTTCTTGATCGTCATGACCTCAAACCACAGGTCCACTTGAGTCTCCACCGCTTGGAGCCACAATGAAAAAATCATCTTTGAAGGAATCGGTTTCCCAGCGTAAGGACGAAAAGGGGGCGGCGGGCCATCCGCCTTTTTTAGGGCGTGTACAGCGTGACGATGAGTTCACATTTTTCATCCGAAACGTTTCGGAGCTTGTGTTTGGTTTCGGAATCGAAATGAATGGTTTCTCCCTGTTTCAAAAAGATCACCTTGGTTCCCAATGTAAGCTCCAGCTCTCCCTTATAGACAAAAATAAACTCCTCTCCCGGGTGCTTGTACTCCACCATCTTATGCTTCTCTTTGGGCTCAATGGTGACCATGAACGACCGGAGGTGTTTATCCGCGGCCCCGGGGGTTAGGGTTCGGTAAGAATAGTTCTGAGTGCGCTTCGCAAAGCTTTCCTGCCTTTTTCCGTCAATTTGAATCTTTTCCTGATCGGTCAGAAAATTACTCGGGTCAATGTGTAGGGCATTGGACAGCTGCAACAAAAAGGAAACCGGAGGCGTCAGGCTGTCTGACTCCACTTGCTCGATAAACTCCGGCGGCTGGCCAGTTTTTTCCGCCAAATCTGCCATGCTCATTTTTTGGTCCTCCCTTAACTTCTTGATCCGCTGTCCAAAGGAGACCGTCCTCTGGTCTCTGCCGGCCTTGACCTGGATTCGATAAAGATCTGTAATTTCCCTAAAGAGTTGATTTTTTACCTCGCCGATAAAGGCAGGAAGAAAGGAGAGTGTGTCGGCCACGATCCCGAAGTCAGCCACCTTAAATATTGACGCCCGTGGGTCGCGGTTGACGGCCACAATCGTCCCAGACCCTCCAAGGGCAGCGGTGTATTGGATCGCACCGGAGGTGCCACAAGTAATCAACAGCGCCGGTTTGATCGATTTCCCGGTTTGCCCGATCAACTGTTCGTGTGAGGTCCAGTGGGCATCGACAGCCGGCCGAGTTGCCCCCACCTCGCCTCCAAGGAGCAGGGCCAACTCCCGGATGTTGTCGAAACCCTGTGAATTCTTGATTCCGCGCCCCCCCACAACGACGGTCCTTGCATCCTCCAGCCTGGCGGTATGGCGCGGTTCGCGAGCAGAAGAGATCACTTTGACCCTGGAGGACACGTGATCCAATCCCTTCTCCACCTTCACGATCTCTCCATGGGCGGCCTGATCATGCGGTCGTTCTGGAAAAGTTCCAGGGGTCAATGTGGCCATGTACGGTCTGGAGGAACTCCAGCCAATTCGCGCCAAAAAGTTGCCGCCGAAGGCCGGACTGAATCCAATCAGACTCTCCTTTTCCTCATCCCAATCTAAAGAGACACAATCCGCTCCGAGCCCGACGCCGATTCGCTTGGCGATTCTAGCAGCCAATTCTTTGCCAAATTCCGAAGCTCCCGTCAGAAAGATCTCCGGTTTATGCTCCAGGATGAGATCACTGATGATCGCTGTAAACAGATCCGTACGATAAAGCGCTAATTGCGGATGATCTGCCAGCAGAATGCGCTGGGCGCCATAGGCAAGATATTCCCTTGCGACTTCTTCCACTTGATGTCCCAGGATCACTGCCGTCACCCTCCCTCGATTGCCAGAAAGGGCCCGTGCGTGCCCCAATACCTGCAGGGTTAAACGATCCTTAGGATGATGACGATGGTCTCCAAAGACCCAAATCTCCAAATTTCTTTTCATGGCCTTATCTAAGATAACCCTACCATTGCATTCAGTCAGTAGGTAAGTGTGCTTGGCAACGTTACTGATGCTACGGTTAAGACAACAGATTCTTCTCGAGCAGTTTTGACAAAAGCATCCTGGCTTGCTGACGTGCATCGCCTTCGATAAAGACACACGATTTTTTCTGAGCCGTCGGAGTCAACCCCTCTACCCACGTGCCGGATCCGGGACGACCCACCTTGTTCGGATCTGCGTTCAAGTCCTCCAAATTCCAGTACTCAATGGAGCACCGGGTGAAGGCGTCTTGGATATCATTTAAGCTTGGAAGGCGCACCACTGTCTTTGAAGCGATCGTGAGCAATACGGGAGGCGATACCTCTATCATTTCCCTAAAACCGTCAGAGACTCTGTCCACACGGAATGAGTCTTTTTCTCCATCCAGCTTCTCGACGGCACTGATGTGGGGAAGATCGAGTTCCTCGGCCAGCTGGGGGCCTACTTGCCCGGTATCACCGTCCGTTGTTCGCATTCCGCAGAGGATCAGGTCGAATTTCCCGATCTTTCGGATGCCCATGCCCAGCACATACGACGTGGCCAGGGTATCGCTTGCGGAAAACCGGGGGTCGGAGAGGAGCACGGCCCGGTCCGCTCCCAGGGCCAAAGCTTCCCAGAGCACCTCTTCGCTGATCTTGGGCCCCATCGTTACAGCGGTGATCGAGCCAGAATGCTCCTTTTTCAGCTGTACGGCCATCTCCAGGGCAAACAGATCGAAGGGATTGATATAGGAGAATTCTGCGGAGCGCACCAGACTGTATGTACCGGGATCGATCTTCACGCGATCTCCTGCCACGACCTGTTTAACGCAAACAATGATGTCCATCAGTCCTCGCCTCGCTTGAGTAGCTCCCGTGCAATGACGATCTGTTGAATCTCATTGGTCCCTTCATAAATCTCCGTGGCCCGGGCGTCGCGGAAATAGCGTTCGATGGGGTAATCCTTGCTGTATCCATAACCTCCGTGGATCTGCACACCCATCGAGGCAACCTTTGAAGCGGTGCGGCCAGCAAAAAGCTTGGCCATTGCGGAAGGGCCGGACAGGTCGCCTCCCCGATCTTTGACATGGGCAGCGTTTAACGTCAGAAGCCTCGCTGCTTCTACCATCGTGCCCATGTCGGCGAGCATCAGCTGGATGGCTTGATGCTGCGCCAGGGGGACGCGAAATTGAATCCGTTCTTTGGCATACTTCAGGGAGACATCCAGAGCACCTTGAGCGATTCCCACGGCCTGAGCCGCAATGCCAATGCGACCATTATCCAGGGCTGCCATGGCAACCTTGAATCCTTCGCCTTCCCGGCCTAAGAGATTGGTCTTCGGCAACCGGCAATCGTTTAGGATGATCGAGCTAACGGGATTGGCGCGCATGCCGCAATTATTCTCGAGGAGGCCCACCTCGAATCCAGGGGTGCCGCGTTCCACAAGAATGGCGCTGAACCCTTTCTTGACATTGCCGGGTTCTACCGAAGTAAAAATAATCAAGATGTCAGCCACCCCGCCGTTGGTGACGAATATCTTATTGGCATTCACAACGTACGAGTCGCCGTCGCTGAGGGCAGTCGATTCTATGGCCATGGCGTCTGAACCGGCATTGGGCTCGGTTAAGCAAAAAGCGCCGATCTTTTCGCCCGTAACCAGAGGGGAAAGGAATTTCGCCTTCTGTGCATCATTTCCGAACTGGCTGATGGGATGAACTACAACGCCGTTATGTACGGCTAACATCAGCCCCATGGAGGCGCACACACGGGAAATCTCCTCAATCACAAGGCAATATGAGATGGAGTCCGTCTCTGCACCGCCGAATGGTCTGGGAGCCTGAATGCCGAAAAGATTGAGGGGCCCCATCTTTTCTACGGCTTCCCACGGAAAACGACCTTCTTCGTCGATCTCCTTCGCGATGGGAGCGAGTTCCGTCTTGGCGAATTGCCGCGCCACCCGTCGCAGTTGTTTCTGCTTTATCGAAAGTGTCAGGTCCAAATCCCTTACCTCAGTCCAAAACGAAACATCGATCGATCAACACAAGGCCAGAATTATAACACGAATGTCCAGCGGAAGTAAAAAAGAAGAAGTTGGAGATGGGACTCTGCGCTTCCAAAAGGCTCAAAAAAAGTGTATGTTATCCTGGTCGAATGAATACGCCAGCGGGGCGGCACCTATTACACAATAGGCGGAACAGGAACATGGGATGGTAAGACATTTTCCAGGAGATGGGCTTTATGGAAAATTCAATTAGCATCGATCAACAGACGTGCAAAGTTTGTGGGTTGTGCAGCGAGGTCTGTCCGAACAAGATCTTGTCGAAGAACCCTCTTGGGGGAATCACCTTTCGCCAGGACAGACTGCAGTTTTGCATGAAGTGCGGCCAATGCATGGCCATTTGCCCGGCAAAATCCATCCGCATCGAGGGCCTGTCTTATTCCGGAGATTTCTTTGACATTCCGGAAGGGGCCGCTGTCGAAGCTCCTTTCTTCAACATGATCGCCAGCCGACGAGCCATACGAAATTTTAGAGACCAACCTGTGCCAAAGGACTTATTGGAGAAAGTCGTTCAGGCGATCACCTTTGCGCCTCCTGGCTTCACCCCCATCAAAACGGAAATCGTCGTTGTTCAAGATACTGAAATCATCCGCAAAGCATTGCCTTATATGATAAAGCTCTATGACGATCTCGTAAGGGCCATGGACAACCCCCATCGGACGCTTTTTCATCCGCCGCGAAGT
>Ga0316605_10002678_pt1 | contig 10082 bp, 5 predicted proteins | sample OWC_soil_day20_n_FD_207666 | JGI IMG/M metagenome (GOLD analysis project Ga0316605, IMG submission 207666) | Wetland soil microbial communities from Old Woman Creek delta, Ohio, United States - OWC_soil_day20_noCT | ecosystem: Environmental > Terrestrial > Soil > Wetlands | place: USA: Ohio... | reverse complement strand
CGAACAAAGGCCCGGATGCATCCGCGCGCTGGGCACGGTTGTCCTTCTTAAGGACGCCGCGGGAAACGATGTCGGCGAAAGAATGGATAACCTCATCCACGCTTCGGCTACGGAAAGCGAGGCCGAGAGGGAGATAAAACTCTGGTTCAAGCCCGGCGATTTCCCCCCGTTCATGCGCTCGTTCCCTACAGAGGTAAATGAGGACGACTATTATTATTTCAAGGAGGGTAGGCTCCTCAAGAAGCATGAACCAGGCAGTGTATGCCTGATCGCTCCCGGTGAAGTGGTGTGGAAGTCTGATTCTGATGCGTTGCGTGTGCTGCACCAGGGGCTGCCTGCTCACCTTTCTGTGGGTGCAGTGGCAGCAAAATATCTTATTAACTACGTCCTGGAACTATAAGAAGAGACTGCGGTATCTTTTATAAGGCAACCACAGTCTGCGTTCCCGGTATTTCCTATAAGCCGTTATTATCCCTCCTTTAGATAACCTAATAAGGGTTTCCTTTGGTTGACATTCAGTAGGGAAAAGCATTATTATTTTTCTAGGAGGATGCAATGTTCGAGAAGTTTACGGAAAGAGGAAGAAAGATAATCATCTATGCGAGGGAGGAGGCCGAAAAAAGGCAGAACGACTACCTCGGGACCGAGCATCTTCTTTTGGCCCTCCTGAGAGAAGAGGACAGTCTTCCTGTAGCAATACTCAAGAAGATGGGTCTCTCCATAGAAGACCTCTACATGGAGATTGAGAGGAACCTCCCTTCCGGCACGAATATCCTCACCTTCGGGGATATCCCCTTTACCCCCCGGGCGAAAAAAGTTCTGGAACTCGCGGTGGAAGAGGCTCGCTTGCTGGGCCACAACTATATCGGAAGCGAACACCTTCTGCTCGGTCTTATCCGGGAAGAAGAAGGAATCGCGGGAAAGATACTCAGGGCATTCGGTGCAAATCTTCTGGGCGGGCGTCAGCTTACCATAAACCTCTCCCTGAGGACCCAGCCCCATGTAAAGGAAAAGAGGAGCACCACACCTGCACTGGATGAGTTTGGACGGGACCTGACGCAACTGGCGAGGGCAGGGAAGCTCGATCCCGTGATAGGCAGGGAGGATGAGATCGAAAGGGTGCTTCAGATACTCGGCAGAAGAATAAAGAATAACCCTGTCATCATCGGGGAGCCGGGGGTAGGGAAGACCGCGATTGTGGAAGGACTTGCGCAAAAGATCGTGACAGGGGAAGTCCCCGACAACCTTGTGGGAAAACGTATTATATCCCTGGATCTTGGTGCGCTCATTGCAGGGACAAAATACAGGGGGCAGTTCGAGGAAAGGCTGAAGATCGTAATGAAGGAGATCACGCAGTCCGACAATGTGATCCTCTTTGTTGATGAATTGCACACCCTTATCGGAGCGGGCGCTGCTGAAGGGTCTGTGGATGCCTCCAGCATGTTAAAGCCTGCCCTGTCCCGTGGGGAAATACAGTGTATAGGCGCCACCACTCCCAACGAGTACAGAAAACATATTGAGAAAGACGGCGCAATGGAACGGAGATTCCAGCCTATTTATATCCAGCCGCCCACCGTGCCGAATGCCATCGATATTCTTAAGGGATTGCGGAGCAGGTACGAGACCCATCACCGTGTGAAGATAAGTGATGAGGCTGTTGAAGCCGCGGTAAAGCTGTCGGACAGGTATATCTCGGACAGGTACCTCCCGGACAAGGCAATCGATGTCATCGATGAGACCGGTTCACGAATCAAGCTGAAACGGAATATGCCTCCCGATGAGCTGAAGGAGATGGAATACGATCTCAGCAGGCTCTCAAAGGAAAAGAATCTCTACGTGAAGCTCCATGACCTCGAGAAAGCGACGACTGCCCGTGGAGAGGAAGACAGGATCAAGAGGTTATATGACCAGACCCAGCGAAGATGGAAAGAGGATGTGAACAGGGAAATCCCTGTAGTGAAACTGGAGGATGTGGCGTATACCGTCTCGAAGATGACGGGTGTTCCGCTCTTTAAACTGGAAGAACATGAGTCGGAAAAGCTCGTGAGGATGGAGGAAGCACTCCACAGGAGGATCATTGCCCAGGAAGAGGCCATCAGGGCGATGTCGAGGGCCATCAGGAGGTCGCGTGCAGGACTGAAGGACAGAAGGAAGCCCATAGGGTCCTTCTTTTTCCTCGGACCGACGGGTGTGGGAAAAACAGAACTGGCAAAGGCCCTGGCAGAGTTCCTCTTCAACGATGAGAGCGCACTTGTGAAGATTGATATGTCGGAATATATGGAAAGGTTCAACGTGTCAAAACTGACCGGCGCGCCTCCCGGCTATATAGGGTATGATGAGGGGGGACAGCTCACAGAAAAGATAAGGAAAAAACCGTATTCCGTGGTGCTATTTGATGAGATCGAGAAGGCCCATCCCGATGTCTTTAACATCCTGCTGCAGGTTCTTGACGAGGGCGTGCTCACCGACAGCTACGGGAGAAAAGTCGATTTTAAGAATACGGTAATCATTATGACCTCTAATCTGGGCGCGCGTATCATCGAAAAAGCGACCCCTCTCGGCTTCCACAGGAAGAGGGCTGAAGACGCCTATCAGCATATTAAGGACAATGTCATGAATGAACTCAAGAAGACATTCAATCCCGAATTCCTTAACCGGGTGGATGAGATGGTAGTCTTTCATCCGCTTGAAAAAGACCATCTCCTGTCCATTATCGACCTTCTCATTGCCGAGTTGAACAAGCAACTTCTGGACCATGAGCTCTTCATCGAGGTGGACAACGCGGTTAAGGAATGGATCATCGAAAAATACTATCAGCCTTCCTATGGTGCGAGACCTATGAGAAGGGCGATACAAAAAGAGATCGAAGACCCCCTCTCAGAACACTTGTTGAAAGGCAGGTTTAAAGGGACCCATAAGATCAAGGCTGTTCTTGAGGCCAATACCCCGGTCTTTATCGAGGCCGATGATGCAGCAGTGCTGTCAGGGTCCGGGGTCAACTAGAGAGAGACACCCCAAAATCCAGCCCTTAGCGTCCTTTTGGGCATTTTGGAAAAAACCGCAGGGAAGATGAGGAGTTAACCATTGAAACCAAAGTCTGTCATACTCATTGCCGTTTTTATTGTTGCCATCGCAATCATCCTCTTCAGTGTCAAGAGAGAGGAAACACCAAAGACACAGGCAGTTGTTGTCGGTCTCAATGCCCCAGAATTTTCTCTCAGTGATCCCTCGGGCAAGACCTACACCCTTTCCGAACTGAAAGGTTCGGTGGTCTTCATCAATTTCTGGGCAACATGGTGTCCGCCCTGCATTGAGGAGATGCCTTCGATACAGAATCTCTATAATGGATTTAAGGACAGAAAGGAATTCCGAATGGTCACCATCCTCTACAAGGATGATTATGAGAAGGCCATGGCATACATGAAGCAGAATAACTATGCGCTCCCTGTCTTGATCGACCGCGAGGGAAAATCGGCAAAGGCCTATGGAGTGACCGGCGTACCTGAGACGTATATTGTGGACAAGCAGGGGGTCCTGAGGCAAAAGGTGATAGGGCCTGCTGACTGGAATTCAACCGAGGCCGACTCCCTTATCTCTAATCTTCTCAAACAGTAACTCTGAACGTGGGAAGTCCTTCCCCTCCTGATCCTGCGCTTCTCTTTATCGGAACGCTTTACCGCAGCGAAGGATACTTCACGGAGGCAAGGGAGAAGCTGAAAGCCTCTTTCGGTGAAATAGCCTTTCAAAGTCCTGCTCTCCCCTGGGACTATTCTGAGTACTATAAGGAAGAACTTAGCTCGCCTATTACAAGGACATTCTTTTTTTTCAAGGAGATGATCAATCCGGAGGTCCTTGCCGATATAAAGCTTTTTACGAATGCCCTGGAGCAGCAGCTGTCCACAGGAGAAAAGAGGAATATAAACCTCGATCCCGGATATCTCACCCCTTATCAAGTCGTGCTCGCATCCACCAAGAATTACGCCCACCGTATTTACCTCGGTAAAGGGATCTATGCGGAGGTTACGCTCATCCACAGGGACGGCAGATACTGTCCCCACCTGTTTACGTACAGAGATTATGCAAGTGATGAGTATATTCAGCTCTTCGAACGTGCCAGGATTTTTTTAAAAGACCGCATGCAGACGTCTGACTCTTAAAAGTATCCTTCACCTGTTGCACCTTTCTCAACCCCGTGGATCCCGAATTGCTGGTCAATTAAATCGGATATTCTTTTCTTTCTCTTTTCAATTATTAAGAATCTTTCCCCGGAAGTTCGTAAGCTGCCGATTCTTCTGGTTGAAGAAGTCCCTGCATAGCAATGCAATGTTATATCATTTCTCTTTGCGGATAAGCACGCTTACATTGACACAGAGGGGCCAGTGCTATAGTATAAATATATGCTCCATCGAGGTGAAAGCGACGAAACACCTGAGCACTGCATGCCTGTTGGTCGACTTAATCACACTTTAATCAGGATTTTGAAGTGAAAGAAAGCGAAGTAACTATCAATGACAAACCGCACATAAGCGTCCTGATAATCGAGGACGACGAGGGAGATGCAGAGTTAATCTGCAGGTTCCTCTCGAAAGCGGAAAATATTTATTTCAATACCGAACGTGCGGGACTAATGTCTTCGGGAGTTGAATTTCTTGGGAAGAAGAGTGTTGATGTCATCTTATCGGATCTGGGATTGCCGGACAGCAGGGGGGTGGAAACATTCGTAAAACTTCATAGCCGTTATCCGGATATTCCTATAATCGTGCTGACCGGCCTTGATGACGAAAACACCGCACTTAGTGCGGTGCAGGGCGGAGCTCAGGATTATCTGGTGAAAGGCCAGATTGACACCAGTCAGCTGATTCGTGCTATCCGGTATGCCATTGAACGCCAGAAACTTATGGCACGGCTCGAAAAGAGCCTCAAAGAGATAAAAACTCTTCGTGGACTGCTCCCTTTGTGCGCCTGGTGCAGGAATATCCGTGACGATAATGGTTACTGGAAGAGTCTGGAAGCCTACATCCATGAACACACGGACGCGTCGTTTACTCACGGCATCTGTCCTAAATGTTTGGAAAAGGTTAACCTTGAGTTCTACGAAAAAATAGGCCGGGAAAAACCGGATCTCCTGGAACAGCAGAACAAGCACGACGATCAATCTTCAAATGATAAATGAACCGCTCCTGTATGGTAGCTCCGGGTGCTCCCGCATTTCATCTACACATCCTATATGATCGACTGGTCAGGAATACACCTGGTAAAATACCAAGTGAATATGAGGGAGTATTTTACTTGTACCGTTATGTACCCGAAAGCTTTATCGGGAGTAAGGCAGGCTGAAAATGGCGCGTAAAAAAACTGCCCTTAAACCTAAGTCAACACCCGGCCTCACTGAACAAACCGGAACAAAATCATCGAAACACGGCCAATTCCCGATCATAGGAATAGGCGCGTCTGCGGGCGGGCTTGAGGCGTTTACGCAATTATTCAGGAGCCTTCCTGCTGATCCGGGTATGGCCTTTGTCCTTATACAGCACCTTGCCCCTGCACATGAAAGCATGTTGACCGAACTTCTCTCCAAGACGACCGCTATGCCTGTAAAAGAAGTGAAAGACGGAATGACCGCAGACCCCAATAATGTATACGTCATCCCGCCCGACAAGGAAATGATTATCTTTCAAGGGGTTCTTCATCTTATGCCGCGGGGGCAGACCAAGGGTCAGTACATGCCTATTGATTCTTTTCTGCGCTCCCTTGCTCAGGACAGGAGGAACAATGCGATAGCCGTAATCCTCTCCGGGTCTGGTTCCGACGGCTCTTTTGGAATAAGGGCTGTCAAAGGAGAGGGCGGCATAGTTTTTGCCCAGGATGAAACTGCAAAGTATGACGGAATGCCGAAGAGTGCGATTGATACCGGCTGCGTTGATTTTGTGCTGCCTCCCGATAAAATTGCGGCTGAGTTGATGAGGATAATGCGGCATCCCTATCTTGCCGCCGTCCGTCACGGGGAGACCGTGCAGATTATGCCGGAGCAGGAGAATAACCTCAATAAGATCTTTATCATGCTGAGGTCAGCCAATGGCGTTGATTTCACTTCCTACAGGCGCTCGACAATAATGCGCAGGATCAACCGCCGCATGCTGCTGCAAAAGATAGAGGGGATGGAAAAATATGTCGCATACCTTAAAGAAAACCCCTCTGAAATTGAGACCCTCTACCAGGACATTCTCATCAACGTCACCTCCTTCTTCAGAGAACCGGAGGCCTTTGATGCATTAAAAAGAAGCGTGTTCCCTCACATTGTCAATAAGGCGTCGGTTGAGAGCCCTGTCAGGATATGGGTGCCTGCCTGTTCCACAGGGGAAGAGGCATACTCTGTGGCCATAGCCCTTATAGAGTATATGGACGACAACAAAATCAGCCGGCCTGTTCAGCTCTTCGCAACGGACATTGACGATATTGCAGTCGAGAAGGCAAGAAAGGGCATATACCCTGAAAACATATCCAGGGACGTCTCCCCGGAGAGGCTGAGGCGTTTCTTTGAAAAAACCGGGGGCGGTTATGTCATTAACAAGTTTGTCCGAGAAATGTGCATATTTGCGAAGCAGAATATGGTGAAAGACCCCCCGTTTTCGAAGATTGATCTTATCAGTTGCCGGAATGTGCTTATTTATTTCGGCCCGGAGCTTCAGAAAAAAGTGATCAGGATATTATTTTATGCCCTCAACCCCCAAGGCTTTCTCATGATCGGGCCGTCCGAGACAGTCGGCGAATTTGGCGGTCTTTTTTCGGTGGTGGACAAGACGCACACTATTTATGCCAAAAAGGCCGAACAGTTAAGGCCGTATTTTGAAACGCCTGCAGTCGAATATGACAAAGAAAAGGCGGTCGGCAAAAAGGCAGAAGTACAACCGGCAGGGGTGTTCGATATCCAGAAAGAGGCCGATGCTATAGTACTCACCAAATACAGCCCTGCGGGCTTTGTTGTCAACGATGCCCTGAAGATCCTTCAGTTCCGGGGAGATGCCGGCCCGTATCTCAGACCCGCGCCCGGTCGGGCGAGCCTGGACCTCCTGAAGATGGTCAGCGAAGACCTGGTTGCCGAGCTTCGCACTGCGTTCCATCAGGCAAAGAAAGAGGGTGTTCCGGTAAGGAAGGAAAGACATAGGGTCGAACAAGGCAAGCTGATTAACTACATAAATATTGATGTGGTCCCGTTCAGGGCCCCTGCCTCCGGGGAACGCTGCTTTCTGGTTCTGTTTGAGGAGGCCGGCAAATCCTCTATTGCAGGGGCGGGTGGTAAACCCGCACGTACCGCGAAAGGGCGACCGGGGGACGAAGAGATTGTCCGGTTGAGGCAGGAACTTGCCGCGTCAAAGGAGCATTTAGCCACTGTTACCCAGGAGTATGACGCCGCAAATGAAGAACTGCGGGCCCTGAATGAGGAACTGCAATCAAGCAATGAAGAAATGCAGAGCATCAATGAGGAGATGGAGACGGCCAAGGAAGAGCTCCAGTCCACGAACGAAGAACTGACCACTGTCAACGACGAGCTTCAAAGCCGCAATGAGGAAACAACACAGCTGAACAATGACCTGTTCAACGTGCTCAGAGGCGTCGAGATACCGATACTCATACTCGGAAACGAACTTCAGATCAGGCGGTTCAATGATGCAGCGGCAAGGCTGCTGAATCTCATCCCCTCTGATGCCGGGCGTGCCCTGGGCAATATCAGGACTAATATCAATATACCGGACCTTGAGCAGATGGTCATCGATACCATCAATACCCTTGCCGTAAAGGAAAAAGAAGTCCAGGATATGGGGGGCCGCTGGTATTCATTGACGATAAGGCCGTATAAGACCGTTGACCATAGGATCGACGGCGTTTTGATAACACTGGTAGATATCAACGAGATTAAGCGCAACCTCTTGAGGGTCGAGGAGGCGTATGATTACGCCAATGCTATTGTTGACACCGTGCGGGAGCCTCTTCTCGTGCTCGCCCCCGACCTTAGGGTGATAACCGCCAATAAATCTTTCTACGAAAGCTTTCAGGCGACTCCCGGAGAAACGGAGAACAGATTCATCTATGATTTGGGGGATCGCCAGTGGCACATACCGGAGTTGCGGAACCTTCTTGAAAAGGTCCTGCCCGAGGACAAATCTTTCTCAGACCTTGAGATTGAGCTGGAGCTGCCGAATATAGGCCGCAGGGTGATGATTCTCAATGCCCGTAAGATTTACCTGGAAGAACCATATTTCAGGACAGCCCTGAATATGACGGAACAGTTCGACCGGCTGATCCTTCTTGCGATCGAGGATATCACGGACCGCAAAAGGGCGGAGGAGGCGCTGCGCGCAAGTCTGGAGCGCTACCGGTCTTTTATTGAAGTGACAGGTCAGTTGGGATGGACCACAAATGCTGACGGAGAGGTAGTGGAAGACCTGCTTTCCTGGCGGAAGTATACCGGCCAGGCCTGTGAGGAGATTAAAGGTCGGGGATGGTCGAAAGCCCTACACCCTGACGACCTTGCACATACGCTACAGATATGGGAAAAAGCCGTTACGGGAAAAAGCAAATATGAGGTCGAATACCGTATACGCAGGCACGATGGGATTTATAGGGACTTCATGGTTCGCGGTATACCAGTGCTGAATGAAGACGGAAATGTCCGGGAATGGGTCGGCACCTGCATCGACATCACAGAACGAAAGAAGTCGGAGGAAACTTTAAAGACACTGAATCAGGAATTGCAATCCACTGCCTCTGAACTTGAAGTCGCCTACAAGGATATGGAGAGTTTCAGCTATTCGGTATCTCATGACCTGCGGGCGCCTTTGCGGATAATTGGCGGCCTGTCGGACATCGTGCTGAAGGACTATTATGACAAACTCGACGACGAGGGCAAAAACCTTTTAAAGTTGATCCAGGGAAATACAAAAAGGATGGACCAGCTTGTCCTGGCCCTTCTCGAGTTGTCCAAAGCAGGCAGACAGGCGATGAGGATAGACGAGATAGATATGGAGAAAACGGCAGCGCTTATTTCCGGTGACCTTAAAGCAATGTTCCCTGAACGTACTATTAATGTGGATATCAAGGAGCTTCCGCCTGCGCGCGGCGACCTCACACTGATACGCCAGGTGCTTACAAATCTCCTGTCCAATGCCGTTAAATTCACAAAGCACAGAAACGTCACGAACATCGAAGTCGGAGGCCGGCGCGAAGACAATGAAACTGTGTATTACGTGAAGGACAACGGCGCCGGTTTTGATATGGAGCACGCAGATAAACTCTTTAAAATATTCCACCGCCTGCACGGCCTGAAGGAATTCGAAGGTATCGGCATTGGATTGTCAATTGCCGATCGCATTATCAAACGACATGGCGGAAGGGTATGGGCTGAAGGAAGGCCGGATGAAGGGGCAACCTTTTATTTTACGCTGCCGAGAAAAGAAGAGTAAGGTATGTTCCTTCGGCAATCAGCAATCTTCCTGCCCAGGGAAATTGTTTGTTTGCTGTGAGTCGGCTGAGAGCTCATTGCCTATTGAGAATTTTATCTAAATACTCAGATGCTGCCTCGATAAGCAATGCTAGATGAGCGTTGCTGCCAAACCTCCCATCCTTGGTTGCTTGTGAATTTACTTTATTCCATTCTTCCAGTACCCTTTTGTGTTCTTCTTTTTTTAATAGTTCAAGTTCGGGTCTTGTTCTATCTTGCACTTTCTAAGAAAATTGTTCCTTTTCATATTGTTATTGTGAACTCTACCATATTTTTTTAATATTTGTAATTAGTACTTTAGAAGAAAAGGTGATCAGTTGTTACGGAGCTGTCTGATAAGAGAGAAAAAAGACTGGCTACTTTGAATTTTATAACAACACGAGATTGTCCCGATGAATGACCTCATCGGAGTATTGATATCCGAGAATGTGCTCTATTTCAGAAGTCTTTTTCCCTTTGATCTTCTCGATCTCAGAGGAAGAATAGTTGGTGAGGCCCTTTGCAACCCGGGCGCCTCTTGAATCAAGACAGTAGACCGCGTCCCCTGCCTCGAAGTTTCCGGAAAGGGAGGTAATCCCTGAGG
>Ga0316605_10002676_pt1 | contig 10083 bp, 6 predicted proteins | sample OWC_soil_day20_n_FD_207666 | JGI IMG/M metagenome (GOLD analysis project Ga0316605, IMG submission 207666) | Wetland soil microbial communities from Old Woman Creek delta, Ohio, United States - OWC_soil_day20_noCT | ecosystem: Environmental > Terrestrial > Soil > Wetlands | place: USA: Ohio... | reverse complement strand
GCTGCGAAGAACAGTAATGCCCATGAAATGAACAGTGCCTTTCCACTGACGCCGATGAAACGATACCATCGTAGGATAAGACTGTTCGGACCTGAACTCTCACTGACCGAACTCACCTTTTTTTTCATTACGAAAAAACGCCAGACCAGGACCCAAAGGAGCATCAACAAGAGCAGAAGAACAGCCCATGAATAAAAAGCCAACGGCCACCCATCTATACGTTCGAGATGGACGTCACGGAATGTTCCCGCGAGACCAAACAAGCCCCAGAAATGGATGTAAATCGCTTCAAGAACCTCCGTTTTTGATACAAAATCAAGGAAGCCGTCAACCACTTTTACAGATGACGGCTTCAAACCACCTGCAATGATAAATGGATCACCAAGGTGCAGGTAGGATCGTATCATCCACAGGGCGGGAAGCGACGTTGATATTCCGGTGATCAGAATCATATGGCGAATACGCGGGGCCCAGGGGATACAGAGCTCGATCATCACCACAGCCAGCATCGGGGGAACCAGAAGAAATGCCGTCATTTTCGTTCCACATGCCAGTGAAAGCCAGATCGCCATAAAATAGGCGTCGCGAATCTTCTTGTCACGCAGGAAACGAACCCAGAAATAAACCGCAAGTGCTGCCAACAGGGTGACGGTGGTATCATGACTCGTCCCCGATGACATATGCGAAAACATGGGAATACAACCCACACAGGCGGCTACCCCCAGCCCGGCCAGACGATCGCCGGTTGCAAAAACAAGCAAGCAATAAAGAACCATCAATGTCAAAGCGCCAGCCAGAGCAGACACGATTCGAGGCGCTTTGAACAGCCACTGAGGGTCATCCGTTAAATGTGTTGCGATTTTCCAGACAGCGCCCGCACCAAAATAATACAACGGCGGATGCTGAGCAATCCAGTTCATTCGTGCTGGTTCAATGTCTTTTCCGCTGGCGTGGCTCATGATGTCACTTTCAATGACGGCCACTCCTATCACGGGAATACCCTGTCCTTCCGCGATATCGCGGGCATAAGCGAAATGCCCGGTCTCGTCGGAAATATCCCAAAGCGGTGTAATCCAGTAGGCCATCAACAACATTTTACAAAAGAACAGCAAGGCCAATAAAAAAATCCATCTATTGGATATCATGATAAGACTTTTCCCCAGGCAACCAGACATTATGATTATTGTATTAGATTATCTAAAGGAAATATGAAATAAACGTCTTCCGGTATCGGATCGTTTTCTGCAATCCGTACTTTATTTTCTCAATCAAGCATGTTCTTTTGCCTTTTGTCACAGGCACTCGGAGACGATGGCGGAATCTGCAGGCCTAAGCACGAAGAGATGGGAATGTGCCGAAAAGTCCATTATCCCGCAGTGTGGAACATACTTGGCCACCTGTGTTGCTTTGAATCCGGCATGGGAAAATTGGGCGAACAGGTCATGCTCGGCAAAGCTTCTCATCTCCAGCACGAGTCCATCACCACCGTGGAAAACCAGATCACGGAACTTCTGCCGTCTTCCATCCCGAGTGGTATTGATGAGAACCGGTCCTTTCTCGTCATTGTCGATGTGAAAGTCGTATAACTCAGGATAGCGTTCGACCGTTGCCGAAATCGGCTGATAGGGAACTGAGAAAATCGCAAAACCATCGGGCTTAAGCAGGGCGCGCAGGCCGGCAAAGGCTTTCTCAACCGGAGACACGACATGCTCGAAGACATCGCTGGCAATCACGAAATCAAAACGGCCAACCCAGTCACCGGGTACTGCCGTGATGTCCAGATGGGGATCCTGGTGATAGAAGGTATTGCGGTAGTTGAAGATGGTCGCAAGCGGTTGTGCATACCCGGGCCAACCCGAAAGATCGCAACCGGAGATATCCGGCTGGTGTGGAAATCTCAGCAGCGGTATGCTTTTGCCGAAAAGTTCGTAAGACAATGTGTGCACGATCTGCCGAACACGGGAGGTCGACCCGCAGTGGGAACAGGATGGAAAATCGCGATAGACCGCCCAACGTAACAAGGTACGGGTGATACGACCGCAGATATTGCAACGGAATAAAAACGGCCAGGGTGCGAGAGTGATGGCGCGTGTAAGCAAGAGACCAGCAAGAGTCGGCTGATGCATCGTTAGAACTCTTTTATAAATGGCCTCATCTATCATTGTCGCTTAGCCTTCATCATCTGTTTATGAATATAATCGGGTAAGGGGTCTTATTAACTCTGAATCGACAATCCCCCTGAGGAATCCCGTGGCAGGACGGTAAGCGGTTACGACCAGGCCCAGAGAGGAAGAAAGCGATCGCCATGCGACGTAATAATTCCGATCGGCTGTGCATATTTTCCCGACGCTGCCAAACGTCCTGCTTTTCTCAGGGCTGTTTCTCCTTCTGCCTTCAGAGTCAATGATTTGAGCCGCTCTTCAATAGAAACTGCTTTTTTAACGATTGTATTCCGCTCCTTATCTTCATCTTCGCAAAAGCATAGATCGAAAGATCATGGGAAACATCGACCAGGGTGTTCATTTCTTCTTCAATTTCAAACAACATTTTTAACCTGTCACGATGCACGAACTTCACCGGAGATTTGGACAGGCTTATGAAAAATTCAAATCCGGACGTCTCGAAACTGCCGATGTTCGACAAATGATGATATCCCAGCTCATTGAGATCCTGCATAAGCAGTGCAAATGATTTGGGAGTAAATGTCCAATGATGGCAATCAAAGTACACTGTCTTTTTAATGACTTTGTCTATTTCCTTTTTTAGTAAACCCAAGTCTGCATGCTGTAGGGTTAACTGTTCCGTCTGCGTTGAATCCCACCCAAGAATATGATCGTCCCTGACGACATCATAACAAAAATGATCAAGCATCGTTCCCGGCGAATGGATATTTTGTTTTTTTAAATATGCATCTAAAACAGAACCCACCGTTGACAACGGTTTAAATCTATCAAAACAGAATCGCTTATCGGGTATGACAAGCGAAAGCACTCCGTCCGGCTTTAATAGATTTTCACAATCTTGGATGAAACTAATGAGGTCCGTTGTATGTTCTATTAGATGCGACGCAATAATATAGTCAAATGCGTTATTTTTACCAATCAGTTCGGTTAGTGATTCACCTGACCATATGTAATCAACTTCTTCTATTTTATTCAGCAAGGCCGTTGGCAAATTTTTATATTTTTGAGCAAGGCCTTCACGATTCAAATGATCGATCGTCTTTATTTGCGCGCCTGAAGATTTGGGCAAAATCGGGCTATAGGAAGGACCAATTTCCAACCCTACCCCTTCTATATTTATATGCGACAATGCTTTTTCTATGCGGTTCATAAGCATAACTTTATAGAACAAAATATCTTCACATCTACCTGCAAAACCAATGACGCGGGCACGATCATCTAAAAATATTGAGTGTCTTTCTGGCCAGAACTAACACAGGCATCATATACTTCAGTGGTAGCAGGAAAACGAAGCCGTACAGGAACCGCTGGAACTTGGACAGATGAGGCAGAATCTCCCGCGCACCGTCGATACTCCTGCCATATAACTCGTTGCCGGCACCGTATTGATCCAAAGCCCGATAGATAAATTCCCAAAAAAAACGCAGAGAGATCATCCGTTCCCTGATTTTGTTGGCGCCGTTGTCCGCGTAGTTTTTCAGGAGTTTTCTCCAGTAGTAGGAACGGCTTACCAACATTCGACTGGATAGACTGAAGTTATCGCTGTGAAATCTCCAGCGCAGGGTCGGCACAGGAAGATAGAATATTCTGCTATTCTCAAACAATCTCAGGAACAGGTCGTCATCCTCATACCCGGACAGGTGTTCATCAAATCCCCCGACCTTTTCGAAAGTTTCTTTCTTCATAATCATCACACCGGGCATGACAAAAATGTCCTTAAACAAGATATCTTCAATACTCATTTTTGGATGTGGCCAACCGACAAAAAGGTTTTGATGGATTCTTTCTTGGACGACGTTGCCTTCCCTGTCAATGGTATCAGCATCGGTATAGAGCACATCGATTCTTTTATCCTTCAGCCACGGGACAACTTGCTCTAATTTATTATAATACCATTCATCGTCTTGATCAATGAAAGCGATGTATTCGCCACGACAGTATTGCACGCCAAAATTTCTGGCGCTCGATTGCCCGCTGTTCTTCTTGCTGAGATAACGCGCGCAAAGATCAGGTCGCGTTGATAAGAAATCATTATATACCTGGCGGGAATCATCCGTCGAACCGTCGTCGACGACAATCAATTCAACGTTCGTGTAAGATTGATTGGCGATGCTTTCCAGGGCGCACAGAAAATGTCTTTTGTCGCTCCGGCATGCATCATAAACAGGCATGACCACCGATATGAGCGGGCTGTCCGTGCTCATATCCGGCATTTGCAGTTCTTCTCCTTTAAACCCCTGCGATACTCTTGGCTCCCCGGCCGGCCAATACAACATGCCAAAAAAGCAGGCGATACGCCGTCGCAACCCCATGTGCCGGAATCTTTTTAACACCTGCCCAATAAGGCGCAGAGACTTGGTCATTCGCCAACTGGTGGAGTGATAAAGGGCAGCGATCTGCTCATCACGAACGGCCAAGACCTGATTGAGGCCGGTGTTGTACCGTTTGAGTTCGCTTAGCTCAAAACGATCCAATTGCCGTGAGCCCAGGGCAGTAAAGTAATCTATCAATGCTTGTTTTTCCTCTGCGGTAGCTTGAAACCAAGCTAACTTTTTATGATCTGGCGCGTTGTTTAATTGTAACACTCCAAGTCCGTACGAATGTACAAACTCTATGTTACTCGGGTAGCGTGCTTGTAGTTCTTTCCACAGCTTCCAAACACCGAAGTTGCGTTCTCGAACATTAGTGTCATGAAAGATCACAACAGCACCGGGCGCAAGTTTGGGCAACCAAGTTTCAAAATCATGGCGAACTGCCTCATAGGTGTGCAACCCGTCAATATGCAGCAGATCAATTGATTCATCCGCAAAATAATCAGCGGCAACATCAAAAGTCATCCGTAATAACCGAGAAAAATCGGCATAGTGTTCCAGATTATGCGCATTAACTCTGGCAAAAATCTCTTCGTCATATTGACCCGCATGATCATCACCCCGCCATGTGTCGACTGCGTAGCATTTGGTTAATAGACCGGCCTCGACTACCGATTGACAGAAGGCGAAATACGAATTCCCACTATGCGTCCCAAGCTCAACAAATATTTTTGGCGTGACTTCTCGAATCACCCATGCGGCAAACGGTAAATGCCCCATCCAGGTACCCGGGGATTGAAGTGATTTTGGGGAAAATGATGCTGCCGTAATTAATTTGGTTGAGATCATGATTATTTTAAATGCCGAAGAACCAAAATGAATGAAATACCCTGAGAATGAATAAAATTTATCTCATGCCTATCGTCGTCGCCCAATGCTGAAGCCGGCGTCTCAAACTGTTCTTCTTATTCCACCACGCTCCTTTGTCTGGCTTACGACAGACAAGCATTGAATCGTGCCATGAATCGCTGCCATCAGCATAGCCTATGTCCTGCCACTGAGTCACTGCCTCAATCACTTCCATTTGAGCAAAATGTGCAAGGGAAACCATGCCATCAGGATAATAACGCCAGCAATCGAACGGGTAACGATGCTCCGGCCCACTCGACGGGGCAACAATACAGCATAGCCCTCCCGGCTTGAGCACGCGTGCCACCTCCAGCATCGTTATCCAAAAATACTGGACATGCTCAAATGCCTGCCCTGAGATGACAACGTCAGCAGACTCGCTGGAAACCTCATTCCAAACATACGGCGTGCGCAATACAATATCAACGTTACTACCGGACGCCATATCCAGACCAGCGTAAGTCCACGGTCGTTTTGAAAATAGCGGGCGGTAACTGCCGTTCACATCCTTGCTTCCAAAATCAAGTATTTGAAGGGGTTTGTTTATTTTCACCGCCAGATATCGATCACGAAATGCGGTCATTTTGTCAATCGAACTTTGATGCATGCTATTTTTTTCTTATTAGATAGCCTTTTGGATTCCATGTCATAAGGAAAGCCTCTTTTTTTCTGTCGATATGGAAATTCTGATAGTCGCTTAAGAATTCCGAAATTGCTTCATAAGGTCCGGGTTTGGGACCTGTATTAAGACCGTGATGGCAGATGCTATCTTCAACAATCAGGTAGCTTTCGACCGTAACAAGTTGCGAATATTTCTTTAAGACATTGAGTGTGTTCTGGAATTCATGAGAACTATCTTCGATCACCATAACGACCGCAGCGCCACAGCACATTGCCGCAACTTCATCAAAAACCTCACAGGCATCACCGGTAACAAACGATATTCGCGGATGCTTTTTTGCTGTTTGATGAAGCCGGGAGTGATCAATGTCTACGGCAATGACACGACCTTTGTCCAGATGGTCACAGAGATGCGCAAGCGAAAGGGCACTTCCTCCACAATAGCTGCCAATTTCCACAATAACATCCGGCTTCAACGCAAAGATTGTCTCCTGGTATATCCAAAAATCCAAGGGGCTGCGTTGACAAGGAATTCCAAAGTATGTCGAATCCTTCACTATCCTTGATTGAATCACTTCAAGAATTTCGGCAAGCGTCTTTGAAAGTGCTTCTTCCAAAATGAGCGGGTTGCCTGTGCTCATATCCGGCGTTTTCAGCTCTTCTCCCTTAACCTGCGATCGTTTCGGCTCCCCATTCGGCCGATACGTCATGCCCCAAAAACAGGCGAGACGCCTTCGCAATCCCATATGCCGGAATCTTTTTAACGCTTGTCCGATTAGGCGTAGAGGTCTTGTCATTCGCCAGCTGGTGGAGTGGTAAAGGGCATCGATCTGTTCATCGCGAGCGGCCAAAACTTGTCGAAATTCATCCCTTTGATCTATTAATTCCGCCCTTTGAACAAGCAGCTCATCCTTGGTCACATGATTTGTGTTATGAATAAATTCTATCCCAGCTTTATATCTATATGAAATAGCCGTTAACGGCATAACCTCTAATTTGTTTTGCCATAGGACATAAGAAAGGCTGAGCTGATCTCTTCTGGAATAATTTACTATCCACCACCACCAATCTTTCATAATTTTAATAACGATATCTTCGTGGTGATCCCTGTACATGACATTATTTTCAAAGAGCCCCTTCTTTTCAGGAAAGCCGTGACTTCTCATTAAGATCTCTTGTTTTCTCATAACTGTTTCATCGTCTTTTCCCAGCTCCGCACAGACGATGAGTTCGTCATAAACACAATTTCTTAACGGGTGTGGTGCGACGGATATCACGCGAGATTTATCTATGGCCTTGTCAATATCATCAAATATATCATTATTTAAAATATTGATATTGCCGTCAATCCAAATACTTTTTTTATATTCAGGAAATAAAATGTGCGGATGAAGTTTGTGCCACCTTTGGTTACGTACATTATCAAGTTTATCAAAAAGAAGGGGTTTTATTTGCCACGAAGAATTCTCAACGTTGCTGATAGACAAATCGTCAGTAAAGCAAATATAGTCCCAGCGATGATCCATAAATGTATGATTTATTAGCGTGTCATATCCGCCGGTTATGCAGGTATAAATTACTCCTTTTTTTACTTTTTCATCTTTCACGAAGAACTACCTTAGACATGGCATTACATTAAAATATGATTTCTTTTAGTTTTTGCTATTTACTGCGTGGAATAAATACTTAGAAATAGGACTTACTAATCTTTACACCGAAGTCAACAGTAGAAATTTCTTGACCTGATTTCCTGCAAAACGCAGCGGTTTGGTGATTCGCCAACTGGTGGAGTGATAAAGGGCTGTGATCTGTGCGTCACGGTCGGCCACGGCCTGCTCGAGGTGGGTAATCTGCCCGGCATTTTTTTCAATCGCTATTTGAAAGGGTATCTTCCGTCTTGCAAATCTTTGCGCCGGAGTTCGCAGCAGAAGCATGACTTTTTTACCGTTATCCCCTAAAAACCGCACTGGTTTGGTAATTCGCCAGCTGGTGGAGTGATAAAGGGCATCGATTTGCGCGTCACGCTCGGATAATATGTCGCGCATATTGGGGATATTCTCGTGTTCCATATCAGTATGCATTGTTTGATAGTAAATACAGCTACTGCATGGGATATCTTCGCGAGGAGGCTTCAAGCCCATAAGCATTTGCCGCGCATAAGTTATCTTTTCATTATTAATACACTCCAATAATCCCTCTTCAAATACATTCCCATAGTCCTGTTTAAAGTTTATGCTGCAGCCCAACAATCTGCCGTCTGCATGGATCTGAGGGTTTTCCCAAAGCTGCGCACAGGAGATCTTTTGCAAGTAGAGCTCACCGTACTTTTCAAAATATTCTTGCCGGTCAGCACAATCAACTCCACTTTCTCTTCGCATGAGTTCACGATTTTTAATTGGCGAAAATATTTCGCCCGTATACAGATCTCCAAAAGATAATTTTACACGAAAGTCCATTTCAAGTTCGGCCGCCATATCTCTTGCCTTCTCAATTTCGTGTTCATTATGTCCAAAAGCGACAAACTGCCATGTCATTTTTGGTAAATCTGTTTTGTAGCGCTGCTTAAACGCGTTAATCACACGAATATGAGCAATTACTTTTTCAAAATTGCCACCGACACGATATGTTTTATATGTATCATTTGATGCACCGTCCAATGAAATGGTCATGCCACGGAATTGATATTTTACCAGAGCCTCTAATATGTCACTACTGACTGTATTCAAATTCACACCGCAGTTGGCTTGCAAGGCAATATTTTTCTTATATCCATATTCAAGAATGGATATAATTTCCGGATTTAAAAAAATTTCTCCCCAATTAGACAGCTCAATGGATTTGATCCATGGATTTGCGTCTATTAAGTTTTTGAAATCGGTAAATTTTAAAAACCTTTCCCCTAAAGTCTTTAACGTCATTCCTTGACCGGTAGGACATGACGGGCATCTAAGCTGACAAGCCGAAGACGCATCAAGCATAATTAGTGATGGTTTAATCTCTTCGTTCGTTTTAAAGATAAAAGTTTTTTGCAATCGATTTAAAGAATGCCGGTGAAATTCAAAAACGAGGTATTTTGCCATAGAGCCGGTGGGATTTAACATGCCATGAGGCTTGCCGGTTTCATAAAAAATAACGCCGGGAGCCTTGATGTTTCGGCCAAGCGTCTGCACCTCTCCTTCCAGCAAAATAATAGCCACATCATAATCATCATCGTGCGGCGAATAACCAGCCCCGGGATCAAGATGCGTTGTATGACAGTGCAGCATCTCCAGATACTGGGTTGGCTCTTCGAATATTCGTTGAGATGAAATACCTTGCCTGTTATCTGCCTCATCCCGGTTTTGTAAAGAATAAAAAGAACAAAAATTCATCATGTTATTCTTTGGCAAAGAAGATCCGCACCATCTAAACATAAGGTAGTGTGCCGGTTCTTTGCTGGTTGTTTCTAGACTATGTGCGAAGTTGGCTGGATAATAGACAAATTGGTTTTTTTGTAATCGCTTCCGATAGAAACAGGTTTGCGCCGTCACAGCATTGTCTTTCAAAATGATATCCACCGCTCCAGACAAAACGATCAAAATCTCTTCTTCTTTATGTTCATGGGGGCTGTGTGGACTAAAGCCGTGTAACAAGGTAGAAACATGACAGGAAAGATCCTTCAGCGAAGCCGTGGAACCATGAAAGATCGGATAGGGCTTCCATTTTTCTCCGGATTCCAAATGCAGGGGAAGGTTGAAGGAATAGCAACCGCTTTTTATTCCCGTTTGATTTGTCATTTGTTAAGATTCTATTTAATGGTCATCGCTACTCAGAAAGCGCCGCGGTCCAACCGGACGGTCCGGTTGCACACCTGTGAGACGAGATCCGGCGAGTGCGTAGCGATCACCAGAATGCTTGATTTTTTAACAATTTCGTTTAGCCTCTGTTGCGCTTTCTTCTGGAATTCGGTGTCGCCGACATTGAGCCATTCGTCCATAACGAGTATTTCGGGTTGAACAAGCGTCGCAAGGGAAAAAGCCAGGCGCATATTCATGCCGGTGGAGTATGTCCGAAGCGGC
>Ga0316605_10002675_pt1 | contig 10083 bp, 6 predicted proteins | sample OWC_soil_day20_n_FD_207666 | JGI IMG/M metagenome (GOLD analysis project Ga0316605, IMG submission 207666) | Wetland soil microbial communities from Old Woman Creek delta, Ohio, United States - OWC_soil_day20_noCT | ecosystem: Environmental > Terrestrial > Soil > Wetlands | place: USA: Ohio... | reverse complement strand
ACAACCAATTTGCAGTTTTAGTGCCCGGTGGAATATTGAATCTGCAATTAATTCAATATCTTCAATATCTATCTTTTTGTGTTCTTTTGTTTTTGATTCGGAATCACTGAAATAGCACATTCGGCATTGGAAGTTACATGCAATGATGGGGTCTAGAAAAATTCCTATATATCTTTTGCTGAAGATATGTAGAAGATAAATTCCTAGTAATTTAATCCTTCTATTCTTAATTTTGCCAAACAGCTTTAAGAGGTGATAGACGTTTTTCATGCATATAGATAAAAGAAGAGGGAAATAATATTATTTCCCTCCAAACTTTTTATTTTAAAGTTCCAAATCTCCGTCGAACACCTCTACCCAAGGTAAACCTTGTTTGTTTAGTTGTTTCATGAATGGATCCGGATTAAAGTCTTCTACGTTATTTACACCAGGATTTTTCCATTCGCCTTTAAGGAACATCATAGCTCCAATCATTGCAGGAACACCTGTCGTGTAACTTACGCCCTGAGCACCTGTTTCTTTATAAGCTGCTTCGTGGCTACAGTTATTATATACGTAATAAGTACATTCTTTACCATCTTTGATACCACGGATACGGCAACCGATAGAAGTTTCTCCTGTATAGTTTTCACCAAGATCTCCCGGATTAGGAAGAACCACTTTAAGGAACTGAATAGGAACAATCTTTTGTCCGTTGTAATCAATCTCATCAATACGAGCCATACCAATGTTCTGTATAACGCGAAGGTGAGTAAGATATTCCTGACCGAAAGTCATCCAGAAACGAGCACGCTTCAAAGTAGGATAGTTCTTAACCAGAGATTCAAGCTCTTCGTGGTAAATTACATAAGATTCTTTAGGGCCGATATTTGGATAATTCAATGGTTTATGAATCTGATGAGGCTCAGTAATAACCCATTCACCGTTTTCGTAATATTTTCCTTTCTGAGTAACCTCACGGATATTGATTTCCGGATTGAAGTTAGTAGCAAATGCTTTGTGATGATCGCCGGCATTGCAATCTACAATATCCAGATAGTTGATTTCATCAAAGTGATGTTTAGCTGCATAAGCAGTATAAATTCCACTTACTCCCGGGTCGAAACCACATCCTAAGATAGCAGTCAGTCCGGCTTCTTTAAACTTATCCTGATAAGCCCATTGCCAGCTATATTCAAAGTGAGCTTCATCTTTCGGTTCGTAGTTAGCAGTGTCAAGGTAGTTAACTCCTGCAATCAGGCAGGCATCCATAATGGTAAGGTCCTGATAAGGAAGGGCTACGTTGATTACGATTTCTGGTTTAAATTCATTGAATAAAGCAACCAGTTCATCTACATTATCGGCATCAACCTGAGCCGTTTTTATTCTGTCTCCACCTATAGCTTTAGCTATGGCATCACATTTCGATTTTGTACGGCTAGCCAACATGATATCTGTAAATACGTCAGCATTTTGTGCCACTTTATGTGCAACAACGGTTCCAACACCGCCGGCACCAATAATTAGAACTCTACCCATTTAAGTGTAATTTAATTGTTTTAACATTGATAACTCGGCAAAGATAAATAAATTAATTGAAGTGGGGAATAATCTTATAATATTTATGTATCTGTAATAATGGAACTTTTTTGTGTTTTGAAAGACTATTTACCCATTCCGCCATTTTTGGCAATTATCCATATAATAATGGGTGCTCCAAAGAGTGCGGTAACTGAATTAATAGGCAATATTCCCTGACTGCCCGGCATTTGTGAAATAAGGTCGCATACCAGCATAATGCCACTTCCGCAAAGAATGGAGGCGGGAATAATCATTTTATGATCAGATGTATGAAAAATGCCTCGAGCAATATGTGGAATAGTTACGCCGATAAAGGCAATTGGTCCGGTAAAGGCGGTGGATGTTCCTGCCAATAGGGCAGTAGCCAGAATAATCCACAAGCGAGTGCGGGAAACAGATACTCCAAGTCCGGTGGCATACTTTTCGCCCAACAATAAAACATTGAGCTTTTTCTGCATAATGAAGGCCAATAGTGTACCTATGATTATAATTGGTGCCATGATTGCCATGTAATCCCAGCTCACAGCCGAAAGACTTCCAAAAGTCCACGATATAAAGAGTTTCAAAGTATCCGGATTACTGGTGCTTTGCAGAATGCTGACAATGGCTCCGGCAAAGTTGCCGAACATCATTCCTATAATTAATAAAGATATAGTCTGCGGAACTTTCACAGATACAATAATTATCAGTAACAATACCCCAACAGCTCCCAAAACAGCAGCGGTAACCTGTCCCCATCCGGCAATTACAAACCAGGGAAGCGATGAGGCTCCCAAAGTAAGCAGGGCAACTCCCAAACTAGCTCCTGAGGTAACACCAAGTACATCCGGTCCGGCAAGCGGATTGCGGAACAAGGTCTGCATCAGCACACCTGCCACGGATAATGCCGCGCCTGTAAGAATGGCAGTTAATGCTTTAGGTAAGCGATAATTGATAATAATTTCCCTATATAAATCGTCTCCGCCACTTCCTGTAAGTGAAGACCACACATCTTTCAGCGAGAGGTTTACACTTCCAAAGGCTATGTCGCAGGTAAACGCAACAAAGAAAACGAGTATCAGTAATAGAAATCTTGTTTTCATTTCAGCTTTTGCATGTAAGTGAATTCATAATTGGACAGAAGTTCGGGGTGAAGCGCTTTTATCATGTCACTAAGAATAAGGTAGGGGCGGGCAACGGCACTTTCCCAGTAGTCGTTACCTCCGGTGGCATTCATCCGTTTATTGTAATTATATACATTTCCCTCTTTGTATGCTTTGAATAGCTTGTATTTTGCATCTATTTTACCCAGTTCATCCAATGAATTAGCCTGGCTGCCTACCCACACATCTGCTTTGCTGAAATTAATTAAAGCCGATTCTATATTGGAAGAGATGCTGCCACTGGTGGTATCATTTTCATAAAAATATGAGCCCCCGGCATCACGGAACATCTTTGCATTAAAACTTCTCCCGGCAGGCATTGTCCAGGTACCGCGGAAATCTTGTCCGGATACCAGAGTAGGGCGGTCTTTTACTTTCTGAGCCAATGCAGATACATCTTTATATCTTTTTTCTACATCAGTGAACAGACTGTCTGCCAAATCCGATTTATCAAAGAATGCACCTATAAACTTTATCCATTCTGCGCGTGCCAGTAACGAAGTCTCCTGCCATTCAATATTATAGATTACTGACAATCCGCTTTGGGTAAGTCTTTTGGAATTCTGATCTTCCGCATTGTAAGCCGAAGTCATTACCGCTTGCGGATGGAGCACAAGAAGGTTCTCAATATCCAGATTGAAAGCATCTCCCAGATCTTTTATTTTACCGTCTTTTACTCCCTTTAAGATCTCCAGATTATAAACCCAAGCAGCACTGCATACTCCGGTCACTTTGTTAAGTTCGCCAAGCATTTGCAGAAATTCAAAGTAAGTTGCCGAATTGGCAACCAGTGATTTCAGAGGAATCTGAATCTTTTTCCCATCCTGAGGAACGCTGGTCTTTGTATCTTTCACCAGGTAATATCTGGCATATATTTCTCCTTTTTTCCAGGGATTGAAGACTGTTACGCAAGTATAACTGTCAGTTTTTCCAATGGAAAAGCCTTCTGCATACTTTATTTTAAGAGGTTCTCCTGCTGCCTCGCTTTTATTTTTTTGTTTATTGGTGCAACCTGTAAAAAGTATCAGCGTAAAAAGAAGAATATAATGTAGATGTTTCATCGGTTTATTGTTTTAGTTAGACAAAGGTAATAAAATGCAGAAAGAAAGAAGTTATTTGCCAATCTTTTCTTTCGTGTAACCTAAGCTGATATACCGAGGCGTATAAACAAACTATATTATATATGTTTTAATTCAGCAGTACAGCTAATTTTAAAATAGTCTACACTTTTTATATTTAAAGTCTAGAGATAATTATAAAAAGGTGTACTGCTATTTAAGAATGTGTTTTGAACAATTGATTTAGCTTAATCTTTATTTATGCTAAGCACCGGAGAATGCTTTTTCTGTCAATAGAATGACGCACTCTGACATAACGGCAGTATTCTGTCAGAATCCCCAATAAAATAGCAAACATAACTGTCATGCCATAAAAGTTTCTATAAGATTTTTGTTTTTGGCACGACGTTTGTTTCTTAATTGGCGTATGGTTGCTTCATACACGAAAAGAACGTTAGAGAGCAATCGACAATATTAAATAGAATAATAATTAAAAAACAAAATAACAATCATGGGAAAAATTATTGGAATTGACTTAGGAACAACTAACTCTTGTGTCTCTGTATTCGAAGGAAACGAGCCTGTAGTAATATCAAACAGCGAAGGTAAACGTACAACTCCTTCTATTGTTGCATTTGTAGACGGTGGCGAACGTAAAGTTGGCGATCCTGCAAAACGTCAGGCTGTAACAAATGCTAAGCGTACGGTATTCTCTATCAAACGTTTCATGGGTGAAAATTGGGATCAGGTTCAAAAGGAAATTTCTCGTATGCCATATCACGTAGTTAAAGGAGAGAATAATACTCCGCGTGTAGATATCGACGGACGTCTTTATACTCCACAGGAAATTTCTGCAATGATTCTTCAGAAAATGAAAAAAACTGCAGAAGATTATCTTGGACAAGAAGTAACTGAAGCTGTTATTACAGTTCCTGCATACTTTAGCGACTCTCAACGTCAGGCTACAAAAGAAGCCGGACAGATTGCCGGTCTTGAAGTTAAACGTATTGTAAACGAACCAACTGCTGCTGCTTTAGCTTACGGTCTTGATAAAGCTCACAAAGATATGAAAATAGCTGTATTCGACTTAGGTGGCGGTACATTCGATATCTCTATTCTTGAATTCGGTGGCGGTGTGTTTGAAGTTCTTTCTACAAACGGTGATACTCACCTTGGTGGTGATGATTTTGACCAGGTTCTTATTGACTGGTTAGCTGATGAGTTTAAGAACGACGAAGGTGTAGACTTACGTCAGGATCCAATGGCTCTTCAACGTTTGAAAGAAGCTGCTGAAAAAGCAAAAATTGAACTTTCTTCAACTACAACAACTGAAATCAACTTGCCATACATTATGCCGGTTGCAGGTGTGCCAAAGCACTTGGTTAAAACATTGAGTCGTGCTAAGTTTGAATCTTTGTGTCACGATTTAATCCAGTCTTGCGTTGAACCTTGCCGTAAAGCAATGGACGCTGCAGGATTAAGTAACTCAGATATCGACGAAGTTATCCTTGTAGGTGGTTCTACCCGTATTCCAGCTGTTCAGGATCTTGTTGAAAAATTCTTTGGAAAAACTCCTTCTAAAGGTGTAAACCCTGATGAAGTTGTTGCTATTGGTGCAGCAGTTCAAGGTGCCGTATTAACAGACGAAATTAAAGGTGTGGTTCTTTTGGATGTTACTCCACTTTCAATGGGTATTGAAACATTAGGTGGTGTAATGACTAAATTGATCGATGCAAATACTACTATCCCTTGCAAGAAGAGCGAAGTATTCTCTACTGCCGCTGATAACCAAAGTGAAGTAACTATCCACGTACTTCAAGGAGAACGTCCAATGGCTAGCCAGAACAAATCAATCGGTCAGTTCAACTTGTCAGGTATTGCTCCGGCCCGCCGTGGTATTCCTCAGATTGAAGTAGCTTTCGATATCGATGCAAACGGTATCCTGAAAGTAACAGCTAAGGATAAAGCTACAGGTAAGGAACAAACAATCCGTATTGAAGCTTCAAGCGGTTTGAGCAAAGACGAAATTGATCGTATGAAAGCTGAAGCTGAAGCAAACGCTGAAGCAGATAAGCAAGAACGTGAAAAGATTGACAAGTTGAACCAGGCTGATAGCATGATCTTCCAGACTGAAAAACAACTTGAAGAACTTGGCGATAAACTTCCTGCTGACAAGAAAGCTCCTATCGAAGCTGCTCTTGCAAAACTTAAAGAAGCTCACAAGGCTCAGGATATTGCTGCTATCGACGCTGCAACTGCTGAGCTGAACAAAGTATTCCAAGCTGCAAGTGAACAAATGTACGCTCAAGGCGCTGGTCAACCAGGTGCAGAGCAAGCTGGTCCTGACATGAATGCCGGTGCAGGTGCACAAGGTGGTTCTGATAAACATCAGGGAGACAATGTTCAGGATGCTGATTTTGAAGAAGTAAAATAAAAGTTATTTTAGATTCATCTGTTAAAGATGAATAGATAACAAAAGGGTGTAATCTAATAGATTATGCCCTTTTTTATTAAACTTTTTTTGTGTCGTTTTTTCTATTTTTATAGTATATTTACTATATATTTGCAATAGGGCTTATTTTTCTGATGACGCCTAAAGTACGCATATAAGTAACTATTAATAGCGATATGAAATGCAAAATTTTATATAAAATTAAAGTGTGAAATCTGTGGTATAAAATTAAAATGAAAGAAAGAGTTTGTTATTATTCAAAATATGACGGGTCAATCGGGCATTATCTAGAATTGGCTGAAAAAAGAATCTATAAGTTTAATCAAGGAGATATTCCTACTGACTTAGAAGGAGTAATAGAACTTTATCAGATTAAACAATATTTTGAAAATAATTGTAGATTGCTAAAATGGTCAGATGCAGATTTTAATCAGTTGAAAGATGTAACAACGAGCTTTAATACTGTAATTGTGGAGTGTTTTAAAGCTATTAATCCGATAAATATTGTTGATGAATACAATAATTTGGAATGGGGTTACCATCAAGCATTTTGGGAAATTATTGATAAATTTAAATTGTATCAGCTGATTGATTCGACTTCAATTAACTCTATTATAATGTCAGATGTGAATAGCCTTAGGCTCATTCTTCATGTTAAGGGGTTAGTAGATAAGTATGGACAGGTCATACGGGAAATCTTAATAGATAATAAATATTCTGCTCAAATAATTCTAGACAAATATGTAGGAAATAGAGATAGTCTGACTGATAGAGAAATCTATCTTCCTACTTGCTTGACGCAAAGAGATAAAGAAGATATTATAATTGATTTTCTTGAAGGCGATGACCACAATTTGAACTATGTTCGTTTAGTTACTCAAGTTAAGAATAGTGCCCAGTTTAGTTTATCGCCCAAAACAAGGTTGAAAGCTGAACGACTTGAAAAAAAGTTAAATGATGAATTACTGAAAGATCATAGAACTTCTATAATTCATACACAAGAGGGATTACAATTAGTAGAAGATGCTAAACCTTTAGACATTGAATATGATGCTGAAGGATTCCCAATATTCAAATACAGTATTCCGTACATACAGTCTTGTGATAATACACATAGAGTAACCAACTGCATATCATTATTTGGTTGGATGAATAGAAATGTTCTTCTTGATCTTATTAATAAGAGAACTGAAGTTAATACATTGGAATCTGTGATGATGGATACAGGACGAAATTCCTATCCTGTTTATACTGTATTTAGACAAAAGAATAATAGAGCCTACTATCAGACTTTTCTCTACTCTAAGGCACTTGAACGTTTAGGTAGTTCGTTTGAAAATGAACTTAAATTATATTATGAAGGGCGACTTCATGAGGAATATGATTATCCAGGATTGGCAATTAATTTACCATCTTTGGGTGATACTTGGCTTAATAAATGTAGGATTCTCTTTCCTGAATTAGATGCGATAGTTAAGCAATATAATACTTTTGTCGAAGAGGATGAAATTGACCCTGAATTGATCCGATTAGCACCACCTTTGAAAATGACAAATGGAAAAAGTCTCTTAGTGAATAAGTATTTTGAGATAAAAGAAGGTGAAAACGAGATTTGGCGAGTTCTGAAAGATTTGTTTGCATCAGCGTCTATGTTGGCGTATGTAAAACCACACAAAGAAAAACATTATCATTCATTGATTTATTTATTAGAAAATGAGATTGTTGCTTATGATGATTATGAAGACTATCAGAAGCGAGAAATAGATTATCTTATTTCAATAGGAGTCATATCTGTGGATGCAATGGGTAATGTCATTATAGAAGATAAACCAAGAGTTGCGGTTTTGAAATCACTTTGGGAATACAATGTGTGTTCGTATTGGCATTATGATGAAGAAGAACGAATTGCTTTGGATGATATGCTTACAAAAGGGTGGCTAAAAATTGATGATCATTTACTTAGCAAACCTGAAAGAGACTATTTTAGTTATTATCTAGACAATAGTGAGTTTACTAATGGATATGCATATAGAAACCATTATGCGCATGGTAGCACACCTTCGGCAGATGACGAAAGTGCACATGCTACAGCATATCTGATATTCTTGCAATTACTTGCTATTCTTATTTTGAAAATGGAAGATGATCTTTGGCTTGCGAGGAAGGTGTTTGTAATAGGGATAAACAACATTAATAAGAACGAAGTATAGTATTCAAATCCTGAACGAAGCTATTAATAACAAAAATCTTAGTAAAATGGGTTATCCTTGCTTGATGGATTATTACCGTAAAGTAGCATCGTAAATAAGGAACCGCTGTATGCCGAACGGTACGTACAGTGGTGTGAAAGGTCGGAAAATTTTCCTCCTACTCAATCTGTGCTTTGTTATAATGGGGCTATGAAAGTTTGTCATGTGTCAACTATACTCATCTTTTTAGTTTAAAGCTACAAGTTTGTTTTGTAATATTTGTATCGGTTTGGCTATGCGAAATAGAATATAATCGTTAGCTTTGGGGCCGAAAAATAAAAGAATAAAATATAATACACAATCAATAAATAAAGAAATGAGTGTTTTAAAAAACATCAATAACGTAAAAAGAACAGTTTTGCAGGCATTAACAAAGAATGTTGGTACTTCTTTGAATGCAAATGGAGGTAAATTGAATAAGGCTGATATAAAGAGAGTGCTCATTGTCCGACCTAACCACCGACTGGGTAATCAGTTATTAATAACTCCTATTGTTCAGGATGTAACTGATTTTTTTCCGGAAGCAAAAATAGATTTGTTCGTAAAGGGAAATGTGGCTCCTATTATATTTCAGAACTATAAAAACATAGATCATATTCTTCGGTTACCCAAACAGCATTTCAAACAATTGCTTCAATACATAAATGGATGGCTGAGCATTAGAAAAGAATATTATGATATCGTGATAAATGTTGTTCCCAATTCTTCATCGGGAAGGCTACTTACTAAATTTGCCAGAGCCAAATATAAGTTTTATGGTGACGATGTGGAAGAGTTACAGCAGAAGTACAGCGATTATCAGCATATTGCAAAAAATCCGGTTTATAATTTCCGTTATTGCTTGTCTAAGTTGGGTGTTAGTTGTGATTACAATGAAATTCCATCCTTAAATGTGAAACTAAGCTCTTCGGAAATTGCTACCGGTAAGGAATTGCTTGACAATTTGGTTACTGATAAAAATAAGAAAACAATTAGTATATATACTTATGCTACCGGTGCAAAGTGTTATGACGAAACATGGTGGCTGGAATTTCATAAACGATTAAAATCAGAATATCCTGAATTTAATATTCTTGAAATCTTACCAGTAGAGAATGTTTCGCAGATATTATTTAAAGAACCTTCGCTATACAGTAAAGATATTCGTGAAATGGCTGCTGTAATAGCAAATACCGAAGTCTTTATTAGTGCGGATGGTGGTGTAATGCACCTGGCTAGTGCTGCGCAAACTCCGGTTATTGGTTTGTTCTCGGTTACCAGCATTGGTAGGTATGAGCCATATAATGGTAAAAGCAAAGGTCTGGATACAAACAATCTGACCAACGATGAAATTATCAGTGAGATTAATAAAAATATTCTGGTGTAAGCAGAGAGATAGCTCTTTATTTCAGAACAAAATAAAACAAGCAGAAAGAAGGCTGTTCCTGGTAATAAGGGTGCAGCCTTCTTTCTGTTTATTGGATGGAAGGCTTAAAAAAGTGAGGGATGAGCCGAAATGTGACGGATAAAGTGATGGATTAGTGATGGATGATTTCTGTTTTTTACGAGCTAAATGCTTTAATAGTCAATTGGTTGTTTGCTTTTTAGTTAGGGAGTGATGGTTTAAAATAGTTTTTATAATT
>Ga0316605_10002670_pt1 | contig 10090 bp, 10 predicted proteins | sample OWC_soil_day20_n_FD_207666 | JGI IMG/M metagenome (GOLD analysis project Ga0316605, IMG submission 207666) | Wetland soil microbial communities from Old Woman Creek delta, Ohio, United States - OWC_soil_day20_noCT | ecosystem: Environmental > Terrestrial > Soil > Wetlands | place: USA: Ohio... | reverse complement strand
CGCGCGACGCGGAGGCCGTCGAGCGCCTCGACCCTGATCCTCCGCCCGCCGATCTCGACCGTGTCGCCGAGCCGCGGCCGCCGGCCCAGGCGCCCGAGGACATAGCCGCCGATCGTGTCGTAGAGATCCTCGTCGATGTCGAGGCCGAACTGCACGTTGACGTCGGTCGTCAGCGCCAGTCCGTCCACGAGCGCCGACCCGTCCGTCAGCACGGTGATGGCCGCCGTGCCGCTCCCGTCGGCCGATCCGATCTCGCCGACGATCCGTTCCATGAGGCGCTCGAACGTCACCATGCCAGCCGTGCCGCCGTACTCGTCGATGACGATGGCGAGCGGCGTGCGGCGCTTGCGCATCTCCGTCAGCAGATCGTCGGCCTTCAGCGTTTCGGGAACGGTGAGCGGCTCGTGCAGCATCGGCGACAGGTCGATCCGTTCGTCCCGGCCGGCCAGCACGCCAAGCAGATCCCGCATGCGGACCAGGCCGACGATGTCGTCGAGGTGCGCGCCGTACACCGGGATCACGAACTGCGTTGCCTGGGACAGGCGTTCGAGCAGTTCCCCGCGGGCGAGGTGCACCGGCAGCGCCGTCATCTCCGTGCGCGGCAGCATCACCTGGCCCGCCGTCAGGTCGCCGAAGCCGAACACCCGGTGGAGCATCTGCTCTTCCTCTTCTTCGATCACGCCGGCTTCCTGGCTCGCCGTCACCAGCATCTTGAGCTCTTCCTCCGAGTGCACGAGCGAACTCCCGCTGGGCGGCTTCAGGCCCAGCATGCGCACCACCGCGCGGCCCGTGCTGTTGAGCATCGAGATAAACGGCCAGAAGACCCGCATGAAGAGCTCGGTCGGGCGCCCGACGATGAGCGCCGTGCGCTCGGCGTGTTGAAGGGCCACCGTCTTCGGCGCGAGCTCGCCCAGGACGATGTGCAGCGCCGTGATGAAGGCGAATCCGAGGGCGACGGCGATGGTGTGCGAGGTGGCCTCGCGGAGGGTCACCGGCAGCAGGCCCAGCGCGGGCTGAATGATGGAGGAGACGGCCGGCTCGCCGATCCAGCCCAGGCCGAGGCTCGTCATGGTGATCGCGAGTTGAGTGGCGGCGATGTAGCTGTCCGGGTCGGTGATCGCGCGCCGCACCGGCCGCGCCAGGGTGCTGCCCTCGGCGATGAGCTGGTCGATGCGCGTCTTGCGCACGGTCACGAGGGCGAACTCGGCCGCCACGAAGAAGCCGTTGGCGAACACCAGGGCCAGGACGGCCGCCAGGCGCCACGCAATCTCGCCAGGGCCGAACAGCGAGTGGTCCATCACCTGCCTCCGGGGGGGAACTGTACTACGACAGGGGCATGGGGCATGGTACATGGGGCAGGTCCGGGACTCAGGGCTCGGAAGGCGAGAGACGAGGGCCCGCCTTCCGGCCAGGTTCTCATCGAACGGAGGAGGCCGCTCTTCGCGTTCATGGCGGGGAGTCCAGAGACAGGGGTCCAGAGACAGACTTGACGTCGCATATGTGTAATATGCATAATCTGTGTATGGGAAGTAAGACCATCTCCGTGAAGGACGAAGCCTACGAGCGCCTCCGGGCTGCGCGGCGGTACCCGGGCGAATCGTTCAGCGAAGTCGTGCTGCGGGCCAGGTGGCCCGAGGACACCGTCAGCGCCCGGGAGCTCCGGGAACTGGCCCGCGTGCGCGGCGCACGCTTCTCGGACGCTGACCTGGACCGCATCGAAGCACTGAAGCGCCTTGACACGCCGCCGGAGGACAAGTGGGCGGGCCGCTGATCCTCGAAACCTCGTTCCTCGTCGACTTCGAGCGTGAGAACAACCGCGGCGTGCCGGGGCCGGCGCTTGCGTTCCTCGAGGCACAGGAGGACGCACGGCTTCACATCACGTTCACCATCGCCGGCGAGCTGGCGGCCGGACTTTCGCTTGAAGACCGCGCGCGCTGGGAGGAGTTCATCTCCCCGTTCCACGTGCTGCCGTCCAACGCGGAAGTCGCCTGGGAGTACGGCCACGCGTACGGTTTCCTCCAGGGCAACCGGATGCTCATCGGCGCCAACGACCTCTGGATCGCGGCGACGGGCCTCGCCTACCGCATGCCGATCGTGACGCGCAACGTCGAGCACTACCGCCGCGTCCCCAACTTACAGGTGATCACCTACCGGAGCTGACGAGCGGCCTGATCAGTGGAGACCCTGTGGCGTTTGCGAGTCCTCTCGACTGCGCATCGACGCGGAGCGTCGGTCACCGTTTCGAGCCCCGAATCCCGATCTGTCAGTTGGCGTGCTGGAGGTGCTGCGCGTCGACGAATTCCTCGACGGCGGCCTGGTCGGCGGCGTCGATGCGCTCGAACTGCATCCCCATGCCGACGCGCCGGTCGCTCCACGCCACGCGGGCGTCGGCGTCGACGTCCCGCTTCGAGTTGGGCAGGCGGAAGCGGACCCGGGCCCTGGTCGACGAGTCGAGCGGGCTCATGGTGCGAATGGCCATCCCGCCGCGCCCGAGGTTGAGCGTCACGGCGGCGGCGATGGTGTTGCCGTAGCGGTAGGCGACCGGGATGCCCAGGGCGACGCGCGGGCTGTGCCGGCGGTTGAAGTTGTCCGGGAAGAGGTGCGGCGCGAGCGACGGCAGGATCTGCTGCGAGGCGCTGTACTCGTTCACGTAACCCGCGATGCCGAGGCCGGCGAGGTCGCGGACCTCGGACGCCCCGTTGATCGTCCCGCTGAACACCAGGATCGGCAGGCGCCCGCCGTCCAGCCGGCGGATGGACCGCACCAGGTCGACGCCGCCGGCGTGGGGAAGCCGGAGGTCCACCACGACGAGGTCGATGTCCGTCAGGTCCGCCCTGACCCGGGCCAGCAGTTCGGCGGCGCTCCGGACGGTGTAGGCCCGGTGCCCGGCGTGCTCGATGGCGGCCTTGAACCGGTCCCGCACGAACGGGGTATCATCGGCAATAACGACGGTCTTGTGCTCGGCGCCGGCCATTGTCATTCCGTGCAAGTGTATCGGATCGGACGCGGCCGGACCTTAGGGCCGGCGCCGTCGTGAGGGCGGCCGGCGCCGTGTGGTTTCGTTGCAGCCCGGAATGGCTTGTCGCTATAATCCAGGCTCTTGTCTTGGCAACCGTCGGCGTGTCAGCAGTTACGCGGACGCCGGCGGGGAAGCCCTGGCCCAAACGCCCGGCCGGTCCGCGAGCGACCCGTTGAGGAGGCGGTATGGCAATCTGCCCTGAATGCGAGTTCGAGATCGACGTCGACGAGTACGACGTGGACCGGGGCGACACCCTCGAGTGCGATAACTGCGGGGTCACGCTCGAGATCATCGGCCTCAATCCCATCGAATTCGAGGTCGCGTCCGACGAGGACGAGGACGAGGACGAAGACGACGACGATCTGGGCGAAGACGAGGAAGAGACAGAGGAGGACGACGACGAGTGACTACCGCTGCCGCGCCGGAGCTCCCGGCCGCTGAAGAGGCCCGGCTGCTCGAGAAGGATGCGCACCTCCGGCGGACGCTTGCCGGGATGGGCTCGGTCATCGTGGCCTTCAGCGGCGGCACCGACAGCGCGTACCTCGCGTGGGTGGCCACGTCGGTGCTGGGCGGCGCGGCGCACTGCATCACCGCCGACAGCCCCAGCTACCCGGCCCGCCACCGCGCCGTCGCGGAGCGCCTCGCTCGCGACTTCAGCCTCCACCACGAGTTCATCCTCACCGGCGAGATGGAGAAGCCCGAGTACCGCGCCAACGAGCCGGACCGCTGCTACTACTGCAAGCAGGAGCTCTTCACGCAGCTGACCGCACTCGCGCGCGAACGGAACATCGCGGCGGTCCTCGACGGCGCCAACGCCGACGATCGCGGCGACTACCGGCCCGGGCGCAAGGCTGCCCGGGAACTGGGCGTGCGCAGCCCGCTCGACGAGGCCGATCTCGCCAAGGCGGAGATCCGCGAGCTCTCGCGGCGCGCCGGGCTGCCGACGTGGGATGAACCGGCGTCCGCGTGCCTCTCGTCGCGCATCCCGTACCATTCGCACGTGACGCCCGAGAAGCTGGCGATGATCGAGCGGGCCGAAGACGCGCTCATCGCCCTCGGCTTCCGCGTGTGCCGCGTCCGCCATCACGACGACGTGGCCCGCGTCGAGCTCGGGCCGGACGAGATGGCCAGGGCCCTCGAGCCGGCCGCCCGGGAGGCCATCGTCCGCGACCTCAAGGCCATCGGCTACCGGTACGTCACCCTCGACTTGCAGGGCTACAGGATGGGCAGCCTCAACGAAGGCGTCCGCCTGCAGCCGGTGTGAGGCCTGCCGTGCACGACCTGCTTGCGCCTGTCGGGCGCGGCTCCCGCGCCTGGTGGGTTGCGGGCGTGCTCGCGCTCATCTTCCTGGCCGGGCACCTGCCGTTCCTGGCGTCCACCCTCGAAGACGTCGACTCGGTGAACTTCGCCCTGGGCCTGCGCGACTTCGATCCCGGCCGCCACCGGCCGCATCCGCCGGGCTATCCGGTCTACGTGGCGCTCGGGAAGGCGGCGAACCTGGTCCTGAGCGAACCGCGCGCGCTCGCGGTCTGGGGCGCGCTGTTCGGGGCGCTGTCGGCGTTCGCCCTGATCCGGCTGTTCGGCGCGCTCGACGCGCTCGACGGCGATCTCGCCCAGCCTCCCGCGCGGCTGCGGCAGCTTCGGGTCGGAGCATGGCTTGGCCGGCCCGCCGTCGCAGCGGCGCTCACGATGCTGGCGCCGCTCTTCTGGATGACGGCATCGCGTCCGATGAGCGACACGGCCGGTCTCGCGGTCTCGCTGGCGGCGCAGGCGATCCTGCTGACGGCGATGGTCCGCCAGCGTGCGGCAGCCGCCGCGGGGGAATCCCCGTCGTCCGCCGCGGCCGCCCGGACGGGGCGTCTCATCCTCCTCGGCGCCTTCGTGTCGGCGCTGGCGATCGGGTTGCGGTCGCAGGCCGCGTGGCTCACGCTGCCGCTGCTCGTGCTGGTGATTGCCGACCGCGCCGGGCGCGGCGCGGCAGCCGCGCTGGTCGGCAGTCTCTTCTGGCTGGCGGCAGGCGCGCTGCTGTGGGTCGTTCCGCTCGTCATCGCCAGCGGCGGGCCGGGCGCCTACTACGCCGCGTTCAGCGCCCAGGCGGGCGAAGACTGGTCGGGCGTCGACCTGCTGGCCACGAACGTCAGCGCCCGCCGGCTGGCCTTCGCGCTCTACGAGACGCTCGTCCGCCACTGGGCCGGCGCCGGATGGCTGGTGGCGGCCCTCGCAGCGATCGGCGCGGCTGTCCTCCTCTGGCGCGGCCGCCGCGCGTTCCTGGCGCTTGTCGTGGCCTTCGTGCCGTACGCGATCTTTCACCTGCTCTTCCAGGAGACGCTCACGACCCGTTACGCGCTGCCGCTCGTGCCGGCCATGGCCTACCTGGTCGCGCGCGGGCTGTATGCGCCGCCGGCGGTGGGCGGCCTGACCGTGTCGGCGGTGCTCGCCGTCGCGTTCGGCGTGACGGCGGCGCCCGTCACGGCGCTGTATGCCCGTTCGGGCGGGCCGGTGGCGCGCGCGCTCGCGGACCTCAGGACGGCGGCCGAAGGCCAGGCCGGCGTGCCGGTCGGCATGCACCACCCGTTTGCGCGGCCGGTCGAGGCCGAGGGCGTGGGCCGCGCGACGGCGCTTGCGGCGCCGCCGAAGCACGAGTGGCTCGAGGTCGTGAAGACGTGGGAGCACGGCGCGACTGGACCGGTGTGGTTCCTGGCCGATCCGCGCCGCACCGACCTCGCGCTGGTGGACCCGCAGGCGCAGATCGTGCGCGGCGACTACCGGTGGCCGTTCGACAGCCAGGTGTACCTCGGGGGCATCCGGCCGAACGGCCTGCGCTGGATCGTGATCGACGAACCGGGCTGGTTCGCGGGAGAGGGATGGCACCTGACGCCCGAGACCGCCGGCGTGGCCCGTGCCGACGGCAAGGGTCTCGGCAACGGTCCGATTCGCGCGTGGCTCAGGCCGCGGGGCGGCGCGGCAATCATGATGGTCGGGGGACGCCACCTCGGGAGCGGCGGGGGGCCCGACGCGCGCGTGACGGTGCGCATCGACGGACGCGCGACCGACAGCTGGCCGGTGACCCCATCCGAGCCCTTCTTCCTGAAGTTCATCCCGCTGGAGCCCGGCGGGCTCGCGTGCGCGGCGGCCTGGTGCGTCCTCGAGATCGAGGCCGTGACCCTGGACGGCGCGGCGACCGAGATTGTCGCCATCGACCAGTTCAACCTGCAGGCTCCCGCGACGCCAATGCTCGGCTTTGCCGAGGGATGGCAGGAACCCGAGTACGCGCCTCTGCAAGGCCTGTCCTGGCGCTGGGCAAGCAACAGGTCCGTCCTGCGCGTCTCGTCAACCAGCCAGGACGTCGAGCTGCGGATCGTGGGGGAGTCGCCGCGACGCCATTTCGACCGGCCCTCGCGCGTGACGGCCACGGCGGGAGGGATGCAGCTGTGGAGCGTCGACGCGGGCAGCGACTTCGCGTGGACCTTTCAAGTGCCGGCATCGGCCCTTGCGGCGTCCGGCGGCGCGATCACGATCGAGACAGATCAGTTCTTCAGGCCCGCCGACCGGGGCGAGGGCCCCGACCGGCGCGCGCTGGGCCTGCGGGTCTACCGGGTGACGGTCACGCCGGCTTCCTAGCCAGGCAGAGCAGCGAGCTGCCGAAGGGCATCGGCGCCACCCGCGCGACGCCGGCCTCGACGGCCAGCAGTGCGCTCAGCGCCGCGTTGACGGGAGCCGGCGGCACGGTGATCTCCCCCTCGGCTGCGTGTTCCGGCGCCAGGCCCATCACCCGCTGCACGCCGCGCACGCCGAGCATGAGCGGAAAGAGCGACGCGTTGGTGTAGGTCATGCGCTCGACGCGGAATCCCGCGCGCTCGACCAGCACGCGCAGGCTCTTCCTGCTGTACCGCCGCAGTTCCGCAGAGAGCACCGAGTGGTTGCCGCGCAGGATCTCCATCGCGGCCACGTTGATGATCGCCGCGCCGCCCGGCTTGAGGACGCGCCACATCTCCCGGACCGCTTCGCGTTCAATCTCGTCGGGCAGGCAGTAGAGCACGTCGAACGACGTGACGATGTCGAAGGCCGCGGCAGGGTAGGGCACCGCCGCCGCGCTGGCCTGCGCGACGCGCGCGAGGCCGGCGCGGCGCGCGAACTGCAGCCCCGTCCAGGTCAGATCGAATCCCCAGGCGTCGCCGTACGGCTCGAGCAGCAGGCGCAGATTCGTGCCCGTGCCGCACCCGCAATCGAGCAGGCGCAGGCGGCGCCGGCCCGCCGCCGCGCGCGCGAGCACCGGCGACACGAAGCGGCGGAACCCGCGGAACCAGAAGTGATCCCGCTCGGCGCGCGCCGTGGCTTCGAGCAATCGATCCACACGCGTATTGTATGCCGCGTCCGATTCCGCTGGCCTCGTTCCGCACGCCATGCCAGAATGGCACGAGGACGGTGTCCGGGCCGTTTTCTTCAGGTATTCTCATCAGAAGCCCCAGTCAAGGAGACCTGCCGATGATGCGATTCTCGAAGGCGCTCATTCCAGCCATCGCCCTTGCCGTGGTGACTCTGTCGCTCGCGTGCTCCAAGAAGCCGCCGGTCGCCGCTCCCCTGCCCCCGCCGCCTCCTGCGCCGACGACGCCGGCTCCGCCGCCGCCACCGCCGCCGCCACCGCCGCCGGCTCCTCCGTCGAAACCCCTGACCGAAGACGAAGTGTTCGCGAAAAAGACGCTGGCGGAGTTGAACGCCGAGAAGCCGCTCGAGGACGTGTACTTCGACTACGACAAGGCGGAGCTCAAGGCCGACGCGCGCACGTCACTCTCGAAGAACGCCGAGTGGCTGAAACGGTGGCCGTCGACGAGGGTCCTCGTCGAGGGGCATTGCGACGCGCGCGGCACGAACGAGTACAACCTCGGGCTGGGCGAGAAGCGCGCCGCGGCGGTCCGCGACTACCTGGCCAGCCTCGGCATCGCCGCCGAACGCCTCGCGATCGTGACCAAGGGCGAGGAGTCGCCGTTCTGCCTCGAGGAAGCCGAGAGCTGTTACGCCCAGAACCGGAGAGGGCACTTCATCCTCTCCGCGAAGTAGGGCGTCAGGCGCCCGCGTCCGCCGCGATCCGCTCCGCCGCGGCGCGCGGGTCCGGGGCCGCGATGATCGGCCGTCCCACCACGATGTAGTTCGCGCCGGCCTCCACGGCCTCCGCGGGCGTCATCGTTCTGGCTTGGTCGTCCCGCGGCCTCGGCGGCGCGCCCGGAGGATCGGCCGGGCGGATGCCCGGCGTGATGAGCACGAAGTCGTCGCCGCGGGCCGCCCGGAGCCGGCCGACTTCCTGCGGCGACGCGACGACCCCGTCCACCCCGGCTTCCTGGGCCAGCCAGGCCAGCGCATCAACCTGCTCGACTACCGGCCGCGGTACGCCGATCGAGGCGAGCGCGTCCTGGTCGAAGCTGGTCAGCACGGTGATCGCGATGATGAGCGGGGGCGGGACGCCCGCCCTGGCGGCGCTCGCGTGGGCGGCCTCGCGCGCCGCCTTCATCATGGCGACGCCGCCGCTCGCGTGGACGTCGATGATCCACGCGCCGAGCTTGGCGGCCTCGGCGGCCGCGCTCGCGACCGTGTTCGGGATGTCGTGGTACTTGAGGTCGAGGAACACGCGGTGGCCGGCCGCGGCGAGCCGCCTGACGATGTCCGGGCCGGCCGCGGTGAACAGCTGGCTGCCGACCTTGACGGCACCCACGGCGCCGCGCAAGGTGTCGGCGAGCGCGAGCGCCTTGGCCGGGCTGTCGACGTCCAGCGCGACGATCACGGGATTCCCTGAAGCCATCGCTCGACCTCCGCCTCGTGCCGCAGCCTAGCGGCCGGCCTCGACGCTGCCCACCAGGTCGGCCACGCGGGCCAGTCCGTGGCGCGTCATGTAGTCTTCGATCCCCGCCAGGAGCTTCGGCCAGATGAACGGATCGACGAAGTTCGCCGTGCCGACCTGCACGGCGGTGGCGCCGGCGATCATGAACTCCAGGGCGTCGCGGGCGCTGCTGATGCCGCCCATCCCGATCACGGGGATGCGCACCTGCTGCGCGCACTCGTAGACCATGCGCACGGCAATCGGGCGGATGGCCGGACCGCTCAGCCCCCCCATCCCGTTCGAGATGGCCGGGCGCCGCGTCTCGACGTCGAGGACCATGGCCAGGAACGTGTTGACGAGCGACACCGCGTCGGCGCCGTGCTCCTCCGCCGCGCGCGCGAACGACGACACGCTCGTGACATTCGGCGTGAGCTTCGGGATGAGCGGCAGCGCCGTCGCCTTCCGGACCGCCGCCACCACCTCGCCCGTGCTCGCCAGGTTGCAGCCGAACTGGATGCCGCCCTCCTTGATGTTCGGGCACGAGATGTTCAGTTCGATCGCGGCCACGCCCTCGCAATCGGACAGGATCTTCGTCACCTCGACGTACTCGTCGATCGAGCTGCCGCACACGTTGACGATGACCACCGCGCCGAGGCGCCGCAGCTCCGGCATCTTCTCGCGGACGAACCGGTGCGCGCCGATGCCCTGCAGGCCGATGGCGTTGAGCATGCCCGACGGCGTCTCCACGACGCGCGGCGGCGGATGCCCCTCGCGCTCCTCGAGGAAGAGGCCCTTCACCACCACCGCGCCCAGCGAGGACAGATCCACGATGTCCGCGTACTCGAGGCCATAGCCGAAGCAGCCGCTCGCCGACATGAGCGGGTTCTTCAGGACGAGCGAGCCGATGCGGACGCTGAGATCCACCGTCACTCCCAGACGAGCTCGTCGCCGTTGAACACCGGGCCGCTGAGGCACGAGCGCACGAAGCGCGGCGCGCCCCCGGCGTCGCGCACGCGGACGACGCAGCTGTAGCAGCCGCCGAGGCCGCAGCCCATGATCCGTTCGGTCGACAGCTGTGACGGGCAGCCATGCGCGCGGGCCAGACCCGCCGCCGCCTTCAGCATCGGTTCGGGACCACACGCGTAGATCGTCACCGGGGGGCCGGCCGCCCGTGCGCGCAGCGCCTCGCCGAGCGGCGCCGTCACGCGGCCGTGCGCGCCGAGCGAGCCGTCCTCGGTGGCGAGGTCCAGCGTCACGCC
>Ga0316605_10002669_pt1 | contig 10092 bp, 3 predicted proteins | sample OWC_soil_day20_n_FD_207666 | JGI IMG/M metagenome (GOLD analysis project Ga0316605, IMG submission 207666) | Wetland soil microbial communities from Old Woman Creek delta, Ohio, United States - OWC_soil_day20_noCT | ecosystem: Environmental > Terrestrial > Soil > Wetlands | place: USA: Ohio... | reverse complement strand
CTGGCCACGGTGATTGTCGATCTGCCGCGTTGGCGCAACGGCCGCAAGGTCGAGACCGCCGTGCCGCGCCTGCAGGCCCTGGCGGAGGCGATGCCCGGTGTGCGCACGGTGGCCGTGCTCGATGCGACAGGAAAAATCCAGGCCTCCAACCGCCCCGAGTCGATCGGTTTCGATCTTTCCACGCATAGCTACTTCCAGGTCGGACGCCAGAATCCGGACCCGAAGCGCCTGATTATCTCGCCGCCGTTCCGTGCCGTCCTCGATCACGCCTGGACTCTGGGCGTGGCGCGGGTGGTGACGGGGCCTTACGGCGAGTTCGACGGCATGGTCGTCGCCACCCTCGACCCGGCCTATTTCGCCGCCCTGATGGATTCGGTGCGCTACGCGCCCGATACCTGGGTGGCCCTCGGGCACGGCGATGGCAGCCTGTTCCTGATGATGCCGGAGCGTCCCAACATGGAGGGCTTCAATCTCGCCAAGCCCGGCTCCTTCTTCAGCCGCCATCGGGAGAGCGGCAGTGTCGAAACAGTGATGGCCGGCCGCGTCTATTCCACCGGCGAAAGCCGCATGATCGCCCAGCGCACCCTGAGTCCCGCCCGCCTCAGCATCGACGCTCCCCTGGTGGTGGCTGTTTCCCGCGATCTGGACGTGATCTTCCGCGAGTGGCGCGGTGACGCCCTGGCGCAGGGGGCGATTTTCGCCCTGATTGCCGTCGGCAGCCTGCTCACCCTCTGGCGCTACCAGACGGGCGCACGGCGCACTGAGGGGGAACTGCATCGCGACAAGCAGGCCCTGGTCGCCAGCCACGAGCGCTTCGAGCGCCTCGCTGCCACCATCCCTTGTGTGCTTTACGACTATGTTCTCGAACGGGATGGCAGCGCCCGCTTCCTTTACGTCAGCCCGCGCTGCCAGGACGTGCTGGGTCTGGCGCCGGAAGCGGTGATGGCGGACGTGAGCCTGTTCCTCGACCTGATTCATCCCGACGACCGGGAACGCTTTCATAGCGAGGATGTCAGCGCCAACCGGCGCGGTGAGAGCTTCCACACCGAGTTGCGCTTGCAGCTGCCCGCCGGCGCCTGCAAGTGGGTGAGCCTGTCGTCGCGGCCCAACCCTGCCCCACCGGGGCAGGCGGCGGTGTGGAGCGGCTTGATTTTCGACATCACCGAAAACAAGACGGCACAAGCGCAACTGGAGCAGCGCGAACAACATTTGCACTCCCTGATCGCGTCCATGAACGACGTCGTCTTCGTGGTGGACATGGACGGTCGTATCAGCGATTTCCACTGGCCGGCCCAGACCGATTTTCCGCTGCCGGAGGCGAGTACCTATATCGGCCAGGACTACCACCGGGTCTTGCCCGAGGACGTCAGCCTGGCGGTGGCCGAGGCGATTCCCCTGTTGCGCAACGACCATACGCCCCGCAGCCAGGAGGTGATGTTCCCCCTCGGCGGCCAGCCGCGTTATTTCCAGGCCACCTTCAGCGCCCTCCTCGATGGCAGTGTGCGGCCCCGGGGTTTTCTCTGCGTCGCCCGCGACATCACCCGGCGCCGCGCCATGGAAACCGAGTTGCTGCGCCTGGCCACCACCGATCCCCTCACCGGCGTCGCCAACCGCCGCCGCTTTATGGAACAGCTGGAGATGGAACTCGGCCGGGTGCGGCGTTTCGGCAAGCCGGCCACCCTGCTGATGTTCGACCTCGACCACTTCAAGGACGTAAACGACCAGCACGGCCACGCCATCGGCGACGCGGTGCTGAAGCACTTTGCCGATCTGGCCGTCGGTCGCCTGCGCAAGATCGACCTCTTCGGCCGTCTCGGCGGCGAGGAGTTCGGCATCCTGCTGCCGGGCACCGAGATGCCGGGGGCGCGGGAATTCGCCGAGAAATTCCGCAGCCTGGTGGCGGAAACCCCCTGCGTGACCGAGAAGGGAGCGATTGTCTATACCGTGAGTGTCGGCATCGCCGACTTCGATCCCGCCGACCCGGACCCGGACCACATCCTCGCCCGTGCCGACGTCGCCCTCTACCGCGCCAAAGCCGGTGGCCGCAACCGGGTGGAGGTGACATGATTTATCCCCTGCCCTGCAAGCCGCGTGGAATGGCGCTTGCAGACTTGTGCGCCCTGGAAGCGCCGTACTGTGCGGCTTCCAGCCCATCGGCACGGAAGCGCCTGTAGTTACGGCAAAACGCCTGCTGCCGCCTCTACAATAGGCCCATGTCTTCCCGGTCATTTCGCCGCTGGTTGTTGCTGCCCCTGCTCCTCGTGGCGGCAGGGATTTTCGTCGTCTGGCGGCCTGGCCCGCCGGTGCCGATCCGCGTCGGTGTGCTGCACTCCCTCAGCGGCACCATGGCGGCGAGCGAGACGCCCCTGGTGGATGCCCTGCGCCTGGCGGCGGAGGAGATCAACGCCGGCGGCGGCCTGCTTGGCCGGCCGCTGGAACTGGTGGTGGCCGACGGTCGCTCCGATCCGGCGGTGTTCGCCGCCGAGGCCGAACGTCTGATCGTTAACGAGAGAGTCAGCGTCCTCTTTGCCTGCTGGACTTCGGCCTGTCGCAAGGCGGTGAAGCCGGTGGTGGAAACGCACCAGCACCTGATGTTCTATCCGGTGCAATACGAAGGCCTGGAGATGTCGCCCAACATCATCTATACCGGCGCTGCCCCCAACCAGCAGATCATCCCCGGCGCCCGCTGGGCCATGGACAGCTTCGGCAAGCGCGTCTACCTGGTGGGTTCCGACTACGTCTTTCCCCGCGCCGCCAACCGCCTGATCCGCGACCTGGTGCTGGCGGTCGGCGGCCAGGTCGAGGCGGAACGTTATCGCCCCCTGGGCGCCACCGACTGGGACACGGTGGCGGAGGAAATCCGCCGCCTCCAGCCCGACGTGATCCTCAACACCATCAACGGCGACAGCAACCTGCATTTCTTCCGCGCCCTCAAGCGCAGTGGTCCCGCCGGTCTCGAAGACATTCCCGTGGTCTCCTTCAGTCTCGCCGAAGCCGAGTTGCAGGCGATGGGCGCGGCGGCCCATCACCGCCGCCACTTCGCGGTCTGGAGTTATTTCCAGACCCTCGACGGTGAAGCCAATCGGCGTTTTGTCGCCGCCTTCCAGGCCCGCTTCGGCGCTGATCGCGTCACCAGCGACCCGATCGAGACCAGTTACAACGACTTGCGCCTGTGGGCCAACGCGGTGCGGGAGGTGGGCAACACCGATCCGCGCCAGGTCAATCGCGCCATGGGCCGCCAGAGCGTCACCGGACCCTCGGGCGTGGTGGCGGTGGATGCGGCAACGCGCCACCTGTGGCGCCGGGTGCGCATCGGCCAGGCTCGCGCCGATGGTCAGTTTGTGCAGGTGGAGGCCTCTGCCCTCGCCCTGCGCCCGACGCCCTTCCCGGCCTACCGCAGCCGCGAGGAATGGCAGGCCATCGTCGACAGTCTCGGCGTCCCCGTCGGCGGCGGAGGCCGGCCATGAAGCACCTGCCCCTGGCGACGCGCCTGGCTCTGGGCTTTCTGCTCGTGGCGGTGGCGCCCTTGGTGGGGCTGGCCTGGTTCTATCTGAATTCCTTCGAGGCCGCCCTGGGGCAGACGGTGTTGCAAAACGTCTCCTCGGTCGCCGACAAGAAGGCCGACCAGATCGACAGCTTCATCAACGAGCGCCTCAAAGACGCCCAAACCCTTGGTCGCAACCCTTTGTCACGCCAGGCGCTGGAAAAGTTCGCCGCCGATTTCCGCCGTGGCGGCCTTGCCGCCACCGCCGCCCGGGATCGGGAGTTGCGGCCGGAATTGGCGGCGGCGCTGGATTCCCAGCACTACCACGACCTGCTGCTGATTGACGCCGCCGGCAACGTGGTGTTTTCCCTCCAGCGCGAAGATGATCTCGGCAGTAATCTCAACACCGGCCCCTACCGCGATACCGGCTTTGCCGAAGGCTTCCGCCAGGCTATGGCGTCGCTGCATACCGACCTGACGCCCTTCCAGCCCTATGTTCCTTCCGACAACAAGGTCGCCGCCTTCCTCGTCGTGCCGGTGCTCGATGGCGGCAAGCCGCTGGGCGCCCTGGCGCTGCAACTCAATCTCGATACCCTGACGCCGGTGGTGGCCGACCGCACCGGCCTCGGCGCCAGCGGTGAAACGGTGCTGGCCCAGCATCATGGCGACGATGTGCTTTACACCATTCCCCTCGACCGGGTCGCCGACGCCGCCTACCGTTACCATGTTCCCCTCGCCAAGGTGGCCCCCCCCATGCAGCGGGCGCTGGCTGGCGGCCATGACCGCGGCCTGACTCGCGACTACGTCGGCATTGATATCGCCGCCGCCTGGCGCTACCTGCCGGCCCTGCGCTGGGGCATGGTGGTGAAGATCGACGCCGCCGAGGCCTTTGCCCCGGCGCGCCAGGCGCGCCAGGCCACCTTTGTCGCCCTCGGCATCTTCCTGCTGCTGTCGGGGGTGGCCGGCTTCATTCTGGGACGCCGCATGGTCCGCACCGAGGGGATCGTCGCCACCCAGGAAGCCCGCTACCGCGCCATGTTCGGCAGCATGAACGACGGCGTCGCCCTGTATCGGGTGGCCAACAATGGCGAGGATTTCGTCTTCCTCGACTTCAATGCCGCCGCCGAGCGCATCACCCAGACCCGCCGCGACCAGGTTATCGGTCGCCGCGCCAGCGAGGTCTTTCCCGGCATCGGCGAGACCGGGATACTCGAAGCGTTCCGGCGCGTGGCGACGACCGGGGTCATGGAAACCGTGGCCGTCACCAACTATCAGGACCGGCGCATCAGCCTCTGGGTCGAGAATGACGTCATGCGCCTGCCGGGGGGCGAGGTGCTGTCGGTGTTCCAGGACATCACGGCGAAGAAGCAGGCCGAGGAGGCGCTGCATCTTTACGCCAACATCTTCGAGCACAGCGGCGAAGCGATTCTGGTCACCGACCGCGACAACAACATCGTCGCCGTCAATCCCTCGTTCACCCGTCTCACCGGCTATACCCTTGCCGAGGTGCAAGGCAAGAATCCGCGCCTGCTGGCCTCGGGGCGCACCCCGCGCGAAACCTACCAGACCCTGTGGAGTTCCCTGCATCAAACCGACTTCTGGCAGGGCGAGCTGTGGGATCGTCACAAGGACGGCGACAGCTATCCGAAGTGGGCGGCGATTTCCATCATTCGCGATGGGCGCGGCGAGGTCAGCCATTACATCGCCAGCTTCACCGACATCTCCGAGCGCAAGGCGGCCGAGGAGCGCATCGCTCACCTGGCCCATCACGACACCCTGACCGGTCTCTTCAACCGCTACAACCTGGAAGGCCGCCTCGGTCAGGCCTTGCTCTCGGCGCGTCGCGACGGCGAGCAGGTGGCGGTGCTGTTTATCGACATGGATCGCTTCAAGGTCATCAACGACACCCTCGGCCACCATGTCGGCGACCTGCTGCTGGTCGAGGTGGCGCAACGCCTGCTGACTTGTGTGCGCGAGAGCGACATCGTCGCCCGCCTTGGCGGCGACGAGTTTGTCGTCGTTCTCACCGGCCTGGTGGCGGCCACCGACGCGACGTCGGTGGCGGGCAAGATCCTCCAGGCCCTCGGCCAGCCCTATGCCATCGAGACCCACACCCTGCACAGCAGCCCGAGCGTCGGCATCAGCCTGTTCCCGGACGATGGCGAGGATGCCGAGACGCTGATGAAGAACGCCGACACGGCCATGTATCACGCCAAGGCCGAGGGTCGCAACAACGTGCAGTATTTCACCGCCGCCATGAATACCGCCGCCGGCGAGCGCCTGGAACTGGAGCGCGACCTGCGCGCCGCCCTGCGGAACGGCGAGTTCGTGCTGCACTACCAGCCCCAGGTGGACAGCCAGAACGACCGCCTGGTCGCCGTCGAGGCCCTGGTGCGCTGGCAGCATCCGCAGCGGGGCCTGATTCCGCCCCTGAAATTCATTCCCATCGCCGAGGAAACCGGCCTCATCGAACCTCTCGGCGCCTGGGTGCTGGACGAGGCCTGTCGCCAGCTGGTGGCCTGGCGTACCGAGGGCATCAGCGACCTGCGCATGGCGGTCAATCTCTCCGCCCAGCAACTGCGTTCCCCGGATCTGGTGGCCTTGGTGCAGGACGCCCTCACCCGCTACGACCTCGGCCAGGGCGACCTGGAACTGGAAGTTACCGAATCCGTTGCCATGAACGACCCCGAGCGCGCCATCGAGCAACTCCAGGCCCTGCGCGCCCTTGGCGTACAGTTGGCGATCGACGACTTCGGCACCGGTTACTCATCGCTGGCCTACCTCAAGCGCCTGCCGATCCAGGTGCTGAAACTCGACCGCGAGTTCGTCCGCGACATCGAAACCGATGACAACGACGCCGCCATCAGCGCCGCCGCCATCGCCCTGGCCAAGGTACTCGGCCTCAAGGTGGTGGCCGAAGGTGTCGAAACCGAGGCCCAGCGTTACTTCCTCAGCACCGTGCATCACTGTGATCTGCTGCAAGGCTTCGGCATCGCCCGCCCGATGCCGGGGGCCGATCTGCCGGCGTGGCTGACGGGGCGCAACGCGGCGAAATAGGGGGCTCGGCAGACTCCCCGGCAGCATGACAAAAGAAAAATCCGGATCGGATCGACGGGCGTAGAATCTCCCTGCCTAGCTAATAGATATCGCCTGCCGGTGCGCCGTGGCCGCCGTGGTTAATTGCTTTTCCAGGTTGAAAGGGAGGTGCGTCATGAAAGCTTTGAGCGTATTCCTGATGGGTTTCCTGGCCTTGCTGCAAGTGGCGCTGGCCGACCCGGCGCCGTTTCAGGAGCAGGCGGTGGACGCGGGTCTGCTGCGGGAGGTGCGCAAGGGCGGCTATGTGCTCTACCTGCGCCACGGTTCCACCGATACCTCGCGCCCCGACCGGGCGCCCCAGGTGGACCTCAACGATTGCGCCACCCAGCGGCCCCTGACCGCCGAGGGCCTGGCCCTGGCCCGGCGTATTGGCGTCTTCATCCGCGCGGCGAAGCTGCCGGTCGGCGATATTTTTTCCAGCCCCCTCTGTCGCGCCAAGGAATCGGCCCAGGCCGCTTTCGGACACTTCGAGGTGGACAACAAACTGATGTACACCGCCAACATGACCGACGCCGAGAAGGCGCCGGTGGTCGCCGGCACCCGGAAGCTGCTGTCGATGCCCGTGGCGGCCGGCAGCAATCGGTTGCTGGTGGCTCATGCGCCGAATCTGATGGACCTGATGGGCTATTTCCCCAAGCCCGAAGGAACCCTGGTGGTTTTCCGTCCCCAGGGTGAAGGCCGCTTTGAGTATCTGGGGTCGGTCCGTCCCGAGTACTGGCCTGATCTGCTGCGGGAACTCGACCGCCGCTGATGAAAAAGCTGTCGCAGCGGGCGCTCTGGCTTTTCCTTCTGCCGGCCGTTCTGGTGGCTGGCGTGGCCGCGCTGTTGAATGTTCTGACCCTCAATAGTCTCGACGAGGCCCAGGGCGAAAAGATCTCCCGCTCGACGCAACAGCTTGCCCTGGTGTCGGAAACCACGAGTCTGGTGGAAGGCATTGGCCACCTCCACGATCAGGTGGATTCCATGCTGGCGCGGGCAGCGAAGCGCGAGATCGACGAAGCCGGCGCCTACCGCATTCATAGTCGCGTCGTGAATGAGTTGGCGGTTCTGGAGCAGCGGGTGCGCAGTCTCGAAACCAAAGCCGGCGAATTTACCGGCGATGCCAACGTCGCATCGGGTCTGGGCGAAGAGTTCAATGCCTACCGCGATGCCATGGTCATGACCACGGATATCGCCGCCATTGATCTGAATCGGGCGCGGGAATATATCGACATTGCCGAGCACCGGTACTTCCGTGTTTCCCGTCATGGTCAGGCGCTTTCCCGGCATCTGGCCGAGGCCGCGCTGAAGGATGTCAGCGTGGCGCGCCAGGACATGAACCAGACCTTCTGGCGTGTGGTGATGGTGGGACTGGTGGGGCTGAGCGGGATGCTGGTGCTGTCGCTGCTGTCGGCGCGCTACCTGAACCGGCAATTGTCGCTGGTACTCAATGCCCTCAATGGCCTGGTGCAGAGTCCGGCCCAGGCCTTTGACGCCGATACGCTGGCGCAACTGGAGGCCAACCATGTCGGCGCTCTCGGCCCCATCACCAGCGCCGTGCTGCGCTTCGCCGACGAGATACGGCAACGACGTCAGGCCGAGGAGGCGCTGGCAAGTCAGCATCAGGTGCTGGTGACCTCGGAGGCCGATGCCCGGACCCAGCGCCACTTCCTGCGCGCCCTGATCCAGAGCATTCCCGATCTGGTGTGGCTGAAGGACAAGGAAGGCGTCTATCTGCTCTGCAACCCGCGCTTCGAGCGCTTCTTCGGCAAGAGCGAGGCGGAGATCGTCGGCAAGACCGACTACGATTTCGTCCCCAGAGAGATGGCGGATTTCTTCCGCGCCAACGACCAGGCGACCCTGAATTCCAAGGGGCCACGGGTCAACGAGGAGGACGTGACCTTCGCCGACGACGGCCACAAAGAATGGCTGCTGACCATCAAGACGCCGATGGTGGATGCCGACGGCAGCATCATCGGGGTGCTCGGCATCGGTCGCAACATGAACGTGGTCAAGGAGGCCGAGGAAGCCATGCAGGCCAGCCTCGACCAGCTCAATGAGGCCCAGCGCATCGCCAAGCTCGGTAGCTGGACCCTCGATCTGCGCTGCAATCGTCTCGACTGGTCGGACGAAATTTTCCGCATGTTCGAGATCGACCCGGCGCAATTCGACGCCTCCTACGATGCCTTCCTGGGCGCCATCCATCCCGACGACCGGGCGGCGGTGAACGCCGCCTACTCCGACTCCCTGAAGACCCGGCAACCCTACGAGATCACCCACCGCCTGCTGATGGCCGACGGCCGTATCAAGCATGTGCAGGAGCGCTGCGAAACCGTGTTCGACAGCGACGGTACACCCCTGGTTTCCCATGGCACGGTACAGGACATCAGCGCCCGCATGGAGGCCGAAGCGCAGATTCACCGCCTCGCCTATTACGACGCCCTCACCGGCCTGCCCAACCGCGCCCTGCTCACCGACCGCCTGGCCCAGACCCTGGCCGCCGGCCGTCGCCAGCAGCGCAAGGAAACCCTGATCCTGCTCAACATCGACCGCTTCAAGAACATCAACGACGCCCGTGGCATGGCCCTCGGTGACCGTTTGCTCCAGGCCCTGGCGCAACGCCTGGGCAGCCTCACCCGCGAGGGCGACACCCTGGCGCGGCTGGCCGCCGACGAGTTCGCCCTGCTGTTGCCGGACATGGCGCTGCATCCCTCCCAGGGTGGGCGCCAGGCTCTGGCGGTGGCGGAAAAAATTCACACCGCCCTGCGCCAGTCCTTCGCCATCGCCGGCGAGGACGTGTTGGTCACCGCCAGCCTTGGCATCACCATGTTTCCGGAAAGCGGCGACGAGACGCCGGAAGTCGTGCTGCGCCGCGCCGATACGGCGCTGCACCGGGCCAAGGACGCCGGCGGCAATCGCAGCGCCTTCTTCGAGACCGGCATGGGCGAGGCGGTGCAGCAGCGTTTCGCCATCGAAGGCGAACTGCGGCGCGGCATTGCCGCCGGCGAACTGCGCCTCTACCTGCAAGCCCAGGTCGATGCCCGGGGCCGTCTGGCGGGCGCCGAGGCCCTGGTGCGCTGGCAGCATCCGGAGCGTGGCCTGCTGCCTCCCGGCGTGTTCATTCCCATCGCCGAGGAGTCGGACCTGATCGTCGATCTTGGCGTCTGGGTGCTGACCGAATCCTGCCGCCTGATGGCGCGGGAAGACATGGCGGGCAACGCCCTGCACCTGTCGGTGAATTTGTCGCCGCGCCATTTTCGCCAGCCCGGCTTCGTCGCCTGGGTGCGCGAGTTGCTCGCCGCCACCGGCGCCGATCCCACCCACCTGACCCTCGAAGTCACCGAGGGCCTGGTGATCGACAACATCAACGACGTGGTGAGCAAGATGAGCGAACTGGCGACCCTCGGCATCCACTTCTCGGTGGACGACTTCGGCACCGGCTACTCCTCCCTGGCCTACCTGAAGCGCCTGCCGATCCATGAACTCAAGATCGACAAGAGCTTCGTCCAGGATGCCCCCACCGATCCGGACGA
>Ga0316605_10002668_pt1 | contig 10092 bp, 9 predicted proteins | sample OWC_soil_day20_n_FD_207666 | JGI IMG/M metagenome (GOLD analysis project Ga0316605, IMG submission 207666) | Wetland soil microbial communities from Old Woman Creek delta, Ohio, United States - OWC_soil_day20_noCT | ecosystem: Environmental > Terrestrial > Soil > Wetlands | place: USA: Ohio... | reverse complement strand
AGTCAATAAAGCTTCATATTCGTCCGGCTTGCCTGTATTCGTTTCACCTTGGTACCACAGAACCCCTTTAAAAGTAAGGTTTCTCAAAGGAGATATCATTGAATTGTACATTCCGGTTGGTATATTCAGAAAAGAAACATCTCCACTTTTAGAAGGTAATTCACAACCTAACTTATATTTCCATTGATTGGAAAGCTTTATTGTATCTCCATCAATAGCCATACAATAAAGCTTGTCTTTAACGAATCCCGGGAATCCGCCATAACTAATTAAGCGCACCGCGATCGTGTTATTACCGACCTGTAATAATGATGCCGGAACTTTATAAATACGAGGTGGATATTGATAAGCTGTTGTACCTACAAATGTGCCATTTACAAAGACTGAGTCTGCATCTCGTATACATCCAAGGCGTAACACGGCATCCTTACTTGCTTGTTCTTTGGTAAGAGTTACATGCTGGCGGAACCAATGTCCCCCGTTTAACAGATTACCACTATTGATTGCCCAATCTGAAGAAAAAATATCTACCGTTTTCCAATCTGAATCGTCCAATTCGGGTTTGTACCAACAAACAGGCGCATGTAGCCCTTTATCATTTTTATATAAAGTGGTATTCCAAAGTTCAGACATCATTCCATTACATTTATTCGCTAATGCCCTATATTCATCTGAATTGAAAATATCTCTTTCACGTAATTTTTTCGGAAAAGCCTGCAACGCGTCTTCACTCATCCATGCTTCAACAGAACTTCCTCCCCAACTGGAATTTACAATGCCAACAGGAACTTTTGTTTCATTATACATCTCCTTTGCAAAGAAATAGGCCAACGCTGAAAAAGACGGAGCATTTCCTGTTGTCAGAGCTTTCCAGTCCATTCTTGAAATATCATCTTTTGGTCCATGCAAATCATTGCCGTAGGGTGTTTTTACATAACGAATCATTGAATTTGAATAACTCTCTATCTCTTTGCGAAACATATCCGTAACTCTGGCAGCTGTCAATTCCATATTCGATTGTCCTGAGCACAACCATACATCACCAATTAATATATCCTTTATGGAAAGGTCATTCACAATCATTTCATAAGGTCCACCTGCTTTTATTGATGGAAGAACAACCAACCATTTACCGTTTTCATCTGCTTTTGTACTATACTTCTTTTTCTTGAATGTTATCTCCACATTTTCTCCGGCATCGGCTGTTCCCCATATCTTAATGGGCTGATCACGTTGAAGCACCATTCCATCTGAAAAAATAGCCGGTAATTTCACTTTTGCTTCAGTCCATACTGAAAAGCTACAAGTCAATAATGCCAATAATATTAATCTGAATTTACTATTAATCATTTTTCCTCCTCCTAATCTTTGTTGTTGAATAACAAAATGCGCATTTACATCTTTATTCATATTCTATAAAATGTTACTTTATTTAATTAAGCTCTCCGGTGCTCCCAGAAATGAAGGTTTCAGACCTCCAAAATCTATCATTACTTTTTGCAATACTAAAGCTGGATCTAACGGACGAATTCTCAATGTATGCTTTTCTTTTTTATCCACGTGATGAAGGGTGTTTGTTACAATAACATGTTCTGCCTGCCATTTACCAAGTTCACCTTTGTAATGTCCATTGATGTTTACTATTTGTTCTTCACCTCCATCTAGACTGATTGCATACCTCAAACCCTTATTATCATTAAAATTCAAAGTAGCAGAAAAGCGTAGATAAACTGTTGCATCACCACTTTTATCTGTTTTAAAGTCATACTCCAGATACATATCTTTATCTGGATTCACTGTGCAAGGAGATGTTGTAACTCCAGATAAAGTACGTCCCAGATTTGGAATGGTAATCCATTTAGCTGTTGTACCATTAACTAAACGAGTATAATGCTCTGCTTCCATAGAAACATAACCATCATTCTCATTAAAGACATTAGGAATGGCAATGCGAGGCTCCGGTACCATAGTTACCTGAGGCATAATATTGTATCTAGGATCATTCCATGATTTATAACCAATGTGTGTTTGATCCATAAAATGATTCCATTTACCGTGACTCATAACCTTATTATAATGATTAGTCAAAACAGAATCGCGTTCAAAGCAATCACGTACTTTAAAGGCCCATTTGTTAGCTTCAACATCATTCTTTGCTGCCAAGTCCCGATTCTTAGCTAAAGCATAATACATATCATAAAGATTGGCACATGCCTGAATAGGGAAAAGCACTAACTGATCAAAAGCATCCCGATAATTCTCCGGCATCAGATAATATAGTTTCAGGGCATCCAGACTTAAAGCTTCATAATCATCCTTTACACGCTTCCATTCATCATAATTTTCTAAACTATAGGTCTTATCATTCAATGACTCCGGAGTTACTCTACGGTTATACTTTGTATAAGTATCAATAAGGCGAGCTGCTTCTTTGGCATACTTCGGGCCAAACTGCTTTTCACAGAATCTTTCGGTATGAGACAATAAATTGCTTTCATTAAACTGTGAAGGATTCCAGGCCATATCTAAAAAGAAAGTAATAGGATACTCCATTGGTTTCAAATCGCCAACATTTACTATCCACAAGTTCCTGACTCCATATTCATAAGTCAGATTCATTTGCTCCCACATACGTTGTATCTGAGTAATATTCAACCATTTTGAATTTCTTGGTGCACCAACATAATCAACGTGATAATACATTCCATAACCACCTTTTCTAGGTTTTGCTTTTAAGTTAGGAAGCTTTCGCACATTACCCCAGTTATCATCACATAGCAGCAAGGTTACATCATCCGGAACTCTCATTCCTTTATCATAGTAATCCTGAACTTCTTTATAAAGCGCCCAAACCTGAGGAGTTTCTGAAGCTTTTCTACCCGTAACAGATTCAATAATATTGCGTTGATCTTTAACTATATTCTGTAATAATGAAATATTAGCACCTTCACTCATGGGCTCATCACCATCACCTCGCATACCAACGGTAATCACTGATTCCCAGTTTTTGCAACGTTCTATACCTTTCTTCCAGAAATCACGCAGAACAGTTCCATTTGTATTATAATTCCATGCGCCTGTCCCCCTACGTTTCCAATCCTGTTGTGCTAACCCCATCGGTTCATGATGAGAAGTACCCATTACAATACCCATTTCATCAGCTAATGGCCCATTTAGCTGATCATCATCATAAAATGCATTTCCCCACATGGCAGGCCACATAAAATTTCCTTTCAGACGCAAAAGCAACTCAAAGACCTTTTCATAAAATTTGCTATTAAACCCTCCAAAAGTATCGCGCGACCAGCCACTTAATGACGGCGCTTCATCGTTTAAGAATATTCCACGGAATTTCACGGCAGGTTCACCATCTGTATATTGCCCTTCTTTTATGCAAATTTTATCATGCTTTTCAACTGGAACATCTGCCCAATAATACCATGGCGAAACTCCCATTTGATTGGATAGCTCATAAATACCATAAATAGTACCACGTTTATCACTTCCTGCTATAACAACAGCTTCATCTATCCCTTCAAATGGTTGTTTCACAGTTTGAATAATATATTTCTCACGCTTTCCTTGCAAATCAGCAGAACTTATCTTTCCTGACTTTAATAATTTCTTAATCCAGATACTATTTTCAACAGAACCGATAATCAGCATTTTACTTCCAGATACGGAATTAGATATTTCAGGCATCACCCCTGTTACTTTATTTGCATCTGATTGTAAATTAGAAACAGCACGCAAAACTCCTTTATATTCCTGTTGATCAACTAATATTGGATATGATTTTCCGTTTTGGATCCAGGCAAATCCATTATCATTATAAGTTATAAAACTATCGGCGGCTAATAATTGCTGCAAGAAGAACAAGTTAATCAAACAATAAGCAGTCCAAATCTTTCTTATTTTCATAGTATAATTATTTAATTTCAATAGAAACAAAGATACTTCATTATATCAGGACTTTCAATAATTATATGTTCCCAAACTTAAAGTTTAGGTTACATAATCTTCGTACACGCTACATAAATTATCGCTTATGTAACATTGTATGCTCCACAACATAAAATATGGTTCAAAAGCAAATGCTAAGACATGGGTAGAAAAACAAGCAGACGGAGAAAATGATTTTCTACGTTATTGTGTTGTATGGAATAATATCGTATTGCATAGAAGCAAGATCTCCTGCTTTCAATATGAATATAAAGTAACAAAAATCGATGAGAATATTCTTGAAGCTATTACATTTAAAATTCCCGAATAGAGCAATCTTAATATTTTAGGATTGATTAGATATTTGCATAAAATAAGAACCACCCGGTTTTTAGGATTGATCCAATATTTCCCATATGGTAAAAAAAACAATAAGAAAAGCCTGTAATAAACTTATTATTACAGGCTTTTTAAACATTACTTTTAATATTGCGGTGCGTACGAGACTCGAACTCGTGACCCCATGCGTGACAGGCATGTATTCTAACCAACTGAACTAACGCACCATTATTTTTTTATCGTTGCTTTCTCTCTCGATTGCGTTGCAAAGGTAGATGATTTTTCCGAATCTGCAAGCGTTTTAAGGAATTATTTTTAAACTTTTTTATACTTATACTGATTATGAATAAGTTAAGCTGAATCTTTTTTTTGCAGACAGAAAGTCTTTCGACAGAGAATTAATGAGTATATTTGCAATTCAAATAAAATAACGGACAAAAAATATAATTACCAGATGAAAAAGACTCCTATCGATTGTAAATTCGTTGATGAAGCAATCAATGAAATGCATATCGCCGATTTATCAAAAGCTACAATTCGTGAAGTAAAAGCTATTGCCGCAAAAGCCGAGGCGCTTTCGGGCGTAGAATATATAAAAATGGAGATGGGAGTTCCTGGCCTTCCTCCTTCTGCTGTAGGAGTAAAAGCAGAAATTGAAGCTTTGCAGAATGGTGTTGCCAGTCTTTACCCAGATATAAACGGATTGCCTGAATTAAAAGAAGAAGCTTCCAAATTTGTGAAGGCCTTTATTGATGTAGATATTAACCCGGAAGGTTGTGTTCCTGTTACAGGATCCATGCAAGGAACTTATGCATCATTTATGGTATGCAGTCAATGTGACGAGAAAAAAAATACGATTCTGTTTATTGATCCCGGATTTCCTGTACAGAAGCAACAACTGTCTGTTATGGGAGAGAAATATGAAACATTTGACGTTTACAACTATCGTGGAGAGAAACTACGTTCAAAGCTAGACAGCTATCTTAGTCAGGGGAATATTTCGGCAATTATTTATTCTAATCCTAATAACCCAAGCTGGGTATGCCTTAAAGAAGAAGAATTAAAAGTTATTGGAGAGCTGGCTACCAAATATGATATTATCGTTCTGGAAGATTTGGCTTACTTTGCAATGGATTTCCGAACCGATCTAAGTGTTCCTTATCAGGCACCATACCAACCAACAGTTGCGCATTACACCGACAATTATATCTTATTGATTTCCGGATCTAAAGCATTTAGCTATGCCGGTCAGCGAATTGGGGTGAGCTGTATTTCTAATTCTTTGTACAACAGGGTTTATCCAGGATTTGCAAAACGATTTGGAAATGTATCATTTGGTAGTGCATTTATACACCGCGTACTGTATGCGCTTTCTTCCGGAGTTAGTCACTCCGCTCAATACGCAATGGCTGCAATGCTGAAAGCTGCCAATGAAGGGAAATATAACTTCCTGAAAGATGTTAGTATATACGGAGAACGTGCCTGCAAGCTTAAAGAGATTTTCCTTCGCCATGGTTTTCATATTGTTTATGACAAAGATCTTGACGAACCGGTTGCTGACGGATTCTATTTTACAATAGGCTATCCGGGAATGACAGGAGGACAATTAATGAGAGAGTTAATGTACTACGGCGTCAGTGCGATATCACTTGATACTACTGGAAGTAATCAGGAAGGACTTAGAACCTGCACTTCTTTTATAAAAGATCACCAGTACGATCAGTTGGAAGAAAGAATGCAATTATTTGAAACAAATAATCCGATTATTTAAGAAAAAAATAACAGATAAAATCTTTGAAATGATAAAATTGTTATTATATTAGACGCCAGATGCACTAGCTCTTAATATAATAACAATTCTATTATGATGGGAAAAAACCAGGATTATTTCAAAATTGAGTCGAACAACGCAATTCCTTCGAGGGGTAAGATTTTAATCTCTGAGCCTTTCTTGCGTGATTCAGTTTTTGGACGTTCGGTTATCCTTCTTATAGACCATACAAAAGAAGGAACCATGGGACTTATCATGAATAAATTAATGCCCATGAAACTGAATGAAGTTGTAAAGGAGTTTAAATACTTAGAAGATATTCCTCTTTATAACGGGGGACCGATGGGAACGGATACACTATTTTATTTGCATACATTAAAAGACATAGAAGGAGCTTTGGCTATTGGAAACGGATTATATCTTAATGGTAATTTTAATGAAATAAAACGTTACATTCTTCAAGGAAATCCTATTGAAGGGAATATCCGTTTCTTTCTTGGCTATTCAGGTTGGCAAGACGGCCAATTAAATCAGGAAATAGAAGAAAATACCTGGATGATTGGAAAAGGTGATGCTCCGAGCCTGATGCTTGATGAAATAAAAAGTATGTGGAAGGAATCTTTAAGTAAGCTAGGCGGGAAATATGAAACCTGGTCACACTTCCCTATAAATCCATCACTAAACTAGATTGATTAGCTGCATAAAATAGACATCTTCGTACCCATCTTTTACACGAAGCCAATCTTTCATAACTCCTATTTGAGTAAAGCCACAAGAGCTGAATAGCTTCTGACTAGCTTCATTCTTAACTGACACATACACATAAAGCTGTCTTAACTGCAAAAAATCAAAAGAATATCTGATAAGCTGTTCTAATGCCTGGTGGGCAAAACCTTGTCGGCGAAACTCTGCTTTCACGGCAACACCAACCCCCGCCCGTCCATGCATTGGAGCAAAATCAGTGAGGTCGATTGTTCCAATAATCTGATGATTTTCGCGTTTAACGATCATCAGACGCAATTGTTTATCAGCAAAAATATCACTTTGAGAATCCTCTATATATTGTCTGAGCACGTAACGTGAATAAGGTACTGTGAAACTACTCACATCCCATGATTCCGGATCGTTTTCCATCTCATACATTACATCAAGATCTTCGGGCTCGGGTGCACGAAGGTATATTTGTTCGTTACTTAAATACGATTGTTTCATTGATAACTTTTTTTAGGGGTAACCAATACTCCGGTTTGCACAGAGTATATACCCAATTCTACTCTTTTACCCTGAGTAGCTAACATTAATTGAATTATTTTTTTAAAAGAATAAGCTTCTCTATCATAAACAATATGAGTAAACTCATTACCTGCATACTGAATATCTAAATGCTCATCTGGATTCAATTCCTCATTAGCCACTTCATAGCGATGCTTTCCTTTCAAGCCGTTCCTCAGACAAAGGTCCTGAACTTCAGAAATCATTCTTTCGCTGCCTAACACTAAAAAGCATGGTTCCGTAGAAAGAGCAGCTTTCCCGGTATAGCTAAACAGCTTTAAAGAGATTCTATTAAGAACTGCAAGCAGAGCACGAAGATATATTCCAATCTTCACCACACAAGCAAAAAAGATACTATAATGAGGATAATGTTTCCGAAAGAATATCATCATGGCCTCATAAAAGACACGGACATATTTAATAGAATCTGTCTCTGTACTTTCTCCTTTATAATGAATAATAGGAAAAGGTAGATAACAGTTCTTATATCCAGCCTTAGTTATGCGGTAGGACAAATCAATGTCTTCTCCATACATAAAAAAATCTTCATCCAGCAGTCCACACTTGTCGAGTGCTGATTTCCGGAGAAACATAAAAGCACCAGCCAATACATCTACCGAATGACATTCGTTCTCGTCAAGGTAGCGAAGATGATACTTTCCAAAACGACGGGAATTAGGAAATAGTTTACTGATTCCGGTTAATTTGTATAAAGAAACCATTGGAGTAGGAAAACCTCGTTTACTTTCGGGAAGAAAAGAACCATCTCCGGTAATCATCTTCACTCCTGCTCCACCAACCTCCGGATTGTTCTCCATATAATGAAGACAATCCGTTATCGTATTCTCTCCAAGAACAGTATCGGGGTTGAGTAATAAAATATATTCGCCCTTAGCAACGGCAATTGCCTGATTGTTTGCGCGGGCAAATCCCACGTTTTCCTTATTTGCGATAAAGTTCACCTTCGGAAAGCGAGGAATAAGATACTCCAGCGATCCATCCAAAGAGGCATTATCTACAACAAAGACTTCTACCGGCAGCTGATCAATAGCACGATATAACGAACACAAACACAATTCCAAAAAGTGTTTTACGTTATAATTCACTATTACTACCGATAGTTTCATTCCCTTATTTAATAGTCTCCGTTGTGGTTTTCCAGAGCTTCTCCAATACGAATAAATATATTCTTCTTTTTATTGCTGGCACGTTTTCTTTTAGGTTTATCATCAACATTCTCAAATCCTCCGGTTCTGTAAGAGCCATCTTTTATCATCTGATAAATTACTCCCCAGTCGGGCAGACCACCTAAATTACGGTCATCAATAAAGAGATCAGCTTTCAGTTTGCGTGAATACCCTCTGCTTTTTCCATGTTCTTCAGGATAATCTTTGTTTGCAGCATAGAACTCCAATCCGCGCTCACGACAATACTCAACTGCTTCCTCCAGCAAATGTCCTTCGCGAACACTCCACAGAATAAGTCTGTGCTGATCGGCCTGAAGTTTCTTTAATGTATCAATGGCGAAAGGAATTTCTTTACCAATTTTAGGATATTCATGTTCTACGATAGTCCCGTCAAAATCTACTGCTATAATCATATTAATTCTTCGTTTTCTTTATTTTCTTTGTTTTCTGTAACTAAATTCAATTCTTCACGCATTTTTTTCTCTCCCGGCAAGCAGAATATTGATGCGGTAATAGCAATCAATGCGCAAAGTCCCCCGATACTATTCAGGGTCATATAATAAATAAAAATATTCATGTAAGTAAGAATAGCAAGGATAACAAGGCGAATATTACTCCATTGCTGATAAAGTTTCAAGGAATTTTCAAAGCTGGCTCCTTTAATTATCTTATTCAGTTTTACACTAAATAATTTCAGTGATAGAGGCACCAAAGCAATAGTGGCAAGTATCCCAACTGTTTCCAGAATGTATTGCATCATAAAATCATCGGCATACATTCCTTCGAGAAAGACATCCGACTGATATAAAACTACTAAAACAACTGCAATACCAATATAAATACCAAATTGTGTTTGCATGATGCGGTTCACCGCCTTAATTTTCTTATCCATTTATGTTTTTATTATTAGACTGTTCCTGTGAATGTTGTTCTGTTGACAATAGAGCGACCCAACGTTACTTCATCAGTGTATTCAAGTTCATCGCCAATGGAGATACCTCTTGCAATGACACTCAGTTTAACGTTTGCCTTTGCCAGCTTCCTGAATATATAGAAGTTCGTTGTATCTCCTTCCATAGTAGAGCTCAGTGCAAGAATCACCTCTTTTACAGTTCCCTCTTCAACTCGTTTCACAAGGCTTTCTATCTGTAAGTCGCTCGGCCCTACACCATCCATAGGCGATATTACCCCACCCAACACATGGTATAATCCTTTAAATTGCTGGGTAGCCTCAACAGCCATCACATCGCGGATATTCTCCACTACACAAACAGTGGAAGCATCTCTGAGCGGGTTGGAACAAAGCTGACAGGTATCTGTATCCGAAATATTGTGACACACGTTACAATATTTCACCTCTCTTTTCAGCGTAACAATGGCATTGCCAAAAGCCTCAACTACTGACGATTCCTGACGTAAAAGGTGAAGAACCAGCCTCATAGCTGTTTTCTTTCCTATTCCTGGTAATTTAGCGAACTCCCCTACTGCTTTTTCAAGCAAAGCCGATGGATATTGTTGATTCATAAATACATTTCTCAATTGTCAGCGCAAAGATAAAAAATTAATTCCTACCTTTGCACA
>Ga0316605_10002665_pt1 | contig 10099 bp, 10 predicted proteins | sample OWC_soil_day20_n_FD_207666 | JGI IMG/M metagenome (GOLD analysis project Ga0316605, IMG submission 207666) | Wetland soil microbial communities from Old Woman Creek delta, Ohio, United States - OWC_soil_day20_noCT | ecosystem: Environmental > Terrestrial > Soil > Wetlands | place: USA: Ohio... | reverse complement strand
GGGCCAGAAGTGGTATCTTGAGGTGGGACAGGGTATGGAGAAGACCCAGAGGGTCGCCAATGAAAAAAGGGCTTACACCCTTACCGACAGGGGAACCTGGCTCGCAACAAAAGACAAAGACAAGCTGGAAATGGTAATCGTCCTCGAGGGCGACCCCATTCTCTTCAATCAGTATGGAGTGATGGCGGTGAATCCAGAAAAACATAAGCACGTGAAATACAAGGAAGCGACGGAATTCATCAACTGGCTGATATCAAAGGAAGGTCAGCAGGCTATCGGTTCGTTTAAAGACAAGAACGGCAATCCGCTCTTTATTCCGAATGCGCAATAGTGAATAGTGAGTAGTAAATAGTGAACAAGGGACAAAGGAAAATGGTCTATCGTGCTATGACTTTATGAGCACAATTCTGGAGAGTTTTGCAGAGGCCCTGTCCCTCATTCTCCATCTCAACAAGGAGTTGCTGGGGATTATATTACTCTCCCTTAAGGTCTCGGGAACTGCCCTCGCTGTTGCAACCCTTATTGGCCTTCCCCTCAGCGCACTCCTCGGATTCAAGAAGTTCCCCCTAAAGGGACTCTCTGTGAGTATCCTCAATACCTTTATGGGGCTTCCCCCGGTAGTGGTCGGTCTTTTTGTGTACCTATTACTCTCGAGGAGCGGCCCTTTCGGGTTCATGGCGCTGCTCTATACCCCCACTGCCATGGTCATTGCGCAGACTATCCTCTCACTTCCCATCGTGACTTCGCTGAGCCACTCGGCAATTATCGGTGTTGACCCCATTATCAAGCAGGCATCAATGACCCTTGGGGCAACCCCTTTTCAGGTCTCATTGACCGTAATAAGAGAGGCACGCTATGGCATAATGTCAGCCATCATCGCGGGCTTCGGGAGGGTGATGGCAGAGGTCGGCGCCATCCTCATCGTTGGCGGCAATATCGCGGGTTTTACAAGGGTCATGACCACCACCATCGCCTTAGAGACCGACAAGGGAAATTTTGAACTCGCCCTTGCACTGGGGATAATCCTCCTGAGTATTTCTCTGGGAATAAATTCAGCCCTTCACCTCATCCAGAAAAAGGGCATGGTCGGGGCCAGCAGATGATGCTTGGACTGAAGACATCAAATATCTGGAAAAGCTATAACGGCAATCAGATATTCAGGGACTGCTCCTTCTCTTTTGCGGAACAGGGTGTATACATTCTCACCGGGCCCAACGGATGCGGCAAATCCACCTTTCTCCGGATCTGTGCCCTTATCGAGACCCCTGACAGGGGAGAGGTCAGTTATCTTTCAAACGGGAATGTGGTACAGACGGACCTTGGACTGAGGAGGAGGATAACCCTCGTGCTGCCTAAGGTCGGAGTCTTTAACACCACAGTCTTCAAAAACGTCGCGTATGGTTTGAGGATAAGGGGAATAAAGGGAAAGGAGGGGGAAGAAAGGGTAAACAGAGCGCTTGAATTTGTGGACATGGGCCACAAGAGCGCCCAGAACGCCCGCACCCTTTCGAGCGGAGAAACCCAGCGTCTCGGCATAGCACGGGCATTGGTGACAGAACCTGAGGTCCTCTTTCTTGATGAGCCTACCGCATCTGTTGACCAGAAAAACACACAAATTATTGAGGACATCATCCTGCAAATGAAAGATAAACATCCCTCCATAGTCATCATCACCACTCACGACAAGGCACAGGCAGAAAGACTCGCAGACTACCTGCTGCTCATACGAGAGGGAAAGATTGTAAGCATATAATCTCGGCGCGATTAACGCCTTCTTCCGCCGGAACCACTTGGTGCGCCTCCCCTGGAGGCTCCTCCCGCTGAACTTCCTCCGGGGCTCCCTCCCCTCATGCTGCTACCTCCACCGGGAGCACCCCTGCTGAAACTCCCTCCTCCGGGGCTTCCTCCCCTCACGCTGCTGCCTCCACCAGGGGTGCCCCTGCTGAAACCACCTGACCGCTGTCCTCCGGAACCGGGACTCACCCCACGATAGGTACCGGAACTCGGGACATTGCTTCCCCTTTCCAAACTCCGGGAGCGAATGTAGTGATCCCTCTCGAGACCGGGCTGGCTGCGTGAAAAGCCGGAGCGTTCACTGGAATCAGGCCGGGTCCATGTCCCACGATTTCGCTGCTCCCATCCTCTATCTGTCCTGCGGTACACATTACCGTCACGGGTAGAAAAGACGTTGTTCTCCCTTGTCCTTCCAGTTCCGTAAGACCGGTCAACCCTGCCCTGTCCGCTTCCGCCATATCTCTGAGTATATTGTGAATCCCTGGAACTCCCTGGCCGTGTACTCATCCCCGGCTCTCTTACACCCCTTGGAGCTGGCCGCTCAACCCGGGTATCTCTGGCGGTCCCAGAACGATGATCAGGCCTGACCCCTCTCAGCCTCTGGGTATTCCAGGCCTGTCTTCCGGGCCGATCATACATGTTACGTGAATGCACGCCTGGCCCCGGCCTGTGTCCGTGGAACCCGGGACGGTGTATATTGCCATGCACATTTGCATGCCCATGGCGCCACGATCCACCCCAGCCCCACCAACTGCCTCCCCAACCCCACCAAGGGCCCCACCAGCCTCCCCAGCCCCACCAAGGAGAGGCGATTACGCCGGTTGCGAAACCGAAAAAAGTCCCTGACACAAAGCCTGCCCCAAAGCCCCACGTGCCGTAGTAAGGATAGTACCAGGGCGAGAGGCCCCACGTGATGGGTGAAGGGTAATAGACACTTCCCCACCACCCCGGATGGTAATATCCGGTGCCGTACACCACTGAGCCATTATACACATAATTTCCCAGATAGCCGGGGGTGTACCCCATATAGACCACCTCAGGGGTCGAGTCGTACACATATACATACTTCACGTTATAGACCGGGCTGTCAGGAGGGATGGAATCCACATCCTGGGGACGGTAATCCGAGACCACCCACGGTCCTGATGGGGAGTCGGAGACAAACCATACCCCCTGCTGGCATGCATAATACCTGTCTCGTATCCTGAGCACCTGAGAGCTTGTGTTGACCGCAAAGTCAATGTCAGTACCATGTATTCGCTCAAACTTGGGTGCGCCGTCATAGCTGACCTCAATCCTGGCCTCGCTCCGTTTGATTGCCGCTGTCTGGGGAATTTGGGCCTCCATCACCGCCTCTTCTGCCTGCTTGGTGTCAGCGATAAAGGTGAGGACATGTCCTTTTTCGGAGCTGGCAGGAATCTGGTAAAAGGCTGCGGGGAGCTTCTGGGAAGGCACATATGCCCAGGGTCCGTCGCTCAATGAAGGGCTCCTGTACCATCGTCCCGCAAGCACCACATAATACTGGTTGGATTTGATATCCATGAAGACGTCGTTCGGGGTGTTTCGTATGTACAGAAGGTCCGTGCCCGTGATTACGGAATACTCTGGTTCGCCCTCTGTAACAATCAACTCAGAGGGTTCTGTGGCAACAATAATACGGGGAACGACATTTGCCTTTGTCGCCAAGGACTGTTTAATGGCGGGGTCTTCAGGTTCTGCGATCTGTCGGGCTGCAGATACCACGGAAGAGGGAGGAGATGAAGTCGTCTCCCAGGGCCCTTTCACATCAGCGGCAGCATACCATATGCTCCCTCCCTTAAGGTAATACATTTTCAAAGAGGGATCATAGAGCATTACATAGGGCGTATTCACCACCCGCTGGACACTTGTACCAGTGACCTCTCTCAGAATGGGCTTGCCGTTGATGATAATCAGGGCTGTGGGGGTTGTGGCAAAAAGGACCTTCGGGGGATCGTTGTTGATCTCATCCGATGCCGCCTTTTCCCGTTCAACTGCCGAAGCCATTGTGAGAAACCGGTCAAGGGACATGGACATAGGTGCTTGGGTTGCCATTCCGCTTACGAGCGATTGGGCAAACTGTCTGTCCTCATCGGTGGCTGCACTCGAAAACTTGATATTGGCAACCTTCACGTCAGCGAATTCCACAGTACGCGTATCAAGGTCAGTCATCACGCGGGCAGAAAACCAGAAGACACCATAGTGAGGCTCTTTCTCGTTTTTCCGCTGCAGGGCCATTGCCGCACGGGCATTTATTCTGTCAGCCTTAAAAAGTTCGAGTTGGGGCTGATACACCGTGAGTTTGCCTTCCTGATCCGCAATCTCCTGGGGCCAGACCCATTCTGCTCCAGAAACTCCCCAAGTTACCAGAACAGCCATTGCCACTGCTGCTGATAGGAACAACCACCGCATAAGAAGCTGCTGCACTCTATGTTCACCAATAGTCTTCATTTCTCCTCCTTCGTTCCATGGGAACGAATACAACCTCTCTCCCATTATACCTCTCTTATCAGGTTAGACAAGAGAAAGGGGAAAAGGTTTAAGAAGATTCTCGCGTTTCATCCTCCCTCACAGCAGACAGTTGCTCTTAATTGTTATAATTATAAGCAGGAGAAGGTTAACGCTATGGTATCGAAATATTTGCTCTATTTCCTGTTCGGTGGGATAATTACGAGTGCGGTCACCTATCTCGCGAATAACTCCAAAGGTTTGCTCGCCGCATTTGTCGGCACGCTCCCGATAATCACTATAAGCACATTCCTGCTGATTTATTTTAATGCCGGCCAGACCGCGGTATTGGCATACGCGAAAGGACTTACTATAATGATCATCCCCTGGATGATTTTCATCCTCACGGTCATATTCCTTTCACCACGGCTGAATTTCATCTCCTCGCTCGTCATCGGGGTCATCATCCAAATCGTCATAGCTCTCCTGATCCTGAACTTCGACAGAATCTATTTCAGGCCCTGACTCAGCGCACATTGATCAGCACGGGCCCCCTTGGATGACGCTATGCACTATTTTTGTTGTGACGAGCGACATATTTGTATAATGATATCAAGGTGTTATGTCTACTTTTATTTTACAAAATCACCTTATTCTGCTAAACTTCCATATGTCGCTTAATAACATTGTTGTATGCACAAAAAATGAGACAGATTAAAGGATAATAGTGTGGGCAGAATACTGGTCGGTATTATGGTCCTGGTATACGCGGTTAGGATGTCAAGAAACATTTATCGGGACATCAAAAGAACGGAAAGCGGAAACGAGACCAGATATCTGTTCGGCGTAAAAACAGAGATATGGAAAGACCCCATACCAAATGAGAAACGAGTAATTCTTCTGCTCACGATAGTCCCTCTTAATTTGCTTGTATATTTGTTGGCCGCTGTTGTTTTATTCAACATAGATCTTTCTACTCTATTGCCGTTTCTTCATCGGCGGAAATAGAGGATGAAATCAAGCCAGCATACAACAAAGGCATTGAGACCGACGCCGAATAGCGTCGGTCATTTTTCCGTAAAGCTCTGTGGCGGCGCGGCTCATGCCCGGCGTTCTCCCACTCGCTTCATCAACACGGCTTAGTTTCGCATTGACACAGAGCACCTCACTCTTGCCACCTGTTTGCAATTACTGTTTTCTGTTATAAAATATAGCTTAGGAAGGTGTTATGGGCTTTTTCGCTCTCTTAGGTCATATTACATGGATCTTGCTTATAGTTCCCATTTTCAGTGAGTGCCTGCAGTCAATAGAACAGAAACCGAGAAAGGAGTGGTAAGAATGAATACTACACAAGAAGTCCTGGAGAACCATCTGAAGTGCTTTGGCAGGCGCGACCTCAATGGCATCCTCTCCGACTACGCTCCCACGGCGATTCTGTTCACGCCCAAAGGACCGTTAGTGGGAGTCGACGCTATCAGACCGTTATTCGAGGGTCTGTTGGCAGAGTTCTCAAAGCCTGGTTCCTCGTTTGAATTGAATCACCAGTCGCTCAAAGGTGAATATGCCTATATTTTGTGGACCGCCGAGACGGCCGACAATAGTTACGACCTGGCGACAGACACTTTCGTCGTTCAGAACGGTAAGATCGTCGCCCAGTCGTTTGCCGCAAAGATTTTGCCGAAGGGCTAATCCTCGCGGCTGGTCGCCCAACAAGCCGCTCCATCTGGAGGCGAACGCCCGCAGCTTGGAACCAGGGCATTGGCCATAGCCACTGACTCCCGCCGCTTGTTTAAAATTATTATTATCTCGTCTAAAATATAGCTCACTACCACATTAAGGAGGGAGTCATGGGATTTTTCGCTCTGTTAGGTTTTATTATATGGGCCCTGCTCATGGTCCTCATTTTCAGGAAGGCCGGCTATTCAGGCCTCCAGATTGTTCTCCTTTTCGTCCCTGGAGTAAACGTCATCCTCTTCATCTGGTTTGCCTTAACTGAGTGGCCGATTCAGAAGGAGCTGGAAAGACTGCGATCCGGAAAAGCGATGTAAGGGAACTACCGCGTATTCGCTCCCCTTTCGCAAAAGGTGAATGGGGAGGATCTGCAAATATACTCAAACACCATGGCTTTTCCTCATTATATGAGGTAAAATGAACCGCTGTGGAAAGAGATTTGATTTGCAGACCTATGATTATGTTCGGGGGCAAAGGCGGTGTGGGCAAGACTACCTGTTCGGCGGCCGCTGCGTTGCAGCTCGCGTCGTCCGGACAGAAGACGTTGATCATAACGTCAGATGCGACCCCTTCCCTTTCTGACATCTTTGAAGAAGAGATAGGGGATACCATCAGATCTATAGAGAAGCGTCTCGACGCCGTTGAGATAAGTGATGACGCCATCCTGAACAGGTGGAAGAAACAGTTCGGCCCTGATTTTTACGAGATACTCTCTCATCTCATAGATGTGGAAGGGCTGGACAACGAGTCACGCCACCAGCTGCTGGACTATATCGGTTCTGCCCCTTCCCTGAGGGAGGAAACCATGCTCGACCTCATTGTAGATATGGCTGAGACCAGCACCTATGATCGTATTGTCTGGGATACTGCACCTGCGGGGGAAACACTGAATCTCCTCAATATGCCGACATACATAAGGAACCATCTCAGCGCTGGCTCCAGGGTCTTCGAGGGTCTGGACAAAATCGGGAAAAAGATCACAGGGAAAAGGTCTATCGCGCAAATCATGGATGAATGGATTGCAGCATCGGAGAGGATCTCCCGATATATTCACCGCAGCGCAGCCTTCGTCGTTGTCGCTAACCCTGAAGCGCTTGTGCTCAAACAGGCCCGAAGGGTAGTTGAAACCCTCAGGGAGTACCACATCACTCTCCAGGGTATGATTATCAATAGGGTGATCAAGGATCCCGACTCTCCGTCATTCAGGACCCTGCAGGAAATGCAGGAAAGATATCTGGCAGATCTCATAAGGCTGGCAGATGGATTACCGGTCGCATTGCTTCCCTTCTCGCTGAAAGAGATAAAAGGGAAGAATGCTTTGAGGGAAATAGGAGAAGGATTAATAAAGGAGCTGAAACTGTAATGGGTAACTTCTTCAGGCCCAGATCTGACCTGATCCTCCTTCATCCCCCCACTGTCTTCAGATTCCGCGAACGGCCGGGTTTTTACGGTCCCATGAGCGATGTGATACCGTCTTCTTCGATCTTTGAGATTTATCCCATCGGTTTTCTCGCTATCTCCGACTATCTTCACCGTCACGGAATACCGGTGAGGATCGTAAACCTTGCCATGAAGATGCTCAGGGCTGAATCCTTCAACCCCGAGAAATTCATAAAAAAGCTGGATGCGCTTGCCTTTGGTATTGACCTCCACTGGCTCCCCCACGCGGACGGAAGCCTGTGCCTTGCGGAAATGTTAAAGAAGCATCATCCCGGAAAGCCGGTCATTCTCGGCGGGCTCTCTGCCACCTATTATCACAATGAGATCATGGCGGACTATCCCTTCGTGGATTTCATCGTGCTCGGCGACTCTGCAGAAGAGCCTCTGCGGATGCTGATGCAGGCGATAAAATCCGGGACCGGCTTTGAGAGCGTACCAAACCTTGTATGGAGGGACGGAAGCGGAAAGGTCATCACAAATGAGCTTTCCAACAGGCCGGAGAACCTCGATGACATCAATTTTGATTACCTTCATCTTCTCAAGATGGCCATAAAATACCGGGACCCATCAGGGTATATCCCTTTCCGGTACTGGCTCAGTTATCCTGTTACCGCGGTATTCCAATGCAGGGGATGCGTCCATAACTGTGCTTCGTGCGCAGGCTCCCTCTCCTCTTTCAAGAGGGTCTGCATGAGAGAAAAACCATGTTTCAGGTCTCCTGAACTTCTTGCAGAAGATATCAGAAAGATCTCTGAGTACACGGGCGCCCCGGTCATGGTGATAGGAGACCTGCTGCAGGCCAAGGAGGATTATGCCGGAAGATTTCTGGATGCAGTCAAGAAGTACCGGATAAAAAACGAGTTGACCGTCGAGTTCTTTACCCCTCCCCCCGAAACCTTTATCAGAAAGGTCGCTGATTGTATCGAAAACTTTAATGTCGAGGTGTCCCCGGAATCACACGACCCAAAGATCAGGAAGGCCTTTGGGAAACACTATGAAAACAGAGAGCTGGAGCAGATGATCGCAACGCTCCTTGATGCCGGCTGCAAAAGGATTGACATATTCTTCATGGTTGGCCTGCCTTACCAGGATTACCGGTCGGTCATGGAGACCGTGGGATACTGTGAAGAGCTTTTGCGGAAATTCGGCGGGACCAGGCGGCTCCTTCCCATGATAGCGCCCCTTGCGCCCTTCATAGACCCCGGCAGCAGCATCTTTGAGGAACCGGAGAAATTCGGCTACCGCCTTCTCTACAAGACCCTTAAGGAGCACCGGCAGGCCATGCTCATGCCGAGTTGGAAATATACCCTCAATTACGAGACGGAATGGATGACAAGGGAAGATATTGTGAAGGCCACGTATGACGGAGCCCTCATGCTCCTCGACATAAAAGAAAAATATCAGGTCATTGGAAAAGAAAAGGCCTCGATGATAAGAGAGCATATAGAGAAGGCAAAGGTCCTCATTGAACATATCGATAGTTCAGGACAGATAGATGACGCAACAAGGACAGAAATCCTTCACCTCAACACCCTCGCTTCCCTCTGCGATAAGCGCGAGCTTGACTGGCCCATAAAAGGCTGGAGGCTCAATATACTGAGAATCTTCAGGTCACTGTTAAAATAATGGAGAGTCTCCCTCAGGTTCCAGGGAGAGCATTGATCACGGAAATCCTGCGTCGGGTTCCTTGCCGGAAAACAGGTAAAGGGAAAGGCGGCCTGTACGAAAGTCGTCTTTTCAGTCTTTTAATTGAGTGACGTTTTTGGAAACCACGCTCACGCCCACAATCTCCTTCTGCAGTCCTCTGATAGGGCTTAATGTGCGGAGAAAATATTTGCCGTCCCGTTGACTTCTGTGTTCATGCTGCAACGGTTCCCCGGTCTCAAATACCCTCTCCACGTCCTCACGAAATCTCCCCGTCTCCTCCGGCGAATGAAAGTCACCGTACGCCTTCCCCATATATTCCTCACCGAAAAAACCCAGCCTTGACCGGTGCTTCGCGTTCATAAACAAGTATTCGCACTTCCTGTTCACAAGATAGATTGAATCATCCGTACTCTCCACCAGGGAACGATACCTCGCTTCGCTCACCAGCAACGCCTCCTCAGATCGCCTGCGATCTTCGATGTATGCCCTGAATGGCTTAAATACAAGAAAATACATAACAGGGAAAAGGATAATGGTGAGTATGGCAGCATCCAGAAGCGCGAAATTCTCTATGGATAAAGGGGGAAATATTGACAGAATGAGGTGAACAAGAGCGCCTGATGCGAAAATCGAGGCTATAATAACGATCAGAAGGGTGGCCGGATCAACCAGATTTCGTACCGATGATTTACTGTTCTCTCTCATGCTCCCTATTCATACGCAGTAACAGGGGAAATCTCTTCTATTTCTCTCATCCGCAAAGGATCACGTATCGCAGCTTATTATATCAAAAACAGCTGCCTCGCTCAGCAACAATCTTTCAGGGGAGACTAATAACCCTGGAAAGTCACAGGTAGCTTTTTTCCCATAAAATCACATGGAGGGGGCAAGAAGAGAGGGCATGCGATACCCAAAGAGAACCTCTACGGATGCTTTTTCCCTTTTGCCCCTTCAAATAATCCCATCTCACCCTTATGGGGGATATTGAGGAGGTGGTAAGCCTTTTCCGTAGCCTTTCTGC
>Ga0316605_10002664_pt1 | contig 10105 bp, 6 predicted proteins | sample OWC_soil_day20_n_FD_207666 | JGI IMG/M metagenome (GOLD analysis project Ga0316605, IMG submission 207666) | Wetland soil microbial communities from Old Woman Creek delta, Ohio, United States - OWC_soil_day20_noCT | ecosystem: Environmental > Terrestrial > Soil > Wetlands | place: USA: Ohio... | reverse complement strand
CGCAATAATCCAGCGTAGTCAATAAATCACCATTCATCACCAAAAAGTTTTCATCTAGTTTATCGATGAGGCGAAGTGGTCCAGCAGTACCGAGCGGCTCTTCTTCGAGGCAATAATCTATATGCATCTTCCAACGGCTTCCGTCTCCGATGACAGCATTAAATAAATGAGCCATATGGCCGAGAGTAATAGCAACTCTATCGAACCCAGCATATGATAATTGTTGTAAAACAACCTCCAGAATGGGCAAATCGCCAAGTGGCAACAGCGGCTTTGGGATGACCATTGTGTAAGGTCTGAGCCGAGCGCCTTTGCCACCTGCGAGAATCACAGCCATCATATTAACTTACTCCTATATTTTTATATTCATTATATTAGATAATTCTAATAAGCAATCCGTAAGAAGAAATCCACCACTATGCCTTTAACAGCTCAGAACAATTAGTTACATTGGTCTATGATTATTTTTCAAGCTTCTGCCTCTAAAAAATGATGGCAAAACAAGTATAAGAATTAATGGCAAACAGTTCATGATGGCCGTCTTAAAATTTAGTATAATACCAGAACGTACGGCAAAGAGCACCAGTGACAAATACACCATACCATAGCAGAAGACTGCTGCATCATAACCCATGTTGTTTATGAACAACTGATAGATTTTTTCAACTATCCAACCATAAATAAACATGAAGAGAAGGACGCCAAATATTCCCAATGCCCAGTATCCTTCTTGCACAATAAACATGCCGTATCCGGCACCTTCCAGTAATTCACCAGGATGAAATATCTCGACATATTTTTCACCCAAAGGCAATGGTCTATTTGGCATAAGCGCTTTAGGAACAAAGACAAGGATCTCCGTGAGAATTGATGTCCCCCAAGAATAAGACGCTTCCCCTTTATCAATTCCCTCTATTAATCTCATTAAATTGCTTCCTACTTGCAACTCGCTCGAAGAGACAATATTTAGCCTTTCCACTATATTTTCTGAAAATTCATTAGCTATGATCTCTACCATCTCTTTGGGATCACTCGTTACCCTGGCAAAGCTCAGAACATTCATGAAAATATATAGAGAAATACCGACTATTAGCAAAAGCCACAAGGTTAATCGTTTTATTCTATAATGATAGTAAATAACGGCCAACATGACAGGCGTTACAACCAGTGAACGCCATCCAGCCAATGTGTTCCTAAAGACATAAAGCAAAAAAATAAAAGCCGCGAGTATCTTTATGATTTTCTTGTCAGACCGGAAAAAAAGAAGAATTGTAGCGACCAAAATCAAAGTTACTGGTAAATACACTGTGAAGATTTCCTTAATACCTGAGGCGGGATTGGCTAGTCTTTCAACCCGCGAGGCTAACGCGCGTTCTGCATATGATGGAATGTTTGTTATATCGAAATAACTATAGAAAAAAGGTAGCAGGATTAATCCAAAAAGAACGGCATAGGTTATAGCTTTGTTATAGAATGTATCTTTACTGCGGCTAAAAAGGTCATACTTAGTTACCGCACACCACCCGAAATTCGAATATTTCGCCATCAATGCACCGCCGTTCAATCCGACTAAAGCTACCAGACAACTAATGTAATAAATTAAAAGCGTATCTGTGCTTATTGAGTCCCCTGCAAAGTTAGCTTGATTCACCTCCACAAAAAGTGCTGAGCTAAACGAATAGAGAAAAAGCAAAATGGTCAAACCGAACAAGGGACTAAACGGATCAAGTTGCTTTTTGCCTCTGTAAATCAATAAAAATGTTGAAGACAGAATAATAAAAAGCACAACGTAAATATGGAGTTTATTAGTGAAGTCGAAGAGACCAAGGACAATCAACGCGAAAGCGAGTATCATAAGGACAAATACAGTCAAGATTACTCTCGCTGTTATTGTCAGTTCTATGGTAAAAGTCTTCATAATTGATCCATCATCAATCCTGTTACATCCGCTGAGATCATCGATTGAAGAAACATTTATTTATAGAAACCCTTGTAAAAGGTGTAATTAAAGCTGCTGCAGTAAGCGTAACTATGTATATTCCAAGGATTGTGAAAAGTCCGAATATACCTGTCAATGGCCAATTAATGATATATTTCGCAATGGCAGCTGTTATGAATGCGACAAAAAGCGGACGTCCTATGTCATCAAAAAACCATTTTATGTTTTCGTGGAGGAAAAAGTGACGATGAGTGACATAGTTTACTATTCCCTGTTGAATGACACTAACCACAGTAAATGCAATTGCTGCACCATACACTCCATAAATTCTAATTCCCAAATACACTAACGGGATATACGCAACAAGTATTGATATGAATATGTACAGGAGGTGCTTGGTTTGGCCATAAGCTTGACTCATTGAATACGGCATGTAAAAAAGTCCATTGAAGGTAGCACCAACTGTTATTATTGACAATAAAAGATAGCAATTTTCAGTAATAATAGTATCCCCTGTCCATATAAACAGAATTTCTTTAGAAAAAATAGCAAGTACAACTGATACAGGGAATACCGCAACAGACATAAATTGGCGTCCTTTTTGATATGTTATTTTTATGTTTTCAAAATCACGTTGTGCATATAATTGAGTGATCACAGGAGAGAACGCTACATATATTGGGTAATAAAGCAAAAAAAGAGACCCCACAACCTGCCAGACTACGCTATAATAGCCAAACATACTTAAATTAATCTTGCTACTTAATATAATTTTATCGAGTTGATTAAATATGAGAATTATGACTGAGATTGAACCCATGCCAAATGCAAAGCGCCAGATCGATTGCAAAATATCTTTTCTAAATTGTGCTGGTCCAGGAGAGGGCAAAAGACTACGCCATAATAGAGTTGCAATACCAAAAACATTAATTATGCTCATTAATAGTTGCCACCAAAAAAAAGCTAATACGGGATTTGATGATAGCATCACAACCAGTAATGCGCCAAAACCACGGAGTGTCCACATTATGGCATTAAATACATTGAATATGACTTGCTTCTGTAATCCGATTAGTCCACCGGAATAAAAACCTACCGGCCATTGTAAAACAAGTGCAAGCCCCATCAGGACAACTGATTGGTTTATTATGCTGACAGGTAATTTCTGAGGCGTAAACCAGTGCGACACAGTCAAAGGTGCAAGCGCCAACACGATGATACACAAGAGTGCAGCGATTCCCCAGTAAATCAACTCAAGCGTCCTGACCAGATTGCGCATATTCTGTTCTTGCCCTGGCAAGGCCGAATATCGTGCAAGTTCACGACTTATAGAAGGGCTCATACCCATATCCAAAATAGTCATAAGCGGTTGTATAGTGGCAAACACTCCGACTAATCCATAAGCCTCAATTCCTATATACTTTATATAAAACGGGACAAATGCAATATTGATGACTGTAGCCCAAATTTTGCCGGCATAATTTGCAATGATGTTTTTTTTGATATTACTCAATCATTACCTCTGTGGCATTTAGGAATCAGTTGCCTTCTATTTTTTTTAGCTCGGCTAGCTTTGGCAAGTAATAATTTGTCATCACCTCGCTTTCCTCTTTATTAAAATAAAGCCTCCATAACCGCCACTGACCCAACAAACCGTCCAAAAAAACCACACGATTATTGAAACGAAAGCTGTCATTGATGAGCTTTTTTAAGATTCCGGCCCCGTCACGCTCTTCTAATGGAATTTCCGGCCATAGACTAGCGATTGCATTAGAAATGTTGTAAGAAGTGGATACCCACCTGTTAAAAGCGCCATGTTCACTGGTAATCAATAAATCCATATACGTATTAATAAAGGGAGCCCAGTATCCGTTGTCATGAGTATCATGCAAAGTCATCCAGCCGCTTTCTCCAAAAATTTCACGCAGAGCTCGCGCCGCAAAATATCCATATTCGGGATGCTGGTAGAACAATCCATCGGAATAAATGCCATCTATTGCATAAGTTTCTTTAAGGCGCTTAATCTCCCGTAAATATCTATCGTATATTTCAGTGCTGAATCGGCCTTCTTCCGTGTTAATATAGGGCAAAACTTTCATGCCATACTTGTGGGCTGTTTTTATCACGCGTCTGAATTCTTCTTCATTCTCCGGCACCCATTTACCATCCTGCGATTTATACGAAAGGTCATCCCATAACTCAACTTTTTCTCTCGCAGCTTTTACCCTCTCGGGGTAGCGGTTTTGCCATACCCAGGAATGTATCTCCAAAACTTTCGCGAACTTGCTGTATTTGGCAATCTGTCGATCTGTTGGATAACGCTGGAGATGCGAAGAATAATGTACGACGCAGATGAGAGACTTTCTCCAATCAAAATGGCGCGGCGGCAAAACCCCCACGAACAACAACGGGATTGGGTTCCTGTTTGAGAGAATCCATATGTTATTATCAAACTTCTTTTGATATTTTTTGTTCGATGCATAGCTTGGTGGAATAATCGCAATGCCTCCTTTCCCATCAAGAGCCAGCAGTCCGCCGGTTTTAAATTGAGTAATTTCTTCATCAACCCGCTGGAACTCTGGCTCAAATTTTAAAGCTACCTGCAAGTATTTGATATTTTTAAAACGGATGACCGAATCGCCGGAAATAATCATTTGGGCGCCCTTTTTGCCTTCCCAATAATAATCAAATCCCTCCTTTCGCGGACCATCCGCTCCTTTCAATTCTTGAGGCAAATCAATAACTGCCAAAATCCTTTCCGTGCCGATTCTCTGCTTAATGACAATAGTTCCAACCTGGCGATTAATGGACAATATAGCGCCTGTTGTCTGCATAATCTGTTCCTTCTCGGCAGCGGAAAAATTTTCAATTGACATTCCATGTAAAACTTTATTTCCTGTAATTGATATTGCCTGCAAAGATGTATTTCCTGCGGCAGGATCATTGATAGAACATTTACGAATTCCCATATACAAGAGCACAAAGAAAGCCGCCATAATAATAAAAATTATTGCTGAGGCAAAAACGATATATTTCCTAATCATAACTTGAGACCTTTGCTTTTTTCGAAATTTGATCAAAGGAAAGTATATTTACACTTAAGCAATCCTAGAGACTTTTTGCACAATCGATCCATCAGCAAAACCTGCTTAGTATCTTTATGAGATCGATCGTCAATAGTGGACACCAAACAGTTTATACTGCCAGTTGTTTTTCATAGAACCACCGTTCAAAAGCGGCTGGAGATAAAAAGCAGAGACTGGCCTGTTTTCTTCGTCGGTTATAAAAAACCTCAATATACTCTATTTTGTCCTTTATCGCCTCCCGCCGGGTCTTATAGTGACAATGGTGGGTCTGTTCATTTTTAAGTATCCCCCACCTTCGCCATAGACGAATTCTATGTACCTGAAAGCCAATCGGATATAAGTGCCTTGCGCTCGAGGAGAGCCTTTAAGGAAGCATCACTTTCGTTGTGCTTCATCACATACCGGAAAGTACGGCCGTGCCGAAGCAGCACATCAATGAAGCGACGTGGATAATATATATAAACCTTGAATGAATCAGCGGCTACCAAATACTGGGCAGCGATAGTCCCTCGAGGCAGAAATACTCGCTTCATGAAAATTTTAATCTGATCCATAAGGCTTTTTTGGGCAAGAAGTTTGGCAAAATGTTCAGGCACAGAAGCGGTAAAAGATTTTTCTGTTAAAATTTGAGTCCCAACGGTATGCAGAACAGAATCCGTCATATCCTCCGGGCGGAGCCGTTCCAGAACATCTTTGGGAACATCAGCACCCACGAATTCTGAAGCGATTATCAGAGCCAGATAGACGCCACGGGCCCAGCCTCTTTGCGTTGCCCGTTTCATTACAGTTTGCCAGTTGAGGGTGGAACCGAAATGGTCAACCACTTCGGCAATATCGCAGAAAGGTCGCAACCCAAAGTCAAACTGATGCTGGTAGGACGTGTGCAAACAAATGTGAAGTAAAAAATCCTCCGGAGAGAGCATAAGAGTTTCATAATCCAAAATTTGCACAGGGATCGCTTTCTCCCAAAGTTCATAGGGATCGATGCTGTAGCACATGTTTGGATAAGTGATGTTCCAGTGGATTTCAATGTTGACATGGCCTTTTTTAATGCAACAGGGAAGATGTTTACCGGTCTGAATCAAGGAATCCAAACAAAAGGATTCTACCGGTTTGTATCCCATATCTATCAATATCTCTAACGATTTTGTCAGCTTTTCCGGAGGTACCAGCAGGTCGAAGTCGCTCATTTCCCGTAAGCCGATGCTTTCGTAGATACTGTTAGCCATTACGATTCCCTTAAGCGGGATCGTTGGAATATTCGCAGAGTTTAGTGCCTTTATAACAAGCAGTGATTGTGCGCTCATTTTCATGATGCGCATTATGTTTTGCAGGAACACATCCTTAAGAGTAACGTAAATCTCAGATGGAACGGCCTTATCAAGACCCTTCTTTTTCAATCGGTTAAAAAGAAGGGGTGTCACCCGTTGTGTAGCGGCAATAGCCAGGAATTTTTCCCACTGTTCGGGTGTCAAGGTAGAGAGCCGCGCAGGATCAACGTCTTTGCCTCGCTTAAGGACGTCAATCAGAATTGTACAAAGTTCTGATACCTCGGTTTTCAGAATGCCTTCTTCTATCTGGTTCATACTGGTCTCTAAGCTTCACTCCATTGAAGATTTTCTGAATGCTTTGCTGTTCCTATTCTTAACATTACCAATGTATTCTATAAATAGGGCAAAAAAGATCCCTACAAAAAGGCTAATTATGCCGCTTAAGATGACATTCTGCAGTATTTTTGGGCTAACAGGTTTGTTGGAAATATATGGCTGTACTGCTATTTCTATACCTCCATTATTTAATCTTAAAATCTTCTGGTCGATTTCTAGTAATTCAGCTTTTATATCAATTATCCTTTTGCCAACGTCTACTGGATTGAAACCTATCGTGTTGAGTTTTCCTGCATCAAACAGTTTACGGTACGTCGCTAGTAAATCAGGTGAGGATTTTTTAAGATCTGAAAGTTCTGTTGATTTCATAATAAGTTTTTCTTTTTCCCGGCTAACTGTAGTTTTTATAATATCCATATTATTTAAATAGCCTACGACCTCTGATAAAGCCCTGGGAATATCGTCAATCTTCTTTGCATCAATTGTCACTCTAATTTTATCTTTTGAATTCCTCATGGAGTCAAGTTTTATATTCTTTACATTAGAATACGATTTAGGCACCATCTTCAATCGTTTTCCTTTATCAATACTTCCGATCGAATCTGTTATTTCTTTAGCGTTAATTATTTCGGATTTGAGTTTATCGAGCTCAACGATGTTAAAAAGGTTAACAAGGAGAACGGCCTCCCCTCTGTAAATATTGGGCATCATAAAACCGTAGATGGCAGTTAATCCAACGACAACAACAAATAATCCGATGATAAGCATTTTTCTTTTGGCAATTACCTTCCATAAATCATGAAGATTAATCTCATCATCATATTCTTCGTTTTGCTTTTCCATGAATCATTCTCCCCCTGGATTAAATATTTAGTTCACTTATTGAGACCTGGTTATTTTAATCATTTTCAATAGCACTATCATTGCTTCTATCCCGCTGCTGCGAGTTGGTTGATTGAAAGTAACGAGACCGTTTTTTTCGTATATAAACAATGATACGTCAGGTTAATAATGAGCATATTATTCTTCAATCAGACCGGCACTTTCAAGTTTGTATTTTTTCCGACAGAACGGGCAGGTCATGGTACTTTCATCAATTCTCTCTCCGCACTTGCATGCCCAGCCAATTTGTCTGGCCGGATTGCCAACCATGAGTGCATGATCCGCAACATCCTTTGTCACAACGGCGCCGGCGCCGATAAATGCATAACTGTCGATGGTATGGCCGCAGACAATGGTGCAGTTGGCGCCGAGTGTCGCGCCTTTTTTTACACGTGTCGGGCGGACCTGATCCATTTTCCCAATTTCTGCCCTTGGATTATAAATGTTTGTGAAAACCATGGACGGGCCGCAGAAAACACCATCTTCCAGAGTCACGCCTTTATAGACGCTGACATTGTTTTGTATCTTGCACTTGTTTCCGATCACAGCATCGGGACCAATCACAACGTTCTGGCCAATGTTGCAGTTTGCACCTATTTTAGAACCTGAAAGGATATGTGAATAATGCCAGATTTTCGTCTCTGCACCTATTTCGCAACCTTTATCGATGATAGCTGTTTCATGCGCGAAATAGTTCCGTGACGCGGATACGAGGTCAGGGGTGAGGGGTGAGGGGCGTGGACCAAAGCCTTTTTCTTTTTGCTCCAGGGATCGCTGGCTGATTTCCAAAACCTTTAAAACCTTCAGGCCTTCTTCCCCGGAAGTAAGGGGCTTGACGCCTGTTTCAACAGCCGCGAGAAAAGCTTTACATTCAGACCTCAGGGGCTCTTCCCAGATGTCTTTGATGTCTATGGAAACACTTTCCGCCTTGTTCGGTACCGGAAGCCCATTCTGCCAGTTGATCGTGTGCGGATAAAGCACCAGTTTTGTTTCCACAGGCTCCGTGTCGTCAAAAACGAACATGCCGCTGCTGCCTACAATAACAAGTTTTTGTTCCTTGTAGGGATTCAACCAGCTCACAAAGATATGCGCTCCTATGCCTGAAGGAAATTTAAGGTTCGTCATGGTGACATCGGCAATCCGGGCATGGAGGAAATTACTGCCAATGGAATCAACATACGAAGGCTCCTCACCCGTCAGACTCAAAATGATAGATATATCATGAGGTGCAAATGACCAGAGAATGTTTTCTTCCCGTCGGATTTTACCCAGGCTAAGGCGACGGGAATAAATATATTGCAGTCTCCCGATTTTCCCCACCCTGATCATCTCCTTCAGCCTTACGACCGCCGGGTGGTAATTCAAAATATGGCCGACAAACAGAATTTTCTTTTGATCCGACGCCAGCCGAACCAGTTTTTCACCATCGGTTTGATTCAGGGACAAGGGCTTCTCAACAAAGACGTGCTTGCCGGCTTTGAGAGCTTTTTCAGCGATGTCATAGTGATGAACAGCCGGGGCGGCAATGACGACACCCTGGATTTCAGCATCTTTCAGAACTTTACTGATATCCCCGGCGACGGCAACATCCGGATAGGCTTTGGTCATTTCTTCCCGAATGTGCTTTTCTCCATCGCAGATCGTTTTGAGAACACCAAGCTGGTGAAAATTGCGTACGAGATTTTTACCCCAGTAGCCGGCGCCGATGACGGCAATGTGAGGCGTCAGAGGTGAAGACTTTAATGTCATTGGTATTTCCTTTCACGTAGGGAGATAATTAAGCTTGTAACTCATGGCTGAACTGATAGATAAATGATACAAACTCAACTCATTTTCTCATTTCAGCCGTTGCCTCGATTAAAATATCGATGACTCTTTTTGCTGCCTGGCTATCACCATATAACGATGGATGTTCTGCCGGCAGTGTAAAGTTTTGCGCGACATAGCTGATTTTTTTCTTATCTGTACCTGTTAAAACATTCCAACCGGTTTCTACCGTTTCCACCCACTCCGTTTCATCGCGCAGGGTAACACATGGAACTTTCATCCAGTAAGCCTCTTTCTGCATTCCGCCGGAATCCGTGAGAATCACGCGCGACGATCGCGCGAGAGTAATTACGTCAAAATACCCGACCGGTTCGATGATGCGGAGCATGGAATCCGATGCCAGAAGTGAAGGAAGGCTGGCTGTAAGTATTTTTTTTGTTCTGGGATGAAGCGGAAGAACCACAGGCTCCCTTTTGGCAAGTTCTGAAAGAGCGGACATGATATTTCCAAGTCGCTCCGGATTATCTGTATTCTCTGCCCGATGAATGGTAGCGAGCAGATAATGATGAGGTTTAAGGCCCAGGCAATTCAAGATATCAGAATTCGTATCTACTTTATTTGCGGCAAATTGCAAGGCATCCGCCATGACATCGCCGGTGATAATAACGTTAGGCGTTAGGAGTGAGGCGTCAGGCGTCAGGCATGAGGAGGTAGGAGTAATGGGTGAAGGGATGCCTTCCACGGCAAGATTATCAACAGCTACCTGACTGGGGCAGAATAGATGTGTCGAAAGATGATCCGTCATGACCCGGTTGATTTCCTCG
>Ga0316605_10002660_pt1 | contig 10112 bp, 7 predicted proteins | sample OWC_soil_day20_n_FD_207666 | JGI IMG/M metagenome (GOLD analysis project Ga0316605, IMG submission 207666) | Wetland soil microbial communities from Old Woman Creek delta, Ohio, United States - OWC_soil_day20_noCT | ecosystem: Environmental > Terrestrial > Soil > Wetlands | place: USA: Ohio... | reverse complement strand
ATGGCTTTCTTGAACCCGTAAATGGTGTCGTAGGTTGTGTGAGAACCGAAGATAGGACCGACCTTATAATTTTTTATCAGGTTATCCATGAAAGGAATGGTCTTGGGTGTGATGGCCACCTTGACCAGAGAAGACCCAACCATGATGCCGTTTACTTTGCCTTCGGTCATTTTCCAGATCGGAGGCATGCCGGCAAGCCCTCCCCAGATGAAGACGGGGATGTTTCGGGCACTCGATTGAGCCCATTGTTTGACAAAGGCCGGTTGATCAATGTAACCGACGGCACAGTCAATGAGGTCGGCTCCGGATTTGGCGATTTCTTCAAAGATGGGGTTAAACATCTTCTGATCGAGAGAGGTGGTTGTCTCGTAAACGACATTGACCCCTTTTGCTTTATAAATGTCTTTTAAGGACGGAGAAACGTTGGGAATGCCGCTGCGCAATGGTTTGGTCCATTCCATGTCTTCGTAAAGAATGGCCACTTTTTTGATTTTGATCTGGTTCTTGAAACAATCAATGTTGTCGGGCGCCAGAATTTTTAAATAATTTGTAGAGATGGCGTAGTACGTTTGGAAGCCGAACCGATACTTTTTATAGTTGTCGCGTACGCGATGCCAGATGTCGTCTCCGGAACCGATCGTGCAGAAGAAGATGTGCGGATATTCGGGAAACAATTCCGCGCCGATCTCCATACCGGCCACACCCATTTCCACTTTTTCCCCGATAAAAACAGCCAGCACGCGGTCGTTCATGACCAGTTTTTTGTAAATTTCAACGGCTTTGGGGATTTCGCCTTTGGTGTCCTCGACAATCAGTTTGACTTGCCGTCCTGAAATGCCGCCCGCTTTATTGATTTCATCAACAGCCATGGTCGCGGCGGCCTTGGCGCTCAGCGAAAAGGGAGCAGACATGTTTCCCATAAAGCCGATTTTGATCGGCCCCGTTGTGTCCGGGGCAGCAGCCCAGACTCCTGTGGTTATGAGCAGAAAAACAAAAATCATTCCGGTAAACAGATGTATCTTTTTCATCGTGCTTCCTCCTGTTTTTATATATTTTTCTTGACAAGAACCCCGATCTGGTAAAACTCTATAACGAGCATTATATGAAATAAGATCTCACAGTGTCAATGAAAATAACAAAACGGCAACGAGCTTGGTCGGTTGTGCCCCATGATTACTTTGTAAAAATATCAACATGGATGAAAAATATTTTTTATGGTATTCCGATAAAGGATGGATTGAAAAAATCAAGTGACGACGTTTTTTCCGTGTCGGATCTTTGGTCCTGCCCGCTTTCATGCCGTTACGGCGTCACGTGTTTTTATTCTGATTGACAAACCAAATCCCTTGCCAATATGATAAACCGTTAACCGGACAGGCAGGGCTGCCCGGTAGAATTCATGGATAGGAACGGATGAGGGTTGAAATGGCCGGAAAAAAGGAAAAACCGGTTAAGAAAAATATGGAGTCTGAATCCCGGCAGAAAATTTTGGATGCGGCACTTGAGTTGTTTGCCCAAAAAGGATATGCAACGACCACCATACGGGAAATCATTGATGCCGTGGGAATCACCGCGCCTTCCCTTTATTATTATTTTGGAAACAAAGAAGGCCTCTATATGGAACTGATGCGAACGCATTGCGCGATGATTGATTCGGCGCTGGCGTCGCATTTGCACACGTCTGAAAGCGCGAAAAGACGACTTAAGGATCTCGTGGATAAAATTTTTTTCCATGTCATTAACGACAAGGATTTTTTCCGTCTCATGTTTACGATTTACTACGGCCCGTCTCAGGGCTCACCCTATTGTGATTTTATTTCGTATCATGTCAAGTTTCACGCGGCGATTAAAAAGATTATTGGAGAAGGCATTGCCTCAAGGGAATTTCAACCCGGCAATCCCGGACACATGACCTGGGTGATTCGCGGTGTGGTTCAGCTGGCCATGGAAGAGCAAATTAAGGATGACCGGAAAAAAATAGATCGCCAGGGTTTGCAGAAGATTCTTGATCTGATTCTGGAGCGTTTTGAAAGAGCGCCGTCAACAAGTTGTGAAAAATAAAAACGGACAGACGTCCGGAGGGACACCGCGCGCGGCTTGCGTGGGTTGGATGATAAGCTAAATAAATCTTGAGAGGAAGGAAATTTATGGACCTGAAGATTAAAGATAAGGTTGCTATTGTGACGGGTGGAGGAAACGGCATCGGCGAAGCAGTCGCTTTGCGTCTGGCGTCGGAAGGCGCGAAAGTCGTTGCGGCGGATTTGAATCTTGAGGCGGCGCAAAAAGTGGCAGATGCGATCAAAGCCGGAGGCGGTGATGCTCTGGCCGTCGCCTGCAATGCGACGAATCCGGATGATGTCAACAGCATGGTGGACAAAGCGATTAAAGCTTATGGCGCCGTCGATATTCTGGTCAACAATGTGGGCGGGGGATCGGGCATTGCTCTGATGGCGAAATCTTTGATCGAAGACTGGGATCAGACCATTGAGATTAATTTAAAAAGCGCCTACCTCTGTTGCCGTGCCGCAGCGAAAGTCATGATGCCCCGGAAACAGGGCCGGATGATCAATATGTCCTCCGTCTCCGGGAAACAGGGAGAAAAGCTTCTCGGAGCTTACTGCGCGGCAAAATTCGGTGTGATCGGATTGACGCAAACCCTGGCCAAAGAATTGGCGCGCTATGACATTACCGTCAATGCCGTGTGCCCCGGTTATGTTTTTACCCCGGGCTGGGAAAAGCTCGCGCAGGCGGTCAAGGATGTCCAGCCGGCATATGCGGAGATGAGCCTGAAGGAAATCTTTGAAGCCCGGGTCAAAGAGGTAACGCCGCTTAGACGTCCCCAGGATGCAGAGGAAATTGCCGGCCTGGTCGCGTATCTGGCGTCATACGAAGCCAGAAGCATTACCGGTCAGTCCATCAGCATTGACGGGGGTATTGCGATTTGGTAGAATAAAAAGACGTAACGTGAAAGATCTCGCATTACATGATGCGTGCACTGCTGTAAATCTTCTGCTGGAGTGCGGCAAAAACATCAACAGGCTTGTGATGGAAGGGGGAAGTGTCGTTATCTTAATTTTATGGCCATGAGGAAAAATGACAAAAGGGAGGGACTGAAAAATGACGTATTGGAAAATGCTGATTTGTTTGGTTGCTGCTGCTTTTATTTTTTCCGGGACGGGAGTGAGTCGGGCGGCGGATGAAATTGTCCTCGGGTATACCGGACCGCTGAGCGGACCTGCTGCAGAATACGGGCAGGACATTTTTTTCGGGATCGAAATGGCCGTCAAGGAGCTGAATACCGGCGGCGGTATAACGGTGCAGGGCAAGAAATACACCTTCAAACTGGAAAAGCTGGATGACCGTATCGATCCGACCCAGGCGGTGAACAATGCGCGCCGTTTCCGGACCAACAAGGCCATCGCGGTCTTTAACGGCGTGTTCAATACCATCGCCCCCATGATGAAGATCAATGAGGAAAAGGGAAACGAATTCATCATGATGGCCTACACGAGCACCCCGCTGGTCGAAAAGATGGGCAATAAGCTCGTGGTATCCACCGCACCCAATTTCACAACCTACGTCCAGGTCTTTGCCGATTGGGCGCTTAAGAAAGGCTGGAAGAGATGCGCCATGGTTGTGACCCTGGGTGCTTACGGCGACGAGTGGAGGCACGGCTTTAAAGAATACTATGAAAAACGCGGCGGTGTGATCACTGCCGATAAACCAGCCAATTACTACACGGAAACGGATTTTTCTTCTCCGATTGCGGCGGCCATCGCCACCAAACCGGATGTCATGCTGATCGGCGGACCTTCCGCCACAACCGCCCTGGTGATCGAACAGGCAAGAAGCATGGGCTTCAAAGGCGGCTTTATCATGATCGATCAGGCGAAACAGGATTATATCGCCAAACTGCTCAAAGGCACCAAACTGATGGGCAATCTGATTGGAACGGCAGGCGTGGTCAGCATCCCCTTCGATGGCGCCAAGATCTTCGATAAGAAATATGTTGAGACATACAAGCGAATGGTGACCTGGGAATGCGCCCTCAATTATTCGGCGACGCATGCCTTGGCAAAGGCGATTGTTGCGGCCGGGACGGCAACGGACGTTTATAAAATTCGTGCGGCTTTCCCTAAAGCGCTGGTTCCCCCCATGCTGGGTGATAAGTATCCCACGTCGCTGTTCGGGATTCTCGATAATGGACGCCTGCATATCATGGCGTCCGTGCAGACCATCACCAATGGGATATCTGACCCCTCGGTTCTTTACGCCTGGTGGCCGGAGACTCAGAGTGAGTTTGACAGGGTGAAACAGCAGGGCGGGACTCCGCAGAATGAGGTTTTCTGGCTCAAGTGATAAAACGTTTGGAACAATGATCGAGTGTAAGAAGGGACAGGTTCTCCTGTCCCTTTCTTTTTAATCCCGCTGCTGCGGGACTAGCGTTAATTCTCCGTAGCTTGCTGCGAAACAATAACGTTCATTTCATGCCTCGAAAGCTTGCTGCAAGGTGGTTGGTTGAGACTCAAATTTCAGGAACGCAGTGATCACCTGAATGTCATATGCTGAAATCTGTTAACCGAATTATTCCGCAAGCGAAGCTTGCCGGGATTCATGACACCGCAATGTCATTATGAATAACCTGACGTTGCGGTTTTTTTACTGAACGAGCCAAAATCTTTCTGATGACCGGCAGATATATTAAGAATATCAGTCAGGTCATTTTCCATAATCATATTCAATTCATCGCAAAATATAAAATTATTATTTTTCTGTATATCCGTTACGGAATACGATTCTGATATTGACATGTTTTATTTTTTAAGTGAATAGAAATATCATACAGGGAAGAGGGGTAGTCTCATCATTTCCTTTAGTCATGCAGTAAGAAAACAAAATAATGAGGAGGAACTAAGAATGAAGTATCTGAAGGTGCTAGTTTGTCTGGTTGCTGCCGTCTTTGTTATGTCCTGGACGGGAAACAGCAGAGCTGAAGAAATTGTTGTCGGGTATACCGGACCACTCAGCGGGCCGGCTGCCGAATACGGGCAGGATATCTTAAGCGGCGTTGATATGGCTGTTAAGGACATCAATGCGGCCGGTGGAATTACGGTTAAAGGGAAAAAATACACATTCAAACTGGAAAAGCTTGATGACCGAATTGATCCGACCCAGGCTGTCAATAACGCCCGGCGTTTCAAACAGAATAAAGCCGTAGCCGTTTTCAACGGCGTTTTCAATACGATCGCTCCGATGATGAAAATCAATGAAGAGAAGGGCAACGAATTTATTATGATGGCCTACACCAGCACCCCGAAGGTAACGGAGCTGGGCAATAAATTGGTCGTAGCCACTACGGTTGATTTTACCACGTATGTGCAGGTCTTTGCCGACTGGGCGTTTAAAAAGGGATGGAAGCGATGTGCCATGGTTGTCACGCTGGGCGCTTACGGCGATGAATGGAGAAGCGGATTTAAGACGTATTGGGAAAAGAAGGGCGGCGTCATTACCGCGGATAAGCCGGCCAACTATTATACGGAAACCGACTTTTCTGCTCCGATTGCCGCCGCTATCGCCTCTAAACCGGACGTGATGCTGATCGGCGGACCTTCGGCGACGACGGCTCTGGTGATCGAGCAGGCCCGCGGGATGGGCTTCAAAGGCGGGTTCATCATGATCGATCAGGCCAAGCAGGATTACATCGCCAAACTGCTCAAAGGCACCAAGACCATGGGCAATCTGATCGGTACGGGCGGTGTGGTCAGTGTTCCGTTCCCGGGCGCATCAAGTTTCGAGAAGAGATTCACGGAACAGTATAAGAAGATGGTCACCTGGGAATGCGCGCTCAATTACACGGGCATGCATGCTCTGGCTTATGCCATCGAAGCCGCAGGGACAGTCGATGATATCTATAAAATTAGGGATGCCTTTCCCAAGGCGCTGGCCAATGGGCTGCTGGGCGACAAATTCCCCAATGAAGAGTTCGGCATTGAAAAATCCGGACGTATGCATGTAGCAGCATCCGCACAGACGATTACGAACGGTAAATCCGATCCATCCGTACTTTACGTCTGGTGGGCAAAGAATCAAAAAGAATTTGATTCAGTTAAAAAGCGGTCAGCGGCGAAACAAAATGAAATTATCTGGATGAAGTTTTAATATCCATTGAAGAAACAGAAAAACTAAAACGGCGAAGAAAGGACAGGAATTCCTGTCCTTTCTTTTTTTTGGCCCGAGATTCAGAAACAAAATGCGCTAGCGTCCGCAGGTCGAATGATCCCGCACTCGGCGCCGGATGAGATTCGTGACAAGATGAGCAATTCATTACCGGGGAACCAGGATGACATTCTCTTTTCGGAGTGCTTCGATTTTTTCCTGTTTGTAGCCGATTTCCTCCAGAAGGGATCTTGTGTCTTCTCCCAGAGCGGGCGAGGGACAGGCAGGCTGCGCCGGTGTTTTTGAGAATTTCAGAGGGACGCCAATGCCGATCATTTTACCGCAGACGGGGTGCTCCTGCACGTAAATCATTTGCCGGGCCTGTAATTGCGGGTCTTTTTCAACTTCAGAAATATCGAGCACCGGGGTCAGGCAAACATCAAGGCCTTTCGCCTCGGCGATCCATTCGTCCCTCGTCTTTGTCCTGAAAAAAGCAGTCATTTCAATGCGCAGATTTTCCGCTTCTTCTCCCATGACCAGATGCTTTTGAATCCACTCGGTGTGACCGGCCATCTCGCAAAAAATTTTCCAGAACTTGGCCTCCAGGATGCCCAGGGCGATATATTTACCGTCGGCGCATCCGTACACGCCATAACAGGCGAGTCCTCCGGAAAGAGGCGGCTCTCCCGGCGACATCGCTCTTTGCGTTGCCTGATAATGCGCCATCTGCAGGGTCATGAGCGGAAGAACAGCATCCAGCATGGCCACGTCAACCCTCTGTCCCTGTCCGGTCTTTTCTCTTGTCCAGAGGGCTGCAAGACAAGCAATGATGGACATGTATGCGCCGCCCGCGACATCGCCGAGCTGAGGGCCGGGAAGAATGGGGCCTGTTTTTGGAGAACCGGTTCCCGACAGGATGCCTGCGTATCCGATAAAATTAATATCGTGTGCGGCATTTTTTGAGTAGGGTCCGTCCTGGCCGTAGCCGGTGATTGAAACATAGATAATATCAGGCTTTAATGATTTAGCCGCTTCATATCCGATGCCCAGTTCATCGAGGACGCCGGGCCGAAACTGTTCGATGACAATATCCGCCGTTTTCAGAAGAGCAAAAAAAATCTCCACGCCCTCTTTTGTTTTGAGATTCACGGCGAGGCTGCGCTTGGAGCGGTTCACCGCCAGAAAGCCTGCCGACTCTGTTGCGATATAGGGAGGATAATATCGCATGTAGTCCGGCGCGTTGATGTCTTCGATCTTGATGACGTCGGCGCCCATGTCGGCAAGCATCATGGTTCCCAGTGGTCCGGGATAAAGCCGGGTAAGATCCAGAATGCGAATGCCCTGCAGAGGACCGTTTTGAGGTTTTGTTGCCATGTTCCGATTCTCCAGCCGTGGCCGGGATTTCCGATTTGGAAAATTCCCCGCCACGGCTACGGGGTTAAATTGCTTCGATCGTGGACGTTGGTTTAGAGGTAATGTTGTAGGTTACACTGACGACTTCCGGAATATCTTTGGTGATCTTTGCGGCGATCTTTTCCAGAATGTTAAAAGAAAGCCTGGTGGGCCTCGCTATCCGCGCGTCGGTGCTTTCCCAGCAGCGAATTTCTATCTGGTTGCCGAAAACCCGCTTATTGTCGCGCATGCCGGTGACGCGGTCTTCATGAAGAATGGCCAGATACTGAAATGCCTTTGTGTTTTTGAGTGCCGCTTCGGTAATGGCGGTTGCTTTTTGGACCAGAGCGATTTTGGCAGGTGTGACTTCGCCGATCACGCGTGCGGCCAGCGCCGGTCCGGGAAAAGGTATCCGGTCAAACATGACGGCCGGCAACCCCAGCCCTGCTCCGACTTTGCGCACGCCGTCCTTGCGCAGCTCGATGAGCGGTTCCAGGATTTTATAGCCGAATGCTTTTTGCGGATCGATGCCCAACTGTTCAAACACATTGTGCTGTCGTTTAATCCCGGCGACCGTTTCATCCACATCAGTCAGAATGGTTCCCTGCAATAGATACTTGGCTTTGCTTTTGACAACCAGCTTGCCGAAAACGTTTTTATAAAAGGTTTGTGTGATGGCTTCTCTTTTTTCTTCGGGATCGGTGAGTCCTTTCAGGGCGGCAAAAAAAGCTTTGGCCGAATCAACCACGTCGACTTTTATCCCCAGCTTTTTAAATGAGGCTGCCACTTTGGCCGGTTCATTCTCCCGCATAATGCCATTGTCAATGATATACGTTTTGAGACGAGCGCCCAGCGCCCTGTGTCCCAGGGCGGTGACGACGCAGGAATCCACGCCGCCTGACAGGGCGTTGATGGCCAGACCGGAGCCGACCGCTTCCCGGATAGCCTGAACTTTATTTTCAATAAATTTTTCCACATTCATGTTGCCTGCTTTGATTTCTTTCATTTTGATCATGGTGGCTCCTTTGTCTGATGGAATAGGTTGCAAAATTGTTTAAACGAAATTGCGTTGCGTTTCAAGTGTTAAAGAATAAAAGAACAAAATGGTTTCGTAAATGGCGTGTTTTTGAACATTTTGGTTGTAAATTTGAAGCGTTCGGTTTAAAAATCAGCATCGCTGTCATACAGCGGGTCAAATTATTCATGATGAAGGAGAGAACTATGGAACCGATCAAAATCATGCCGTGTCTGGATATGAAAAACGGACGAGTGGTGAAAGGTGTTCATTTTGTTGATATAAAAGAAGCGGGTGATCCGGTGGAGAACGCCGCGTTTTATCAGGCTGAAGGTGCGGATGAACTGGCCATGCTTGATATTGCAGCCACGCTGGAAAACCGTAAGACGCGGCTGGAATGGGTCAGGAAGGTTTCGGCTGAATTAAGCATCCCTCTGACCGTCGGCGGCGGCATATCGACCCTTGAAGACATTGAAATGGTTTTAGCCGCCGGGGCGAGCAAGGTGTCCATGAACAGTGCCGCGGTGAAAAATCCCGAGCTGGTTCGTGAGGCGGCTAAAAAATACGGATCGGGGAAAATTACGGTGGCCATTGACGCAAAAAGAAACGCGGCGATGCCCTCCGGATTTGAACTGGTCGTTTCCGGCGGCACGCTGCCCATCGCCAAAGACGCGGTGGCCTGGGCGAAAAGCTGTCAGGAACTGGGCGCGGGTGTCATCCTGCCCACCAGCATGGACGGAGACGGCACCAGGGCGGGTTACGATATCCCTTTTACCAAAGCCATCTCTTCCGCCGTCACGGTGCCGGTGGTGGCCTCCGGAGGCGCGGGCAAACTGGAAGATTTCTACGAGGCGGTCGTCCAAGGCGGCGCCGGCATTTTACTGGCGGCTTCGGTTTTTCATTTCCGCATACTAAAAATCAAGGACGTCAAAGATTATCTGAAGGGAAAAGGACTTACGGTTGCCTGAACGGGACAAGAGTCTTTCAATTTCCAGGCAGGACTTTTGATGGAGCAGGAAAATAACATGAGCAAAATAGGCGATTTCTTTTTTTTAAGAAAGCACCATGTTTGTCCTCGCTGGCTGTGCTTTACCTTCGATAACTGGATCCGCAGGCGTGTACAAAATCCGGATCAAATTATCAGGGCCTATGTGAGGACAGGCGACACCGTCGTGGACGTCGGTCCCGGCATCGGTTTTTTTACTATTCCCATGGCCCGTCTGGTGGGAGACAACGGACAGGTCATCGCGGTGGATATTCAGGAAGAAATGCTTAGGGCTATTTCGCAGCGGGCCGCAAGCGCGGGCGTCGTTCATCGGGTTACTCCGAAGCTGGCCGATGCGGCTTCTCTGAATGTAACAGCCATGGCCGATTTCATCCTGGCTTTCTGGATGGCGCACGAGGTGCCGGAGTTGGAGAGATTCTTCGCGCAATTGCACGCCGTCTTGAAAAATGACGGCAAATTTCTTCTGGCGGAACCCAGACTGCATGTTTCCGGAGCACAATTTGACGCCGAGATCCGGACAGCGCAAAAGGCCGGGTTTAAACT
>Ga0316605_10002658_pt1 | contig 10113 bp, 7 predicted proteins | sample OWC_soil_day20_n_FD_207666 | JGI IMG/M metagenome (GOLD analysis project Ga0316605, IMG submission 207666) | Wetland soil microbial communities from Old Woman Creek delta, Ohio, United States - OWC_soil_day20_noCT | ecosystem: Environmental > Terrestrial > Soil > Wetlands | place: USA: Ohio... | reverse complement strand
CCCACCCCGGTGTCGGCCCTGCTGCACGCCGTGGCCGTGGTCAAGGCCGGTGTGTTCTCGATCTGCCGGGTGCTCCTGTCCGCCTTCGGCGTCAACCTCATGGACGCGCTGGGACTGGGTGAGGCCACGGCCGTCTTCGCCGCCCTGACCATCGTGCTGGCCTCGGTCATCGCCCTGACCAAGGACGACCTCAAGGCCCGGCTGGCCTATTCCACGGTGAGCCAGCTCTCCTATGTCGTCCTGGGGGTCTCGATGCTCACCCCCCTGGCCGTGACCGGCGGGGTGGCCCACATCGCCCACCACGCCTTCAGCAAGATCACGCTCTTTTTCACGGCCGGCGCCATCTATGTCGCGACCCACCAGAAAAAGATCAGCATGATGTCCGGCATGGGCCGGCGCATGCCCTGGACCTTCGGGGCCTTTGCCGTCGCCTCGCTTTCCATGATCGGAATCCCGCCGGTGTGCGGGTTCGTGAGCAAATGGTACATGGTCAACGGCGCGGTGAGCGCCGGCCACTATGCCCTGCTGGCGGCTCTTCTGGCAAGCACGATCCTGAATGCGGCTTATTTCACGCCGGTGGTCTACAAGGCCTTCTTCGAGGAACCGGCGCCGGGCGTCGACCTCAGCCATTACACCGAGGCGCCGCTGTCCATGGTGGCGCCGCTGTGCTTCACGGCCGCGGTCAGTGTTTTTCTGGGGCTCTACCCCGAGACGTTCATCCAGTTCATCAGGGCTCTGAAAGGGTTTTAGAGGGAATAGCGTCATGAACCACGATTCGAAACTGAATCCGCCGAGCGGAACGCCATCTCCTCTCGCACGCAAGCTGCGCCTGGCCTTCTTCAGCGGCTTGGCGCTTCTGGCGGTGATCAACCTTTTTATCGGATCGCCGCACCCGCACTTCGGACTGGAGGCGATCCCCGAGTTCTGGGCGCTCTTCGGCCTGGCGGGCGCAGTGATCCTGGCCAAGGGCGCCAAGGGCCTGGCACATACGATCCTGGGCAAGGACGAAAATTTCTACGAGAAGAAGGAATAACGTGACCGAGTTCTTTCACCCATCCATATTCTTCGTAGCCTGTGCGGCGGCCGTTTGGCTGCTCCCCGGACGGCTCGGGCGCTGGCTGCCGCCCGTGGCCGCGGCGCTCGCCATCGCGAGCGTGCTGGCCATGCAGCCCGGCAGCTATACCCGCTTCAGCTATCTGGGACTCACGCTGGGCCTGGGGCGGGTGGACTCCCTTTCCACGGTTTTCGCCCACGTGTTCGCCATCCAGGCCCTGATCGGCTTTATTTTTGCCCTGCATGTCGAGGACCGCTGGCAGCACGTGGCGGCCTGCATGTACATCGCCGGCGCCTTCGGCTGCACCTTTGCCGAGGACTATGTCACGCTCTTCATCTTCTGGGAGCTGATGAGCGTCGCTTCCACCTTCCTGGTCTGGCTGCGGCGCGTCCCGGCCTCCACCCGCGCGGGCATCCGCTACTTCCTTTTTCACATCCTGGGCGGCCTGCTCCTGCTGGGCGGCCTGCTCTTGCGCCACCAGGCCACCGGCACTTTCGCCTTCGAGGCCGCCGACCCGGCCGCAGCGCGGTTCTATGACATCCTGATCATGCTGGGGTTCTGCGTCAACGCCGCCGTGATCCCCCTGCACGCCTGGCTGCCCGACGCCTACCCCGAGGCCACCGTGACCGGTGCGGTGTTCATGAGCGCCTACACCACCAAGACCGCGGTCTACGTCCTGCTGCGCGCCTTCTCAGGCTTCGAGATCCTGGCGATCATGGGCACGCTGATGACCATTTACGGTGTCGTCTACGCCACCATCGAAAACAACGCCCGCCGTATTCTGGCCTACCACATCGTCTCCCAGGTGGGCTACATGGTGGCGGGCGTAGGGGTGGGCACGGCCATGACCGTCAACGGCGCCTGCGCCCATGCCTATGCCCACATCCTTTACAAAGGCTTGCTCTTCATGGGGGCGGGCACGCTGTTGTACGCGGCCGGCACGGCCAAGCTGACGGATCTGGGCGGCCTCTTCCGCCGCCTGCCCTGGGCTTTCCTCTGGTACATGGTGGCGGCGGTGAGCATCTCCGGCTTTCCGCTCTTCTCCGGTTTTGTCAGCAAGACCATGACCATTACCGGCGCGGCCGAGGCCCACCACACGTGGCTGGCCCTGGGCATGGAATTCGCCGCGGTGGGCACGTTCCTGTCGGTGGGAATCAAGTTGCCCTACTTCGCCTGGTTCGGCCGACCCGACCCGGGGATCGCGCTCAAGCCCGTTCCCCGCAACATGTACGTGGCCATGACCATCGCCGGCCTGCTGTGCTTTTACATCGGCGTCCAGCCCGGGTTCCTCTACCAGCTGCTGCCCAATCCCGTGGACTATGTCCCCTACACCCCCTGGCATGTGCTGCAGACCCTGCTGCTGCTGGGTTTCACCGGCTTGGGGTTTTATCTCTTGCGGTACAAATTGACTCCTGAGGCCAAGCTCAACCTGGATGTGGACTACTTCTACCGCCTGATCGGCCGGTTGGTGCTGGCCATCGCTCGGCGGCCGGTGGAGCAGATCGATGACTGGTGGACCGAATTTTACAACCGCGCCGGCCTGCGGGGAATGATGAAAGTCGCCGGCGGCAGCGTCTGGTTCGACCGCAGCGCCATCGACGGCGTCGTGGACGGCACGGCGGTGGGTGTGCGCCGAATCGGCCGGACCACGACCGGCGCCCAGACCGGCCGCCTGCAGGATTACCTGGCGGTGGCCGTCCTTCTGGGACTGGCCGTCTTTGCCGTGGTCTGGTTCGCAGGATAAGGCGAGTTTCACGAGTTTCAATGAAACACTTTTCGGAGTTGAACTGCGCATGAGTGACTGGCCCATTTTGACATTGCTGGTCTTTTTCCCGGTGGCAGCCTGCCTGGTCCTGCCCTTCATCCGGGGGGACCGTGCCGTACGGGTGTTCTCGCTGGTGGTGGGGCTGGTGGAGCTGTTGCTGGCGCTGCCGCTCCTGCGGTTCGATTTGTCGGTATCCGGCTACCAGTTCCAGGAAAAAATGGTGTGGGTACCGCAGTGGGGCTTGAACTACCATCTGGGCATGGACGGCATCAGCCTGCTGATGGTGCTGCTCACCGTGCTGCTGCTGCCGCTGTGCGTACTGTGTTCATGGTCCTACATCAGCCGGCGGGTCAAGGAGTTCCACTTCAGTCTCATGCTCATGACCTCGGCCTGCGTGGGCGTCTTTCTCGCGTTGGACTTTGTTCTTTTTTACATCTTCTGGGAGGCCATGCTGGTCCCCATGTTCCTGCTCATCGCGGTTTGGGGCGGCCCGGAGCGCCGTTACGCCTCCCTCAAGTTTTTCCTGTATACGCTCGCCGGCAGCACCCTGCTGCTGGTGGCCATGGTGGCGTTTTATCTCGCCGGCGGGACTTTCTCCATCCCCGAGCTTTCCGCGAAGTCCTATTCGTTCAGCTTCCAGTGCTGGACGTTCCTGGCCATGGCGTTTGCCTTTGCCATCAAGGTGCCCATGTTTCCGTTCCACACCTGGCTGCCGGCCGCGCACGTGGAAGCCCCCACGGCCGGAAGCGTCCTGCTGGCCTCGGTGTTGCTGAAGATGGGGGCCTACGGGTTCCTGCGCTTCTGCCTGCCCATGACTCCGGCGGCCAGCGTCTATTTCGCCCCGATGATGATCGCCATCTCCATAGCCTCCATTCTCTACGGCGGTTTCGTGGCCTTGGGCCAGCACGACATGAAGAAGCTGATCGCCTACTCGTCGGTGGCCCACATGGGGTTCGTAACCCTGGGCATCTTCATCTTCACCCTGCGCGGGCTGGAGGGCGCGCTCATGGTCATGCTCAACCACGGCATCACCACGGGCGCCCTGTTTATGCTGGTGGGCTGCATCTACGAGCGCAGCCACAGCCGGGAGATCGGCGAAAACCTGGGACTGGGCAAGTATCTTCCGGCCTACATGGGGTTCTTCGGGCTGTTTGCCCTCTCTTCGCTCGGTTTCCCCGGCACCAACAGCTTCGTGGGCGAGGCCCTGGTGCTGATCGGCGCATTCGCGCAAAACCCCTGGGTAGGCGCCGCGGCCGTCCCCGGCGTGATGCTGGGCGCGGCCTACATGCTGCGCCTGGGCCAGAAGCTGGCCTGGGGCGAACCGACCCAGGCCAAGGCCTGGAAGGACCTCAACGTCCGAGAGTGGGTCTATTTCGCTCCCTTGGCGGTCCTGGTGATTTACATCGGTCTTGCACCCGGCCTGACCCTCAGGGCCATGGACCCGACCCTGGCTCGCGTCCTGGGCGAATTTCACAAGCGTGCGGCGGTGGCGGCGGTCACCCTGGACACGCCGGCTCCTCCTGCCGAACACTTAGCGGCTGCCGGCGCGGCCTCAACCCCGGCCGGCCCGACACCGACCCAGCCGCGCTGAGATGCGTTAAGGAGAACGTCAGTGGAGTTTAATGTGAACATAGTGCTGCCGGAGATTTTTCAAACCGCCATCGTTTTGGCGTTGTTCCTGCATAGCGTAACCAAATCACCCACCAGCGGCAGGAATTTTTCGCCGCTGTTGCCCCTAGCGGCCTGCGCCGGCCTGGTGGCCGCCGGCTTCAGCCTGGGGGCCGAGGGCCTTATGTTCTGGGGGTCTTACAAGGTCGACGGCCTGTCGCAGTTTTTCAAGTTCGCGGTGGCGCTGGGCTTCGCCATCGCGGTGCTCAACGCTTCGTCCCAACCCACTCTGGAGCCCGAAAAACGCGCGGACTACTTTCTGCTGCTGTCCTTGAGCGCGCTGGGGCTCATGTGCCTCTCCAGCGCGGTGGAACTGGTCACCATCTACCTGGCGCTGGAGCTTTCCTCCTACAGCCTGTACGCCCTCATCCCGCTGCGTGGCCGGGAGCCGCGCGCCGTCGAGGCCGGCATCAAGTACATCCTTTTCGGGGCCGCCGCCACCGCCCTGTCGCTTTTCGGCCTGGCTTACATCCTGGCCGGCCAGCACTCCAGCTACCTGGCCGCCCTGACCGCCCGGCCGTGGACCTGGGCCGAGGCCCCGGTCGGCATCATCGGCCTGACGCTGTTCATGGCGGGTTTCTTTTACAAGCTGGCGCTCTTCCCCTTCCATTTCTGGGCCCCGGACGTCTACGACGGCGCCAGCAACGAGACGGCGGCCTACGCCGCCACCCTGCCCAAACTCGGAGCGGTCGTCGTCCTGATCCGCCTGGCCGCCATGCTCAAGCCCGGCCTGCAGCTCACCACGGTCCTGGCGGTCCTCGGTGCCGCCTCCATGACCTTCGGCAACCTCGCCGCCCTGACCCAGCAGGACATCAAGCGCATGCTGGGGTATTCCAGCGTAGCCCATGCCGGTTACGTCATGCTGGGACTGGTGGCGGCCTCGGCCAGCGGCCTGGCCGCCGCCGGGTTCTACAGCCTGATCTACGTTCTCATGAACCTGACCTGTTTCTGGGTGATCTGCCGACTGTCCGCCGACGGTCGCAATCTCCAATTGAACGACCTCAACGGGCTCTACCGCCGCGCGCCGTTCCTGGCCTTTGTGCTGGCGGTGGCCGCCCTGGCGCTGGTGGGACTGCCGCCCACCGCCGGGTTCATGGGCAAGCTCTTTCTGTTGAGCGCGGCCTGGAACCGGGGCTACGACTGGCTGGTGGTCGTCGCCGCTCTGAACACGGCCGTCTCGATTTACTATTACCTGAACCTTATCCGTCATGCCTACACGGTCGAGGCCGACGGGGAGGTTGTGTCGCCGCCGCCCGGCGGGGCCTTGTGGGGCGGAGTGCTGGCCAGCTTCCTGCTGGTACTGGGCGCCATCCCGGCCCCAGTTTACCGCTGGGCCGAGGCCGCCGGCCGGCAGCTGATGCCTTGAGATAAAACTACGGAGGAATGAATGCCAGTGAGAACCGTCTACAGCGTCTGCGGCATGTGCCCGGTGCGCTGCCCGATTGAAGTCGACGTGGAAAACGGCGAATGCCGTTTCATCCAGGGCAACCGCCAGGTGCCTTCGATCCGCGGAGCGCTCTGCACGCGCGGGGCGGCCGGAATTCCCTTCGTGCGCGACGACGAACGACCCCAGTTCCCCATGCTCCGCAAGGGCGAGCGCGGGGAAGGCCGGTGGCAGCGGGTGTCCTGGGACGAGGCGTTTTCCTACGCCGCTGATAAAATCGCGGCGGTGCGCTCCCGGCACGGCGGCCGCAGCATTCTCTGGTCGGACATCGGCGGCCCCTTCAGCGACCTGCGCCAAGCGTTGGTGCGTGGCCTGGGCTCGCCCAATTATTTCGGCGAGGACTCGGTGCATGGGGTCAACCGCCAGCATGCCGCACTTTCGCTCTTCGGCTTCAGCGACGACCGGCTGGACCTGGACTTGAAGAACGCCCGCGAGGTGGTCCTGCAGGCCCGCAATCTGTTCGAGTCCGTCCACATCCCGCAGGCCAACGACCTGCTGGACGGCCTTGAGAACGGCGGCCGGCTCACGGTCATCGACGTGCGGGCCACGGTTTCCTCCGGCAAGGCCGATCGCTTCTTCCTCATCCGGCCCGGCACCGACTATGCCTTGAACATGGCCGTGATTCACACCCTTTTGAAATACAAGCTTTACGATGCGGCGTATGCCGAGAAGTGGATCGCCGACCTGGACGAACTCGGCCGCATGGCCGCCAATTTCAGCCCGGAAGTCGCCGCGGCCGAAACCGGGATCACGGCCGCCGAGATCGAGGCCCTGGCCCGCGACCTTTCCAAAGCCGCACCGAAGGTGGTCTGGCATCCCGGATGGAGGACCTCCCGTTACCACGATTCCTTCTTCGTGTGTCGCAGCGCCTTGATCATCAACATCCTGCTGGGTGCGGTCGGCGCCAAGGGCGGGCTGCCGCTGGCCTCGCGACCCGAGGACGTCGGCCAGAAGGGGCTGAACCGGTTCAGCGACCTTTTCCCGGCCGTGACGGAACAGCGGGCCGACGGCGTAGGATGGAAATACCCGGCGTTCGAGGGCGGGCCGGGCCTTTTGCACGAAGCCTTCGGCGCCCTCCAAAGCGGCGACCCCTATCCGGTCAAGGCCTGCGTGACCTACCAGCTGGACCCCCTCGCCGAGCTTCCCGACCCCCAGAGGCTGGCATCCGCCTTGGCAAGCCTGGACGCTTTGGTGTGCGTAACCTCGGCCTGGTCCGAGACCGCCTGGCTCGCCGACGTGGTGTTGCCGCTGTCGCCCTACCTCGAACGGGAGAGCATTATCGCCCAGCTGGATGGGATCAAGCCGGCCTTCCTGCTGCGCCGGCGCTGCGCCCCTCCCCGCTTCGACACCCGCTCGGACTGGGAGATCGTCGGCGGCCTCGCGCGCAAGCTGGGCCTGGAATCGCTGGCCTTCGCCGCCGCCGAGGAAATCTGGAAATTCCAGTTGGACGGTACCGGCGTGAGACTCCAGGACTTCGATGCCAAGGGGATAGTGGATCTCACCGGCCAGCCGCAATACGATCGCCTGACGGAAGGCTTCCGATTCCCGACGGATTCGGGCAAGATCGAGATGGTCAGCTTCCACTGGCGGCGGCAGGGCCTGTCCAGCCTGGGATCTTACGCTTCGAAGAACAGCCCTGCCGCCGGAACGTTCCGCCTGACCTTAGGCGGCTGCGGCCTGCACAGCGACGGTCACACCGTGAACAACCCCTTGCTGCACAAGCAGATGCCCGAAAACGTGCTCTGGATGAACCAGGCGGCGGCCGCCGGGCTGGGGATCGCCGATGGCGAAACGGTGGCCGTTTCCGCCCAGGACCGCTCCGGTCGCATCAGGGTCAGGCTCACGGAGTTCATCCACCCCGAGGCCGTGTTCATGGTGCCCGGCTTCGGTCGCACCTTGCCGGTGGAATCGCGGGCCCACGGCCGCGGGCTGGCGGCCAACCGCCTCATGGCCGGCGGCCTGGATCTCTGGGACCCCAACGGCGGGGGAGTGGCGCTTCAGGAACATTTTCTGACCGTCAGCAAGCTGTAACGGCTTCGGGGGCCGTTTTTCAACCCCCGACAGGAGACGTCATGAGCAAGTACATGATCCGGCATGATCCGCAGCGCTGCATCAGCTGCAAGGCCTGCGAGGTGCATTGCCAGGTCAAAAACCGCACCGCCGCCGGTGTCAAACCCGGAGTGCTGATCACCGTCGGCCCCGAGCGCCTGTCGGACAAGGTGCAAATGACATCGGCTTTCCGGCCGTGCTTCCACTGTGAAAAACCCTGGTGCGTCGCCGTCTGCCCCACCGGGGCCATGGTCAAGCGGGACGAAGACGGTTGGGTGCACATTGTCAGGGCTCTGTGCGTGGGGTGCCGGGCCTGCGTCGGCGCCTGCCCCTGGAAGGTCCCCCAATGGGACGAATCCAGCGGCAAGGTGGTCAAATGCGACGGCTGCCTCGACCGCGTGGCTCAGGGGCTGCATCCCGCCTGCGTGGCCGGATGCACGACGCGCGCGCTTTCGTTCTCCCGGCCCAACGAGAACGTGCGCAAGGTCAGAATGCTATACGCCAAGTCCCTTCTGGTGGCCAAGGATGCCGGCTGAGATGGACACGCGTTGGATCTGCGGCTCGCTTTTTCTTCTCCCGAGAAAGCGCAGCTTGGAAACGCCCGGCAAGAAAATCGGACTTGATGCGGAATACTGTCGGTTCAGATAACACAGAACAAACCTCCTGCCAGCGACCGCTGCCGACTAAAAGGAGAAAAGCGACCTATGCCCACCGCCGATTTTTTTCACCGCTATCTCTATGCCCTCTCTGAAATTCACACGTCCTTTGATCTGGAGACCACCCAGAACGCCGTGGTGCGCAACGCGGTGATGCTCTACGGCGCCCGCGGGGCGAGCCTCATGCTTTTCAACCCCAACGAGGAAAGCCTGATGGTTTCCGCCACCTTCGGGCTCAGCGAAGCCTACCGGTCCAAGGGAACGGTCAGCCCCCGCAAAAGCCTGGGAGAGACGATTGATGGTGCGCCGGTGATCATCCGGGATGTCAGTTTGGACTCGAGAATACAATACCCGGAAGCGGCCCAGCAGGAGGGCATCCGCTGCATCGTGGGTCTGCCGCTGGCGGCGGGCAGCGCCCTGGTGGGGGCCTTGCGGCTGTATTTTGCGCAAACCCGGGGTTTCAACCCCGAAGAGATGGAATCGCTCCAGGCCTTGACGCATCAGGCCGGCCTGGCCCTCAAAAAGGCCTTCTATTTTGCTTCGATGAAAGCGGCCGTGTCCGACATCCAGCGCATGCCGTCAACCGATTTTAAGGAGGCCATGCAGTCGCTGCTGGCAACCGTGGCAAAATACGGTCTGGCCCGCGGCAGCGCCCTGCTGCTGCTCGATCGCAAAACCAACACCCTCTCCAACGTGGTCCGGTACGGCCTCAGCGACCAATACCTCTCCAAAGGCCCCGTGTTTGCAGGGCTCAGCCTGGGGGAAGTGACCACCGGCCAGGCGGTGGTGGTGTCCAAGGTCGCCAGCGACCCGCGGATCCAGTACAAGGAGGCGGCCGCCGCCGAGCAGGTATTGGCCATTCTGGGGCTGCCCGTGAGGATCGCCGGCGAAATGGCGGGCGCCCTGCGGTTGTATTACCCGTTCGAGTTCGAACCCGGACCGGATTACATCATGTGGATGGAGCACCTCGCCCACCAGGTCGGCATCGCCCTGGAGAAGACCCAGTTGATGATCAAGCTCAGGGAAAGGGCCAACTGGTACGAAGATGTTCTCAAAGACCTGGAGCGCTGAGCGGAAAAAAGAATAGGCCCTATAGGGCCCCATGGTTCCTATTCTATTCAAGACGCAGGCGCCTCCCACTTGCGCCTTTTCAGAGAAATGACTTCAAATACGCGTACTCCGCCGTCAGCTCTCCCTGGTTGGCGATCACGGCGCGCTTGAGTTCCGGCGGCAGCGACACCTCTTCGAAGCCCTTCGAAAAATCAGCTTTCCCTATCTCGGGCAGGAACTGTTTCAGCACCCGGCTGAAATCGATGGAGGATTCCCGGGGAATCTCCGCCGGTAGAATGTCCACCGCCATGATCACCGGGCTGGCGGCGTCAACGTCTCGCTCGCCTTCACCATCGACGGCAAAATCTTCGGCAAGGCCGACTTCGCCCGGACCACCTTTCAATGGAAATTCCCGGAAGGCTCCCCG
>Ga0316605_10002657_pt1 | contig 10114 bp, 9 predicted proteins | sample OWC_soil_day20_n_FD_207666 | JGI IMG/M metagenome (GOLD analysis project Ga0316605, IMG submission 207666) | Wetland soil microbial communities from Old Woman Creek delta, Ohio, United States - OWC_soil_day20_noCT | ecosystem: Environmental > Terrestrial > Soil > Wetlands | place: USA: Ohio... | reverse complement strand
GCGGTCGATCAGCCGGAACACGCTTTGCAGCAGGTGATAGCCGTCGGCACGCCGGCCTACGACGTGCAGGAACAAATTGAGTTTGGCGGGGGCAGGATAGGCGTACCTCATTCGGCTTCCCAGCTGTCCGCGACCAGACGGATTTCCAGCCCAGTGCGCGTCACCACCAGCTTGCGCGGACGCGCAGGCATATCGGCGGCATACTGCACATAATCGATCACCCAGCCGTCCTGTTTGAGTTGCGCAAGGCGTCCGACGGCATCGTGGGTGGACTGGAAGGCACGTTCCGGATCAGGGCGCGCCTGCACCCACCACACCAGGCCGGAGACCGGCAGCCCATAGCCCAGGGCCTCGCGGGTCAGGGTTTCGGCATCGGACGCACGCCGCGTGGGACGGTTCGGCATCTCGAGCGTGACGCCGTCGGCGTTGCGCACGATGCGGGCCACCCCCTGCCCCAGCGGCGATGTCATCAACAGTTCATCGGTTTCTGCACGGTGCTGCCAGTGGATCTGCCCTGACAGGTTCTGCTCGTCCGTCTGGATGCCGATGCGCCCCTGCAAGGTCCAGTTGGCCGGTACCTGGGCGCCCGCCTCCCAGTGCGGGGCGGGCGTAGAGGCGCACGCGCCCAGCGTCAGCGCCAGGCCCAGCGCCGCGGCGCCGCGCATCATCAGGGCTTCAACCGACGCAGGGTTTCCAGCAGCACTTCGTTCTGCGGATGGGTTTGCAGGCTGGTTTGCCACAGCTTGCCCGCCTCGTCGCGCTGGCCACGCGCCCACAGCACTTCACCCAGGTGCGCCGCGATCTCGGGGTCGGGACGTACCTTGTAGGCACGTTCGAGATACTCCTGCGCGCGCGCCAGATTGCCCGCGCGGTATTGCGCCCAACCCACGCTATCCAGAATGAACGGGTCTTCCGGCGCCAACGCCAGCGCCTTGTCGAGCAGGGACATCGCCTCGGCCAAGCGATTGGTGCGGTCGGCCAGGGTGTAGCCCAGCGCATTGTAGGCCTGGGCATCGTCGGGACGCAGTGCGATCACCCGGCGCAAATCGGCTTCCAGCACATCCAGGTTGTCCAGCTTTTCCGCCACCATGGCGCGGTCGTAGAGCAGATCCGCCGAATCAGGGAACCGCTTGAGGCCCTCCGACAGCACGTCATAGGCCGCCGTGGGAACCTTGCTGTCGCGCAGCAGTTCCGCCTGTGCCTGAATCAGCCTGACGTTTTGCGCATCGTTTTCGCCGCGCGTGGCGGACAACAGCGCCCGTGCTTCGTCCAGCTTGCCAGCCCGCGCCAGCAACGCTGCCTGTCGCGCACGCGCGGACACCAGATAATTGCCCGTCTTGACCTCGGCATAATGGGCGGCCGCCACCTCGGGCTCCTTCATCTGCTCGGCCGCCTGGCCCAGGTAGTAATACACGGTGTCCGGGTCGCGCGGGTCGTACTCCAGAGTCCGGGTCAGCAAATCGCGAGCCGCGGCCACATCGCCCATTTGCAGTGTCAACAGTCCCGCCGCGAAGCTGACTTCGGCATTGCGCGGGAAATCGTGGGTAAGCCGGGCGAACTCAGCCCGCGCCTCGGTGAACTGGTTGGCATTGACAAGGTTGCGCGCGTAGGCCAGCCGCACTTCACGTGCGTCCGGATGAACGGCCAGAAAATCCCGCATGAAGGCCAGGGCCGCGGCGCGCGAGGTCTTCCCGAGGATCTGCGCACGCATCAGTGCCGCAGACTCCCAGCCAGGGCGCAGGCTGTCGGCCTGCTGCAGGGCCGCGATCGCCGCATCGAATCGCCCGGCATTTGCAGCGGCCTGTGCCACCGCAAAGCGCGCTTCCGGCAACGCCGGATAATCGGCTGCCAGCCGTTCGACCAGTTCCAGCGCGGCCCGGGTATCCCGCATCTTGCCCATCAAGGCCGACAGATGCATGAAACCGTCTGCGGCATCTTCCTTAAGCAGGGCTCGCAGGATGGGCTCGGCTTCGTCCAGCTTGTCCTCGTTCAACAACAACGCCACCAGAGTTTGCTGGGCGCGCTCCGAACCCAGATCGCCGGCAGCCCACAAGCGGGTGGCTTCGAGCGCGCCAGCCTGGTCGCGGGCGAACATCGCGACCTCGGCCGCGCGGCGGGCGATACGCGGGTCCTGCGTCTCCCGCGCCAGATCAAGATAAGTCGACTTGGCGATACCGATCGCACCGCGCTGGCCGGCTACTTCGGCCACCAGAAACTTGAACAGCAGCTCCGGTGTCAGGGGCTGCTTGGGCAGGGCGGCCTGCGCCTTCGCCGCCTCTTCTTCCGCCGGGTCAGTGACTTGTTCGACTACGGCCTCGGCAGCTTTCGGTGTCTGGGATTCCACCGCGGCAGGCGGCGACGCCTTGACGCCGGGCTGGCTGCACGCGGTCGCAAGCAGCAGCGCGACGGACAAGGGGAGAATTCGGAGTTGTGCCATGTGTATTGCCTTGATGATTTGAGTTGCCTGTCACGATTCTAAGCTTTCGAGGCCCTCCTGCAAGCAAGGTTCAGTCGCGGCCGCTCTAAAGCGCGGGTTCGCGGCGTATCTTCGATAAACCGATAAAATAGGCGGTACCGTTACGCGAATTAGTTGTGGAAACCGCCCGTGACCGCATCAGGCTCGCAGCCACGCTCCGGCTCCCGCAACGATCGCTCCGAATTCAGCCATGCCCGAATTACCTGAAGTCGAAACCACCCGCCTGGGGCTGTTGCCGCGTCTGCAAGGCCGCGCGCTGAGGCACATTGTGGTGCGCAACCCGCGCCTGCGCTGGCCGGTGCCGCACGACCTGGAAGCACAACTGGCGGGATTGACGCTCAAGGGACTCGACCGGCGCGGCAAATATCTGCTGTTCGATTTCGGCAGGACCACGCAGATCGTGCACCTCGGCATGTCGGGCAGCCTGCGATTCGCCGAGCCCGGCGAGCCCGCCGCACTGCACGACCATGTTGACTGGCTGTTCGACGGCGGCATCACCCTGCGCCTGCGCGATCCGCGCCGCTTTGGTGCCGTATTGGCGACCGACGACGTGACACAGCATCCGTTGCTGGCGCATCTGGGGCCGGAACCCCTCACCCCTGCATTCGATGCGGCCTATCTGCATGCACGGTGCCGGCGCCGCGAAACATCCATCAAGCAGCTCATCATGGACGCGCAGGTGGTGGTCGGCGTGGGCAACATTTACGCCTCCGAATCGCTGTTCCATGCCGGCATCCGCCCCGCCACGGCCGCACGCCGCCTTACCCAAGCGGCCTGCACGCGACTGGTGGCGGCCATCAAGCAGGTGCTGGCAGCGGCCATCGCGGCGGGGGGCAGCTCGCTGCGCGATTACGTCCACAGCAGCGGGGAGCTCGGCTACTTTCAACTGCAGACGCGGGTGTACGATCGCGAGGGCCAGCCGTGCAAGGTCTGCGCCACGCCCATCCGCCGCATCGTTCAGGGCCAGCGCGCGAGCTTCTACTGCCCGGCCTGCCAGCGCTGACCCAGGGCCGGACCGGAACTTCAAGTTTGTCATGAACATGCCGTTAATTAGCCGTGCCTTATCCAAGACCGTTCCATGAAATCCACGACCCTGGTTGACGAATTCGAGCATTACAGTGCCTGGCGCGACGCCGTCTATGTGCGCGTCGAAGCGCTGCGGGACTGGCTTGGTTCACAGGAGCTGGGGGACGCCGAGTCCGAGATGCGGCTGAACCAACTGCTCGGCCGCCTGCAGGAGGACACCCTGAACGTGGCTTTCGTCGCCGAGTTTTCGCGCGGCAAATCCGAGCTGATCAACGCGATCTTCTTCTCGGACTACCGGCAGCGTGTTCTGCCATCCTCCGCCGGGCGCACCACCATGTGCCCCACCGAACTGTATTTCGAGCCCACGCGACGCCCCTCGCTGCGCCTGCTGCCGATCGACACCAAAATCCGCGAGGGCAGCATTGCCGACTTCAAGCGTGATCCGGATGCCTGGACCGAGTTCGCGCTCGATCTCGATTCCGCCGACGAAATGAGCGCAACGCTGATGAGATTGGCCGACACCGTCGAAGTCGATGCAGCCACGGCCGAAGCCTACGGCCTGATCAACCCGGACGACGAAGAAACCGCACGCAGCCTGGCGCGCGACGGCAGCATCGCGATCCCGCGCTGGCGCCATGCACTGATCAATTTTCCCCACCCCTTGCTGAAACAGGGCCTGGTCATTCTGGACACCCCCGGCCTCAACGCCATCGGCACCGAGCCCGAGCTGACCCTGAGCATGCTGCCCAACGCCCACGCGGTGCTGTTCCTGCTGGCCGCCGACACCGGGGTCACCAAGTCCGACATCGAGATCTGGCGTCAGCACATCGCACCGGTGCACGGTGCCAGCCGCGCACGGCTGGCGGTGCTGAACAAGATCGATGGCCTGTGGGACGAACTCAAGACGCCCGCCGAAATCGATGCCGAAATCGCCAAGCAGGTCGCCAGCAGCGCGGCACTGCTCGACCTGCCGCCGAGCCAGGTTTATCCAGTGTCGGCACAGAAGGCGCTGGTTGCCAAGGTTCGCAGTGACGAGGTCCTGCTGGCCCGCAGCCGGCTGCCCGAACTGGAGGCCGCGCTGACCCAGGAACTGATCCCCTGCAAGCAGGCACTGGTCAGCGAATCGGCCCAGGCAGCGGTGGAGGATGTGGTGGTCAAGACCACCGAATTGCTGGAAACCCGGATTGCCACGATCCAGGATCAGGTCGACGAACTGCAGGGGCTGCGCGGCAAGAACCGCGACGTCATCCAGCACATGATGGTCAAGGCCAACGAGGACAAGCAGCAGTTCGAACGCGGCCTGGAGCAGTTCAATGCGCTGCGCAACGTGTTCGCCTCGCAGGTCGACACGCTACGCCAGCAACTCGGCATGCCGGCCCTGCGCGACGAGGTCCGCCAGACCCGGCGAGCGATGGAAAAGAGCCGCTTCAGTGCGGGCCTGCGAGAAGCCATGGGGCTTTTTTTTCGCCACGTCGATGCCAATCTGTCGGCATCCTCCGATGCCATACAGGAAATTCGCGCCATGATGACGGCGATGTATCAGAAGTTCAGCGACGAGCATGGTCTGGCGGCAGTCAACCCACCCGAGCACAGCCTGCACAAATACCGCAAGGAAATGGCGCGACTGGAGCGCATTTTCAATGAGCGCTTCAACACCGCCTTCAAGATGCTGACCCTGGGCCAGCACCAGTTGACCACGCGTTTTTTCGAAACGCTGGCCAGCAAGGTGGTCCAGGTATTCGAACTTGCCAACAGCGAAACGGAAGCCTGGCTGAAGGCGCTGATTGCGCCTATGGAAACCCAGGTGCGCGAGCACAAGATTCAGCTGAAGCGGCGACTGGAAAGCGTCAGCCGCATCCACGCTGCGACTGAAACGCTGGACGAGCGCATTGCCGAACTCGAAACGTCGATCGGCACCGCAAGCGACCAGTTGGACGGCCTGGCGCGCATCAACGCACGGATTGTCGATGCGCTGACCGATATTCCCGGCAGGGAACGGCTGGCCAGAACCGCCTGATTTTTTACTTGGCGGCGCTCAGGCGCAGGAATTTTTCCTGCAGCTGGTCCTTGGTTTCCGGGTAGTCCGGGTTGAGCGGAATACAGTCGACCGGACACACTTCGACGCACTGCGGCGTATCGAAATGGCCGACGCATTCGGTGCACTTGTTGGGATCGATGATGTAGATCTCGTCACCCTGCGAAATGGCTTCGTTGGGGCATTCAGGCAGGCAGACGTCGCAGTTGATGCATTCGTCCGTGATCATCAAGGCCATGGCGTTCTCCGGGTCATATCAGCTTTTGCTTATTTTCTCACTTAATCGCCGCGCCACCAACGGGTGGACAAACGGCGTCACATCGCCGCCCAGCTGCGCAATCTCGCGAATCATGCTGGCGGAAATGAACATGTACTGCTCCGACGGCGTCAGGAACAGGGTTTCGATGTCGGGCTTGAGGTTGCGGTTCATCCCGGCCAGCTGGAATTCGTACTCGAAATCGGACGCCGCCCGCAATCCGCGCAATACCGCAATCGCCCCCTGCGCAGCGACAAAGTCGATCAGCAGGCCGGAAAAGCCTTCCACACGGACCTGCGGCACATCGGCCAGCACCTCGCGCGTCATCGCCACCCGCTCCTCAATGCCGAAAAAGGGCTGCTTGTTGCGCGACTCCGCCACCGCGACGATGACGCAGTCGAACAGCCGCACCGCGCGCCGCACCAGATCTTCGTGGCCGCGCGTGATGGGATCGAAGGTGCCGGGATAGACAGCGGTCAGCATCGTTATTCCTTGACGAGTAGGGCAAAATGCGAACGCCCCGCGCGCCCGCTGCGGTGGATGATAAACCCGGGCGGCGCACCGACTTCCGCTCCTTGCTCGACATACGCAAATCCGCCGGATTTGAGATGCGGCGCCAGATCCGCCAGCACCGTGTCGGCCAGTCCGCTGTCGAACGGCGGGTCGATGAAAATCAGGTCGAAGGGCTCGCGGTCATGCGCCAGCCAGGCGAGTGCGTCGGCCCGCAGGATGTCGACCTGACCTGCTCCGAGGACGCGCCGGTTTTTTTCCAGCGCCTCGAGTGCAGCACGGTCACGCTCGATCATCACCACCCGCCCCGCTCCGCGCGACGCGGCCTCGAACCCGAGCGCGCCGCTGCCGGCGAACAGGTCCAGGCAAAGCCAGCCAGGCAGATCCTGCCCCAGCCAGTTGAACAGGGTCTCGCGCACCCGGTCAGGTGTGGGTCGCAAGCCCGCGCTGCCCGGAAAATCCAGCAGCCGGCGGCGATACTGCCCGCCGATGATGCGCACCCGATTGGCCGCACCGTGTGCCCGTTGCGGCGGCGCGTGCCTAGCGGGCACTGCCGCCTCCCACCACCACGGTCACCAGCCGGTCGGGGTCGATGCGGCGGGCGAACGCCCGCTTGACGGCCGCCACATCGACCGCGTTCACCTTGTCGACCCAGGTATCCAGATAATCCAGCGGCAATTTGTAGAAGCCGATCAGCGACAGGTAGTCGAGGATCTTCTTGTTGCTGTCGATGCGCAGCGGGAACCCGCCGGTCAGGTTGGACTTCGCCTGGGTCAACTCCGCTTCGCTGGGACCTTCGGCGATGAACTGCCTCAGTGTGGCCTGCGCCACCTTCAACGCATCGTCGGTCTGCTCCAGCTTGGTCTGCAAGCCGAGCTGGAACGGCCCCACCTCCGTCATCGGCAGAAAATAGCTGTAAGCGCTGTAGGCATAGCCGCGCTTGTCGCGCACTTCGCGCATCAACCGCGAATCGAAGCCGCCGCCGCCCAGCACGTAGTTGCCGACAAACAGCGGAAAGAAATCGGGATCGTTGCGCGCCATGCCCACTGCGCCCACCAGCACATGGCTTTGCGTCGAGGGATGGCGGATGCGGGTGTCGGAGTCCGCCGCAGGCGCCGGTTTCGGCAAATCGGGCACCGCTGCAGCCTTCGACAACCCCGCCGACAGGCGCGAAGCGATGGCCTCGGCCTCGGCGCGGGTAACGTCGCCCATCATCGCAATCACCGCGTTGGCGGCGCTGTAATGGGTGCGATAAAACGCCTGCAACTCGCCTCGCGTCAGCCGCTCGATCGCGGCCGGCTCGCCCGACTCGTCATGCGCGTAGGGATGCGTGCCATACAGCGCGCGATAAAACGCCTTGTCGGCGACCGTTCCGGGATCCGCCTCGGCTTCGCGAATGGCGGCAATCAGGCGCTGTTTCTCACGCTTGATGACCGGCTGGGGAAAATCGGGCTGCTGCAGCACGCGCGCCAGCATCTCCAGCGCCTGTTCCTTCTCGGCTGTCGAGGACAGGGTCCGCAGCGTGACGCCAGCGCGGTCGCGGTCGAATGTTCCCGATAGCACCGCACCCACATCGGCCAGCCGATGTGCGATGGCCGTATCGGAGAGACCGCCCGCCCCCTGGTCGAGCAGCGCGTGCGTCAACTGGGCAAGCCCCGGCTTGCCGGCGGGGTCGCGGGCGCTGCCGGCAGGAAAGTCCACGGAAATATCCAGAATGGGCAACGCGCGGCTTTCGACGAAAATCACCCGCGCGCCCTGCGCCGTTTCCCAGTGCTGGATGGCCAGTGCCGCCTGCGCCGACAAAGGCAGGGCCAGCAACAGGACAGCCAGAAACGGCTTGACCGATCCGAGGCGCTTAATTGACATGGCGCACTCCCGGCAGGGCAGCGCCGCGTGGCTGGGGTGTCAGGGCCTGCGGTTCGAGCTCGGCCACGCTCAGCCGCTCGTTTTGCAGCCACTGCTGCGCGACGGCCTGCACCTCCTTGGCGGTCACCGCACGCAACTTGTCGACCCTGCGCATCAGCGCCTCGGGCGGCAGGCCGGCGGTCACGTATTCACCGAGTTGCATGGCCTGATAAAACAGCGAGTCGCGCTGGTAGACATCGGCCGCGATCACCTGCGCCTTGACCCGGGCAAGCTCCGCCTCGCTGATGCCGTCGCGCTGGATGCGCGAAATCTCCGCACGGATCGCCTGCTCCAGCGCGGCCACCGACTTTCCCGCGGCCGGCGTCGCATCGATCATGAACATGCCCGGTCCGCGCGCGACGGCGTCGTAGCCCGCGCTTGCGTTCACCGCTATCTGCTGGGTCTTGACCAGCGATTTTTGCAGCCGCGCCGAGTCATTGCCACTCATCACCCCGGCAAGTATCTGCAGCGCATAGGGCGTGGTGTCCTTCTCCCAGTCCTTGAGGGTGGGCGCATGCCAAGTCATGACCAGGTAAGGCAGCTGTGCCGGCGCTTTCACCACGATACGCTTCTCGCCGACCTGCGCCGGTTCGTCCTGCGGCTTGCGGGTCGGCAAGGTGCGCGCGGGAAGCGCACCGAAAGTGCGTTTGGCGAGCGCAACCACCTCGTCGGCCTTGACGTCGCCTGCCACCACCAGCGTGGCATTGTTCGGCGCATACCAGCGCGCGTACCACTCGCGCGCATCCTGCGCGGTCATGTTCTTCAGATCGTCCATCCAGCCGATGATGGGGCGACGATAGGGATGCGCCTGGTAGGCGGTTGCCATCAGGCGTTCGTACACCACCGACTGCGGCTGGTCGTCGGTGCGCAGCCGGCGCTCTTCCATCACCACCTGGATTTCCTTGGCGAACAGTTCGTCGCTGATGACGAGATTGGCCATGCGGTCGGCCTCCAGTTGCATCGCCAGTTCCAGGCGGTCCTTCTGCATCTGCTGGAAATACGCGGTGTGGTCGCGGCTGGTGAAGGCATTCTCGCGGCCGCCGGCGGCGGCAATGCGCTTGGAAAATTCACCGGGCGGCACGGTCTGGGTGCCCTTGAACATCATGTGTTCGAGCACGTGCGCCACCCCGGTGGTGCCGTTGAACTCGTCCATCGCCCCGGCGCGGTACCACACCTGCGACACCATCACCGGTGCGCGGTGGTCTTCCTGCACGATCACCCGCATCCCGTTGTCCAGCGTGACGTCGGTCAAAGCCGCCTGCGCGCTGCCTGCCAGCAGCGCCAACCCGATTGCCCATAGGCTGCGCATGTTTTCACCTCTGATCGAAAGAGCCTGAATGATAAGATACAGCGTCTTACAAACTGCTCTGCAGACTGCCTTTATCCGTGTTTAGTTTCTTCAAGCCCAAACCTGCCGCTGCGCCCGAGACCCCGACGTCCGAGCCGAGCGAAACTGCGCCCGCCGCCGCGCCAGACGAAACCGTGCCTGCGGCCCCCCGCCTGAACTGGGCGCAAAGGCTGAAGCAGGGGCTTGCCAAGACCCGCAACAAGCTGGGCGGCCAGCTGTCCGGTCTGTTCGGGGTAGGGCGCAAGATCGACGCCGAACTGTTCGAGGAACTCGAAACCATCCTCATCACCGCCGACATCGGCATCGACGCCACCCACGCGCTGCTCGACACCCTGCAGAAGAAGGTGCGGCGCGAAGGACTCACCGAAGCCGCCGACCTGCAGTCCGCCTTGAAAGAAGCCCTGGTCGACCTGCTGACGCCGCTGCAGGCACCGCTCGACGTCACCTCGCACCAGCCCTTCATCCTCATGCTGGCCGGCGTCAACGGCGCAGGCAAGACCACCACCATCGGCAAGCTCGCCAAGCTCTATCAATCGCAGGGCCTGTCGGTGCTGCTGG
>Ga0316605_10002654_pt1 | contig 10120 bp, 9 predicted proteins | sample OWC_soil_day20_n_FD_207666 | JGI IMG/M metagenome (GOLD analysis project Ga0316605, IMG submission 207666) | Wetland soil microbial communities from Old Woman Creek delta, Ohio, United States - OWC_soil_day20_noCT | ecosystem: Environmental > Terrestrial > Soil > Wetlands | place: USA: Ohio... | reverse complement strand
AGGGCTTGGCGCTCGCCGCGCTGTGGAAGCTGCCGGTCGTGCTGATCTGCGAGAACAACCAGTACTCGATGGGCACGCCGCTCTACCGCTCGCTCGCGGTCGAGGACGTCTCGCTGCGCGCGCTCGCCCACGGCATGGCGCGCGATCGCTTCGACGGCGACGACGTCGTGAAGGTGAAGCGCCGGATCGCCGAGGCGGTCGAGCGCGCCCGCACGACCAGCGAGCCGACCCTGGTCGAGGTCGTGACGTATCGCTTCCGCGGTCACTCGATGAGTGACCCGGGCCTCTACCGCACCAAGGACGAAGTCGAAGAGTGGAAGCGGCGCGATCCGCTGAACCGCTGCCGGCAACGGCTGATCGACGTCGGCTTCGGAAACGCGGACCTCGAAGCCCTCGAGTCCGATGTCAAAGCCGAGATCGAGGACGCGGTGAAGTTCGCGGAAGACTCACCGGCGGCCGACGAGTACCTCCCGTACGTGATGAAGGAGTAACCGATGGCGGTGATCAGCTATCGAGAAGCACTGAACCAGGCGATGCGCGAAGAGATGGAGCGCGACGCGAGCGTGTTCATCATGGGTGAGGAGGTCGGGCACTACAACGGCGCGTACAAGGTGACGCAGGGCCTGTTGCAGCGCTTCAGCGAGCGCCGCGTCGTCGACGCTCCGATCGCGGAGATGGGCTTCGCGGGCATCGGCGTCGGTGCGGCGATGGTCGGGTTGCGGCCGATCATCGAGTTCATGACGTTCAACTTCTCGCTCGTCGCGATCGATCAGATCGTGAACAACGCGGCGAAGATTTTTCAGATGAGCGGCGGGCAGTACAACATCCCGATCGTGTTCCGCGGACCGGGCGGTCCGGCGGTCCAGGTCGGCTCGCAGCACAGCCAATCGCTCGAGAGCTACTACGCGCACGTGCCCGGCCTGAAGGTCGTGATGCCGTCGACGGCGTTCGACGCGAAGGGGCTGTTGAAGAGCGCGATCCGCGACGACAACCCCGTCGTCTTCATCGAGGGCGAGACGCTCTACAACACGACGTGGGAGGTCCCGGACGGCGAGCAGCTGATCCCGATCGGTCTCGCCGACGTGAAGCGCACGGGCAAGGACATCACGCTGATCGCGTGGTCGAAGATGGTGTGGACCTGCCTCGACGCGGCGAAGGTGCTCGCGGAACAGGGCATCGATGCCGAGGTCGTCGACGTGCGGTCGCTGCGTCCGCTCGACATCGAGACGCTCGCGACCAGCGTGAAGAAGACCGGCCGCTGCGTGATCGTCGAGGTCGGGTGGCCCGTCGCGGGCTACGGCGCCGAGGTCGCGTACCAGATGCAGCGTCACTGCATGGACATGCTCGACGCGCCGATCGAGCGCGTCACGAGCGACGACGTGCCGATGCCGTACGCGAAGAACCTCGAGGATGAAGTCCAACCGCAAGTCAAAGACGTGGTCGCCGCGGTGAAGCGCGCGCTGTACCTGGAGTAGTCATGGCTCAGATCATCGGGTTGCCGAAGCTGTCTCCGACGATGGAGGAAGGTGTCCTCGTCCGGTGGACGAAGAAGGAAGGCGACAAGGTGTCGCCGGGAGACCTGGTCGCGGAGGTCGAGACCGACAAGGCGAACATGGACTTCAACATCGAGGACGACGGCGTCCTGTTGAAGCTGCTCGTCAAGGAAGGCGACACCGTGAAGCTCGGCGCGCCCGTCGCGATCATCGGCAAGGCCGGCGAGGACGTGTCGGCGCTGATGGCGCAGGCGAAGGCGAGCGGTGCGGCTCCCGCGCCCGCGCCGAAGGCCGCCGCGCCCGCGCCTGCTGCGCCCGCTGCGCCCGCGCCCGCCGCGCCCAAGGCCGCCGCCCCCGCGCCTACCCCGCCGAAGGTCGAGGCGCCGAAGCAGGCGCCGAAGGCGACGCCCGATGCGACGACGATGGGTGGCAAGCTGCTCGCCTCCCCGCTCGCGAAGTCGCTCGCGATCGAGCTCGGCATCGACCTCCGCAACGTCCGCGGCTCGGGTCCGGGCGGCCGGATCGTCGAGCGCGACGTGCGCGCCGCGGCCGATGGCCAACCGACGCAGTCGACGAACGGGCACACCGCTGAGCCGACCGACGTCGAGACCGACACGCAGCCGACCGCGATCGCGGTGCGCACGGCGCGCCAGCTTCCGCTCGGCGACGGCGACTACGAGGACATCCCGGCGTCGAACATGCGCAAGCGCATCGCGGCGCGGCTCACGGAGGCGAAGCGCGACGTCCCGCACTTCTACCTGATGCGCAAGCTCGACGCGGCCCCGCTGCTCGGGTTCCGCGCGCGGCTCAACGAGCTGCTCGGCGACCGCGGCAAGGTCAGCGTCAACGACCTCATCATCAAGGCCGTCGCGCTCGCGCTGCGCCGCGTGCCCGAGTGCAACGCGAGCTGGGAGGGTGAAGCGATTCGCCGCCACCATCGCGTCCACGTCGGCGTCGCCGTCGCCGTCGAAGACGGCCTCGTCACCCCGGTCGTGCGCGATGCCGATCAGAAGGGCATCGGCGCGATCGCGGCGGAGGTCAAGGACCTCGCCGAGCGTGCGAAGAAGCGCGCGCTCAAGGGCCACGAGATCACGGGCTCGACGTTCACCGTGTCGAACCTCGGCATGTTCGGCATCGAGCGGTTCACGGCGATCATCAATCCGCCCGAAGGCGGCATCCTCGCGGTCGGCGCGACCGTCGACGAGCCGGTCATCGTCGGCGACAAGATCGTCCCCGGTAAGCGGATGACGGTGACGATGTCGTGCGACCACCGCGTGATCGACGGCGCGCTGGGTGCGCGCTGGCTGCAGGCCTTCGCGGAGCTGTTCGAGAAGCCGGAGTCGCTCGCGCTATGAGCGACCCGACCTACGACGTCGTCGTCATCGGCAGCGGGCCCGGTGGCTATGTCGCCGCGATCCGCGCCGCTCAGCTCGGCCTCAAGACCGCGTGCGTCGAGCGCGCGGAGCTCGGCGGCATCTGCCTCAACTGGGGCTGCATCCCGACGAAGGCGCTGCTGCGCTCGGCGGAGGTCCTGGAGACGTTCCATCACGCGAAGGACTTCGGGATCACGGTCGGCGACGTCAAGGCCGACTTCGGCGCGATCATCCAGCGCAGCCGCGGCATCGCGGACAAGGTCAGCAAGGGCGTCGCGTTCTTGTTCCGCAAGAACAAGATCGATCACGTGATCGGCACGGGCAAGCTGTTGCCCCGCGCCGGCGCGTGGAAGCCGCACCAGATCGAGGTGACGTCGAACGAGGGCAAGCGCATCGTCGACGCGAAGCACGTGATCATCGCGACCGGCGCGCGCGCTCGCTCGCTGCCCGGCATCGAGCTCGACGACAAGCGCATCATCGAGTACCGCCGCGCGATGACGCTGCAGGAGCAGCCGAAGTCGATGGTCGTGCTCGGCGCGGGCGCGATCGGCGTCGAGTTCGCATCGTTCTACCGGGCGCTCGGGACCGAGGTCACGATCGTCGAGTTCATGCCGCGCCTCGTCCCGAACGAGGATCCCGAGATCAGCAAGGAGCTCGCGCGCGCGTTCGACAAGCGGGGCATCAAGTCGCTCGTCGATCACAAGCTCACGAGCGCGAAGAACGTCGGCGGCAAGGTCGTGATGACCGTCGAGCCGAAGGGTGTACCCGGCGCACCGTCGCGCGACGCCGCGGCGGCGGCGATCACCATCGAGGCCGACATCTTGCTCGTCGCGGTCGGCATCGCGGCGAACACGGAGAACATCGGGCTCGAGGCGCACAAGGTCGTCGTCGAAAAGGGCTTCATCAAGGTCGACGCCGACAACCGGTGCGGCGAGAACCTCTACGCGATCGGCGACGTCTGCGGCCGCGGGCTCGCGCACGTCGCGTCCGCCGAGGGCGTGTTCGTCGCCGAGAAGATCGCGGGCGTCCACGCCGAGCCCGTCCGCTACGACGCGATCCCCGCGTGCACGTACTGCTCGCCGGAGATCGCATCGGTCGGCCTGTCCGAGGAGAAAGCGAAGGCGCAGAACGTGCCGGTCAAGGTCGGCAAGTTCCCGTTCTCCGCGCTCGCGAAGGCGCGCGCGGCCGGCGACACCACCGGCTTCGTGAAGGTGCTCTGGCACGCCGAGACCGGCGCGCTCGTCGGCGCGCACCTGATCGGTCCCGCGGTGACGGACCTGATCGCCGAGCTCACACTCGCGAAGACGACGGAGGTCAACGCGGACAGCCTCGTCTACACGATCCACGCGCACCCGACGTTCGCCGAGACGATCAAGGGCGCGACCGAGGCCGCGCTCGGCCACGCGATCGACCTGTAGTCGCCTCGCGCGGGCGTGGTATCCCTCCAGTATGTCGGAATCGCGCGTGCGCTTGCCAGTCGTCGGGCAAACCGAGCCCGCGCCTCGCCGTCGCCATCCCGAGTGGATCCGCGCGACGCTGCCGAGCAAGCCCGAGTACTTCGAGCTGCGCGCGATGGTGAAGGAGCTGAAGCTCCACACCGTCTGCGAGAGCGCGAGCTGCCCGAACATCGGCGAGTGCTGGACGCGCCGCGCGCTGACGATCATGATCCTCGGCGACATCTGCACGCGCTCGTGCCGGTTCTGCGACGTGACGACGGGCCGCCCGCTGCCGCCCGATCCCGACGAGCCGCGCCGCGTCGCCGAGATGCTCGGCCGGTTGCAGCTCGAGCACACGGTGATCACGTGCGTCGATCGCGACGACCTCGAAGACTTCGGCGCCGCGCACTGGGCCGAGACGATCCGGCTCGTCAAAGCCTCGTGCCCGGCGATGACGCTCGAGATCCTGGCCGGTGACTTCAAGGGCAAGACCGAGCTCGTCGACATCGTGCTCGACGCCGACCCCGACGTGTTCGCGCACAACCTCGAGACGGTGCCGCGGCTGTCGCGCCAGGTCCGCGTGCAGGCGAGCTACCCCCGCAGCTACAAGATCCTCGAGCACGCCCGCAAGCGCGACGCCGTGACGAAGACGGGCCTGATGCTCGGGCTCGGCGAGACCCGCGACGAAGTCGAAGCCGTGCTGCGCGAGCTCGCGGGCCTCGGCGTCGATATCGTCACGCTCGGCCAGTACCTCTCGCCGAGCAAGGAGCACCTCCCGATCGAGCGCTACGTGCACCCGACGGAGTTTGCCGAGCTCGAGCAGCTCGCGCGCGAAGCCGGCATCACGCACGTCGTGTCGGGGCCGCTCGTGCGCTCGAGCTACCACGCCGACGGCCAGGCCAAGCTCGTGCGCGAGCTCCGCGCGGCCAAGGGCACCGCGCCGATCGCATGAAGCTCCTGCTGCTGCTCGTGCTCGCCGGAGCCATCGCCGCAGCGCTCTACGTCTTCGTGTTCGACAAGCCGGCACCGTCGAGCGACGTGCGCATCGTCGCTGTCGACGCGCGGTTCACCGGGGCGACCGGTGCTACCACGATCACCGTCGACGTCGAGATCGAGGCGGTCGGTGCGATGGCGCCCGTCGGTCCCCACGTGATCGTGACCGCCGTCTGCGAGGCCGCGCGCGACGAAGCGACCGGCGATTACGCGCTGATGAGCAACGCGCCGGCGGGCGAGCGCAAGACCGACTCGGTCGAGCTGTTCGCGCGGGCACCGTTCGCGGATCAGCCGGTGCGGTGCCAGATCACGGCGCGCACGAGCGACGGTTCGGCGAGCGCCGCGGCGTGCCTCGAGCTCGGGACGGCGCGCCCCGGCGAGTGCTAGTCGCAGTGCACTGCACCGGGCCGTTGCGCCTCGGGAGCGGGCACGCAACTCGCCGCTAGATCGGCGACGGGAGCCGCGGTATCGCTCCCGCATGGCAACGCGCAAGACCAAGAGCAAGCCGACGAAGAAAGCCCCGAAGAAGCCCGCGGCGAAGAGGTCCGCGAAGAAGAGCGCGAAGAGTGCGAAGAGCGCGAAGAGCGCGAAGAGCGCGAAGAGCGCGAAGAGCGCGAAGAGCGCGAAGAGCGCGAAGAAGGGCGCGGCGAAGCCGACCGCGAAGCAGCCGAAGGCGACCGCAACGGCGGCGGCGACGAAGGCGACGAAGGTGACGAAGCCGACCGCGCCGGTCGCAGCCGGACCGCGGTGGTCGGAGTTCCCGCCCGTGCTCAGCTCGCTCGCCGAGTGGGTGAGCCAGCTCGGCGGCATCGACTTCGAGATGTACGAGTCGTTCAACTCGCAATACAAGCCATCGGACTGGACGCGCAATCCGGCCACCGACGACGAGCTGTTCACGTTCGCCATCGACGGCAGCGGTGGGCAGGTCGCGATCTGGCGCAACGATCCGAACGCGTCGCCCGAGAACCTGCCGGTGGTGTTCCTCGGCAGCGAAGGCGAGGTCCATCCGCTCGCGACGAGCCTCCCGCTGTTCATGCACATGCTCGCGAACGGTCTGGGCCCGCTCGAGCTCGTGTTCGGTGGCAGCGAGCCCGCGCCGAACGAAGAGATGATCGCGTGGGTGCAGGCGACCTATCCGCAGGCCGCCTTCAAGGATCCGAAGGCGATCTGGAGCGACGCGAAGCAGGCGCTGTCGGGCTTCGAGCAGCACCTGGCGTCGCAGTCGAAGACCTGAGCTAGGTCCAGCTCGCTTCGAAGCCGAGCGACCACAGCAGCACCTTCACGCCGGATCGCCCCGCGATGCGCAGGTGATCCGCGATCGAGGTCAGCGGTCGCCCCCGCGGGTTGCGGGCGGGGTGCGCGGTGCCGTTCAAGAACAGCTGCTCGACGGCGACGGCGAGCTCGATCGCGTGGCGGCCCGCGTGATCCGGATCCATCTGGCGCAGCCGGCGCAGCCGCGCCGAGACTTCGATCACCCGCTGATAGAGGTCGTTGAGGTTCGACGCCGAGTACTGCGCGCCGGCCAGATAGATCATGGGCCGCAGCGTCGGCGGCAGCACGGCGATCGCTTCCGTCGCATCGCCGGTGAACGGGTTGGGAACGGGGAGCGCGAGCTCGATGTGACCGAACCGGTTGCTGACCTGCGCGACGAACGTGTCGACGGACCCCTCGACGCGCTCGCGCTCGATGTTCGGTGTCGGGTCCTCGAAGCCGGGCCCGAAGATCTCCGGATCGAACAGACCCGCGCGTCGCAGCTCGGGATCCGAGGCTGCCCAGATCGGGCGCGTCACCTGCCCGCTCGATCGCGCGCGGACGTCCTCCGCGGTGATCGGGCGAAGGGTCAGCCCCTGGAGCAACGACGCGGGCAACCGCTGCTGCAACGCCGCCGGGATCACTCGACCACGCTACACGGTCATGGGCCGGCGACCAAGTCCCACACGAGCTTCGCCACGAGCGCGCCGGAGACGGTGAGGACCATGATGCGGATCAGCTTCGTGCCGCCTTTGATCGCGAGGCGGGCACCGACGATACCGCCGAGGAGCTGACCGCCCGCCATCGGCAGCGCGACCGCCCACAGGACCGTTCCCGCGAGCCCGAACGCGACGACCGACGCGAGGTTCGATGCGAAGTTCACCACCTTCGCGTCCGCCGTCGCGCGCGTGAGGCTCTTGCCACAGAACGCGACGAAGCCGACGATCAGGAACGTCCCCGTGCCCGGCCCGAAGAAGCCGTCGTAGCCTCCGATCAGGAACGCGAGCGTCGCGGCGATCAGCAGGTACTTCGAGCGCCGCTCGACGGGGAGGTCATCTTCCTCGCGCGACGGCTTCTTGATCACCAAGACCGCGGCGGCGCCGATCAGCATCGCGATGACGACCGGCCGGAGCGCGTCGCGATCGACGAGCAGCACGAGCTCGGCCCCGACGGCCGCGCCGATCAGCCCGAGCGGGAACGCGAGCACCGCTTGCTCCTTGTCGACGCGGCCCGCCCGCCAGAACGCGAGCAGCGCCGCACCCGAGCCCCACACGCTCTGCCCCTTATTCGTACCGAGCGCGACGTGCGGCGGCAACCCGGCGGCGAGCAACGCCGGCAGCGTGATCAGGCCACCGCCACCCGCGATCGCGTCGACGGTGCCTGCGAAGAATGCGGTGATCGCGAGCGAGACGATCACGAGCGGGTCCACGCATCGAACGTATCACCACGCTATGCTGGTCACGTGCAAGTCACTGTCGTCGGCGCGGGGATCGTCGGGCTGACGACCGCGCTCGTCCTCGAAGAACACGGGCATCAGGTCCGGATCGTCGCCACGGATCACGGCGCGCCCACGACATCGGCCATCGCCGGCGCCGTGTGGTTTCCGTATCGCGCGGGACCACCCGCAAAGGTCGCCGCGTGGGCCGCGAACACGCGCGCGTGGCTCGAGCGGCTCGTGCCCGAGCGCGACGCCGGCGTGGACTTGCTCACCGGGTACGAGATCACGCCCGACGCAGGAGCCGCGCCGCCGACGCCGTGGTGGGCCGCGAACATCGAGGTCTCGCGCGCGCCCGCACCGGTGACGAACGGGCCGCTCGCATGGAAGTTCTCGTCGGCGCGCGTCGAGCCGTCGTTGTTCCTCCCGTGGATCGCGCGGCGGCTGCGAGCGCCGATCGAACGCCGCCAGGTGATCGACGTCGCCGCCGAGCCCGGCGACGTCGTCGTCAACTGTACGGGCCTCGCGTCGCGCGAGCTGGTCGCCGACGACCACATGTATCCGCTCCTCGGGCAGGTCGTCATGACCGAGCCCGGCAACGTCGATCGCACGATCACCGTCACCGACGATCGCGACCCCGACGCCATCTTCTACATGATCCCGCGCCGCCACGAGCTCGTGCTCGGCGGCTGCTCGCTGCCGTGGCCACCGGGCGCCCCCGCCGAGGTCGATCCCGACATGACCAACCGGATCCTCGATCAAGCGCGCTCGCTCGGCTTGGCCGTCGGCGCGGTGAAGACCGTGCGCGCGGGCCTGCGTCCGTATCGCCTCGAAGTACGCTTGGAGCGCGAAGGCCGCGTGATCCACAACTACGGCCACGGCGGCGCCGGTTACACGTTGTGCCGCGGCTGCGCCGAAGACGTCGCGCGGCTCGTCGGCTGACTACTTGATAAAGCCGAGGCCGTAGAGGATCCCGATCGTCGCCGCGACGACGAGGATGACCCCGATCGCGATCCAGATCACCTTCGAGGTCGTGCTGCGCTCGGCGATGCTGGCGCCGAAGCGCTGCGGCTCTGCCTTCGTGTCGGCGACGTTGCTCGGATCCGCCCGGTCGTCCTTGACGGCCGGCATCGCGCCCGGCGTCTTTGGACTCAGCTGCGCGCCGATGCCACGCATCGTCTCGGCCTTACCCGGTTTGATGTCGTCGCGGACGTGCAGCATCGTCGGGTCGTCGTCTTCCTCCCGACTCTTCTTGGTGCTCTCGATCTGGAAGGGCTTGCTGCCGAGCGTCTTGTCGTCGATCGCGGTCAGCTCTTGCGAGTCGTTCGGGAGGATCGGCGCGAAGGGCTTGGCGCCGCGCGGCTCGTGCATGCGCGCGGGCGCCTTCTCGTGCGACGTCTCCTCCATCGCGAGCACCGCGGGATGCACGATGCCCTGCATCAGGCAGCGGTCCCACGCTTCGCGCAGGGCTTGCTCGGCCTCCGACGCGTCGCGGAAGCGATTGCGATCCGAGGGCTGCAGCGCGGCCATCGTGACCGCCGAGAGCGGCTCGGGGATCGACGAATCGTGGCGCGTCGGCGGCGGCGCGTTGCCCTGCACCACGTAGCTGTTCGTCGTCTTCGTATCGGGTCCCTCGTACGGGATCCGCCCCGAGAGCAGCTCGTAGAACACGGCGCCCCAGGCGAACACGTCGGCCTGCGGCGTGTAGCGACCCTCGCGAATTGCCTCGGGCGGCGAGTAGCCGGGCGTGCCCATGAAGATTCCGACCTGCGTGAGATCGGAGTCGGGCATGCGCGCGATGCCGAAGTCGGCCAGCTTCCATCGGTTGTCACCGGCGTGCAGCACGTTCGCCGGCTTCACGTCACGGTGGACGATCCGTTGGCGGTGCGCGAACGACAGCGCGGACGCGAGGTCCGTCGCGATCTGCACGCAGCGCGCGAGCGGGATGCGCACGCGATCGAGGCGATCCGCGAGCGACTCGCCCGGCAGGTACTCGAGCACCATGAACGGCGCGCCCGACGCTTCGTCGACGCCGACGTCGAAGATCGTCACGATCGCCGGGTGCTGCATCTTCGCGGCGGCCTTTGCCTCGCGCTGGAAGCGCTCGAGGAACGCGGACCGCACGCGGCGGCCCTGCCC
>Ga0316605_10002653_pt1 | contig 10122 bp, 8 predicted proteins | sample OWC_soil_day20_n_FD_207666 | JGI IMG/M metagenome (GOLD analysis project Ga0316605, IMG submission 207666) | Wetland soil microbial communities from Old Woman Creek delta, Ohio, United States - OWC_soil_day20_noCT | ecosystem: Environmental > Terrestrial > Soil > Wetlands | place: USA: Ohio... | reverse complement strand
AGCGAGTTCGAGGTCCGAGAGGCGCGCGTTGGTGCAGCTGCCGATGAAGACCACCTGCACCGGCTTGTCGCGCAGCGACTCGCCGGGCTGCAGCCCCATGTACGCGAGCGACTTGGCGAACACCGCGTCGCCCGGCCGCTCCGGCACGCGTCCGGACACCGGGGCAACCATCCCGGGGTTGGTGCCGTAGGTGATCATGGGCTCGACCGATCCCGCGTCGATGTGGACGGTCCTGTCGAAGACGGCGCCGGCGTCCGAGCGCAGGTGTCGCCAATCGGCCACCGAGGTTTCCCAGGCGTCGCCCTGCGGTGCACGTGGGCGACCCTTCAAGTACGCGAACGTCGTCTCGTCCGGCGCGACCATGCCGGCGCGCGCGCCTGCCTCGATCGTCATGTTGCAGATGGTCATGCGCTCGTCCATCGACAGCGCCTCAATGGCGGGGCCGCGGTACTCGATGACGTGGCCGGTGCCGCCGTTGACTCCGATGCGGCCGACGATGGCGAGCACCAGGTCCTTGGCCGTCACGCCGGGCCCCAGGCGGCCGGCCACCTCGATGGCAAGCGTCTTCGGCCTGCGTTGCAGCAGGCACTGGGTCGCGAGCACGTACCCCACCTCGGTGGTGCCGATGCCGAAGGCGAGCGCGCCGAACGCGCCGTGCGTGCTGGTGTGGCTGTCGCCGCAGACGATCGTCTTGCCAGGCTGCGTCGCGCCCAGCTCAGGCCCGATGATGTGGACGATTCCGCGGCGGCCGTCCTGCAGTCCGATGAGTTCGACGCCGAACTCGGCGCAGTTCCGCTCGAGCTGGCGGATCTGGCGGGCGGCCGAATCGAGCGCGATCGGGACGCCGCCGAAAATCTGCGCGGTGTCGGTCGGCGTCGAGTGGTCCATGGTCGCGAGCGTGCGGTCGAGCCGGCGCACCTTCAGGCCGCGCTCACGCAACACCGAGAAGGCCTGCGGGGAGGTGACCTCGTGCGTGAGGTGCAGGTCGATGTACAGGACGGCAGGCGTGTCCGGGGTCTCGGGCACGACTTCGTGCCGTTCCCAGACCTTCTGGAACAGGGTTTTCGCAGTCATTCAGATACTCGCTGCGGCTTCTTCCGCCTCGGGGTTGCGTCGCTCGGCCCGGGCGGCCGTCGCCCGAGTGGACTCGATCCGGTTCACGACTTCGAGGAATGCCCGCACGCCGGACTCCACGATGTCGGTCGTGACGCTCGAACCGCGATACGATCGGCCATTGTGCTCGACGGTGACGACGGCTTCGCCCTGGGCGTCCTCGCCGATCGATACGCTGCGCACCTCGAATTTGCGCAGCGTGACCGACACGCCCGTGGCCGACTCGATCGCCTTGAAGGCCGCATCCACCGGGCCGTCGCCCGTCGACTCCTGCGAGACGATGCGACCGTCGCTGTGGCGCAGGCCGACGCGGGCCATGGCGGTGCCTGCGGTGTCGCTCACGGCATGCAGGCTCTCGAGGTGCCATGGGCCGCTCGCGCCGAACTCGGCCCGCAGCACCAGCGCCTCGATGTCGCCGTCGAAGAGTTCCTTCTTTTTGTCGGCCAGTGCCTTGAAATCGTCGAACACCCGCGCGAGTTCCGCGTCGCTCAACTCGAAGCCCAGTTCCTTGATGCGCTCGCGGAGCGCAGCGCGCCCGCTGTGCTTGCCGAGCACGAGGTGCGTGCGCGAGAGGCCCACGTCCTCGGGGCGCATGATCTCGTACGTCGAGTGGTGCTTCAGCATGCCATGCTGGTGAATCCCGGACTCGTGCGCGAACGCGTTCTCGCCGACCACGGCCTTGTTGCGCGGGATGGGCATGCCCGTGATGCTTGACAGCAGGCGGCTCGTCGGAAAGAGACGCCTGCTGTCGATTCCGGTGTGCAGGCCGTAGAATCCCTCGCGCGTCCGGATCGCCATCACGATCTCTTCGAGCGAGCAGTTGCCCGCGCGCTCGCCGATGCCGTTGATGGTGCACTCGACCTGCCGGGCGCCGGCGCGCACGGCCGCCATGCTGTTCGCGACGGCCATGCCGAGGTCGTCGTGGCAGTGGACGCTGAACGTCACCTGGTCGGCACCCTTCACGTTCTTCTTCAGGTAATCGAAGACCTCGTGGAATTCCTCGGGCACGGTATAGCCGACCGTGTCAGGCACGTTGATCGTGGTCGCGCCGGCTTCGATGACCGCCTCGACCACCTCGCGCAGGAACTCGAGCTCGGTACGCGACGCGTCCTCCGGTGAGAACTCGATGTCGGCACAGAGGCTGCGCGCGTACTTCACGCCTTCCACGGCCGCATGGATGATCTCTTCCTTGGCCATGTTGAGCTTGTGCTGGCGATGGATGGCGCTCGTCGCCAGGAATACGTGCAGGCGAGGGCGCGCAGCTTCGCGAACCGCGCTCCAGGCCTTGTCGATGTCCTCGCGGTTGCACCGCGCGAGCCCGGCGATGACCGGTCCGCGAACATCGCGGGCGATCTCGCGGACGGCTTCCCAGTCGCCACGGGAGGCGGCCGGGAAGCCGGCTTCGATGACGTCCACGCCCAGCTCCGCCAGCGCCCGCGCGACCCGCAGCTTCTCCGGCTGCGTCATGCTGCAACCGGGCGATTGCTCGCCGTCGCGCAGTGTCGTATCGAAAATGAGGACGCGGTTGGGATCGCGGGCAGGGGCGGGCGTGGCCATCGTGGTTACCGTCCTTCGTTCAACCAGGGCATGCGGGCGCGCAACTGCACGCCGACCTTCTCGATCGGATGGGCGAGGTCCTTTTTCATCAGTGCATCGTACTTCTTGCGACCGGTCTTGTTCTCGCGGATCCACTGGCGCGCGAACTTGCCGGTCTGCACTTCGTCGAGGATCTTTTTCATCTCGCGCTTCGTCGCGGCATTCACCACGCGCGGGCCGCGGGTGAGGTCGCCGTACTTGGCCGTCTCGGAAATGAAGCGGTGCATCTTGGCGATCCCGCCTTCGTGCAGCAGGTCGACGATCAGCTTCAGTTCGTGCAGGCACTCGTAGTACGCCACTTCCGGCTGGTAGCCGGCTTCGACCAGCGTCTCGAAACCCTTGAGCACGAGTTCGGTGGCGCCGCCACACAGCACGGCCTGCTCGCCGAACAGGTCCGTCTCGGTCTCCTCGGCGAAGGTCGTCTCGATCACGCCGGCGCGGGTGCCGCCGATGCCGTCGGCGTAGGCCAGCGCACGCGCCATGGCCTTGCCGGTCGCGTCCTGTGCGACGGCGATCAGGCACGGGACGCCGCGTCCCTGCTGGTACTGGCGGCGCACGAGGTCGCCGGGACCTTTCGGGGCAATCAGCACCACGTCGAGGTCCTTGCGGGGCTTGATCTGCTTGAAGTGAATGTTGAAGCCGTGCGCGAACAGCAGGGCGGCGCCGCGTGCCAGGTGGGGCAGGATCTCCCTGTATACAGCGGGCTGGGCGAGGTCGGGCGTCAGCAGGGCGACGAGCAGCGCGCCGTCGACAGCCTTGGCCGGCTCGGCGACCGCGAGGCCGTCCTTCTTCGCCTTCTTCCAGCCGTCGCCGCCGCGGCGTGCACCGACGACCACGTCAAAGCCCGAATCCTTCAGGTTCAGCGCATGCGCGCGACCCTGGCTGCCATATCCGAGCACCGCGATCCGGGCGCCCTTCAGGGCCTTCTTGTCCACGTCTTTCTTCGAGTACGCGCGCATCTGTCACTCCTCAACAAAGCCAACGATGATGGGTCTCAAAATGAAGAACCCCGCGCCGGATCGAGTCCGGTGCGGGGTTCCTGGTGTCCGTCTGCGCCTTGGCGCTTTCAGGCCGGGGCCCCGCACCTCCCGAGGGGAAGCAGCGCCAGCAGGGAAAGCAGCAGGCCCGGCAGTCGGGTGGCCGGGGAAAGGCTCGGGGCGGATGCGGCCTGGAAATCCATCGGGAAATAGCATCATAGCGTGTGGTCCATTGTCAACCGCACTGCAAAAAGAACTTCCGCTAAGCTGTCGCCACTATGTTCGAAGATCGTGAGACTGCGGCGGCACGGCCGCTCTGGCTGGTCGCCGAGCGCGACCTTGATACCTGGCTCGCTCAACGGGATGCAGCAACACAGGCCTGGTTGCGCGAACTCCGGTTTCGCGCCGAGCGCCACCAGGTGGCGTGCCTCGCAGCGCCCGACGGTCGCGTGCGCGCAGCCGTGCTCGGACTGGGCGCGTTGTCCTCGCTGGAGGACATCGAGCCGTGGCACCTCGCCGGCGCACCCGATCGGCTTCCGGGCGGGGCATGGCGATTCGAAACCGGCCTGCCCGCGCGGGCCGCGACCGCTGCGGCGCTCGGCTGGGCTCACGGCAGCTACCGCTTCGATCGCTATCGAACGAGGCCACGTGCGGCCGGTGGCGCAGCCACGCTGGTCCCGCCGCAGCTTGCGGACATGGCGTACGTGCGGCGCATGGCAGCCTCGCTGGCGATGGCGCGCGACCTGATCAATACGCCCGCCGGCGACCTGTCTCCTGCACACCTGGCCGAGGAGGGCCTCGCGATGGCGATGCGCTGCGGAGCGCAAGGGCACATCGTGAGCGGCGACGCGCTGCGCGAGGGCTATCCCGCCATCCACGCGGTCGGCCGCGCGGCGGAGTCGACGCCGCGACTGGTCGATTTCAGCTGGGGTGATCCGGATGCGCCGAAGGTCAGCCTTGTCGGCAAGGGGGTTTGCTTCGACTCCGGCGGACTCGACATCAAGAACCCGCAAGGCATGCTCCTCATGAAGAAGGACATGGGCGGGGCCGCCTGCGTGCTTGCGCTCGCGCGCATGGTCATGGAGAGCGCCTTGCCCGTGCGACTGCGCGTGCTCGTGCCCGCCGTCGAGAACGCAATTGCGGGAAATGCCTATCGGCCCGGCGACGTGCTGCGCATGCGCAAGGGCCTGACGGTGGAGGTCGGCAACACGGACGCCGAGGGGCGTCTCGTGCTCGCCGATGCCCTCGCTGCGGCGGATGCGGAGCGGCCAGCGCTCCTGGTGGACCTGGCCACACTGACAGGGGCTGCGCGGATCGCACTCGGTCCCGAACTGCCCGCACTGTTCGGAAAGCAGACCACGACGGTCGAGTCGCTGCTGCGTCACGGGCGCGCGCTGGCGGATCCACTGTGGCCGATGCCGCTGTGGGATGGCTACGACGACGAACTCGCGAGCAAGGTCGCCGACGTCAACAACGTGTCCAGTTCGGGCCTCGCGGGTGCCGTCATCGGCGGCCTGTTCCTGCGCCGGTTCGTCACCGAGACATCCGACTGGCTGCACGTCGACCTCTACGCCTGGAACGGCAAGGAGCGGCCGGGACGTCCAGTGGGCGGGGAGCCGCAGGCAGTGCGCGCGCTGTACGCACTTTTGCTCGAGCGATTCGGCTAGCCGCGGGCGCTGCTGCTTCCGGCCGCGCGACAGCGGTGGCAGCCCGGCGTGACCCGGAACCGCCGAAGTCGCAAAATGAACGGATAAGTCAGGAGTCGCGCGCATGCCCCGCAAGAAGGTCGATACCCGTGCCCATTCCCGTCTCGTGTTCGACGGCGTCAAGCAGACACCGAGCCGCGCGATGCTGCGGGCAGTCGGCTACGACGACCGCGACTTCAAGCGGTCGCAGGTCGGCATTGCGTCGACCTGGAGCAACCTGACGCCCTGCAACATGCACATCGATCGGCTGGCCGATGCCGCTGCGAAAGGGGTCGAGACCGCGGGTGGCAAGAGCACGGTGTTCGGAACCATCACCGTGTCCGACGGCATCTCCATGGGCACGCCGGGCATGCGTTACTCGCTCGTCTCGCGCGAGGTGATCGCAGACTCGATCGAGACGGTGGTGGGCGCGCAGGGGTTCGACGGCCTGGTGGCGATCGGCGGCTGCGACAAGAACATGCCGGGTTGCATGATGGCAATTGCGCGTCTCGACCGGCCGGCGGTGTTCGTGTACGGCGGCACCATCCGTCCCGGCGAGGAGCGGCGGGACATCGTTTCCGTGTTCGAGGCCGTCGGTGCCCACGCCACGGGCGCGATCTCGGACCGCAAGCTGAGAGAAGTGGAGCGCACGGCGATCCCCGGCCCGGGCAGCTGCGGCGGAATGTACACGGCCAATACGATGGCCTCCGCGATCGAGGCACTGGGCATGAGCCTCGCGAACAGCTCGGCCCAGGAGGCGGTCTCCCGCCACAAGCGCCAGGACGCCGAGCGGGCTGGAAAGGCCGTGATCAACCTGATCCGCCGCGGCATCAAGCCATCGGACGTCCTGTCCCGCGAGGCCTTCGAGAACGCCATCGTGGTAACGATCGCGCTGGCGGGTTCCACCAACGCCGTGCTGCACCTGCTCGCGATCGCGCACGCGGCCGGGGTGCCGCTGGAACTCGACGACTTCACCCGCGTCGGCGTCAGGGTGCCGGTGCTCGCCGACCTGCGTCCGAGCGGGCGCTACTCGATGTCCGAGCTGATCGCGGTGGGTGGCATCCAGCCGCTCATGAAGACATTGCTCGACGCCGGCCTGCTCCACGGTGGCTGCCTGACCGTGACCGGAAAGTCCCTGGCCCAGAACCTGCGGACCGTGAAGCCGTATCCGGCCGGCCAGTCCATCGTCCGGCCACTGTCGAACCCGATCAAGGCGGACAGCCATCTCGTGGTGCTCTACGGCAATCTCGCTCCCGAGGGAGCGGTGGCCAAGATCACCGGCAAGGAGGGCCTCCGCTTCTCGGGTCGCGCACGTGTCTTCGACAGCGAGGAGGCGACGTTGCAGGCGATCCTCGACGGCGCGATCGCCGCCGGTGACGTGATCGTCGTCCGCTATGAGGGACCCCGCGGCGGCCCGGGGATGCGGGAGATGCTGAGTCCAACCGCGGCGATCATGGGCAAGGGCCTCGGCGACAAGGTGGCCCTGATCACGGACGGGCGGTTCTCGGGCGGCAGTCACGGTTTCGTGGTGGGCCACGTGTCGCCGGAAGCGGCTGCCGGCGGGCCGCTCGCGCTGGTGCACGACGGTGACGAGATCAGCATCGACGCGACGAAACGCGAGATGACGCTGCACGTTACAGACGACGAACTTGTCCGCCGTCGAGCGAAGTGGTCGGCGCCAACGCCCTATGCGACGCGCGGCGTGCTGGCGAAATATGCGCAACTGGTGAGCAGCGCGTCCCTCGGCGCCGTCACGGACCGTGGCCTGGCCGACGCAGGACAGCAGGACCATGCACGGCCCCGGCATAGCCGCTATTGAGTTGGCTCGACGGCATGGGTAAAGTTCGCGCCCCGCCCGAGGGGTTGCGACGGCGGACCGGCTTCTGTACTGTCGTGAGCACCGGTCAGCGGTGGCGACGTACTGGGGCTCAATAAACCGAGAAAGACCCCGCAGCGACGGAGGGGATGTGGCTTACTCGTACTCGATCGACGACCCGGCAAAAAACAGCAAGCGAACGCTGGCGTTCGTGCTCGTGGTCATCATCCACGTGCTGTTTTTGTGGCTGCTCGCCTCGGGCCTCGGCGCAAAGATGGTCGAGGTTGCCATGGGACCCGTCGAGACCAAGCTCATCGAGGAGCTGCCGGACGAAGACAAGGAGCCGCCGCCGCCGCCGCCGGACATCGAAACACCCCCTCCGTACGTTCCGCCTCCGGAAGTCTCGATCGAGATCCCGGTCGACACCGGACCGTCGACGGCGATCAGCAACGTAACGTCGGAGCGCCCGATCGCGGCACCGCCGCCGCCGGCGCCGAAGCCGGTCGAGCGCGCAGTCGTCCGGGTGCCGCCCTCGACGGCGGGCAAGGGCGCACGCATCACGCAGCCCGAGTATCCGCCTGCGTCACGGCGCGCGGGCGAGGCGGGCACCGTCACCCTGAAGGTCTACGTACTCGAGAGCGGCCGCGCCGGTGAGGTCACGGTCGCGAAGAGCAGCGGCTTCGACAAGCTCGACGAGGCCGCGATCCGCGAGGTGCAGCGCAACTGGCGTTTCGTCCCCGGCAAGGAGGATGGCAAGCCCGTCGCGATGTGGCACACGTTCCAGGTGACGTTCCGCCTGACCGACTGATGGGCTGGGAACCTGCGCTGCTGCCCGATCAATTACAGACACCGCAACCGTTTCGTTAGAGGAAGAGACTTCCATGGCCACCGAAAGCATAAGCGTCGATAACCCGTACGGCATCCAGGCACTGTGGATGCAGGGCGACTATGTCGCCAAGGGCGTGATGGTCCTGCTGATGATAATGTCCGCGTACTCGTGGTTCATCATCTTCACCAAGTGGTGGGAGCAGCGCCGCCTGCTGAAGCAGTCACACGAGGCCGAGAAGTCGTTCTGGGCCGCCGACAACATAAAGAACGGCCTCGGCAAGCTCTCGGGCAAGGGCAACATCTTCAAGGCAATCGCCTCCGAGGCGATCGACGCCGCCGAGCATCACGACACGCGCCTCACCCAGCAGGTGCCGCTGCACGAGTGGATCGACAACGTCATCGCACGCGGTGTCGCCCGCATCGGCAACGCGCTGGGCACGTCGCTTCCATTCCTGGCGACCACCGGCTCGACCGCGCCGTTCATCGGCCTGTTCGGCACGGTGTGGGGCATCTACCACGCGCTGGTCGCGATCGGCGTCGCGGGCCAGGCCAGCATCGACAAGGTCGCGGGACCGGTCGGCGAAGCTCTGATCATGACGGCCATCGGCCTCGCGGTCGCAGTGCCGGCAGTGCTCGGCTACAACTACCTGCTCGGCCGCAACAAGCAGATCATGGAAAAAGTGAAGTTGTTCGCCAGCGACCTCGAGCAGGTGATCGTGAGCGGCTCGCGCGTCGAAGGCGCGGGCGCCAGGGTCATCGCAGGCGGGCCGAAGAAGTAATCAAGCCATGGCCATGTCAGTGACGACGGGCGGTGGCCCGGCCGAAGACGACGAGCCGATGTCGGAGATCAACACCACGCCCCTCGTGGACGTGATGCTGGTGCTCCTCATCATCTTCCTGATCACCGTCCCGGTGATCACGCAGTCGGTCAGGGTGGAACTGCCGAAGGCGGCGAACATCCCGACCCAGACCAAGCCTGAGAACATCAACATCGCCGTGGATGCGCAGGGCAACGTCTACTGGAACACGGCGCTGATCCCCTCTCAGGAGGCGCTGCTCGATCGCATCAAGTCCATCGCGGTGCTGGACCCGCAGCCCGAGGTTCACGTGCGTGGCGACCGCGCCACGAAGTACGAGAACATCGGGCGCGTGGTCGTGCTGTGCCAGCGCGCTGGAATCCAGAAAGTCGGCTTCATCACCGAGCCCGACCGGGGCTTGGGGCGCTGATCCGGCCCAACGGACGCAGCCAGGAGATTCCTGCATGAGTATGAGCATAGGCGGCGGCAAAGACGAGCCGATGATGGAAATGAACATGACGCCGTTGATCGACGTCCTGCTCGTGTTGCTCGTCATGTTCATCATCACCATCCCGGTGATGACTCACGCGGTGAAGCTCGACATGCCGCGCGCGACGAATGCGCCGTCGCTGGCGCAGCCGATCATCATCCAGCTCGAGATCGACTTCGATGGCACGGTGCTCTGGAACGGCACGCCCGTACCGGACTTCAACACTCTGGATGCGTACTTCCGTCGCGAGGCGGAGGCCGATCCGCAGCCGGAACTGCACATCCGTCCGAGCAAGCGAGCCAACTACGACGTGGTGGCGCGCGTCCTGGCCTCGGCCCAGCGAAACGGCATGCGCAAGATCGGTCTGGTGGGCAACGAGCAGTTCATGTGAGGACGACCGGCCTTCCCGGGCGGGGGCGCCGGCCGACATGGAACCAACGAGGCTGCCGGAGCGAATAGTTCCGGCAGCTTTCTTGTGAGAGGGGACCGCAAGGGCCCGAGCGAGGCGACCGATGAGGACAGCGACGTTCATTCTTAGCGCCGGCCTGGCGATCTGCGGAGTGTCCGGCACGGTGGCGGGCTTGCTCGTGCCGTCCGTGGCCGTGGCGCAGCAGAAGGTCGGTGCCGTCGTCGGAAAGCACCTCACGACGGCGCAGGACGCGATCAAGAAGAAGAAGTGGGACGCGGCACTCGCCGCCATCAAGCAGGCTCAGGCCGTGGATTCGAAGACGGCCTTCGAGACCTACAAGATCAACGAACTGCTCTGGTACGTCTACCTGCAGCAGGGCCGTAATGCCGATGCGGCGCGCCTGCTCGAGCA
>Ga0316605_10002652_pt1 | contig 10125 bp, 8 predicted proteins | sample OWC_soil_day20_n_FD_207666 | JGI IMG/M metagenome (GOLD analysis project Ga0316605, IMG submission 207666) | Wetland soil microbial communities from Old Woman Creek delta, Ohio, United States - OWC_soil_day20_noCT | ecosystem: Environmental > Terrestrial > Soil > Wetlands | place: USA: Ohio... | reverse complement strand
ATTCCATAATAGATCAATGGAGAAGCGTATTTCGATCATTATTCCGAACTATAACGGCGCTGCAACCATAGGGAGGTCCCTGGAAGCAGCCTTTTCATCGACATATCCTGATTTCGAGGTCGTTGCAGTGGATGACTGCTCGACAGATGGTTCAATTGAAATAATAAAGAGATTTCCATGCACACTCGTGGACCTTGACGCGCACTCCGGCGCCTCCAGGGCGCGAAATGCGGGTGCCCGGCACGCCAGCGGCAACATCCTCTTTTTCATAGACGCGGACTGTATTCTTCAAAATGACACGCTTTCGCTTGCAGCAAGAGCGCTTGCGGACGGAGAGAATAAGGTAATCGGGGGTACCTACACTGCTGTCGCGTATGATGATACCTTCTTCAGCACCTTCCAGTCCATCTTCATACACTACTCAGAAACCAAGAAACGTGAACCGGATTATATTGCGACCCACGCCATGGTCATCGACCGCTCCCTCTTCGACCAGAGCGGGGGATTTTCTGAAGACTTCCTGCCTATCCTTGAGGATGTGGAGTTCAGCCACAGGCTCCGCAGGTCCGGATACTCCCTCGTCATGTACCCGGATATACTCGTGCAGCACATATTCAACTTCACATTTGCGAAATCTCTCAAGAACGCCTTCAGGAAGTCTATGTTCTGGACAGAGTATTCACTGGCAAACAGGGATGTCTTCACAGACTCGGGCACAGCATCCAGGGAACTCAAGCTGAATGTCGCATCTTCTTTTGCGTGCGGTATCCTGCTCGTCATCTCTCTTATTGCCTCACAGTTAATGCTCTTAGCCTTCCTCCCTTTCATTATTGTTCTCAATCTTTTTTTAAACCGTGGGCTGATCAGGGCTTTTTATCAAACAAAAGGGCCCTCCTTTGGGATAAGAGCGACGCTTTACTATATAGCGGTCTATCCCCTGGCAGTGGGAGCGGGCGCTCTCGCGGGTATGTGGAGATATCTCCGTTCAGGAGGAAAGGTATGATGTATTCCCCATTCCGCCACGCCGGGTCTATTTTACGGAAGAGCCGCGTCATACACCTTACCTTCTTTTTGACTAAGCGGTGCAATCTCAGATGTCCCTTCTGCTTCTATCTCAACGGACAGAAAACAGCTGCCGAACCTTCACATGAATTGACCATCGATGAGATCAAACAAATTTCGCTCTCCATGGGTAACCTCCTCTGGCTGGCCTTTTCCGGGGGCGAGATTTATCTCAGGAACGACCTCGTGGAGATAAGCAAGGTCTTTTACAAAAACAACAAACCGGCCATCATGCTTTATCCCACCAACGGCATGCTCCCTGAATTGATTCGTGAAAGGACTGAGCAGATACTTACCCTCTGCAGAAAGAGCGTGATTGCGGTAAAACTTTCTCTTGATGGGATGGAGGAAATGCACGACGCACTGCGGGGAAGAAAGGGCAGTTTCGAGAAGGTCATGGAGACATACCACGCCTTAGAGGGGCTCATAGAAAAATATCCCCATTTCGAGCTTGGAATCAATACCGTCTTTTGCGCGGAAAATCAGGATTGCATGAATCAAATTATTGACTTTGTGGCAGGCTTGGAGAACATTAAAACCCATACCATCTCTCTGATACGAGGTAACCCTTCCCATGAGCAGAGCAAGAACCTGGACATTGGCAAATATCACAGCGCCATTGAGCGGCTTGAGAAAAATCTGAAAAAAGGGCTTTCCCGCACGTATCGCTTCAGGGGCGCGAGAATAAAGGCTGCGCAGGACATTCTTCAACGACGGCTTATCCATCAAACCACCACAGAAAAGAGAAGGATTATCCCCTGTTATGCGGGGCGACTGAATCTCGTGCTCACAGAGACCGGCGAGGTCTATCCCTGCGAGCTCCTCGCAGCGCCCCTCGGAAATATACGGGACTTCGCCTACAATATGACCGACATACTCCGTTCGGAAAAGGCAAAGCGCGTCATACATTCGATAATGAATAAACAGTGCTATTGTACCCACGAATGTTATTTCATGACCAATATCCTTTTTAACCCCTCGATGTATCCGGATCTTGCGAGGGAGTATCTGCAGATATGACGGTATCTTCTCAGCCCACTTCATTCATGAGTTTCTTTGTTTCGGCAGTGGCGTCCATCTCCCGGCAAGACAATGGCCCTCCCTGACTGTACTGGGGTCTGCACACCTGACAAGATCCTGTTCTTATGGAGTGTTAAGGCCCGCTCGTGCGGACACGTACATAACCCTTCCGCCTCAGGCGGATTGCCATTGGAGCTGGACACCCCTGCCGAAGTTGTGCATTACCAAGATCAATGCGTGCAAGAAAGCTTGCTTTCCTGTTACCATACAACAATGAAGACCAGAATTGATCTCCATGTTCACTCCAAGCTCAGCGGGGATACCGATGCCGAACCCGAGGAACTGATCATGCACGCCATAAAGCAGGGTCTCCACGGCATTGCCTTCACAGAGCATTATTCCTATGAGGTTTCTGAGCCTTTGGAGGAGATGAGAGAGCGGTATAAAGATAAGATCATGATCTTCAGGGGAGTGGAATTTTCGGCACTCGAAGGTCATTGCCTCATTTTTGGAGTGAACACCGATGCCTTGTCTATTAGCCACCTGCCCCTGGAGGAAATGGTAAGAATCGTAAATGAATCTGGAGGCGTGGTGATCCCTTCACATCCTTACAGAAAGGGGAACAGCCTGGGTGATGTCATAAAAAACGCACCGGGTATCTGTGCACTAGAAGGATATAACGGGTGCAATATGCATGCGTATAACGCAAAGGCTGTGGAAATGGCAAGGGTGCTGAGTATTCCTTACACAGGAGGCTCCGATGCCCATCTGCCTGCAGAGGTGGGGTTATGCCTTACCGAATTCGAAGATGAGGTGACCCCCCGAACCTTGGTCCCCCTCTTAAAGAAAGGAAATTACAGGGGATTTGATAACCGGCCCAGATTCTCCCCGTCGACAGCCATCCTTTTTCTATAAATAGCCTTTTTCTCATAAAGGGGCACTTAGGAGAGGTATCCGGCTTGAACGGCAAGACCCAGGGTTATGTGCGTGTCCGCAAGAGCGGCCCTTGACAAAAAGCGGGAACAGAATGTTCTTAGGTGCACAGAGGCCGATATAGCTGATAAGGGCTATTGTCTTGCCGAGAGACGGATGCCTCTCCTGCAAGGAACAAACTCAGGAATTGAGCTATGGGGTAGAGGCGGTCTTCCCTTTTCTGAAGAGATCGCTCTTTGTCCATAGCCAAAAGAGGCTCCTCACGCTTTTTGCAGCCATTTTCAGGTCATTGAAATTCCTCAATTCAAGGAGCCTTTTAAGAATAAATGAAGGCCTTGAATAGAAGCGCTTAAATGCGATCTGGCGGAGTTTAAGGATCTCTTCCCTTGTCATGGTGTGAGGAACAAAGGCTGCTCCCTGGTAGGTAAAGTCCGTCAGTTCCTCGGACATGGTACCATAGGTGTCGAGGTGGTCATACAGATAGGTGCCGGGAAACGGTGTAATCGCATGGAAATTCGCGATATCCGGGTTAAGGTCCACCGCAAATTCTATGGTCTGAAGGCCCTCACCAAAGGTCTCACCCGGGATGCCGAAGAGAAAAGGCGTACTGACCCTCAGTCCCACATCCTTTGCAGCCCTTACCGCACTGCGTATCTGTTCAAGGGTTGTACCCTTTCTTATGGTATTAAGGTTTTTCTGGACACCGCTCTCTGCGCCAAAGAGAATGGCCCAGCATCCCGCCTCTTTAAATGCCTTCAGCAACGGCTTATCCACCTGATTCACGCACGCAGATGCGAACCATGTCACATCAAGCCTTCGCTTCTTAATTCCTTGTGCGATGTGCATTGCCCTGTCATAATCAGCAGCCAGGGTATCGTCAATGAACTTGATCTCGCGATATCCTTCTTTAACGCAATGCTCGATCTCCTTGAGCACATTCTCAACACTGCGGTAACGGATCCCGCTTTTCCTCTCTTTGTCTATCTGAAAACAGTAGATACAATGTCTGTTACAACCCCTCGAGGTCAGCAAAACGGCCACCGGCTTCCTTCGGTAGGTTGCGGGCGGGGGAATGTACTGGTTTGCATCCCCCAGCAGTTCCCTGGCTGGGAAGGGAAGGCTATCCAGGTCAGTGATGAGCGGCCTTGGAGGGTTCTTGATAATGCCCTCTCCTTTTCTGAAGATAACCCCCTCCACACCCTCAAGGCTCTTCCCTGCGGATAGGTTCTCCACCATTTCGAGGACCGTAAATTCCCCTTCGCCCGTGACAATGGCATCAAACAACTCTCCCGCATCTTCAAGGCAACGTTCCTGCGCAGCAATGGGATATGGCCCGCCCGCGCAGAGAAATACCCGGCCATGAAACATCTTCTTCAAATCTTGAGCGGCAATCTTTGCCTTGTCCCAGCCAAAGGTTGTGGAGTATACCCCGATAAACTGGGGATTGAACTGTTCCACGTCCCTGAGCATCTCCTGGTGGGTCATGAACGCCCCATTAAAGAACTTGACCTCATGACCTGCTTTTAGGAGGACTGCAGCAACGTAGAGCGTTCCAAGGGGCTGCCAGTAGTTTATCTGGGAACTTGCGGTCTTGGAGGAGAAGATATCTTCAGGGACCCATGAGGGTACTACCAGTGCACACTTCACAGGCAATGCACCCTACCTTCGATATCTTCCCCGGAGAGCCTTTCCTGTCCTTCCTCTCCTCCCTTCGGGGATGAAAAGCCAGGGGGACTTTGTTCCTTATCTTTACTTTTTTCTATTATCTTCTCCGCAGTGGCAATGCCCGATTCTATTGCATGGTCCATATTGTAGTATCTGAACATCCCTGATCTGCCCGCAATATGAAGATTCTTAAACTTGCTCAGATACCCATACAGTGTGTCGCATAATTCCTCATATCCCACTTCGAACAGGGGATATGCCTTGGGCACTCTCACCACAGCGCTCCCAATCACCTCATGCCTTTTGATAAAACCGAGATGTACGAGGTTCTCAACGGCAACTTCTGCAAGTTTTTCATCGCTCTCATTCCAGAGGGCATCACCTGCAAAGCTGAAGAACTCTGTTACCAGAAGAGTCTTTCCCACGGGAGCCATCTTCTCACTCCAGTTTGTGGGTTCGTGAATCCTCCCAAAAGGTATTTTTTGTTCCGGGATATATATCCAGGTCTGGTCAGTAATCCTCGCCCTGTTTATCATTATCGCAACCACCACAAGGTCTCTGAATCTGAGTCTTGAAGCAGCCTTCAGGATATCCTCAGGAGGCGACGGACGGAGCATGGCTACCAGTTTTGTAATGGGAATGCTCGAAATGAACTCCTCTCCCTGTATAAGATCCAAATGATTGTTGGTTTTCACCGTGACGCTCTTCACGCTGAAGTCGGTGTGATCAATATGCTGCACGCCCGCTTCAGTGTGGACGTTGTTATCTTTCTCGATCTCCTCTCTGAGCCTCTCGGAAATGCGTCCTATCCCCAGTTGAGGATAAAGAAACCTGTCCGCAAGGGTTGGGAGCCCTCTTCCATTGAGGCTGAACAGTGCATTCTTGATCGCTTTGGCCATAGAAAGCCCGCTGATACGCGTTGCCACCCATTCGGCGCTTATCCTGTTGCATTTAATGCCCCATACTTTTTCGCTGTATTCTTTAAAGTAGATATCGAACATCTTTCTTCCGAAATTCTTTACCACCCAGTCCTCAAGAGAGACGATCCTCTCTTCCCTCATTATTCCCTTAAACTTTTCGATCCCGTAGTCGCCCAGAATTTTCATTGTCGTGAGGAGGCCAAAACCAAAGAGTGCATTGAGAGGCTTCAGGGGATAGTCGAAATATCGATTGCGCATGTATATCTTGCTTTTCCTTGATACAGAGACCAGTTCCCCTTCCATGAGGGTCTTCACAAAGTTGTCGATCTTTTTGTCTTTTGTAAAAAACCTGTGTCCCCCCAGATCAAACCGAAACCCATCCCGAAGCACGGTCTTTGAGAGACCACCAACTGTAGCGTCACGCTCAAAGACCTGCACCTTGAACCCGGTCTTTGCCAAAAGATGACCTGCGGAAAGACCTGTGAGGCCTCCCCCTAATATCAGTATTTCTTTTTTTTGATTGGTCAACTGGCCTTGTTCCTCACCTGAGGGATGACATGCATCATACTACTATTATAAGGCATTGGGCAGTTCGAAAGCTTGGGAGATAATCCGACACGCATATCAAGAATGGGGTATCCAACCACTTCAAATTTTTGTATTAACAAAAAAGCCCTGCGTAAGAGCCGCAGGGCTTTTAATCATGATGCAATATCTTCACTCACCCTTTGCACTGCTCGGTACGAGGAGAACGGGAACCGCTGCACCGTTCGCCACTTCCCTGCTGACGCTTCCCATAAATAAATGCGTGGCTCTCTTCCCCCTTGAACCAATAATAATCATGTCAACATTCTCTTCCTTGGCGGTTGCGAGTATCTCTTCAGCAGGATGGCCTTTCCTCAATATGCTTCTAACGCCTGTTACGCCCTTGTCCTCCAATGCCTTCCTGTAGTGCGCGAGAATCTTCTGCGCTCTTTTATCCAGCGCCTCCTGGTATTCCGTCCCCTCTAACACCTCTTTCAGGGTTTTCATTTCAGAGACACTCAACAGCTGATCGTCCATTAAGGATCTGCCCTCAAGTTTCTGCACGTAGACCAAAAGAACAGCCTCCGGACGGATGCAGGAGCATACATGAGTGCACATTTCAAAGGCATACTTAGTGCCTTTAGTATCGTCTACTGCTATGAGTATTTTTTTCATTGTCTCACCCGTTGTTCTCAGTTCGCACGCCCCGTTCATTTACCATACCCACCAGAAGAAGGTGCCCCGTACCCACCTGCCTTTGGTGGAGCCCCATAGCCTCCCGTCTTTGGTGCTCCATAGCCTCCGGCTGCTGGTGGAGTTCCATAACCACCCGCGGCCGGCGCTGCCCCGTAACCGCCTGCAGCTGGTGCTGATCCATAACCACCCGCTTTTGGCGCAGTTCCATACCCGCCCCCAGCTGCCCCCTTTTCCTGGTTGACTTGAGCAGTCATCTCATGCTGCTGGCTGTAAATGACCAAAAAGCCCAGAATTCCCACGACGATGATAATCATAATCACCAGAGGTGCTTTCATCGTTCCTCCTTTGGACAAAATAAGGAAATAAAGTTATCCCTTTTTGATCTTCAGATATATTTTGCCGCCTTCTGTTTTCCTCTCCAGTATCTCATGACCCACCTGATCACACATCTGGGCGATTGTCTCAACAGATGAAGGATTATCAAGGACCATCTCGACCACATCACCCTCATTCATCTTTTCGAGGGATTTTTTGCAATAGATCTGCGGGTGCGGACATACGTACCCGCACACATCAAGCAAATACGCCCCTTCGCCCGTCTTTTCAAATTTCATTGCCATAACTTACTTCCTCCTTTTCATTGCTGTTTCTTGTTCAGATCAAAATGCTTCCATTTCTTTTGCCATCTTCCTCTCTGACCACCAGTTGAAGAACTTGACTCCTGCAAAGGCGCCGAACACCATACCGCTGCCGTACAGCCATCCGCTTGGATCACCCCCGGCAACCCTGATAAAGAACGCGCCGATATTACAGCCAAGGGCAGGTCTTGAGCCCCATCCCATCAAGAGTCCGCCAATGAGACCCCACGCGATAAGCTCACCCTTGGGCAGCTTGAATTTAAACTCGTTGTTCAGCCGGGCCATTACCATAGCGCCAAAAATAATTCCAAAAGACATCCACAACGCCGGGTTGCGCCATGGTTCCGGAAGGCCGTTATTGATTCCAAAGAATATATTATCGTGCATATTCCAACCGAATTTTTCCAGAATCCACGCACCAAACTGCCCTTCCTGACTGGTGATATACCAGTATCCAGGGTCAAACACGGTTCCCCTGATCGAGACATCACCGGTATGCCCCATTCTCGTGAGAAGCTCGCCGAAATTGCTCACACCGAATTTAATCTGCATTCCCTTCATGACAAAGATATGGAGTCCCGCAACAATGCCGATCAACACGCCCATCAAAGTGGTCCGCTTGGAAGCAGTGATCATATTCCACATGCCGGAAAGTTCATCGCCGAACCCTGTAGTCCCACCTTTCGCTTTTGCCCTCTTCTTCAGAAAACCTTTTCTTATATAGAAGGCATAAATCACCACAAGAATCACCGCCGCCGGGATAACGGCATTTAGGAGAGAGTCTGCGATAAAATATTTTGCAGCACCCGGCAGTGCATCCGACATAACCTTTGTGTGCGACAATTGCAAAGTCGGCTGGTCCCAGATATAGCCGGCCAAATAGGTGTCAAAGGATGAAGTCATTTTTTCAGCAGGGAGTCCTTTCGCCAATGCGGAATCAACCCATTTCTGGGGGATCATGAAGTTGAACCATTTGACATCCACAAATATGGCCTGTCCTATACAAAGACCAAAAAATGCCGCAAGGAATGATGTTCCATTACCCTCACCGACCTTATACAGAGAACCCGATGCGCACCCACCCGAAAGAACCATCCCAACTCCAAAGATCATCCCCGCGATCAATGTATGAATCCCAAAGGGAGCAGGATGGAACGTGCTCATATCGGTTGCTGCAAGGGTTGCCTGAATCAGACTGAAAAATATAAGCGCTACAAGAATTCCCACCGCCATCCTCGGGACACCGGCAGCAAAAAGGTCTCTTGAGGCCGAAGCAAAACAGAACCTTCCGTACTGGAGCATCATTCCGTAGGCAAACCCGAACCAGATGTACGCGATAAGGTACATATAATACACATTTGCCTGATAGTACATCAGGCTCACAAGAACGAGGATGCCCGTGATTGAGAAAGCCCAGATTTGACCCTTTTTATTATTTTCCTGATCAGCCACCGTTATACCCTCCTCTTATTTGTAAATATACATTAACAGACACGGTTTGGCGTTACGCATTGTTGTGATGATGAACTGCAAGGTGCCCGCCCCTCTCCCCATTCTTTACTTTATTCAGTGCTTTATTATAAACAATAGAATCACGCAAACAAACTTCACATAAAACTAATACAGAAAGACAAAAATCGTCAAATAAAAAAAATTAATTCACCCATATATGTACAGTATTATAATTTCGATGTTGTTCTGTTTATTGACCGCGTAACTGTAGATTTAATGACTGTTCCCATTCGGAGCGGCCGCCCTCTGACGATAGACACTCACAAAGGTTTTGTGCTGAAATACCCCCTCGTCCATGTTGAATCTGCTTACCAAATGGTAGTTCTTTAGCTTTTGTACCAAAGTATCGGGAAGGTCTCCACCCCCCTCCCCGGACAGTATAACCATGGCCTTCTCCTCATTACGGGGTCTGTCCTCAAACCCATAATAAGGCGGATTCTTGTATTCCCATGTGAACCGAAGAGGAGACGCAATCATGTCTCTCCCCGGGGGCGCACTAAACTCCCCACGGTAGACAATGCTTTTTCGCGTATACAGGTCAAGGAGAGCAACCTCAACTGCAGGGTTTACCACAGGTTCCTTGGGCAATAAGGTGAAAACCTCTGCCGCATTTTCATCCAGGGTGTTTATAAACTCCCCCGCCTGCTTCAGGTTTGCCGCACTGGTTTTCTGCGTAAAGGGCAGATAAGCAAACAACGCAACCACCACAGATGACATGATGATACATAAGGCCACAAATCTTTTCAGCTTCCTGTCCCCGATTTGCTGTAATCCATAAGAGGCCATGAGCGCAACCATAGGAAACAGGGGGATGGTGTACCGGATTCTTTTTATCTGAAAAAGAATCAAAAGAAGTGGCAACCAGCAGATAATCAGGTACTTGGGATCTCTCCTGCGAATGGCAACCAAAAATGACACGATGGCCAACAGGGTTATAAAGGGATGTATCTGGAAAACAAAGGTGGAAATGAAACTTTCTTCCCATCTGCCAAGCCCAGGTCCTTGATAACTCATCAAAAGCTTGATCTGCTCAGAAAATGCCTCAAACCTGTAAAGGACAACGACGCCTAACAGGAGCAGTGCCCCTGAAAATGTCACCACACCCCTTAAGATTGTGCCACTACTCAATTGCTCCGACCCTCTTATAAATACGA
>Ga0316605_10002650_pt1 | contig 10129 bp, 3 predicted proteins | sample OWC_soil_day20_n_FD_207666 | JGI IMG/M metagenome (GOLD analysis project Ga0316605, IMG submission 207666) | Wetland soil microbial communities from Old Woman Creek delta, Ohio, United States - OWC_soil_day20_noCT | ecosystem: Environmental > Terrestrial > Soil > Wetlands | place: USA: Ohio... | reverse complement strand
GCGTTACGGCCCTGGCGGCGACGCCGCTGCTGGAGGTGGTGGACCCGGCCAACATCATCGTGCTCTTCCTGCTCACGGTGGCGCTGGTGGCGCGTTTTTGGGGCAGCGGGCCGGCGCTGGCGGCGGCGCTGGCGAGCGTGGCACTGTTCGACTTCTTCTTTGTGCCGCCTCGCTTCACCTTTGCGGTGGCCGATGCCCAGTACCTGTTGAGTTTCGCCGTCATGCTGGTGGTGGCGCTCATCATTGGTCAGCTCATGGCGCGGCTGCGGGAAGAGGCGGAGTCGGCGGCGCGGCGCGAGGCGCAGACCCGTGCCCTGTACGAAATGGCGCGGGAACTCTCGGCAGCGCTGACGGCGTCCCAGGTGGCCGAGATTGTCAGTCGCTTCCTTGCCGGCTATCTCCGCGTCGCTGCCAGCCTCTATCTGCCGGACCAAAACGACCATCTGACGCGGGTAGCGCCGGAGTCAGGCGTCGGCCATGACCACGGCCCGGCGGCGATTCCCCATGTGACAGCCGTATTCGAGAGCGGCGCCGCCATGAGCCTGGCGGCAGAGGAAAGCGGTTACGCGCCGGCCTTGGCGCTGCCCCTGGTGTCGCCGGTACGTTGCCGGGGCGTGTTGCTGGCGTCGTCGCCGTCGGCGGATGCCGTGTTCGCGCTGGAACAGCGGCCGCTGCTGGAAGCGGTGGCGTCCCTGGTGGCAATTGCTGTCGAGCGCCTGCATTACGTCGAAGTGGCCCAGGAGGCGACGCTCAACATGGAGTCGGAGCGCCTGCGCAGCGCCTTACTCTCGGCGGTCTCCCATGATCTGCGCACGCCGCTCACCGTATTGGTGGGTCTGGCGGATTCACTCGCCCTGGCGCGGCCACCGTTGCCAGTGGCGCAAAGTGAGACCGCTACGGCTCTGCGTGACCAGGCGCTACGCCTTTCCGGGCTGGTGCATAACCTGCTCGACATGGCGCGCTTCCAGGTCGGCAAGGCGCGCCTGAAAAAGGAATGGCAGCCTCTCGAAGAGGTGGTGGGCGCGGCGTTGAGAGATATGGGGGCGCGGCTGGAGGGCTGCCCGATACGCATTGACCTGCCCACCGACCTGCCGCCGTTGGAGTTCGATGCCGTGCTGATGGAGCGGGTGTTGTGCAACCTGCTGGAGAACGCCGTCAAGTACGCGCCGCAGGGTTCGATTGCCATTGAGGCAGGGCAGGCCGGTGAGTGGGTGGCGGTGTCGGTGCTGGACGAAGGGCCGGGCCTGCCGCCGGGGACGGAAGAGTCGCTGTTCGAGTTGTTCGAGCGGGGCCGCCACGAGGGCACGGCGACCGGCGTTGGCCTCGGGCTTGCCATCTGCCGCGCCATCGTCGAAGCCCACGGCGGCACGATCCGGGGCGAGAATCGTTCCGGGGGCGGCGCCCGTTTCACCTTCACCCTGCCGGTGGGCGAGCCGCCGGCGCTGGAGATGGAGGACGGGCATGAATAACGCCGTGCCCCTGATCCTGGTGGTGGAGGACGAGCCGCAGATCCGCCGCTTTGTGCGTACGGCCCTGGAAGAGGAGGGCTGTCGCGTCGTCGACGCGGCGACGGCCGCCGCGGCGCTGGAGGCGATGAGCGCCAATCCCGCCCTGCTGGTGCTCGACCTGGGTTTGCCGGACCGGGATGGGGTGGAGCTGATTCGCGAACTGCGCGCCTGGTCCGCCGTGCCGATCCTGGTGTTGTCGGCCCGCTCCGCCGAAGAGCAGAAGGTGGAGGCGCTGGATGCAGGCGCCGACGATTACCTTGCCAAACCCTTCGGCGTCGGCGAACTGCGGGCGCGGGTGCGGGCCATGCTGCGGCGCCAGTCGGCGGCGGGGAGCGGCGCGGTGGTCGAATTTGGCGACGTGCGCGTCGACCACGTGCATCGCACGGTGACCCGGGGCGGCGCGGCGGTGCATCTGACACCGATCGAATACCGTCTGCTCTGTCTGCTGCTGGCCAGCGCCGGCAAGGTGCTGACCCATCGCCAGTTGCTGCGCGAGGTATGGGGGCCGGGCCACGGCGAACGCAGCCACTACCTGCGCATCTATATCGGCCACCTGCGGCAGAAGCTCGAAGCCGATCCGGCACGGCCCCGCCACCTGCTGACGGAAACCGGCGTCGGCTACCGATTCCAACTTTGAGAGTCCGATCATGAGTTCACAGACCACGCAAGACAGCACGGCGGTGCTGGCCCTGGCCGCCCTCGGCGTCGTTTACGGCGACATCGGTACCAGTCCCCTTTACGCGATCAAGGAAGTCTTCGGCAACGCCCATCACCCGGTGCCGATCACGCCGGACAACGTGCTCGGCATCCTTTCCCTGGTGCTGTGGTCGCTGCTGATCGTGGTCTCGTTCAAGTATGTGTTCCTGATCCTGCGTGCCGACAACAAGGGCGAGGGCGGCATCATGGCCCTGATGGCGCGGGTGCTGGCGGAGGAGAAGGTGAGCGGCGCGACGCGACGCGGCGTGTTGTTGCTGGGGCTGTTCGGCGCCGCCCTGTTCTATGGCGACGGCCTCATCACGCCGGCCATCTCGGTGCTCTCGGCGGTGGAGGGGCTGGAGGTGGCGACGCCCTTGTTCACCGCTTACATCGTACCCATCACCCTCGGCATCCTGGTGGGCCTGTTCTGGATTCAGCGCCATGGCACGGCCAAGGTCGGCGTCGCCTTCGGCCCCATCTGCGTGATCTGGTTTCTTGCCCTGGCGGGATTGGGCTTGTTCCAGATCATCGCCCATCCCGACGTGCTGGCGGCAGTAATGCCGACCCATGCCCTGGCTTTCCTGCTTGCCGATCCACATCTCGGCTTCCTGGCCATGGGCAGCGTGTTCCTTGCCCTGACCGGCGCCGAAGCCTTGTATGCCGACATGGGCCACTTCGGCCGCAAGCCGATCCGTCTGGCCTGGTTCGGCCTGGTGCTACCGGCCCTGCTGCTCAACTACTTTGGCCAGGGGGCACTGCTGCTGGCAGACCCGAAGACGATTCAGAATCCGTTCTACCTGATGGCGCCGGACTGGTTCCTGCTGCCCCTGGTGGGCCTGGCCACGGCGGCGACGGTGATTGCCTCCCAGGCGGTGATTACCGGCGTCTATTCGATCACCCATCAGGCGATTCAACTTGGCTACGCGCCGCGCATGGAACTCGATCACACCTCCGACAGCCAGATGGGGCAGATCTACATGCCGGGGGTTAACTGGCTGATGCTCGGCGGCGTGATCGCCCTGGTGCTGGCCTTCAAGTCCTCCACCAACCTGGCGGCGGCCTACGGCATTGCGGTGACGGGTACGATGATTATCACCAGCCTGTTCGCCTATCTGGTGGCCCGCCATCAGTGGGGCTGGGGGCGGCCGGCGGCAATCGCGGTGTTCGGCTCCCTGCTGGTCCTCGATCTAACCTTCCTCGCCGCCAACTCCACCAAGATTTTTGATGGCGGCTGGTTCCCCCTGGTCTTCGGCGCCTTCATCTACCTGCTGCTGACCACCTGGAAGAACGGCCGCGAACTGCTCCACGAGCGTCTCGACACCGGCGCCCTGTTCCTCAAGGAATTCATCGTCGGCATCGAAACCCCGGACACCATTACCGTGCCCGGAACCGCGATTTTCCTCACCCCCTATCCCGATCATGTGCCCCACGCCATGCTGCACAACCTGAAGCACAACAAGGTGCTGCACGAGCGGGTGGTGCTGGCGACGGTGTCGGTGCTGCCAGTACCGCGCATCGCCGATGGCCAGCGCGTCCTGGTGGAGCGCCTGAGCCACCGCTTCTATCGGGTGCAGGTGTATTTCGGCTTCACCGAGCAGCCCGACGTGCCAGCGGCCCTGGAGTGGTGCGCCGAGCAGGGCCTCGATCTGGAGCCGATGAGTACCTCCTACTTCCTCGGCCGCGAAACCGTCGTGCCCCGCGTCGGCGCGGCGATGCCGGTGTGGCGGGAAAAACTGTTCGCTACCCTCTACGCCAATGCCCGCACGGCGGCGGATTTCTTCCAGCTGCCGCCGAACCAGGTGGTGGAACTGGGGACGCGGGTCAGCCTGTAAGTCCGAACCCCTGCAAGCCGCATGAAACGGTGCTTTCAGGCATGTGTCGCGCCATAAAGCATATTTGACGCGGCTTGCAGACCAGTTGCTCCCGGAATAATTCCATCCGTATAGAATGGCTGCGGCCCTGGGGTGACAGCGGAGCGTTCGGTGTCGCCCTGGGCTCCACATGACCATGCTTCATCCGGGGAAAAGACATCATGAACAGGACGCTTGCGCTTCTTCTTGCCACCCTCGTTGGATTTGCGTTGCCGGCCCAGGGCTCCGCTGCGAAGGCCCAGACGACGCTGGAGTCGTTCTCTCCCCTGGGTGAAACCGCCAAGGTACGTCAGGTGGTGGCGCGTTTCTCGGCGCCCATGGTCAGTTTTGGCGATCCCCGCGCGGTGCAACCGTTTGAGGTGGATTGCGCCGAGAAAGGCCAGGCCCGCTGGGTGGACGGAACCACCTGGGCCTATGACTTCGAGCGGGACGTGCCCGCCGGCATTGCCTGCCGCTTTACGCCCGTGGCGGGGCTCAAGTCCCTCGCCGGGCATCCGGTGACGACGGAGGCGGTGTACCGCTTCACCACGGGCGGGCCGAAGGTGATTCATCAGCAACCCTACGCCGGCTCCACGGCGGTGACGGAAACCCAGACCTGGCTGCTGGGCCTCAATGGGTCGGTCGATGAAGAGAGCATCGGCAAGCATTTGCGCTGCGAAGCCGATGGCGTGTCCATGGGCATCGTTCTGCTTGGCACGGCGGAACGCGATAAGCTGATTGAGCTATACCACTGGAACAAATACCCGCCCAAACCCGAGGCTGGCGCCTGGGTGGCGGTGAAGTGCGCGGAACGCCTGCCTACTGGCGCCAAGCTCAAGCTGGTGTGGGGCAAGGGCATTGCCTCGGCCACCGGGGTGACGAGCGAGCAGGACCAGACCCTGGCTTATGCCGTGCGGCAGGCCTTGAACACCAGTGCCTATTGCGGCGGCTCAAATCAGCAGAAGTGTCCCTTCGATCAGCCGCTACGACTCAATTTCAATGCCGCGATTCCTGTTAAGACGCTGGAAATGATTCGCCTGCACCTGCCCGACGGCACGGTCAGGGCACCAGAGTTTTCGCAAACGACGCGCCTTGAAGTGGCGAATTCCATCCAGTTCCGGCCACCGTTCCCGCCTTTGGAGACGGTGGCCATCCATCTGCCCGACGAGTTGCGTGACGATAGCGGGCGACCTTTGGCGGACGGCGCGAGTCGCCGCATTGATCTGGCGATTGCCGACGTGCCCTCTTTGCTCGCCTTCCCGCGTGAGTTCGGCGTCCTCGAACGGGCCTTGGGCGGCATCGTGCCGATTACCTTGCAAAACGTTGAACCGGAAGTGCCGGTGCGGATATTGAAGCTGCCGCTGGATGGCGATGTCGATGCCGAGATCATCGCGTGGCTGCGGACCTATCTACAGTCGAGATCATGGGACAAGAGGAAATATCCGATCCTGGGAGCATCGGTCAAGGGCGTCGAAACCCGGCTGTTGAAACGCCAGGGAGGTGACAAGACGGCGGAGGTGCTAGGGGTTCAACTCGGCGCCCCCGGTATCTACCTGCTGGAAGCCGAGAGCGCCAAGTTTGCCGCCGCCAACTCCAACCAAGGTGGCTACGCGCGCTTCGCCGCCCTGGTGACGAATCTGGCGCTGCATTTCCGCCGCAGCCGCGAAGGAGGGCTGGTGTGGGTGACTTCCCTCGATCAGGGCAAGCCGGTTGCTGGCGTTGATGTTCGTTTTTCCGATTGCGATGGCAAGGAACGCTGGCGTGGCGTGAGCGATGGGCAAGGCGTGGTGCGCATTCCGGCGGACAAGGTTCGCCCCAAGAGCAATTGCTCTTCAGGCTTGTCGGATGATGTCGTGACGGCGCGCAAAGGGGATGATTTCGGCTTGGCTCTTTCCGGGTGGCGTGAAGGAACCGAAGCGGGGGGCTATGGCTACGGTTCTTCTGAGGCGTCTCCGATTATTCACACGATTCTTGACCGCACGCTGTTCCGCTCCGGCGAAACCGTGAGCATGAAACACCTGCTGCGCATGCCCACGACCCAGGGAATGTCGCTGGATGCCAGTCAGATTATTGTGACGGTTTTCCATTCCGCGACCAACAAAGCCTATGAACTGAAGCCCCGGTTTGCGCCGGATTCCGCTAGCGCCACCTCGGAATGGACTATCCCGTCCGACGCGCCCCTGGGAAGCTACCGGGTACAAGTTTCGACCTCGGGCGGCGCTACCGATTGGGGGGCGCCCACGCCGGAATTCCGCGTCGAGGAATTCCGCCTGCCGACCATGAAAGCCGAACTCACGCCGCCCACTATGCCCCAGGTCGCGCCCAACGTCGTGCCGGTCAAAATGAAGCTGACCTATCTTTCCGGCGGCGGCGTGGCCCAGCGGGTGCGGGTCAAGGCCGTGATACGTAAAGCCCAGGTGAGTTTTGCCGGCTATGAGGAATTTGGTTGGGGAGGCTTTGGCGCCGAGGCCGATTTCGGCTACCGTCGCTACCGTCCTCCGGTCGATCCAGGGCGCGTCATCAAGGAAAAGTTGGAAGTGAGCCTGGACGCCGAAGGCCAGGGCGTCGCCCTGATCGACGCCCTGCCGGCCATCGACAAGCCGACAGACCTGGTGGTGGAAATGGAATTCGCCGACGGCAATGGCGAGGTCCAGACCGCATCCACCGCCGTGCGCCTGTGGCCCACCAGCGTTCTGCTCGGCATCAAGGCCCCCTACTGGGCAACGCAGAAGAAGCCCCTGCCGTTCCAGGTGGTGGCTCTCGGCACCGATGGCAAGCCCCAGGCCGGTGTTGCGCTGCGGGTGGATGGCAGCGTGCAGCAGACCACCTACACCCAGGTGTCCAACGGCGACGGCACCTATCGATACGACAGCAAGACCAGCACCAAGGAACTACCCGCCCTTTGCAGCGGCGTCAGCGATGAGCGGGGCCTGTTGCGCTGCTCCGTCGCGCTTAATGACGGCGGCAATTTGACCCTGCGCGCCAGTGCCGCCGATGCGGCCCAGCGCAGCGCCACGGCAAGCCATTCGGCCTGGGTGAGCGGCGGCGAAGCCTGGACGCGGAATGCCAATGCGGCCCTGGAGGTTTTGCCCGAGAAGCGCCGCTATGCCGGCGGCGAGACTGCCCTGGTGCAGGTGCGGGTGCCCTTCGCGCCGTCCACGGCCCTGATCGCCGTAGAGCGCGAAGGCATCGTCGAAACCTGGGTGCGGCGCTTCGAGCAGGCGGTGGAAACCGTGGCGGTGCCGATCAAGAGTCATTACGCGCCCAACATGTTCATCTCCGTGGCCGCCGTCAGTGGCCGCGACTCCGGGCAGACGCCGCCCTCGGCCGCCGACAGGCAAGACCCTGGCCGGCCCCGCTTCAAGCTCGGCGTGGCCAAGGTGGAAATTCCGTCCGACGCCTTCCGGCTGGAGGTGAAGGTCGCTCCCGGCAGCGAGGTGTATCGCACCCGCGACATGGCCAAGGTACGCATCAGTGTCCGCCGTGCCGACGGCAAGCCCTTGCCAGCAGGGGCCGAAGTGGCCCTGGCAGCGGTGGACGAGGCCCTGTTGCAGTTGCAGCCGAATCCATCCTGGGATGTGTTGAGCGCCATGTTCCGGCCTCGGCAGTATGGAGTTCAGCATGCGACGAGCGCTGGGCAGCCCGTGCTTATTACCCCGACGAATATCAACATTGCTGGTGGCGGAGGCTCGAACGTAACGCTATACGGGGTCGCCGATGTAGCATTTGGTGTAGAAATGCAGAAGGCAGCATCCCCTGCTATGCAGAAGATGGCATCCTCCGATACCAGTGGCTCCGTGCGGGCGCTATTCGACACCTTGCTCCTCTGGCGTGGCCGCGTCAGCCTCGATGCCCAGGGTCAGGCCGAAATCGACGTTCCCCTCAACGATTCCCTTTCGGAATTCCGCATCGTTGCTGTTGCCCAAGCGGGGGCTGATCTGTTCGGTTCCGGCGAGGCGCGGATTCGCAGCAGCAAGCCCTTGCAGATACTGGCGGGTCTACCGCCCCTGGTGCGCCAGGGCGATGCCTTCCAGGCCCAGGCGACCCTGCGCAACACGACGGACAAGCCCCTGCGCGGCGAACTGATCGCGCGGCCGATCCGGGTTCATGGAGGTAGTTCCACGGTGCTGGCAGCGACGCGCCTGCCTTTCACCCTGGCGGCAAAAGAATCGAAAGAGGTGGAATGGCCGGTCACGGTGCCGGCGGATGGCGAACGCCTCGACTGGCTGATCGAGGCCCAGGCCGGCGATGGCGCGGCGGACGCCCTCAAGCTGTCGCAGAAAGTGCTGGCCGCTGTGCCGGTCACCGTGCAGCAGGCAACCCTGACCCAGTTGGATGGCCTCTACCAGCTGCCGGTGCAACTGCCGGCAGATGCGCTACCCGGTCGCGGCGGCCTGACCCTGGGCCTTTCCGCCAGCCTCGCCGGAGGGCTGGAGAGTGTGCGCGACTACATGCGCGACTACCCACACGCCTGTCTGGAGCAGCAGGTTTCCACCGCCATCGCGACGCGCAACACGGAAGCCTGGCGACGCATCAGCGCCAAATTGGAGAGCTATCTCGACAGCGACGGCCTGGCCAAGTATTGGCCGGGCATGGGGCGTGGTAGCGAAACCCTCACCGCCTACCTGCTGACTATCTCCAGCGAGGCGCGCTGGGAACTGCCCCGAACCGCTCAAAGCCGCATGGTCGACGCGCTGAGCAAGACGATCAGAGGGCAACTCTCTGGCAGCGACTGGGCGCCGAAGCGGAACGACCCGGCGCGCCGATTGATCCTGATTGATGCCCTCAGTCGCCACTGGGGCTTCTCGGCCGACATGCTTCAGGGCGTCCAGATCGAGCCCAATGCCTGGCCGACCTCCGCAGTGATCGACTGGATCGGCATCCTCGGTCGCACACGAGGAATCCCCGACCAGGCCAAGCACAAGGAGGAAGCCGCCAAGGTGCTGCGCGCTCGCATGGAACTGCACGGCACGACGCTGAATTTCTCCGGTGAGCGGGACGACTACTGGTGGTGGTACATGCTGTCGCCGGACCAGAATGCCGCCCGTGCCTTGCTCACCGCCATGGCCCTCGACGGCTGGGGGGCGGACGTGCCGCGCATGGCCCGTGGCACGGTGCTGCGGCAGAAGCATGGCCGCTGGCTCACCACCACCGCCAACGCCTGGGGCGTGATCGCGTTGGAGCGGTTTGCCGAACGCTTCGAGCGCGAGCCGGTGCGCGGCCAAACCCAGGCCAGTCTTGGGGCCGAGAGCAAGACCTTCAACTGGGCCAAGGCAACGAACAACGGCGGCGAACTGAGTTTCAGCTGGCCCGCCGCCGCAAGCACCCTCAAGGTTGAGCAACAGGGAAGCGGGCGGCCCTGGCTCACAGTCCAGTCACGGGCGGCGGTGCCCCTCAAGGCGCCCTTCGCCAGCGGCTACCGGGTGAGCAAGTCGATGGAAGTGATCCAGCGCAAGCGCCCCGGCGTGTTGTCGCGGGGCGACGTGGTGCGCATCAAGCTCAGTGTTGACGCCCAAAGCGACATGACCTGGGTGGCCCTGACGGACCCGGTGCCGGCTGGCGCGACGATACTTTCGCGTGGCCTCGGGCGTGATTCGTCCCTGGCGACTGCTGGCGAAAAGCGCGAAGGCTGGGTCTGGCCGAGCCACGAGGAAAAGGCTTTCGACGCCTTCCGCGCCTATTACCGCTTCGTGCCCAAGGGTAAGTTCGCCCTCGAATACACCCTGCGCCTCAACAGCGTCGGCGTGTTTGAACTGCCGCAAACCCGCGTCGAAGCCATGTACGCGCCGGAGATGTTCGGCGAACTGCCGAACCGGAAAGTGACGGTGAGTCCGTAGGGGGCGTTACGGCGCTTCCCGAATTACCCCTTGCCATGGAAGGCCCGTAATACGGGGCTTCCAGGCATGGTGAAGGCTGCAACGCCCATTCCACGCGCCTTGCAGGCCAGTGGTGCTAATTCAACTTCGAATTGCGACACCTTGAGGCGTGAAAGACAAAGGTTGAGGTGAAGTGAAGAGGGGTACCTTTGTGGTGTTCGAAGCCTCAAGGAGCCCCGATGAAATTCACTCACCTCAA